>Ga0207648_10003283_pt1 | contig 17009 bp, 16 predicted proteins | sample KBSMisM32_FD_184310 | JGI IMG/M metagenome (GOLD analysis project Ga0207648, IMG submission 184310) | Miscanthus rhizosphere microbial communities from Kellogg Biological Station, Michigan, USA - KBS Miscanthus M3-2 (SPAdes) (version 2) | ecosystem: Host-associated > Plants > Roots >...
GCTGCTGCTGCGTGGTCTCGTAGAGCGACTGCTTGTCCAGAATGCGCAGCACCGCGTCCTCGCCGTGGATGCTCGGCATGATCGAGACGCGGAAGTCGACCGCGCGGCCGCGCTCCGCAGCCTTGAAGCGGCCGTCCTGCGGGATGCGGCGCTCGGTGATGTCGAGCTCGGCCAGCACCTTCACGCGTGCGATCGCCTGCTCCGCCTGCGCGCGGTCCTCGATCAGCTTGATCTGCGACAGGATGCCGTCGATGCGGAACTTGATCGCCAGGCCGCTCGGCAGGCTCTCGAGGTGGATATCGCTCGCGCCGATCTTGAGCGCGTCACGCAGCGTAGAGCGCACCAGGCGCACCACCTCGCTCGTCTCGTCGGAAATGCTCTTGAGGGAAAGGTCCTCGACGGCGCGCTCCGACGCGACGCCTTCCGTCGCCTCCTCGCGCAGCGAATCCAGCGCGCGCAGCGTCTCCTCGTGGCTCGCGAGGAATGCCACCAGGTCGCCGCGGTACACCAGGCGCCACGCGAACGGCAGGCGCAGGCGCTCGGCCGCCCACGCCTCCTGCTCGGCGGAGAACGGATCGTCCGTCGCCAGCAGCAGGCCGCCGCCGGCGTCGCGCAGCGCGACGCAGCCCTTCTGCGAGCATTCGGCGAACGGCACCAGGTCGAACGCCGGGTCGAGGCGGCGCAGGTCGTCCATGCGCAGCGGCTCGAGGCGGAAGGTGGCCGCGAGGCGCGCGGCGAACTCGTCGGCGCCGAGCGCGAGGCGCTCTTCGAGCACGTCGACCAGCCGCCGCCCGCCTGCCGTCGCGCGCGCCGCGGCGATTTCAGTGGCGTCGATCATTGCAGGTTGCCCGCCAGCTCGAAGATCGGCATGTACATGAGGATCACGATCGCGCCGATCACCAGGCCGATCAGCGCCATCAGGATCGGCTCGAACAGCCGCGTGAACCAGTCCACCCAGCGCGAGAGCTCCTCGTCGTGGAAGCCGGCGATGCGCTCCATCATGTCGCCCATGGCCCCGCTGCGGTCGCCCACCGTGAGCATGCGCAGCGCGACCGGCGTGGCGAGGCCGTTGGCGTCGAGCGATTCCGAGACCGGGTGGCCTTCGCTGATCGCGCGGCTGGCAGCGTTGAGGCGTGCGCGCAGCACCGGGTGCAGCAGCTCCGCCGCCATGCCGAGCGCGCCGACCAGCGGCGTGCCGCCCTTCAGCAGCATGCCGGTGGTGCGATAAAAGCGGGCGAGCTGGTAGACCTTGAGCCGCTCGCCGAGCGCCGGGATGCGCCAGAGCGCGTCGCCGAGCGCTGCGCGCACGCTCGCCTGGCGCAATGCCAGCACTACGGCGGCGACCGCCGCCGCAACCACGCCGATCACCAGCACCGCGTGTCCCTGCACCAATTGACCCCAGCCGATGAGCAGCTGCGAGAAGAGCGGCAGGTCGGTGCTGCGCTCCGCGTAGATCTTGCCGAAGCGCGGCACCACGTACAGCATGAGGAACAGCGTCACCAGCCCGCCGACGCCGATCAGCAGCGCCGGGTAGATGGACGCGTTGGCGACACGGCGCCGGATCGCTTCGAGCTGCGTCTGGTAGGTGACATAGCGCGACAGCGCAGGCACCAGGTCGCTGGTGCGCTCCGCGGCGCGCACCGTCGCGACGTAGAGCGGCGGGAAAGCGGCCGGCGCCTGCTCCAGCGCGGCCGAGAGCGGGTGGCCCTGGCGTAGCAGCGCAAGCACGCCGGTGAGCACCGCGCGCCACTCGGCGCGCTTCTCCTTCTGGGCCAGAGTCTCGAGCGCCTCGACCAGCGTGAGGCCGGCGGCGAGCAGCACCAGCAGCTCCTGGCTGAAGAGCTGCACCGGGAAGCGGCTGGATCTCGCGACCAGGCTTCTGCGCGCACGGACCTCGAGCACGGTATAGCCGCGGCTCTCGGCGTGCGCGCGCGCCGACTGCGCGTCGAGCGCCTGGCAGTCCACCGACTCCAGGCGTCCGTCCTGCGTGATGGCTCTCAGCTCGTAGCGCATCGAGGGCCTAGTGGTTGGTGATGTCCGCGTCTTCGCCCGTGCCGCCGGGCTGGCCGTCGCGGCCGAATGAGACGAGATCGAAATCGCCCTTCTTGCCCGGGAAGGTGTAGACGTACGGCTTGCCCCAGGGGTCGAGCGGAACGTCCTTCTTCAGGTACGGGCCGTTCCACTTCGCCTCGCTCGCCGGCCGCTCCATCAGCGCCTTCAGGCCGAGCTCGGCGGTGGGATAGCGGCCGACGTCGAGGCGGTACTGGTCGAGCGCTTTCTCCAGCGCATCGAGCTGCGCCTTGGCGACGTTGACCTCGGACTTGCCGACCTGGCTGAAGTAGCGCGGCGCGACGAAGCCGGCGAGCAGGCCGATGATCACCACCACCACCAGCAGCTCGAGCAGCGTGAAGCCTTTCGAGCGGTTGCGGCGCAGCGCGCGCTCGGCCTCGCTCAGCGAGCCGAGCACCTTCTTGGCATGGCGATAGAGCTTGTCGCCGCCCGCGGTCGGCGCCACGCGGCGGTAGCGCCGCTCGAACAGCGTCATGCCGAGAAAGCCTTCCAGGCTGCGGATGCGGGCGGAAACGTTCGATTGCACCGTGCCGAGCTCGCGCGAGGCGCGCGAGAAACCCTCGGCTTCATAGACGGCGATGAAGTACCGCAGATCCTTGACGTCCATCCCTCTCCTCACCTATCTCGTTTTTTGATCGGACGACCGGCAGAAAGAATCTAGCGCGAAAGCGCGCGCGCAGATAGGGGTGCGGCGAGATGTCGCACTGCACCTAGTGCGGCCGCCCTGGATCTAGGGTGAAAACCCCATTGCGCCCGCCCCGCGTGCCATCACTATTTCTAGATAGATGGCCGGTATGACGACGCGCAGCCCTGCAACCTTCGTTTAAAGCTTGCCGGCGCCGGCGTTGCCGAGGACCTGGGTGCGCAACGCCGCGCGCGCCTCCGCCGTGCCGACCGGCGCCAGGGTGTAGCTGTAGGTTTGGGTCGGGAACCAGAATACCGCGGGATCGGCGGGGTCGAGCTTCACCAGCGGCTGGTTGCTCGCGCTGCTCTCCTGGATGGTTTTCAGCGCCGCGAAGGCGTCGAACAGTGTCGTTGCCGTGTTGGTGCCGTTCGCCCGCCGCATGGTCACCCAGGTGCCGGCGTCGTAGTAGTAGGTGCCGCACTGCGCGGCGCTGAAGCCCGCGCTGACGCAGGTGTCGCGGTTCGCCACGGTCGAGGCGTAGTTGATGATCCTCGGGACGGTGAGGTTGCTGTCGTTGAGGATGTCGAACAGGTTGTTCTCCGTGACCAGCTTCGCCGCGGTGCCGGTGGCCCAGGTGTCGCCCAGCCGGTACTCCGCCGCGGTCGCGCGGCGGTCGCCGTCGAACACGTTGTTGTAGACATGGACGCGGCCGAAGCGCACGCGCGGCATGCGCTGGATCATGTTCTGGTAGTAGTTGCCGTGGAAAGTGACGTCGATCTTTCCCGGCCCGTAGCCGGCGACGAAGCCGGCGACGTCGTTGCCACCGAGCAAGTTGCCTTTGTCGTGGCGCAGGAAGTGGTTGTTGGAGACCGTCACCTTGGTGGCGAGCAGCGTGATGTCGACGTGGCCGTCGTGGTGCGCGGTCTTCTGCGTCGCCTCGTTGAACGGCGCGGCGAATAGCGGCTGGAACTGGGGTAGGTTGTCAAAGCGCGGCTCGTCGGTGAAGCTGTTGTGGTCGATCCACACGCCCTCGGCGTTCATCACCGAGATGCTGTCGTACTCGGTGTTCCAGCGCCCGCCGCGGCGCGTCGGGCAGCGGTGCGGCCCGAAGTCGCTCGCCTCGTCGAAGGTCGCCTGGCAGCCGCCGGTATTGGTGATGGTGATGCTGAACGAGTCCTTCGGGTCCCAGCTCGAGAACATGTCAAACGCGTCCGCGAACGTGATGTTGCGAATGACGATGTTCTCGGCGCGGTAGTTCTCCGGATCGTTCGGATCAGTCTGGCTGACGAAGCCCAGGCGCAGGCCGCCGTTGACGATGCGTGCGTCGCCCACGCCGATGATCGAGGTGTTCGAGCCGACATCGATCATCACGCGCTCGGCCTGCTTCCTCTGGAAGCACAGGCGCCAGCCTTCGAGCGTGGGTTCTCCGCTCGGCGACACGGTCGGCAACGCCGGCGGCCGGTTGTCCGCCGGGTCGAGCGACTGGCGGATCCACAGGTTCGGGTCGTACGCGGCCTTGTAGGCGCCGAAGAAGCCGCCGCTGCCGTTCTGGTTGCCGGTGGTGGGATCGTAAAAGGTGGCATGCGCGGTGTAGTTGCACATGCGCATGTAGTCTTCCTCATGCAGCGGCACATTCGCGTCGTCGACGTTCAGGTCGATGGTGCCGTGCACATAGATGATCTTGGAGTGGTCGTCGAGCTTGTGCTCCTTGCCGCCCTTGGAATGGCCCTTGGCCAGGGCATCGACCAGCTGGCTGCGCGTGTAGACGTCGAATGTGCGCGAGGGCGTGGCACCGCAGCCCCCGGTGACCGGACCGTCGACCGCGGCCCAGCCGGTGGCGCCGAGCGAAGTCGGCACCGAATCGCCGCGCGGACTGCATTTGCGCGCACTGTCGGCGAAGGCGGGCGGGAGCGAAACGGCGAGCGCGAGCCCAACAGCGAGACGAGCGATGCGGTTCATGGTGATCCCCTCCTCTTGTCTGTTGTCTGACAACGTAGCCCAGAACGCTGGCGGCGCGCAATCGCTTTCAACAGAATGAAACGGCATTTATCCGACTATCGTGCCCACTGCGCTGCGTCCCACCGCGCGGGCCGCCATTTACTTCCCACTGCACTCGGCACCAGAATCGATTCGTCCCAGAGGAGGACCAACCCATGTGCTTACTGTGCGATGCAGGCAGGCCGCAGAACCATTCCAAACCCAGAACGCAGCTCGGACGACGCGACTTCCTGAAGGCTTCCACCGCGACGGCGGCGAGCGCCGCCGGCATGAGCTTATTCAATTCGCCGCCGGCCGCGGCGACCGATGGTGACGGCCCGAGCGACAGCGGCCGGCCGGGCCGGCGCTACGTGATCCGTAACGGCCACGTCATGTCCATGGACCCGACGGTGGGCGATTTCGTCGATGCCGACGTGCTGGTCGAGGGCAAGCACATCAAGGCGATCGGACCGAACCTGCGCGTCGGCGGCGCGGCCGAGATCGACGCCCGCGGCAAGATCGTGATGCCCGGCTTCATCGACACGCACCACCACCAGTTCGAAACCGCGCTGCGCAGCTTCCTCGCCAACGGCATCCTGATCGACGACGGCTCGGGCTCGGCGAGCGCCCAGCCCAACTACTTCCAGTACATCCTGCTCACGTTCGCGCCGGTGTACCGGCCGCAGGACGTCTACATCAGCGAACTGTTCGGCGGCCTGGCGCAACTCGACGACGGCGTCACCACCGTGCACGACGTCTCGCAGATCCATCACTCGCCGCAGCACTCGGACGCCGCGATCAAGGCGCTGTTCGATACCGGACGTCGCGCTGCGTTCGGCTTCTTCGAGAGCGCGGGCGCCGCCGTGATCGGCAGCAATCCGCAGAACCAATATCCGGCCGACGCGCCGCGCATCAAGAAGCAGTGGTTCTCCTCGAGCGATCAGCTGGTCCATATGATCATGGGCGGCGAGGTCTACCTCGGGGACCAGTCCACGGACGATTCCTGGAGGATCGGGCGCGAGCTCGACCTGCAGATCGCGGCCCACATCCTCTCGCCATTCGGCATCCGGCCGATCTTCGACCGGCTCGCGGCCGGGACCGGCGGCAACGGCCACACCGGAATCGGCCCGGACAACCTGTTCATCCACATGACCGGCATGTCCGACGCCGCCTGGGCGAGGGTCAAGCAGGTCGGCGCGCAGGTGTCGATCGCTTTCCCGATCGAGATGAACATGCGGCACGGCATGCCGCCGATCATCCGCATGCAGCAGATGGGGCTCGAGCCCTCGCTCAGCACCGACGTGGAAGTCACCTTGACGGCGGACTTCTTCACCCAGATGCGCTCCGCGATGAACCTGCAGCGCATGATCGTGAACCAGCAAACCCTGGACAAGCCAAACGGGAACCAGAACCTGCCCGACCCGCGGAACTGGGAGCTGCCGCAGACCGCTGCCCTGTCCGGCGACAATCCAGGCTTTCCCTATTGGCCGAGGCCGCCGCTCGAGCTACCGCCCCCCCTCACCGCGCGCGACGTGCTGCGCTATGCCACCATCAACGGCGCGAAGCACCTGCGCCTCGACCACAAGACCGGCTCGCTCACGCCCGGCAAGGAGGCTGACATCATCATCCTTGACGCCGAGGCGATCAACGTCGCGCCGCTCAACAACGTGCCGGGCGCGGTCGTCTCGCTGATGGAGCGCACCAACGTCGAGACCGTGATCGTCGCGGGCAAGGTGCGCAAATGGAAAGGCAAGCTGCTCGACGTCGACCTGCGCAGCCTGCGCCGCCAGCTGGAAAATTCGCGCGACGGAATCTTCGCCCGGGCCAACGTCCCGCAGAACCTGTTCGGTTAGGCGCTCGTCAGGGAACAATCCCGCCGGTGGATGAGCTGGAGCTCATCCACCGGCGGCAACCTGGTATTGTTTCAATGCGCGTCGCTACGCCGGGTACTTGTGGAATCCCGTGGCGATTGCGGTGACGACGATAAGCAGGACCGCGAGGGCGACCCCCAGCAGGCCGTAGTATTCAAACGCAGTGAGCTTGTGGTCACGCTTTCTTAGACCGCGCTCGATCAAGAAATAAAGCGGTCCAGCCACCAAGAAACCGACGATCTGGTCGTTCGTCGACGGCGTGCGGCCCTTGGTTCGCGCCAAGACATAGACCACCAACCCAACGTTCACGATAGCGATCGCCGAAAAGGCGATCACTATCGCGAGGTAGGTCAACCGACTGCGCTACGGGGTTCGCCGCCGCCCGTCCACGCTGTTCGGACCCGGGCCGGTGGCGGCGAGGATCAGCATGCCGCCGATGATCGCCACGTTCTTCAGGAAGTGGTTCATCTGGTTGGCGTACTGACCGGCGTCGCTGATTTCCCAGAACCGGTGCGCGGCGAAGCTGGCAATCAGCGTGAACAGCGCGAGCGCCAACGCCGCCCAGCGCGTCTTCCAGCCGACGATCAGCAGGATGGCGCCGCCGAGCTCGAAGGCGATGGCGACCCACACCATCACTTCGGGTGCGGGGAAGCCGAGCTTGGCGAGATAGCCGGCGCTGGCCGCCGGGGCCATCAGCTTGCGGATACCGGCGATGAGGAAGACGAGCGCTAGCAGGATGCGGCCGACGAGCAAGTTCATCTGGGAGTCCCTCCCTTGTTGTGTTGTGGATTCATTCTGCACCTAAACGAAACGGACGGCGACTGCTGCGCCGCCGCAAGCCAGGGTGTAGAAGCACGCCAGCATGACCTGAACCGCTACCGGCCAGCGCGCCGGCAGCGGTAGCCGCGCCGCGAGCGGCACCAGCGCGAGGATGCCGAGGTCGATCCAGCCGAACCTGCCGAGCATGAGCGCAGCCACGGCCAGCAGCGCTGACTGCACGCCGACCGCGAGGCAAAACACCAGTCCCGCGTCGACACGCCGGTTGAAGAGCATCTGCGCCAGCAGAAAACCACCGCACGCCGCGCCGAGCCCGATCCCGAGCCACGCGACGGCCGCGCCCGCCGCCATCAGCGCGGCCACGCCGGCGCCGAAGCCAAGCCCCAGGCCAGCCGCGCCGGCGCGCACCGAGTCGGCGTGCAAAGTCGCCGTCCAGGCCACTGTCCATGCCACGAACAGCACGACACCGCCGCCGGCGATGAAGATCTGCACGGCGGGCTTTTGCCACAGCGGGGCGGAGAAAACCCACAGCGCGATGAGCGCGAACACCAGGCCGAGGATGTAAGCGGTCATCCGCCCGCTGCGGAAAGCGAAATCGGCCAGCAGGCCGAGCGCCGGCGCGGCGAGCGCGGCCAGCATCAGCTTGCCATTGGTGGACGCCGTGAAGTGCAGCTCGCCGATAAGCCAGGCGGTGACGCAGAAGCCGGTCACTGCCGCCAGGCCGTCGAGCCGCAGCGGATACAGCGCCAGCGCAACGATGAATCCGGCCAGCAAGGGCGCGAGGCCGGCGGCCACGATCGGCTCGTGCAGCCAGGCTTCCATCAGCCGCGGGCCGCCCGGATCACGCCTTTCAGCTCCCGTACCAGCGCCATCGCGCGCTTGAGCTGCGCGACATTCGCCACGTCGAAGGTGAAGCGCATGAACGCGAGATCGTCGCGCGACTGCGTGCGCACCGCGGTGACGTTGATCTTCTCCCGCGCCAGCGCGTCGCCGATATCGCGCAGCAGGCCGCGCCGGTCGGTCGCGGTCACCGTAATGTCGACGGTGTAGGCCGCATCGGTCGTCCCCCACTCGGTTTCCATCACGCGCTCGGGCTGCTGCTCGGCCAGCCGCTTGAAGCTCGCGCAGTCCTCGCGGTGGATCGACACGCCTTTGCCGCGCGTCACGAAGCCGCGGATCGGATCGGGCGGCACCGGCTTGCAGCACTTGGCGAGCTGGGTGGCGAGACCGCCCAGGCCCACCACCAGCATGGAAGCCTTGCCCGAGGCAGTTTTCTTCTTCCTGACCTCTGGCTCGACCGGTGCAGGTACCGTCCCCTTGAGCGCTACCTGAAGTTGCCGCAGGTTCACCTCGTCGCGCGCTACCGCGGCGAACATCTCGTCGGGCTTGCCGAACCCCAGCTTCGCCGCAAGCGCTTCCAGGTTGACGTGCATCCTGCCTTCGCGCCGCAGCTCCTTCTCCACCGCGGCGCGCCCCGCGGCGACGGTGTCGGCGAGCGCCTTGGCGTTGAACCACTGGCGGATCTTGTGGCGGGCGCGCGCGCTCTTCGCGAAGCCTCGCTCCAGGTTCAGCCAGTCGCGCGACGGGCCGCCGGTCTTGGCGCTGACGATCTCGACGCGCTGGCCGCTGGCGAGCGGCGTGTCGAGCTTGACCATGTGGCCGTCGACCCGCGCGCCGCGGCAGCGGTGGCCGAGATCGCTGTGCAGCGCGTAGGCGAAGTCGATCGGCGTCGAGCCCGCCGGCAGGTCTATCACCCGCCCTTGCGGCGTCAGCACATAGATGACGTCGTCCGGCGGAGGTTCGCCTTTTGTCCTTCGTATCGGCACTTCGTCGCGCCACGCGAGCAGCTGGCGCAGCCAGGCCACCTTCTGCTCGAACGCCTTCGACGCCTTGGCCTTTTCCTTGTATTGCCAATGCGCCGCTACGCCATATTCGGCCTGGGTATGCATCTCCTGCGTGCGGATCTGCACTTCCAGCGTCCTGCCGCGCGGCCCGAGCACGGCGGTATGCAGCGACTGGTACAGATTGCCCTTGGGGCGCGAGATGTAGTCGTCGAATTCCTTGGGAATCGGCTGCCACAGGTTGTGCACCACGCCGAGCGCGGTGTAGCAGTCCTTGATCTCGGGCACGATCACGCGCACGCCGCGCACGTCGTACACCTCGGAGAAGTCGAGGCTCTTGGCGCGCATCTTGTTCCAGATGGAGTAGATGTGCTTCGGCCGGCCGCTGATCTCCGCCTTGACGCCCACCACCGCGAGCTCGGCCGATAGGGCCTTCATAGCGTGCGCGATGTACTGCTCGCGCTCCAGGCGCTTCTCGTCCAGCATCTGCGCGATGCGCTTGTAGAGCTCGGGCTCGAGGAAGCGGAACGACAGGTCCTCCAGCTCCCACTTGAGCTGGCCCACCCCGAGCCGGTTCGCCAGCGGGGCATAGATATCCAGAGTCTCGCGCGCATAGGGCACACGTTCCTCCGTCTTGTTTTTCGAGAACCAGCGCAGCGTCTGCGTGCGGCTGGCGAGGCGGATCAGCACCACGCGCACGTCCTCGACCATGCCGAGGACCATCTTGCGCAGGATCTCGTTCTGCTCGCTCGGCGTGCCGCGCGTGGCGAGGCGCAGCTGGTAGAGCTTCTCGACGCCGGCGGCAATCGCCGCCACCTCCTCGCCGAAGCTGTCCTGAAGCTTCTGGGTCTCCGGCAAGTACTTCGGAGCTGCGAACAGCACCCCGGCCGCGCGCGCGGTCGCGTCGACGCCGATGGCGGCGAGGTTGCCGGCCAGGCCCAGCGCGTGCGCCCAGACCGGCTCGCCGGTGGACAGCACCTGGCCGGCGTAGAGCGGCTCGGCAAAGTCGAGCGCGCGGCCGACCAGCACGCGCTCGGACGGCTCGAGCCCGAGGGCGAGCGGCTCGAGCGCGGCGGCGCTCGATTGCGGATGCAGGCGGACAACGGAAACCATGCGGTATTTTACGGGCATGGGCTGGCTGGCCGAATGGCGGCGCAGGCGGGTGCTGCGCAGGCACCGCATCGATGACGCGCTGTGGCAGAACGCCACCGGCGGACTGCGGTTCCTTCCACGCACGCCGAAGCTGCGCGAGCTCGCGCTTCTTTTCCTGGCCGAAAAGCAGCTGATCGGCGCGCACGGCCTGGAAGTGACCGACGCGATGCGCGTCTCGATCGCGGCGCAGGCCTGCCTGCCGATCCTCGAGCTCGGCCTCGACTGGTATGCGGGCTTTTCCGGCATCGTGATCTATCCGGGCGATTTCCGCGTGCAGCGCAAGGAGATCGACGAGGACGGCGTGGTGCACGAGTGGGACGATGAGCTCGCCGGCGAGGCGATGCCCGGCGGCCCGGTGGTGCTGTCGTGGGACGCCATGACCAACGACCCGGCGATGAACGTGGTGATCCACGAATTCGCGCACAAGCTCGACATGCTGAGCGGTGCCGCCGACGGCGTGCCGCCGTTGCACGCCGGCATGTCGCGCAAGGCGTGGCTCGCGGCGTTCGAGCAGGCCTACCAGGGCTTCTGCGATGCGGTGGACCGGGACAAGGAGACCTGGCTCGATCCGTATGCGGCCGAGCACCCTTCCGAGTTCTTCGCGGTGATCAGCGAGGCGTTCTTCACCGATCCGGCCGAGACTCGGCGCCGCTATCCCGACGTGTACGACCAGCTCAAGCTTTTCTATAGACAGGATCCGGCATGACGACGGTGCGAAAACTTACCCAGTACGTCCCGCTCACGCGCGAGGAATTCCGCAGGCGCTTCTTCGAGCGCTTCTACGATCCAGCGTTCGACGACGTGCAGGCCGAGCTGGAAAAGGTGTTCGAGCGCGCGTGGGACGGATACCGGCACTCCCGCAAGGCGCCCCGCACCCGCGCCGCCGGGGCGGAGTTTGCCGATCCTTCCTACCAGATCTCGGTGGAATGGCTGCAGACGCGCGCGGCGATCCGCGAGGCCGAGCGCCGGCAGAAAAGCGTCGAGTCGCGCTCGCGCATCCTTGTCGTGAGTGGCTCCACGCGCAGCGAGCACACCTGCCCCGGCGAGGTGTCGAAGACGCGCCGCCTGGCCGGCCACGCGGCCAAGATCATCGAGGCGCAGGGATTCGAGGTCGACCTGCTCGATCTCTCGCATCTCGCCGACGAGGCGCTGAAAGCGATCTATCCCTGCAAGGCCTGCGTCTCGACGGCAATGCCGCTCTGCCATTGGCCTTGCAGCTGCTACCCGAACCATTCGCTGGGCCAGACCAACGACTGGATGGCGGAGATCTATCCGCGCTGGGTGGCCGCGCACGGCGTGCTCGTGCTCTGCCCGGTGCACTGGTACCAGGCGCCGGCCAGCCTGAAGCTGATGATGGACCGCCTGGTGTGCGCCGACGGCGGCAACCCCGATCCGACTACCACGCGCGGCAAGGACCCGGCGCTCGCCAAGGCGCTCGAGCTCGCGGGCTGGCCCTATCCGCGCCACCTCGCCGGGCGCGCATTCGCGGTCGTGGCGCACGGCGACTCCCAGGGGCACGAAGGCGTGCGCGAAGCGCTGAGCGAATGGCTGAGCAGCATCGGCATGTTCCAGGCCGGCAACTCCGCCGCGGTCGACACCCTGATCGGCTACTACGAGCCCTACGCCACCAGCCACGACAAGCTGGACGCCCAGCCCGAGACCTTCGTACAGGTGGAGAACGCGGCGAAGAGCCTCGCCGCCCTGGTGCGCGACATCCGCTCCGGCGCCTGGCGCGCGCCGGACGCGGAGCTAAGGAATCCGCGTCAAAAGTAGGACGTCCGGCTCCCGGGCGTCGATGAACACCATGGCGAGCCGGCAGGGCACCGAGCCGCGGTTGAGCCACGCGTGGTTGGTGCCGCGCTGCACGACGACATCGCCCGCCGTGAGGCGCACTTCGCCATCGTCCAGCAGGAGGTCGATCTCGCCCTCGAGCACCACGATGTAGTCGATGGTGCGCGTGCGATGGATCGCCGGGTGGCGCGGCGGATGCCCGCGCGCGACCTCGCGATCGATGCCGAAGTCGCGCAGCAGTGCTTCGTTGTCCCTCAGGTCCGCGCCGCCGCCGGGCGGAAACTCGGCAATGCGGAAAATGCTGCCGCGCTCGGGCGGCGGCACGCCGATCTCGCGCGCCGCCGCGTCGGCGCTGCCGGAAGCGCCGGCCGGCGACTCGTCGGTCACCCAGAGCAGAGTAGATGCGTTTCCCGCCTTGCGCTGCTTGACGTTGGGCGCCGCGCTGTCCATCAGCACAGTCGAGCGGCCATCCGCACGATGGCCGGTGACGACACGCCTGACCGGCCGCGCCATCCTTAGAGGAACGGCCTGCTCTTCGCGAGCGCGAGCCGCGCGCGTTCCAGCGGCGGCATCGGCCGGGCGTAGGGAATCTCGAGGCAGACCGGAAGGTCGGGCGGCAGCGCGCCGAGCAGCCCATGCAAGTCGAGCCCGCCCTCGCCCGGCATCAGCCGGTCCGCGCGCGCCTGGCGCCGGATCTCGTCCACGCTCGCCGGCTTCTCGCGCGGTGCGTCGCAGAACTGCACGTAGCGGGTCTTGGCGGCCGCGAGATCTTCGAGGCGGTTGGCTTCGCGGAAGAAATGGATCGCGTCGGGCAGTACCGCCGCATTCTTGCGCGGCGCGAGCTCGAGGATATGGTTCGCCTTGGCGATGGTGCTGATCTCCACCCACGGCATCGGCTCCAGGTTCGCCGCGAGGCGATAACGCGCAGCGAGGTCGCACAGGCGGCCCCAGTTGTCGGCGAGGCGCGTGTTGTCGGGATCCGCGCCGTGCACCAGCAGATCGCTCGCGCGCAGGCGCGCCGAAATCTCGAGCATCGGCTCGTAATCGGCCACCCTGGTTTGCGGATCGAGGCGGAACACTTCCACGTCGAACACCTTCATGCCGGTGTCGGCGAGCCGCTTCTCGATCGCCGGCACGTCGACTGCGTGCCGATGCGGTTGCCCTGCGACCGGGATCAGGCGCAGCCCGACGAAATCGTAGCCGACCTGCGCCGCCAGGGAAACCTGGTCCTGCGGCGAGAGCTCGAGCACCGTGAGCGCGGCGAGGCCGATCTTGCGCATCACGCGACCAGCCGGCGGAAATGCGCGTCCATGCGCGCGGCGTCCGCGTCGCGCCCGGTAAACAGCTTGAAGCCGCGGATCGCCTGGCCGACGTTCATGTGCCCGCCGTCGGCCGTGGCACAGCCGATGCGCCGCGCCGCCTTGAGCAGCTCAGTCTCGAGCGGCACATAGACGATCTCGGAGACCCACATCGAAGCGCGCAGCCACGCGGCATCGACGGGCATGCCCGCGTGTCCGGCCATGCCGATCGGCGTGCAGTGGATAAGGCCGGCGCAAGACGCCATTGCACTTTTGAGGTCTTTGGCTGGAGACGCTTTCTTGCCCAAACGTGAGGCCAGCGCAGCGGCCCGAGACGGATCTACATCGAAGATCGACAACTCCGATACGCCGAGACCCAAGGCCGCATGACCGACGGCGGCACCCGCGCCGCCCGCACCGAGCAGCACCACGCGCGAGAGATCCGCCTTCGGCAACGCGCGCTGGAAACCCCAGGCCCAGCCCGAGGCGTCGGTGTTGTAGCCGACCAGCCGATCGCCTTCGCGCACGACTGTGTTCACCGCGCCGATGGCGCGCGCTTCGTCCGACAGCCCGTCGAGCAGCGGGATCACCGCCTGCTTGCAGGGAAACGTGATGTTCAGGCCCGCGAACTTCATGATGCGCACCGCGCGCATCAGCTCCGGCAGGACCTCGACGCCGGCGCCGGCGAGATCGATCAGCTGGTAATGCAGCCGCAGCCCATGCTGGCGCGCTTCCTCCTCCTGCAAGGCGGGGGAGAGCGAACGCTGGATGCCGGCGCCGATCAGGCCGACCAGGAGCTTGCTCAAGCGATTTCTCCGGCGCTGAGCGAATACGCGGGGCGATAGAAGCCGACCACGCCCTCGGGCAGCGGCGTCGGCGCCAATGCGCTGGCGTGGTAGCCGCCGACGAGCATCACCCAGTCCGCGCTCGCGTCGCCGCCGCGGATCTTCTGCTCCGCGGTCTGCACCGCGGGCATCGGCTGGGACTCGAGCAAATGCGCGCCGGTCAGGCCCTGGCCTCGGGGCAGCTTGGGTAGCACCGCGGTTGGCGCAAAGCGTATCGTTGCCAGCACCTGCGGCACGCCGCCGCCCCAGCCGGCGCGCACCGCGCACAGGCTGCGCACCATGTTGCGATGGTGCGGCATCATCTTGCGCGACCAGGGCGTGGGGTTGTTGAGGCGCTCGAGGTACGCGCCGGTCGTGATCGTGGCCAGCTCCGCGACTTCGTAGAGGACGAAATACGACGGCTCGCCGGAGCGCGCGACCCAGCGCGTGCCGCGCAGGAATCCCGGTATCGAGAGCCGCTCCGGCATGTGCTCGCTCGAATGCCAGTGCTCCCATTCGGCTCGCACCTCGGGCGCTACGTCCCACCACATGGCAACGGCAGCCCTTCCCAGCATCGAAGCCTCAGCTCACCCTTTGTAGCCGAACACGCGCGGCAGCCAGAGCACGATCTCCGGCACGAACGTCATCAGCGCGAGGGCGATGATCATCGCCCAGAGGAAAGGCAGCACTTCCCGCACCAGCTCGGTCAGCGACACTTGTCCGATCTTGACCATCAGGAAGAGCAGCAGGCCATAGGGCGGCGTCACCAGGCCGATCATGATGTTCACGACGCAGACCACGCCGAAATGCACCGGATCGATGCCGAGCGCGATGGCGGTCGGCAGCAGGACCGGCACGATCACCAGCAGGATGGTCGTGCCCTCCAGGAAGCAGCCGAGGACCAGCAGCAGGATGTTGGCGAACAGCAGAAAAGTGAACGGCGACAGCTGGTACGCCTGCAGGATGGCGGCCACCGACTTGGGAATGTTCTCGACCGTGACCACGTAGTTGAACACCATCGCGCCCGCGATCAGCATGCCGATCGAGATGGTGATGCGGGCGCTGGTGTTGAGAGAGTTGTAGATGTCGCGCAAGCCGACCGACCGGTAGAGCAGCACGGAAGCGAGCAGCGCGTACGCTGCTGCTGCCGCCGCCGCTTCGGTCGGCGTGGTGATCCCGGAGTAGAGCAGGCCGAACAGGATCACCGGCATCAGCAGCGCGGGAAAAGCCTCCCAGGTGATGCGCGGCAGCTCGCGCAGCGGGATTTTCGCCTCGACCGGAAAGTTGCGGCGTCGCGCGGTGATCGCGATCAGCCCCATCTGCGAGGCGCCGATCAGCAGGCCCGGGATCACGCCGCCGAGGAACAGGTAGCCGATGGAGGTGTCGGAAATCAGCGCATACAGCACCATGGGAATCGACGGCGGGATGATCGGCCCGATCACCGACGAGACGGCGGTGAGCGCGGCGGCGAAGGCCGGCGTATAGCGGCCGTCGCGCGTCATCAGCGATTGCATCAGCTTGCCCGAGCTCGCCGCGTCGGCGAGCGCGGAGCCCGACATGCCGGCGAAGATGATGCTCTGCACCACGTTGACGTGGGCGAGTCCGCCGCGGAAACGGCCAACCAGCGCGTTGCAGAAGCGCAGCAGCCTGTCCATGATCGCGCCGGCGTTCATGAACTCCGCCGCGAGGATGAAGAGCGGAATTGCGAGCAGCAGGAAGCTCGAGTACATGCCGTTCAACAGCTGCTCGGCGGCGGTGCCCGGGTCGATTCCCTTGACGAACAGGTAGAGGATCGAGCCGGCGATCATGGCGTGGCCGATCGGCAGCCCCAGCAGGCTCAGGGCGACGATCGCGATGAGGCAGAGCCCGAAGGCGAGCGTCACAGGCCCGAGCTCACCTTGGTCGGATCGGTGCCGGCCTCGGGATCCTCGCCGCGCAGGAGCCGCGACAGCAGCCACAGGTAGCGCACGATGATCGCCACCAGGAAGATGACGTAAATCGAGTACAGCCAGTCCATGCGGATCTTGAGGTACGACGCCTTCTCGACCTTCATGAACGTGACGTAGGAGTACGACGCCGGCAGCGAGGCGCCGTACAGGCCGATGATGGCCAGCGCGCACACGATCGCCATGCCGATGCGTACGCGCGGGCGGACCGCGCTATAGATGAGGTCGAAGCGGATCTCTTCCTTCTCGCCGAGCACGAACGCCGAGCCCCACAGCACCAGCCAGAGCCACATGATCACGGTGAGCTCGGTGGTCCACCCGGTGGGGAAATTGAAGAAGTAGCGGAAGACGATCTGGATGATGAACGCGGCGAACATCACCGCGAGCATGGCCGCGGCGACGTTCTCCGCGCGGCGCCGCAGCCAGGCTCCGAGGCTTTGCATTTATTTCAGTGCGTTGATCTTCTCCAGCATCCCCTTTGGCCAGGACTTGGCCTCGTCGGACGCGAGATAGACCTTCTGCGCATGAGCGCGGAAGGCGTTCTGGTCCGGCGCGTACACCTGCAGCCCTTGTTTCTTGAAGCCGTCGGCGAGCTCGGCTTCGCGCTTGGCGTGCTCGGCGGCGCTCCACGCGATCGCCTTGTCGGCCGCGGCCTGGAAGGCTTTCTGCTTCGCCGCGCCCATGGCGTTCCAGGTCTTGAGGTTGACCGTCAGCAGGTCGTAGCCGACCAGGTGCGAGGTGAGCACGATCTGCGACATCACCTCGTAGAACTTCATGTTCTGCACGTTGGGCAGCGGGTTGTCCTGGCCGTCGATCGCGCCGGTCTGCAGGCCGGTG
>Ga0207648_10003284_pt1 | contig 17008 bp, 16 predicted proteins | sample KBSMisM32_FD_184310 | JGI IMG/M metagenome (GOLD analysis project Ga0207648, IMG submission 184310) | Miscanthus rhizosphere microbial communities from Kellogg Biological Station, Michigan, USA - KBS Miscanthus M3-2 (SPAdes) (version 2) | ecosystem: Host-associated > Plants > Roots >...
TGATGTCGTGGAAATAGGGCATCCGGACGAAATCTGGGCAGGCGGAACCAGGCTATTGTCGCAGATGCCGATGGCGATCCCAATGCCGGCGCTCGAGCGGCAGTGCTGGTCGCGAGCCGCCCGACCCCGCTCGTAGGCTGGTGCGTGCGCCGGCCTCACCGGACAGCTTTGGGTCCCTCGCCTCTAGTCCCTAGTCCCTGGCCCCTGCTCTCAACTCGGCAACACCCGGCAAATGAATCCCTTCAGATAATCCGTCTCCGGAATCGCCGGATGCACGGGATGGTCCGGCGCCTGCTGCAACTGTGCGAGCACCTGCACGCTGCGATCGAGGTGACGCGCTGCCTGCTGCACGGTTTCGAGCAGCGCCGCGCGCGGCATGTGGTACGAGCATGAGCAGGTGATGAGGATACCGTCGCGCGCCAGGATCTGCATCGCCATCTCGTTGATGCGGCGATAGGCAATGCGGCCTTCGGCAAAATCCTTCTTGCGCTTTACGAAGGCCGGCGGATCGAGGATCACGACGTCGAAGCGCTCGCGCGCCTCGCGCAGCGCCTTGAGATGATCGAACGCATCGGCCTTGACCGCCGTGACACGGTCGGCCAACCCGTTGCGCTGCGCGTTGCGCGTGATCGCTTCGACGGCGCTGGCCGACGCATCGACGCAGACGACCTCGCGGGCTCCGTCCGCTGCCGCGCGCAGACCCCATGCGCCGAGATAGCTGAACATGTCGAGCACGCGCAGGTCGCGCACGTACGGGGCCAGCAGGTCGCGATTCGCGCGCTGGTCGTAGAACCAGCCGGTCTTCTGCCCGCCGATCGGATCGATCTCGAACTCCAGGGCGCCTTCGCGCGCGAGAACGGGCTGCTTCAGTTCGCCATAACCGATGTCCGCGTACTCCGGCAGCTGTTCCAGCGCGCGGAATCCGCCGTCGTTCTTCCAGACGATGGCGGTCGGTTTCATGACCTTGACGACGGCCGCGGCGATGTCTTCCTTGAGCCGCTCCATGCCTGCGGTCGTCGCCTGCGCGACGATGACATCGCCGTAGCGGTCCAGCGTAAGGCCCGGCAGGCCGTCGGATTCGCCGAACACGAGGCGGTAATACGGTTCGGCGTACAGCCGTTCGCGCAGTGAAAGCGCAACTTTCAATTTGTGCACGAGCAGCGACCGATCCAGCGCATGCTCGATGCCGCGGTTGACCAGCCGTGCAGCGATCAGCGAGGCGGGATTTGCGTAGCCGATGCCGAGCGACTTGCCGTGCGCATCGACGATGACGCAGATCTCGCCGGGTTCGAAGCCGGTCAGCGGCGAACGCTGCACGTCGACCTCGTTGGAGAACACCCACAGGTGCCCGGCGCGCAGGCGCGTGTCTTCGTTGCGCTTCAGGTACAGGGCCGGATAGGCCACTTCATTCGACATGATGATTCCGACAGGGTGCCGCCTTGCGGATGGTACGGCATGCGCCGTGCCGGCGCTTGGCGGGACCGGCGCCGCCTGCCGATCGGCTTGCGACCCTTCTTGTCGCAAAGGCTGGAAACAGGATCGGCGCATCCCGCTTCTTTTCAACACGGCAACCTGCAGTGCGCTACGCTTGGCGCATGAGCAATCGCCTCGCCGCCGAAACCAGCCCTTACCTGCGCCAGCACGCGGCCAATCCGGTCGCGTGGTGGCCGTGGTCCGATGCCGCGCTTGCCGAGGCACGCGCACAGGACAAACCGATCCTGCTGTCGATCGGGTACAGCGCCTGCCATTGGTGCCACGTCATGGCGCACGAGAGTTTCGAGGACGAGGCGACGGCGCGCGTGATGAACGACCTGTTCGTCAACATCAAGGTCGACCGCGAGGAACGGCCCGACCTCGACAAGATCTATCAGCTTTCGCACCAGGCGCTGACGCAACGCGGCGGCGGCTGGCCCCTGACCGTGTTCCTCGCGCCGGACGATCTCGTGCCGTTCTACGCCGGCACGTATTTTCCGAAGGAGGCGCGCTACGGCATGCCGCCCTTCAGTTACGTGCTCGAGCAGGTGCGCGGCTTCTGGGATTCACGTCGCGCCGATGTGCGCGCGCAGACCAGCGCGCTGCATGAGTTCCTGCAGGGGTACGATCGCGCCGACGCGGATTCCGCCGCAACGCTGAGCGATGCGCCGATCAGGACGGCTGTCGCCCGCTTCGAAGCCGCGTTCGACCCGACGTACGGCGGCCACCGTGGCGCGCCGAAATTTCCACATTGCCCGGAAATGGAATTGCTGCTCGATCTGTCCGAGAGAGCAAAGACGACAAGAGAGAACAATGCTCCTGATCTTCCCTCGCCCCTCGCCCCCTCGCCCCTGCTCATCCTCGAGGTAACGCTTGCGCGCATGGCCGCCGGCGGCATCCACGACCAGATCGGCGGTGGTTTCTGCCGATATAGCGTGGATGAACGCTGGGAGATTCCGCACTTCGAGAAGATGCTGTACGACAACGCACAACTGCTGCCGCTGTATGCGCGGGGCGCGCGCGAATTTGGCGACGAAAGCCATGCAGGCGTGGCGCGCGAACTGCTCGCCTGGCTGATACGCGAGATGACGGAACCTTCGGCACGGGGATCGGGTGGCGGCTTCTACACGGCGCTCGATGCAGACTCCGAGCACGAAGAAGGCAAGTTCTACGTCTGGCAGCGCGACGAAGTCCGCGCCTTGCTGACCGGGCCGGAGTATGCCGCCGCCGAACCGTACTTCGGCTTCGACCGGCCACCGAACTTCGAACACGCGGCATGGAACCCGATCGTTGCCCAGCCGATCGAGCAGGTCGCAAGGTCGCTCGGAGCCGAACCCGCCGAAGTGCGCTCCCGCCTCGCAAGCGCGCGGAAAAAATTGTTCGCGGCCCGATCCACGCGCATCCGGCCCGGGCTCGACGACAAGATCCTGACTTCCTGCAACGCATTGATGATCAGCGGCATCGCCCGGGCCACACGCCATCTCGATGCCGCGCCGTTGATCGGCTTGGCCGACAACGCGCTCGACTTCCTGCACACGGCGGCGTGGCGCGACGGCCGCCTGTATGCCAAGGCAGGCGGCGACTCGGACAGGTTCCCGGCTTTTCTCGACGATCACGCATTCCTGCTGGATGCGCTGCTGGAATGCCTGCAGTGCCGCTGGAGCGATCGCGACATCATCTGGGCGATCCAGCTCGCCGACGCGCTGCTGGAACGCTACGAGGATCGCGCGCACGGCGGCTTCTTCTTCACCGCGCACGATCACGAACGCCTGCCGCAGCGGCCGAAGCCGTGGACCGACGAATCCGTGCCGTGCGGCAACGGCATCGCGGCGCGGGCGTTGCTTCGCCTCGGCCACCTGACCGGCGAAACGCGTTATCTCGACGCGGCCGAACGCACGCTGCTCGCGGCAAATTCCACAATGCAGCAAATGCCGCAGGCCTGCGCGAGCATGCTGCGCGCGCTCCAGGATTTCCTGCACCCGCGCACGCATGTCGTCGTCCGCTACGCCGGCGATGCCGAGGAGACAGCCTGGCGCGCAGCGCCGGACCCTGCCGGCACGGATGGTGTCGACCGCTACTTCATTCCGGAGCTGGCAACCGCTCTGCCCGGAACGCTGGCCGCGCAGGCGCATGCCGCGGGTGGCATGGCATACGTATGCCATGGGACCAGTTGCCTGCCGCCGATTCGCAGCACGAAGGAGCTTGCGGCAACGCTCGCGCGAGCGGATGCCTAGAGCACCACCGGCGCGTCCGCCAGTTCGTTGCGACTGGCCGATCCGTCGTCGGGAAAGTGCCGGGCCAGCACGTCGCTCACGGCGTTGACGCCGTCGATGGCGCCGCGCTCATATTCGCGGGCAGCAAAGCGCTCGCGCATGTGGTCGCAGATCCGCTGCCATTCCTGCTGATCGACGCGTGCCGCGATGCCCCGGTCGGCGACGATTTCGATCGCGTGTTCGGCCTCGAGGACGTAGACCAGAACGCCGCTGTTGTGCTGCGTATCCCAGACGCGTAGCTGCGCGAACACGTCGTGCGCCCGTTCGCGCGCACTGCGGCCGCGCGCCAGGTCACGCCACGGCATCGCCTCCTCGATAGCGAAGCACACCTCGCCTTCGTGGCGTTTTTCGCCCGCGGCGATCGCGTGATGGATCGCGTCGAGCGTCGCCTGCGGGAACAGGCGGCGCACGCTTGCGCTCGCGGCCAGATGTCTGATCCAACGCATGCGTATCTCCTACCAGCTCCCCGACGCGCCACCGCCGGAAAATCCGCCGCCACCGCCGCTGAATCCCCCGCCGCCTCCCCCGCTCCAGCTGCCGCCACCACCGCCAAAGCCGCCGCCGCCGAATCCTCCCCAGCCGCCGCGGCGGGCAAAGCCACCGCCACCGCCACCGCCGAGCACCCCGAGCAGTGCGCCGAACAGCCCACAACCGATCGCCAGTGCCAGAACGCCGCCGAAAAACATCGCGACCGCGCCGCTGGCCAGGCCGACGATGCCGGCGCGCGGTCCGGCGGGCAGCGCGCCGAACATCGCGCGCAACCAGATCGCGACAAACAAGACCGTCGTGATTGTGTTGAATATGTTGCTGGCGCCGCGCACTCGGCGTTCCTCGACCAAGGGCGGCGGCAGCGGCTCGCCATCAATCAGCTTCGTGAGTGCATCGGTCGCGTCGACGATGCCGCCATAGAAATCGCTGGCGCGGAATTTTGGCGTGATGTATTCCCGAATGATGCGCGCCGTTGCGGCATCGGGAATCGCGCCCTCGAGGCCGCGGCCAACCTCGATGCGCACGCGGTGATCGTTCTTCGCGATGATCAGCAAGACGCCGTCGTCGACGTTCTTGCGGCCGAGCTTCCAGGCGTCGACGACCCGGATGGAATACTGTTCGATTTCCTCGGGCTTGACCGTCGGCACCATCAGCACGGCGAGTTGCGCACCCTTGCGCTGTTCGAGCGTGGCGAGACTGGTTTCGAGCGTCTGCTTCTGCGAGGCGTCGAGCGTGCCGGTGGTGTCGGTCACGCGCGCGGTCAGCGCAGGGACGGGCAATGGCCCGTCGGCCGCTGCGACCGCAAGCGTCAAGCCAACGCCAGCGAGGAAGGCGAGGAGGCGGCGCGAAGTGCGCATGCTCTTTTCGCCCGCTCCATCGCGCTTGCGCCGACGATCACCCGCAAGCGGGAAATTCGGCGGACGCATGCGCACCACCAACTACGGCTTGGTCGGAGCAGGCTGCGCGGGTTTGTTGAAGTCCACGGTCGGCGGGGCCGAGATCGCCTTTTCGTTTTCGACCGAGAAGTTCGCCTTGGTCTTGTAGCCGAACATTTTCGCCGTGAGATTCTGCGGGAAGCTGCGCACGAACGTGTTGTAGTCCTGGACCGACGTCACATACCGATTGCGCGCGACGGCGATGCGGTTTTCCGTGCCCTCGAGCTGGGCCTGGAGATTCTGGAACAGGCCGTCGGCCTTGAGGTTCGGATAGTTCTCGGACACGGCCATGAGGCGCGATAGCGCACTCGACAGTTCGCCTTGCGCCGCCTGGAACTGCTTGACCTTGGCTTCGTCGCTCAGGTCGCCGACGGTCAGCTGAACCTTCCCGACCGATGCGCGTGCTTCGGTGACCTTGGTCAGCACCTCTTCTTCGTGCTGCGCATAGCCCTTGACCGTGTTGACGAGGTTCGGGACCAGGTCGGCGCGGCGCTGGTACTGGTTCAGCACTTCGGACCACGCGGCGGTCACCGCCTCGTCTTTGGACTGGATCGAGTTGTAGCCGCAGCCGCCGAGCAGGACAGCCGCGAGCAGCAACAGGAAGATGCGCTGAATCGTCATGACGGGTGACTCCAGGTTGCTTCGGCGACGAGAATCATACACGCGCCTCGGCGCGTTTGTTCGCCCGCACTAGCCGTCATGCAGTCGCGCAGCCTGATCTTCGGACCGCCTTCGGTAGCGCCGCGCTTTTTCGCGTTTTGCGCGCAGGTTCAACGCTTCGACTACGGCAGAGAACGCCATCGCGAAGTAGATGTAGCCGCGCGGGATGTGGACGTCGATGCCTTCCGCGACGAGCACCACGCCGATCATCATGATGAAAGCGAGCGCGAGCATGCGGATCGTCGGATTGCGGTCGATGAATTCACCGACCGGGTTCGAGGCAAAGATCATCACCAGCACGGCCAGCACGATCGCCGCGACCATGACCGGAATATTGCGCACCATGCCGACCGCGGTGATGACCGAGTCGAGCGAGAACACGATGTCGATGATCGCAATCTGGAGGATGACCATCATGAACCTAGCGGCTGTCGCGTTCTTGTCGGGTTCCTCCGGATCGGAAAAGATCGCGTCGACGATTTCCATCGCCCCCTTGATCAGCAGGAACACGCCGCCGCCGATCATGATGACGTCGCGCAGCGAAATCACCTTGCCCCAAAGCTCGAACAAGCGCAGGTGCGTGTCGTCGAGACGCGCCATTTTCGCCAGCACGACGAGCAGCGCAATGCGCGTCACGCAAGCGAGCGCGAGGCCGAAGCGCCGGGCGTTCGGCCGGAGTTCCTGCGGCAGCCGGCCGACCGCGATCGAAATGAACACGAGGTTGTCCACGCCCAGCACGATCTCGAGCGTGCTCAGCGTGAGCAGCGCGATGAGCAGCTCGAGGCTAGTCATGGCGCATGGCCATGCCGGATTCGAAGTGGTTGGACATCAAACTCGTTGCCAGAGCAGCAGTCCCCAGCATAGCAGCACATTCATCATCAGCAGGAAAACCGCGGCTGAACCGAGGTCCTTGGCCCGGCCGGCCAGCTCGTGAAACTCCGGGCTGACCTTGTCGACCACGGCTTCGACCGCGGAATTGAGCAGTTCGGCCGACAATACCAGGAGAAGGCTGCCGCACAGGATGGCTTTCTCCACCCCGCCGCGGCCCAGCCACAGCCCCAGGGGGAAAAAGATAATGCACAAATATACTTCGAGCCGGAACGACGCCTCGTAGGCCCAGCCGGCGCGCAGGCCCTTGTACGACCAGATCAGCGCCTTGTAGATCTGCTTGGGCCCGCGCGGCTCGGTACTCGGCATGACAACGCTCCCCCGTGAACGTCGCTGTCAGGCGGCGGCAGCGCTTGCGCGGGCCGCCGTGCCGGCCGGTTTCCAGGCGATGTCGAGTTCGCGCGCCGCCTTCACGTCGTCCAGGCGCCGCACCGGCAACGTCATCGGCGCATCCTTCATCGCCTGCGGATTGTCGCGCGCGAGGGCGATCAGGTCGCCCATGACCTCGACGAATTCATCGAGCGTTTCCTTGGCTTCGGTCTCGGTCGGCTCGATCAGCAGGCACTCCGGCACGAGCAACGGGAAATAGTTCGTCGGCGCGTGGATGCCGCGATCGATCAGGCTCTTGGAGAAATCCAGGGCCGTCACGCCGCTGTCCTTCTTCTGCCGGGCCACGGTGACGATGAACTCGTGGCTGGCGCGGCGCTTCGGATAAGCCAGATCAAAGCCTTTCTCGGCCAGGCGCTTTGCCAGGTAGTTCGCGTTGAGGGTGGCGTACTCGCCAACGCGACGCATGCCCTCGCGGCCGAGCAGTCGCGCATAGACATACGCGCGCAGCAGCACCCCGGCGTTGCCGGCGAACGTCGACAGGCGACCGATCGACAGCGGGCAATCCTTCTTGCGCAGCCAGTGGTACACGACGTTTTCAGACGCCACCCTCACCCTAGCCTCTCCCGCCGGCGGGAGAGGGGACAAGGTGCCGTCCGCGTTGCGGACGGCGGCACCGACCATGGGAATCGGGAGGAACGGCCGCAGACGCTCGGAGACGCCGACCGCGCCGGCCCCCGGCCCGCCGCCGCCATGCGGCGTCGAGAACGTCTTGTGCAGATTCATGTGGATCGCGTCGAAACCCATGTCGCCCGGACGCACCTTGCCGAGGATCGCGTTGAGGTTCGCGCCGTCGTAGTAGAGCAGGCCGCCGGCCTCGTGCACGAGTTTGGCAATTTCCACAATGCGGCGTTCGAACACACCGATCGTCGATGGATTCGTCAGCATGATGCCGGCCGTGTTCGGACCGAGCACTTTCTTCAGCGCCTCGACATCGATGTCGCCGTCGCCTTGCGTCGGGATCTCGCGCACGGTGCAGCCGCACATCACGGCGGTGGCCGGATTCGTGCCGTGCGCGGCGTCGGGCACGATGATCTCGGTGCGCGCCAGGTCGCCGCGATGCTTGTGATAGGCCATGATCATCGCCACGCCGGCGAACTCGCCCTGCGCGCCGGCCATCGGCGCCAGCGATACGCCGCCCTTCATGCCGGTGACGTCGGCAAGCATTTCCTGCAGCTCGTGCATGCACGACAGGAATCCCTGCGACAGGGAATCCGGCGCGTACGGATGGCGGGCCAGGAATCCATCGAGCATCGCCAGCGAATTGCACGCGCGCGGGTTGTACTTCATCGTGCACGAACCGAGCGGATAGAACTGCGTGTCGATCGAGAAGTTCTTGCGCGACAGGTTAGTGTAGTGGCGCAGCGCCTGCAGTTCGGACACTTCGGGCAGGCCGATCGGCGTCGTGCGGCGGAACTGATCCGGCAAATCAGCCGGAACTTCGATCGCGGCAGGCAGTTGCGCAGCCGCGGTGCGACCGGGCTGGGAAAGCTCGAAAATCAGCATGGTTCGGTTGTCGAATCAGGAGGAAAACAGGGCGGCGTATGATGCCACAACCCGGCCACAGGGAGGCGGTTTGGAGCCCGCAGGCCGGGGAGCGGGGCTGCGATCCTCGAATGCCGGGCGGCTGCGGCAACTGGCCGTGCGGAATTCCTGACGGGAACGTCAGCGCCCGGGCAATCGAGCCGTGCCTCGCGGCCCTTCGCCGCTGTCGAAAAATTTCCGTGGCGGCGTATGATGCCGCACCCTGACCGCGCAAACGGGCCGCGCCGCCTTGCGCGCCCGACTTTCTCTCCCACGAGCACTGCATGATTGAACTGGTCCGCGTCGTCCTGCTTGGCCTGATCGAAGGCATTACCGAATTTTTGCCCATTTCCAGCACGGGTCACCTGCTGGTCGCCGAACACTGGCTCGGCGCGCGCTCGGACACGTTCAACGTCGTCATCCAGGCCGGCGCGATCCTCGCGGTCATGCTGATCTACCGGCAGCGGCTGTGGCAACTCGCGACCGGGCTGCGCGATCCGCAAAACCGCGACTACGCCGCCAAGCTGGCCGTCGCGTTCCTGATCACGGCCGTCCTCGGCTTCGTCGTGACCAAACTCGGCTTCAAGCTGCCGGAACGCATCACGCCGGTCGCCTGGGCATTCGTCATTGGCGGTGTGTGGATGATTGCCGCGGAGCACTTCGCGGCGAAGCGTCCCGACAATGCGAAGGTCAGCTGGCTCGTCGCGATTCTCGTCGGCCTTGCACAGATCGTTGCAGCGATTTTCCCCGGCACGTCGCGTTCGGCAGCGACGATTTTCATCGCGATGCTGGCCGGAACGAGCAACCGGCCCGCCGCAACGGAATTCGCGTTTCTCGTCGGCATTCCGACGATGTTCGCGGCCAGCGGCTACGAGTTGCTGAAAGCGGTCAAGGCCGGGGAAGTCCATGAAGACTGGAGCGCGCTGGCCGTGGCCTTTGTCGTGTCAACCGTGACGGCTTTCGCCGCGGTCAAGTGGCTGCTCGGCTACATTCGCAGCCATCGCTTCACGCCATTCGCGATCTATCGCATCGTGCTTGGCGCCGTGCTGCTGCTGTTTATGCCCAACGCCTGAAGGATTCCAAGATGAGCAAACGTTCCCTGGCCTGGACCGCGGCAGTCGCGCTGATCGCCGCAATCGTCAGCACGCTGGCACTCGATCGCGGCATCGCCGAGGCCGTGCGCCACTCGGGGATCGAAAGCGCCGCTATAGTCGTCAAGCTGCGCGAAATCCTCGACTTCTTCACCGGCAGTTCCCTTACACGCGACTACGGCAGCATCGGCCAGGTGCTGCTCGGTGCGACGCTGGTCGTAATCGGTGCGCTGTGGCTGCTCGCGCGCAGGACGAGCTACACGGCACGCGCGCTGATCTTCACCGGGCTCGTGCAGATCGGCACGATCGAGGCAAGTTCGATGTTGAAGGGCGTGTTCGGCCGGCTGCGTCCCTTCCAGTTGATCGAGCGCGGCGACTGGAGTCACATCTGGTTCGCCGGCGGCAATTCGTTTCCGTCCGGCCATGTCGCGTTCTTCGGCGGCCTGTTCCTGCCACTGGCCTACCTGTACCCGAAGTACCGTATTCCTCTGCTCGCCGTGCCGGTATTCATCGCGTTCGCGCGCGTCGACGAGAACATGCATTTCCTGTCCGACGTGCTCGGGTCGATCGCGCTCGCGTGCATCGTCACGCTCATCGCCGCGGTCCTTTTTGCCCGCTGGATCCGACCAGCCGCCTCCGCCAAGAGCTGAATGGAGCGTGCCCGCCGCAGTGCGGCAAGCGCCGTGCCTGCCGATGCGCTACGCTTGAACGGATACTCATCCGGACTACCCCATGTCGACCCCCACCCGAGCAGTTTCCCAGACCCGTTCGTTCTCCACGATCTTCCTGATCGAGTTGTGGGAGCGCTTCGGCTACTACGGCATGGCCGCGATCCTCGTGCTGTTCATGGTCGAGAAGATCGGCTTCGGCGACACGCAGGCCAACCTCGTCTGGGGTGCATTCACCGCTTTGGTCTACGCCGCGCCCGCGATCGGCGGCTGGGTCGGCGACAACGTGCTCGGCACGCGCCGCACGATGCCGATCGGCGCGGCGATCCTGTCGATCGGTTACCTGATGCTGTCGATTCCGAGCGACAACCTCTACCTGCTGTATGCGTCGATGGGCGTCATCGTCGTCGGCAACGGGCTGTTCAAGGCCAACGCCGCGAACATGGTCCGCCGCATCTACGAAGGCGACGACGCGAAGATCGACAGCGCGTTCACGATGTACTACATGGCCGTCAATGTCGGCTCGACCGTGTCGATGCTGCTGACGCCGTGGATCAAGGACAACTGGGGCTGGCACGCCGGTTTCGCGGTGTGCTGCTTCGGCCTCATTCTCGGCTTGGCCAACTACGTGCTGATGGTGCGCACGTTGAAAGGCATCGGTTCGCCGCCGGACGAAAACCCGGTGCAGTGGAACAAGTTGGCGATGGTACTCGGCGCCGGCTTCGTACTGTTGTTCGCGGTCGCGTTCGTCATCCAGCACCGCGCGATCGCGGTCACCTGCGTCTACATCGCCGGCATCCTCGTGCTCGGCATCTTCGGCTACATGATAGCCACCGGCGCCAAGAGCGAGCGCGCCGGATTGATCGCCGCGCTGATCCTGATCGTCGAGACGCTGTTGTTCTTCATCTTCTACCAGCAGATGTCGACATCGCTGACGCTGTTCGCGCTGCGCAACGTCGAGTGGCACCAGAGCTTCGGCCTGTTCGACGTGGTCTGGTCGCCGGGGCAGTATCAAGCACTCAATCCGATCTGGATCATGATCCTCTCGCCAATCCTCGCGTACACCTATACGCACCTGGGCAAGACCGGCCGCGACCTGCCGATCGCCGGCAAGTTCGCGATTGGTTTCGCCGTCGTTGCAATCGGCTTCTTCATCTACGGCCTCGGCGCCGGTTCGGCGGTCGCTGGCAAGGTGTCGTCGTGGTACATGATCTGGGGCTATGGCTTCTACTCGCTCGGCGAGTTGCTGGTCAGCGGCCTCGGGCTGGCGATGATGGCGCGCTACGTGCCGGCGCGCATGGGAGGCTTCATGATGGGCGCGTATTTCGTCGCGACCGGCATCTCGCAGTACCTCGGCAGCGTCGTGGCAAACTACGCAAGCATTCCGAGCGACATCACCGATCCGCTCGAAAGCCTGGCGATCTACACAAGCTTGTTCAACAAGCTCGGCTTCGTCGCCATCGGCGGCACCGCGCTGGCGATCGTGCTGCTGCCGTTGATGAAAAAGCTGTCGGCAACGCACAGCGGCCATGCCGACGACGCAGCGGCGGCGGCTGCGCTGCGCACGGTGGCGGTCGAGGAGTAGCACCAGGCAAGCGCGACGCTGTGCCCTTCGACTTCGGCGCTTTGCGCCTACGCTCAGGGCGAACGGAATTAAACAGGGCAAATCGCCAACGGGACCGGTTTCCTAACGGGACGAGAATATAGTCCGTTCGCGTTGAGCGTAGCTCGCGGAGCGAGCGAAGTCGAAACGTCTGCCGAATCGTCCGACTTCTGCGATTTTTTGCGTCACGGCAATGTCTGCGCCGTAGAACCAGCCGCACCACCACGCACAAACTCGCGTATCACGTCGTGCGCCGTTTCCGCTCCCGCGCGCTGCTCGTGCACGCGCAAGGTCAGTTTCTTGCCATCGTCCGACAGCGAATAGTGTTCCTCGATGCTGCCACCCGCGTCGGGATGCGTCTCGATGACCATTTCCGGCGCAGCCCAGCTCAGGTTCACTGTCCCTCCGTAGGCGGCACCGTAGTTGTTCCGGTTGTCGAACCGGTAGGCCGTGCGCTTGCCGTCGGCGGCGACATCGAAGACGACTTCGGATTGGCGAATCGTCAGCGCATGTGCGCTCAGGCGTGGATCGGCGACTGCTGCGACTGCGGCGATTGCACCGCCGCCGGCCGCACCCGGTGCGGAACCGTTCGAGTGGTGGTGGCCGCCGCCACCCATGCCTCCATGCCCACCGCCCATTCCTCCTCCGCCACCGCCGCCCATCCCTCCTCCACCCATGCCGCCCCCACCACCCATACCGTGACCGCCGCCACCGGTGCCGGAGTGGCCGCCACCATGCTGTTGACTTGCGTCCGCGGGGTTTCCGTTCGCCGCCTGGTCGGCGCTGGCGACAACCCAGTCGCCACTGAAATCCATGGGTGTGTCCGCCACGGCCGCTAACGGCAAGGCAGCCAGCAGGCAAAACGAAAGAACAACACGCATCCGCATATCCTGTTATCCACGATGGTCTTCCAACCCGATTATCAACGCACGACTGCGCCCGGCGCCGACCTCCACGGCGAAAAGGGCAGTAACCAAACGTAAGCGGATGCAAAGGCTGTGGCGGCGGCGCGACAATGCCCTGATCGCTGCGTAAACTGGCACTTACCCATGGATTTGCCACGCATGAGCGACGCCAAGATCCTGCTCGCCGACGACGACGAGGAGCTGTGCCAGCTGCTCGCGGATTTTCTCGTCCGCGAGGGCTTCGCCGTGGATCTGGCGCATGACGGCGAGACCACCCTTCGGCTGGCAGCCGAGGGCGGCTACGATGCGCTGATCCTCGACGTCATGCTGCCGCACCGCTCCGGGCTGGACGTGCTGCGCGAACTGCGCCGCAACTCGCAGGTGCCGGTGCTCATGCTGACCGCGCTCGGCGAGGACATCGACCGCATCCTCGGCCTCGAACTCGGCGCCGACGACTACGTGCCCAAGCCGTGCAACCCGCGCGAAATCGCCGCGCGCATGCGCGCGATCCTGCGCCGCACGCGCGGGGACATCGATGGCGCGCGCCTGGAGGACCTCAGTATCGGCCCGGTGCTGCTGCGCTCGGCCTCGCGCAGCGTGGTCGTGCGCGGCGAACCGGTCACGCTCACCGGCACGGAGTTCAACATCCTGGCCGCGCTGATGCGCGACGCCGGCCGCGTCGTCAGCAAGGACACGCTCTCGCAGGCCGTGCTCGGCCGGCCGCTCGGCCCGTTCGACCGCAGTATCGATGTACACATTTCCAAATTGCGCCGCAAGCTCGGGCCGGCCGCCGACGGCGATTCGCTGATCAACACGATCCATCGCGGCGGCTACCTGTTCCGCGTCGTCAAGGAATCCTGAAATGGCCGCAAGCGTCCGACAAGACCGCGATCGCGCTGCGCTTCCGGCTGGCGCAGCCTTTCGGAACGGGCGCGCCCGGGATGACGGAGCGCGCTGATGCGGCGACTTTTCTGGCGCATCTTCGCCCTGTTCTGGGCCTCCAGCGTCGTGCTGATCGTCGCGATCGCGTGGATCACCTCGAGTAATTTCGAGAACGAGAAAATCCCGGGTCTTGGAATCACGCGCCTGGAATCGGTGTTGAACGAACACCTGCGCAAGGCATCGCACACGCTGCGCGACGGAGGAGTCGCCGGGCTGCGCAGCATGCTCTCGCAGGCGCTCGACTTCGGCCGCATCTCGGTCTACGTGCTCGATGCCGACAAGAAGGACCTGCTCGGCCGCGAAGTACCGCCCGAGATGATCGCGGCCGCCGATCACGCCATCGCCGATACCCAGGGATTGTCGGCTAACCGCATGCGACTGCGCGTGCTTACCGCGGCAGATGGCACAAAGTACACGGCGATCGCGCGCTTCGAAGGACCGACGCCGCTGCGCCTGCTCTATCGTCACCCGAACACGTTCTGGATGCACGTCGGCCTGGCGATGGCGATCAGCGCCTGCTTCGCGCTGCTGCTGGCCGCCTACATCACCGCGCCGCTGGCGCGCATCCGCGCGAGTGCGCGCCGCGTTGCGCGCGGCGACCTGTCGGCGCACATCGGCGACTTGCGTTTCGGGCGCAGCGCCGAAATCCTCGCTCTGGCCAGCGAATTCGATCAGATGACCGCGCGCCTGCGCGATCTGGTCGAAGGTCAGCGCCGCCTGATCCGCGATGTGTCGCACGAAATGCGCTCGCCGCTGTCGCGCATGCGCATCGCGCTGGAGCTGGCGCGCGCCAACGTCAAGGAAGGTCTGGCCCAGCCCGTTGGCGCGATGCTGGAGCCGGTCACGGCCGGGCGCGGACCGGATGCCGCGCAGAATTTTCCCGGCACAGCGGCGGTGGACCAGCTTGATCGCATCGAACGCGAAGCCGAGCGGCTCGAAGAAATGATTGCCCAGGCAATCCAGCTGACGCGCATGGAAACGACGACACCGTCAAAAGTCGAAGATGTCGCGCTGGACCAGCTGATCGCCGACATCGCCAGCGATGCGGCGTTCGAAGCCCAGGCACGTCCGTGTGCACTGCATATCGCCCAGAACGAACCGCTGGTGGTGCGCGCCGAGGCCGATCTCGTCGCCAGCGCGATCGAGAACGTCGTGCGCAATGCGGTCAAGTACACGGCCGCCGATTCGACCGTCGGCATCCGCCTCGATCGTGTCGAAGGCCAGGCCCGCGTTCGCGTGCGCGATTGCGGACCCGGTGTCCCCGCGGGCGATTGTGCCCGGATCTTCGAGCCCTACTTCCGCACCGACGTAGCGCGCCAGCGCAAGAGCGGCGGCAGCGGGCTGGGGCTGGCGATCGCAAAGCGCGCGATCGAGCGCCAGGGCGGCCGCATACATGCGAGCAACGCCGAGGGTGGCGGTCTCGAAGTGGAAATCCTGCTGCCGCTGGCTTGACCGCTCCGACAGACCTCTGCGACGCGCGCGACAGCGGCACGCACGGTGGTTCCGAGCCAGCATTGCGCGGCGGCGGGCATGCGTCGATACTGCCATCGGCGCATCGCATCTGCAGTCGAGCGCGGGCCGCACGGGGAGATGGTCATGGCGACAACCGCACGCACGTTACGCAGCGCCGGCGAGCGCCGATTTTTTGCCTGGGGCACCGCCCTCATCGTCCTGATCGCATTCGGCGGATTCGCGCGCACCTACTACCTGAAGGTCGCGTTCGGTACGCCGCCGCTGAGCACGCTCGTCCACACGCATGCGGCCGTAATGACAGCGTGGGTAATCCTGTTCGTGGCGCAGACGCGTCTCGTCGCCGCACAGCGCACGGACCTGCACCGCCGCCTCGGCGTATTCGGCGCGATCCTGCTTGTGGCGATCATCGTGACCGGAGTGGTCACCGCGATCGAGTCGGCCCGTCGCGGCCTGACGCCAACGGACATGCCGCCACTGATGTTCCTGGTGATTCCGCTTGGCACCGTCGTCGTCTTCGCCGTGCTCGCAGGCGCCGCGATCTGGTATCGACGCCGCAGCGACTTTCACAAACGCCTGATGCTGCTCGCCACGCTGACCATCCTCACGCCGGCGATCGCGCGCATCCCGTGGGAACCATTTCGCATGATGGGTCCTCCCCTGTTTCTCGCCGTGACCGACATCTGCGTAGTGGCCTTCGTCGCGTACGACACGTGGAGAAACCGCCGGCTGCATCCGGCATTCCTCTGGGGAACGCTGTTCTTCCTCGTATCGCAGCCGTTGCGCATCCTGCTCGCGCACACGGCGGCGTGGAACCAGTTTGCGACTTGGCTGACGTCCTGACTGAAGCATGCGCTACGTCGGACGCATTACTGATTGGAATGACGAAAAGGGCTTCGGCTTTGTTGCTCCAAATGGTGGTGGTGACCGAGCCTTCGTGCACATCAAAGCCTTCGAGCGTGTCTCAAGACGCCCTGTCGGTGGCCAGCTCATATCCTACGAGTTGGCGACAGATGAAAAAGGACGGTTCAGGGCCTTGGGCATTCGGTTCGTTGCGCTGAGACCAAAGAAAGAGTCTTCCAGTCGGGCCTGGCCAAGGAAAACCATCGGGGCGGGATTCCTGGTCTTGCTGGCGCTCGCTTGGCTTTCCTCAAGAATGCCGCTCGCAGTGTTTCTAGCTTACGCAGGCGCCAGCCTTATTGCGTTCATTCTCTATGGAGCCGACAAGTCCGCGGCCGAAAATAATCGATGGCGCACGCCAGAGAGCACATTGCATGTCGTTGCGCTATTGGGAGGCTGGCCGGGGGCCCTGATCGCGCAAGGCATTTTTCGTCACAAGTCAAAGAAGGCGGAGTTCCAAACCATCTTCTGGACAACGGTTGTGCTCAACTGCGCAGCGCTTCTATGGTTGCTGGAAAGCGGCAAGGCGGTTGTAGTCGATCGAGCAATTTTTGGGCCCTGAGCCAACCGCTTGCTCAACGCGACCGTGATGTGTCGTGGCGATGACTCAGCATTCGGCGCAGTTCCCGTACCCCTTCCTCACGCCAGAAACCGCACCCGCCCGGTCTTGATCTGGTAAATCGCGCCCACCAAGGTCAGGCGGTCTTCTTTCACACGCGCCTTGCCTTCAGGCGAGCTGCGAATCTGCTTCATGGTCCAGCGCACATTCGCTTCGATGCCCTGCGACAGCAGCAAGTCCG
>Ga0207648_10003288_pt1 | contig 16998 bp, 18 predicted proteins | sample KBSMisM32_FD_184310 | JGI IMG/M metagenome (GOLD analysis project Ga0207648, IMG submission 184310) | Miscanthus rhizosphere microbial communities from Kellogg Biological Station, Michigan, USA - KBS Miscanthus M3-2 (SPAdes) (version 2) | ecosystem: Host-associated > Plants > Roots >...
GACATCGTCCGGCACCGGACGCAACTCGACCGATGATGGCAGCTCAACGCCGATATCGGCGTTGAAGGCCGGCCCGGCGGGCTGCCCCTTGAGCGCGGCATAGATCGCACCGCGCTGCTCGTCGGTCAGCAGCTTGAACGTGTAGGCAGCGGTGCTGAGCTTGTCGTCGGCGGCGTTCTTCTCGGAAAACTTTGCCGGTACGGTATCGGTATTTTCCGGCGCACCGGGAACCGCCAAGGCGCCGTTGACGAACACCGAATTGTCCGCCGGCTTCTGGCTCGGCGCGTGCGAGCTCGGCTCCTCGGCGCCCATCTTGCCGGACGGAGTCTGCTGCGCCTTTTCCTGCTGTTGCTGCTGCTGAGGCTCGGCGGCGGGCGGCGCTTGCTGGGCGACGGCGTTGCCTGCGCTCAGCGCCGTGCTGCCCAGCAGCGCCAGAACGAGAGAACCGGTCCGCAAAAAGTTGCTTGGCATGTTGCTCTCCTACGCCATGAGGACGCGCCCCGGCGATTGCTCGCACCGCAACCACGCGCTTCCGCGAGAACGCGGCGACGTGCTCCACGGGCGATTATCCACGGACATAACCACCGGGATCGCCGTTTGGTTGCATGCCGCGGCCGTGCGGCGCGGGTTACTCGCGCTCGTTGCGATGTCACCTGGACAGCACAGCGGGCGGATTTCTCCGCTCCGGCGCACGCTCATCACTTTCGGCTTTGCAGGTCGCCGCGCGTGCGTCAGATTTCCCTGGCCGGGAGAGGGATTATTCGATGATTCTCGCAGCGCTTGCCGCGGCGACGCTCGTCGTCAGCGTCGCGACCGGCCCCACCGCCAAACCGAGCTCCTCGCCCACCCTGTCCGTGCAGCAAAAGAGCGCGGCGATGCAGCCGCTGCTGCGCTCCGCCACCGAATGTATTGCGCGCACGGTCAGCACCGATCCGCGCTTCGGGAACCGCAACGGCAATCTCGGCGATCTGATCGTGCAGTCCATGCCCAGTTGCACCACCGAGGTGCGCGCCATGATCGAGGCCTATGACCGCTATTTCGGCGATGGCGAGGGTGAGGCGTTCTTCATGGGCCCTTATCTCGACGTGCTGCCGACAGCCGTGAGCAAGTGGGTCAGGGACGCGGTGAAATAGCCGCCGCGGTGCATTCAAAATGGCCCCCGGGGACGGGGGCCATTTCACGTCCGTATCAGTCCCCCTTCAGCCGCAGTGCCGCTCGGTGCGCGTGACCCGCGCGCCGTGGCGCCATTCTTGCACGGTGACGGTGCGGCAATGGGACCGTCCATCGGTGACGACGACACCGTGGCGGTGACGGCGGGGTGTCCCGACCACGACTCCTGGGCCGTCCCGGCCGCCGATGCGTACGTCGACATCAGCCTGTGCGAGCAGTTCCGGCCAGCAGCGGCGCAGCCGTCAGCACGGCAGCCGCCGTCGCGATTGCAAGCAATGCGTTTTTCATTGTCGTTCCTCTCTGGGGTTCAGGAGCCACCCCAACGACGGATCGACAAAATCGTTCCGCCCCCGGAGAGCGAAACCGAGCAAAAATCGGTATGAGACTTTCAGACCAGACGCGGCGCCAACACCGGCTTGAGCACGAGTGAAAGCGGAAGCGTGAGCAGCACGATCGCGGCGACAACGAGCAATGTCGTCGACACGCCGAGCGCATCGCCGACGACGCCGTAGAGCGCCGGCGCGAGCGCACCCGCGCCGATGGTGCCGGTATAGAACACGCTGAAAGCGCGCGCGCGACGCTCGGGCGCCACCAGATCGGGAACCGAGCCGTACAGCACCGAGGAAGTGCCGTTGAGCGCGATGCCGATCAGCGGCAGCACCAGCATCGCAGCTCCGAGCGGAAGCGGCAGCAGCGCGACGATCGCAATAGCGGTGAGCCCCTCGGTGAGCCAGACCGTCGCGATGGCGCCGATGCGCGCGCCGATGAAGGCGCAAACCAGCTTGCCGACCGCGCCGCCGGCGAACACCAGCGTCAGCGCAAGCCCGACGGTGGGCACGCTCGCGCCCTTGGCCGTGAGCAGGAACGGCAGGAACAGCAGGAAACCCATCCGGGTCGCGCTGTCGAGCATGCCGATCGTGAGCAGCACTGGAAAGGCGAAGCGATGGCGCGCGCCAGGCGCGGCCCCCGCCACGGTCTGTCCGGTCTCCTTCGATACGATCTCGGCGCCGTAACGCGGCGTCACCACGAAGATCGCGACCGCCGCCGCGATACCGAGCGCGCCCAGCAGCGCCAGCACCGACCGCCACGACATCACCAGCAGCAGCAGCGAGGCCGCGGCGGGAATTGCCATCTTGCCGATGTCGCCGGCGAAATTGTAGGTGCCCAGCGCCTTCATCGAGCGCGGGCCGGCGAAGGCACGCGCAATCAGCGATGACGCCAGCGGATGCTGCGTGCTCGCGCCCATGCCGCCGACAAAGAGCGCAACGGTCAGGAGCCCGAGACCGGCGCTCGCACCGGCCAGGCAGTAGCCAGCGCCGGCAAGCGCAGTTCCGAGCGCGAGCACCGCGGCCGTCCCCAGACGTTCGGCGATGAGCCCCGAGGGAATCTGCAGGCCGGCCATGGTGCCGGAGAACAGCGCGCGCAGCAGCCCGAGCTCGGCAAAGCCCAGCCCGAACTCCCTCTGCCAGATCGGCAGCATCACATAAATGAGGTCGGTATAGCCGTCGTGCAGCGCGTGGGCGCCGCAACCGACGGCGGCGGCGCGGCGCTCGTCGCGCTTGAGCGCAAGCCCGCTCTTGCCGTGCACCGGCGGATCGAGCACCGGCTGGCTCGCGACACTCATCTCGCAGTACTCATGTCGCCGCACTCATGTCGCCGCACTCATGGCGTCTGCCCGCCCGCGTCCCTGCGCTCGACAAACACGCTGCTGATGAACGAGATCACTTGCTCACCATGCTGGTTCACGCCGGTGTTGTGCATGGAGATCATGCCCCAGCCCGGGCGGTTGTTCAAAGGCCGGGTCTCGATCACCTCACTGCCGTACGACACGGTATCGCCGACATAGACCGGCTTGAGCCATTGCAGGTCGCGAAAGCCGGGCGAAGGTCCGAGCTGGGCAACCGCTTCGCCGCGCGCCCGCCGTTCGTCGTCTTCGCGCCGGCGACGGTCGATCAGCAGCCGCATCCAGACGCAGGCGGTGTGCCAGCCCGAGGCGCAGAGCCGGCCGAAGTGCGAGCGCGCCGCGGCCTCGTCGTCGACATGGAACGGTTGCGGATCGAAGCGTTGCGCGAACGTCTTGATGTCCTCGGCGGTAAAGACGTGGCTGCCGATCTCGACGGTCTCGCCGACGCGGATGTCCTCGAAGAACTTCATGTCGGCTGGTCCGCTGGCACGCTCATTTAGCCTCGCCGCGCTGGGCGCTCGCTTCGCTCGCCAGCGCGGGACCGCGCCGACGAGCCCAGTCGAGGGCGAGTGTCCGGCGCGCGCTCATTTGGCCTCGCCGCGCTGGACGCTCGCTTCGCTCGCCAGCGCGGGACCGCGCCGACGAGCCCGGTCGAGGGCGAGTGTCCGGCGCGCGCTCATTTAGCCTCGCCGCGCTGGACGCTCGCTTCGCTCGCCAGCGCGGCACGCCCGAACATCGGGCTCACGACCAGGGTCATCAGCCGCCGCTCGGACGCGTCGAGGAGCTCGAAGCGGAACTTGACGAATCCCAGGTCGGACCGGCTGCGCGAGGCGCGAGTCTCGAGCACGGTGGCACGCAACGTGACCCGTTCGCCTGGGCGCAGCGGCGCGAGCCACTTCACCTCCTCCACGCCGGGCGCGCCCATGAAGCTCGCGTCGACGAGCAAGTTGTCCGTCAGCATGCGCATCAGGATGCAGCAGCTGTGCCAGCCCGACGCGACCAGGCCGCCAAGCAGCGTCGCACTCGCGGCCTGCTCGTCGAGGTGCATCGGCTGCGGATCGTATTCGGCTGCGAAGGCGACGATCTCGGCGCGGGTGACGACCCGCGAACCGCAATCGGTGACCTGGCCGGGGGTAAAATCTTCCCAATGCAAGCGAGGCACGGCGATCCCTGCGGATGACAAGGCATTGTTCCCTAGACGCCACCTCCGGCGAGGTCAACCGGTGTCCTGGAACCGCAGCCGGCTTACGCGCAGCGCCCGGCGCGCATCGATTAAACCGGCATTAACCACGGGCAATCGAGACGCTCGATTTGACCAGCGGAATGTCGCAGTGCAGTGTCCGATGCCTGCGGCGGGGACCGGGCGACGCCGCGGCGTGGTCGAAGGTTTGGGGACTGAGCCGCCCGGCTGCGCGAGAACGGCTTCAACTCATTGGCGGCGCCCCTGCGTCGGGAGGAGGACCCCATGTTTGATTTTCGCGACCTGTTCCAATGGGAACGGTTCATCACGCCATCGATCATCAAGATATTCTATTGGCTCGCGGTCGGCATCGCACTGCTGTTCGGCCTTTCCGGCATCGTATCCGGCCTGGCGCTGATGTCGCTCAGCCCGCTCGCCGGCCTGTTCTATATCATTGCCAGCCTGATCGGGATGGTCATCAGCGTGATCTTCGCACGCATCATCTCCGAGTTCGTGCTGATCATGTTCCGCATCAACGAGCATCTCGGCGCCATCCGCCAGCGCGGACAGATGTAACGCAAGATTCGGGGCTGAAACGTAGGTGGGCAAAGCGAAGCGTGCCCACGCGTTTCACGCACAATTCGTCGGGCGGACCGACGCTACGCCACTCGAATCACCCGCTGCGGCCGCAGCAAACTCGGTCTGCTTCCTCTCCCGTAGGGAGAGGGGTGGGGTGAGGGGTTAAGTCCTCACGCAAATCCGCCCCTCACGCCAACCCTCTCCGATGGGGAGAGGGAGCGCACCGAGCTTGCGGATCGACGGCGTTAAAACGGCTAGGTCGCAAACCTGAAATGCATGACGTCGCCGTCGGCGACCACGTAATCCTTGCCTTCGAGTCGAAGCTTGCCGCCGTCGCGCGCGCCCGCTTCGCCGCCGAGCGCGACGTAATCGTCATAAGCGATGGTCTCGGCGCGGATGAAGCCGCGCTCGAAATCGGTATGGATCACGCCCGCGGCCTGCGGCGCCTTGGTACCGTGGGTGATGGTCCAGGCCCGCGTCTCCTTCGGCCCGGCAGTGAAATAGGTGACGAGATCGAGCAGCGCATAGCCCGCGTTGATCAGGCGATCGAGCCCGGCCTCGTGCAAGCCGACCGCCGCCAAGTACTCGGTACGCTCCTCGCGCGACAGCACCGCAATCTCCGCCTCGATCTTGGCCGAGATGACGACACAACCGGCGCCCTCGGCTTTCGCGCGCGCCTCGACCTGGCGTGAGAACGCGTTGCCGGTGGCGGCGGACGCTTCGTCGACGTTGCAGACATAGAGCACCGGCATGGAGGTCAGCAGGCCAAGCATATGGAACGCCCGCTCCTCCTCCGGCTTGCGCTCGACCAGGCGGGCGGGCTTGCCGTCGCGCAGGAGCACGAGCGAACGGTTGACGAGATCGAGCATCTCGCGCGCCTCCTTCGCGTCCTTGTCGCTGCCCTTGGCCTTCTTCTCCAGCGCGTCGACGCGACGTTCGAGACTGTCGAGATCGGCCAGCATCAACTCGGTCTCGACGGTCTCGATGTCAGCGTTCGGGTCGATGCGGTTCTCCACATGGGTCACGTCGGAGTCCTCGAAGCACCGCACCACGTGCGCGATGGCATCGACCTCGCGGATGTTGCCGAGGAACTGATTGCCGAGGCCTTCGCCCTTGGAGGCGCCGCGCACCAACCCCGCGATGTCCACGAAGGTCAGCCGCGTCGGCACGATCTGGGCGGACTTCGCCAAGGCGGCAAGCTCGCGCAGCCGCGGATCGGGCACCGCCACCTCGCCGACATTCGGCTCGATGGTGCAGAACGGATAATTCGCCGCCTGCGCCGCGGCGGTCTCGGTCAGAGCGTTGAAGAGGGTCGACTTGCCCACATTGGGCAGACCGACGATGCCGCACTTGAATCCCATGATGTCTCTGGTGTCCTGATTCCGAACTTCGCAAATCCTCGCTGCGCCTTCTCCATCGCGCCCGTGTCGATCCGCAACGCGGCGGTTCAGCCTTCCGGCCGGTCCGGCGGATCGCGGCCCTTGGAGTCGTCGAACCCTTTGGCCTGCATGCCGAGGTGCACCTTGTTCTGGAAGCTCGCGTCCTGGCCTTTGGCCAGCAGGCCGGCATCGTCGGCGATGATGGCGCACAAGGCCTCCACCCAGGGCCGCTCGTCCTTGGCAAAGTCGTTGAGCACGTAGCCATGAACCAGGTCCTTGACGCCGGGATGTCCGACCCCGATGCGCACACGGCGGTAATCGTTGCCGACATGCGCCGAGATCGAACGCAGACCGTTATGGCCGGCGACACCGCCGCCGGTTTTGACCCGGACCTTCCCGGGCGCGAGGTCGATCTCGTCGTGAAACACCACGATGTCGCCGACCCCGAGCTTGTAGAAGTGGGCGGCCTCCGCCACGGCACGCCCGGACTCGTTCATGTAGGTGCCCGGCAGCAGCAGCAACACGCGCTCGCCGCCGAGCGGCCCCTCGGCCGACACCCCCTGGAAGCGCCGCCGCCACGGGGTGATGCCATGGCGCCGGGCGATCGCGTCCACCACCATGAAACCGATATTGTGCCGGTTGCCGGCATAGCGCGAACCGGGATTACCGAGCCCGACGAACAGCAGCATGGGAACAAGTCCGTACTGTCATGCCCGCGAAAGCGGGCATCCAGTCGCCTCCGACCACGAGATCAATGCCCGGAGCTCTGGTCGAATCGCCGGCGGTTACTGGATCGCCCGCCTGCGCGGGCGATGACAATAGAGATCCCCTTACTTCTTCTCCGCAGCCGGAGCACCGGCAGCGGGAGCAGCCGCGCCGGGCGCGCCGCCCGGAGCCGCGCCTTCGGCGGGAGCAGCGGCGGCAATGGCGGCAGCGGCGGCCGACGCGGCGGCAGCTTCGGCAGCCGCCTTCATTTCTTCCGCGTAGCCCGACGGCGGCACGATGGTGACCAGCGTCTGATCAAGCTTGCCGACCACCCGCACGCTCGATGGCAGCTCGACCTCGTTGAGATGCTTGGAATAGTTGATCTCGAGGCCGGAGATATCGACATCGATCGATTCCGGGATGTTCTCGGGCGCGCAGATCACCTCGACCGTGTGAGTGACGATATTGACGGTGCCGCCGCGCTTCACGCCCGGCGCCTGCTCGGCGTTCATGACGTGAACCGGAATGCGCACCCGGATCTGCACGCCTTCGCTCAGCCGCAGGAAGTCCACATGCACCGGCAGGTCCTTCACCGGGTCGAGCTGGAAATCGCGCGGAATGACCCGGTGCTTGGCGCCGTCGACGTCGAGCTCGTACACCGTGGTGAGGAAGTGTCCGGCATAGATGCGCTGCTTGAGCTCGGCATGGTCGACCGAGACGTTGAGCGGGGGCTTGCCGTCGCCGTAGATCACGCCCGGTACGCGGCCGGCGCGGCGCTCCGCCCGGGCGGCCCCTTTGCCGGCCCGCGAGCGCGCCGCCGCCTTCATCTCTTTGACGGTCGCCATGGTGCAAAATCCTCTTAAAACGAAACGGCCGCCAAAAGCGGCCTTTCTTCCGCGGCAGCGCCTCCAGGCGTGCCTGGCGGGGTATCTGGTCCGCGGGACTGTGCGAGCAGGCGGCGGTGACCCGCCTGCGGGTTCGGCGCGCTTATAGCGAGCGGAGTGGCGAAAGACAAGAAATGCGGAACGGGCCGGGCCGGCTCGAAAAGGACGGACGGCTCAGGCGCTTAAGGGGCTCTGCCGGGACCGAGCCGGGCCTCGAGCGCGGCCACGCGGGCCTTGAGGTCCTCGTTTTCCTCGCGCGCCAGCCGCGCCATCTCCTTGACCGCCTCGAACTCCTCGCGCTTGACCACGTCGAGGTCGCGCAGGATGCGGTCGGCCTGGTTGCGGAACACGGTATCGACCTCCCGCCGCACGCCCGAGGCGACCCCGGCCGCGTCGTTCATCAGCCGTGCCATCTCGTCCAGGAAACGGTTGCTGGTCTGGGTCATCGCTCGCCTCGGCTCCAATCCAACGTCTCCCCAACAATGGGGGCCGTTTGTTTCCGCCGCAAGGGCCGTCCGGCCCGGCGCGCGTCCGCGCCGGCGGGGGCGCAAGCTCATTGCGGCTCGATCTTGGCCGCCTTCACCAGCGGCTCCCATTTCGCGATGTCGTCCTGTAGGCGCGCGGCGGTCGCCTTCGAGTCGTCGCTCAAGGGCAGCGCCGCGATGCGCTCGAGGAACTGCCGCGCCTCATCGGTGCGCGCAATCTGGTTCATCCAGGCGCCGAGCTTGGCCACGATCGGCTGCGGCGTGCCGGCCGGCACGAACGCGCCCCACCACGGGGTGAACTCGAAATTTCCCACGCCCGCTTCCATCATCGTGGGCACGTCGGGAAGCGTCGCGATCCGCTGCGCCGATGTTACTGCCAGCGCGCGGATCTTTCCGGCCTTGATCGGCCCAACCGCGAAGGTGCCGTCCATGATCATGAAATCGAGCGTGCCGTCCTCGACGTCCGGCAGCGCCTCGGGCGCGGTGCGGTAGGCGACGTGCACGGCATCCACCCCGGCGAGCTGCTTGTAGTATTCGGTCGACAGGATCGCGGTCTGATTGGTGGCGCCGTACTTGTTCTGCTTGCGCGATTTGAGATAGGCGGTGAGCTCGGCCACGGTCTTGATCGGGGACTTGGCGCTGACGGTCAGCATGAACGCGATTTCCGCGAAGGAGGCGACCGGGGTGAAACTCTTCACCGTGTCGAACGGCAGATTCTTGAACAGGAAGCGGCTGCCGGCCATGTTCGATGAGGCGATGAACAAGATGCTGTAGCCGTCGGGCTTGGCGCTCGCGACGATGCCGGCGGCAATGTTGCTGTTGGCGCCGGGCTTGTTCTCCACCACGACCGGCTTGCCCGCGAGCTTTTCGAGCTGCGCGGCGAAGTAGCGGCCAAGGATGTCGGCGCCGCTGCCGGCGGGGAAGCCGATGAAGACGTGCAGCGGCCGGTTAGGATAGTCCTGCTGCGCCGCCGCCGGGCGTGGCCCCAGCACGAGGCCGCACAGCGCAAGCGCGAATGCCACGGCGAGGCCGCGCCGTCCCATCGCAAGACGATCGTTCATCACCTGCTCCTCCCATACGGACCGGAGTTGCGCCGGCCTTCCGCACGTCTTGTTGGTGCGGTTTCGTTATTCCTGGAACGCTTCGTCACGCCGGCTGCGAAATTGCGGAATGATGATAAGCGCGATCAGCGCCAGTCCCGCGAGCAGGATGCACAGCGAGATCGGGCGGCGCAAGAAGATCGTGGGATCGCCGAACGACAGCACCATGGAGCGGCGGAAGTTCTCCTCCATCAGCGGACCGAGCACGAAGCCGAGCAGGAACGGCGCCCCTTCGCAGCCGAGCTTGCCGAAGACGTAACCGAGCAAGGCGAAACCGGCCATCATGAGGATGAGGAAGGTGCTGGAATTGACGCTGTAGGCGCCGACGCAGCACAGCACCACGATGCACGGGAACAGCAGCCGGTACGGCACCCGCAGCAGACGCACCCAGATTCCGATCAGCGGCAGGTTGATGATGATCAGCATCAGGTTGCCCACCCACATGCTGGCGACCATGCCCCAGAACAGTTCCGGCCGGTCCGAGATGATGGCGGTGCCCGGCGCGATGCCCTGGATGAGCATCGCCCCCATCATCAGCGCCATGACCGGGTTCGACGGGATGCCGAGCGTGAGCAGCGGAATGAAAGAGGTCTGCGCGCCGGCATTGTTGGCGGCTTCGGGCGCGGCCACGCCTTCGACCGCGCCCTTGCCGAACTCGGCGGGGAAACGCGAAGTCTTCTTCTCCAAGGTATAGGCGGCGAACGAGGCGAGCACCGCGCCGCCGCCGGGCAGGATCCCGAGCAGAGCGCCGATCATCGTGCCGCGCACGACCGCGGGCGCGGCACGGCGGATTTCAGCGCGGCTCGGCCACAGGCTGGAGATCACGGTGGCGGCGGCGCGCGGGTCGCGGCGGCGATCCAGGTTGCTCAGGATCTCCGCCAGCCCGAACAGCCCCATGGCGAGCGGCACGAAGTCGACGCCGTCGTAGAGTTCGGGCACGCCGAAGGTGAAGCGGGCGGTGGCGCTCTGCGACTCCGTGCCGACCAGGCCGACGAGCAAGCCGAGAATGACCATGCCGACCGCCTTCACCACCGAGCCGTGGGCGAGAATGACGGCGGCGATCAGCCCGAACAGCATCAGCGCGAAATACTCCGGCGAGCGGAATTTCACCGCGAATGCGGCGAGCACCGGCGCAAATGCCGCGATGAGGATGGTCCCCACGCAGCCGGCGAAGAGGGAGCCGACGGCAGCGATGGCGAGCGCGGCGCCGGCGCGCCCCTTCTGCGCCATCTGATAACCGTCGATACAGGTCACCACCGAAGACGACTCGCCTGGCAGATTGACCAGGATGGCCGTGGTGGAGCCGCCGTACTGCGCGCCGTAATAGATGCCGGCGAGCATGATCAGGGCGCCGAGCGGGCTCAGCCCGAACGTCACCGGCAGCAGCATGGCGATGGTGGCGATCGGGCCGATGCCGGGAAGAACGCCGATCAGCGTTCCGATCAGGCAGCCGAACAGGCAGAAGCCCAGATTGACCGGGGTCACCGCGGCGCCGAAGCCGGTGGCGAGGTTGGCAAACAGGTCCATCAGAATGCCCAGACCACGAACGGCTGCCCGAGCAGATGGACGAACAGAAGCACGCACAGCGCCGCGATGCCGATCGCGAGCGCGATCGTCTCGCTCCAGCGCATGTCGCGGCTCGCGAGCGACGCGGTGACCGCGACCAGCACCACGGCAAGCGCGAGCCCGAGGCGTTCGATCGCCAGCGCGAACAGGACGATCGCCGCGAGGATCAACAATTGCGGCACGACCTGGCTTCGCTCGATCGCGGGCCCGTCAATGGCGAGCGCCCGCGCCGTCAGCAAGCCGCCGATCGCGACCAGCGCCCAGCTCAGCACGGCTGGCAGGTAGCCCGGTCCCATTTTGGTCAAGGTGCCGAACGCATAGTCCCGACCGAACCAAAGCGCCGCGCAGCCGAACAGGATGAACAGAATGCCCGCCCAGAAATCCTGCGGGCTTCGCACGCGGACCATGCACCTTCGCTCCCGGCTCTCGCCGCAGCATACATGTCGGCTGGCATGGCGAAAATGCAGCGCGCTAAGGCCATCTCGGCCCGGCACCCGAACGCTGCCGACGACCGTGCGCCGGGCAACTTGACTCCGCGGGCCCCCTGCCCGCATCACGCCATCAGAGTGGTGCGAATCGCCGATGCCGCTTTACGCCATCCCCTTCCCTGCCTTCGACCCGGTGCTCGTCACCTTCGGGCCGATTGCCATCCGCTGGTATGCGCTCGGCTATATCGTCGGCATCCTCCTGGGCTGGCTCTATGCGCGCACGGTCATCCGCAGCGAAAAGCTCTGGGGCGGACCGGCGCCCCTGGCCGTCGCGGACTATGACGATTTCGTGCTGTGGGTGACGCTCGGGATCATTCTCGGCGGACGGCTCGGCTACGTGCTGTTCTACAATCCCAGCTATTTCGTCGCGCATCCGCTGGAGAGCCTGCAGCTCTGGAAGGGCGGGATGTCGTTCCACGGCGGCTTTCTCGGCTGCGTGCTGGCGGTCGTCCTGTTCGCCCGCCACCGCGGCCTCTCCATTCTTTCGCTGGGTGACCTCACCTGCGCCGCCGGGACGATCGGAATCTTTCTCGGCCGCATCGCCAATTTCATCAACGGCGAGCTTTGGGGCCGCCCGACCGACGTGCCGTGGGCGATGGTATTTCCGACCGGCGGCCCGCTGCCGCGCCATCCCAGCCAGCTCTACGAGGCACTGCTCGAAGGACTTGTGCTATTCGTGGTGCTCACGGCGTTGATCCGCGCCGGGGCGCTCAAGCGGCCGGGTTTCATCCTCGGCGCATTCGCGTTCGGCTACGGCGTTGCGCGCACGATCTGCGAACAATTCCGCGAGCCCGATCCGCAGCTCGGGTTCCTCTGGGGCGGACTGACCATGGGAACGCTGCTGTCGCTGCCATTGATGCTGGCCGGCCTCGCCATCATGTGGGCCGCCATGCGACATCAGCCGGCGAGGTCGACGTGATGGCAAACCGGAGCGTCCCGCTCGAGGTCGAGATTCGCCGGCGCATCGAGGGCGGCGGACCGATCGCGGTGGCGCCGTATATGGAGCTGTGCCTCACCCATCCCGAGCGCGGCTATTACACCACCGGCGTCCCGTTCGGCGCGCAGGGTGATTTCATCACCGCGCCGGAGATCAGCCAGATGTTCGGCGAGCTGGTGGGGCTGTGGGCGGCCGCGGTGTGGCGGGCGATGGGGTCCCCGGCCAGCCTCAACCTGGTGGAGCTCGGGCCGGGTCGCGGCACCATGATGAGCGACGTTTTGCGGGTCGCAAAGGTGATGCCGGGCTTCCGCGCCGCCATCGCGCTGCATCTGATCGAAATCAGCCCGGTGCTGGAGCGCCTGCAGCGCCAGGCGCTGAGCTTCGCCGACGTGCCGATGTCATGGCATCGCTCGATCGAGGAGGTGCCGGACGGTCCGCTGATCGTGCTCGCCAACGAGTTCTTCGATGCGCTGCCGATCCACCAGGCGGTGAGGTGCGCGGACGGCTGGCATCAGCGTGTGGTCAAGATCGGCCCGGACGATGCGTTTCAATTCGACACCGAACCGGATCCACTCCCGCTGTTCGACAAGCTGTTGCCGCGCAGCCTGGGTGCAGCGCAGATCGGCGATATCTTCGAATGGCGCGCCGACAACATCGCGCTCGAAATCGGCCGGCGGGTCGTGCACTTCGGCGGCGCCGCGCTGATTGTCGATTACGGCCATGTCGAGAGCGCCATCGGCGATACCCTGCAAGCTGTCGGCCGGCACGACGTCGCCGAGCCGCTGCGGACGCCGGGCGAGGTCGATCTCACCGCGCACGTGGACTTCCAGGCGTTGGCGCAGGCGGCCGAGGGCATGGGCGCGCGCGTGCACGGTCCGGTGCCGCAAAGCGTGCTGCTGCGCGCGCTTGGCATCGAGGAGCGAGCGGCCGCGCTCAAAGCGAGCGCGCCGCCGGACTATGCCACAACGATCCAGGCGGCGCTGGAGCGCCTCACCGATGAGAACCGCACCGGCATGGGCCGCCTGTTCAAGGCGCTCGGCGTGTCCGACCCCAAGCTCGACGCCCTGCCCGGCTTCGAGGCGTGAGCGATCCGCGAGGACTCCTTTGGCATGCCGCATGACACTCAGCCCGCGCGTAGCTCTCGAGACGAAGTAGCGGCAGGCATGCTTCAAGCTCCCACGCTCGCCGCGCTCGCCGGCATCCGGCACGCCTTCTTCACCCGCGACGGCGGCGTGTCCGACGGCATCTATGCCAGCCTCAATGGCGGTCCGGGCTCCGAGGACGCCCCCGCGAACGTCACCGAGAACCGCGCCCGCATGGCGTCGACGCTCGGCGTGCGGCCGGATTGCTTCCTCACCGCCTATCAGATCCATTCGCCCGACGTGGTGACGGTCGAGCGGCCATGGAGCACGCACGAACGCCCCCGCGCCGACGCCATCGTGACCCGCACGCCCGGCCTCGCGATCGGAGTGACCACCGCCGATTGCGGCCCGGTGCTGCTCGCCGACCAGCAGGCCGGCGTCATCGGCGCCGCCCATGCCGGCTGGCGCGGCGCCGCGACCGGCGTGCTCGAAGCAACGATCGCGGCGATGGAGCGGTGCGGGGCCGACCGTGCCCGCATGGTGGCGGCGCTCGGGCCGATGATTCGCCAGCCGAACTACGAGGTCGGACCGGAATTCGTCGCCCGCTTCACAGCCGAAGACGCAACCAACGGACGTTTCTTCCAGCCCTCGCCGCGGCCGGAGCACGCGCTTTTCGATCTTCCAGGCTACATCGCCGCGCGACTCGCGCGCGCCGGCGTCGCCCGCGTGGAGGACGTCGGCCATTGCACCTATGCCGATCCAAGGCGGTTCTTCAGCTACCGCCGGTCGACCCACCGGCAGGAGCGCGACTACGGGCGTCACATCAATGCCATAGCGCTGGCAAATTAGCATCGCGAGCGCACGGCGCGTCTGGACACGGCTGCGAAACACATATTCCATTCCATCGGACACGCGGCCCGCGCCCAGGTGGCTGGATCGGGATCGCCGCGCCGACGGGGAATTCGATGCAGACCGGCCCGTGCCTTCGGAGCGCGCATGCGACGGCGCCCAGCAAGCGCCGGTGCTTCGGCGGCATCGCGGTGCTGGTGCTGGGATTGGCGGTGTCGGCGTGCGTCAACGGCGGTCAACTCGCGAATCTCACCGAGACCGCGCGCACAAAGATTGCCATCGAATCGATCGAGGCGCCGCCGTCCACCGATGTCCCGAGATTCGTGACCATGCTCAAGGACGAAGCCGCCCAGCGCCGGATCGCGGCGGGCGCGCCGAGCGAGGCCAATTACCGGTTGCACGGATACCTTGACGCGCGCACCGACAACACCGCGGCACCGGCGGCGCGCGCGACTACTCCTTCGGAAACGACCTCGATCGCGTGGATGCTGGACGTCTATGATGGCGAGCAGCATCGCCTGGTTCGCCTGAGCGGCGAAGAGAAGATTGCCGGCCCAGCGTCAGCGTCGACCGACGATCAGGCGTTGCGCCGCATTGCCCGAGCCGGCATGGACCAGCTCGCCGCGTTTCTGGCCACCAGCCGCACGCCCTCGACGGCGGCCGTCGCCGCTCCGCCGCGAACCGCAGCCGGCTGGCTCGACGATTGGACCCCGGAGGCGTCGGGCATTTTCCGCATTTTCGGCCGCGAGGCATCGCCCCCGGCGACGGCGGCGGAGGCTCGGGTCCATGCGCCCGCGGACGATGTCCCGCTGCCGCGCGGCCGGCCGGCCGCGCCACCCAGCGCGGCGGTGGCCATCGCAACTGCCGATCCTGCCGAAAACGCACGCTAGCGGCGGTCTTTGCCGGGCGGGCGCGCTGCCCGGACAAGCGGAATCCTCGGGACAAGCCCCGCGCCAGTGCCCAGTCATATTGCCAGCCTTGCCGCCTCCTTGTTATCAGGGCGCCGCGGGCGCGCAGAACCTATCAAGCACCTCGCCAGGAGACAGCGATGCGGCCCAATAATGGAGCAATCAAGCTCGTCGCCGGCAACTCCAATCCCGCGCTCGCCGATGCCATCGCCGCCTATCTCGCGACGCCGCTGACCAAGGCGGTGGTGCGGCGCTTCGCCGACATGGAAATCTTCGTCGAGATCCAGGAAAACGTCCGCGGCAGCGACGTTTTCGTCATTCAGTCGACGTCGTTTCCGGCCAACGACCACCTGATGGAGCTGCTCATCATCATCGATGCGCTGCGCCGCGCGTCGGGGCGGCGCGTCACCGCCGTCATTCCGTATTTCGGCTATGCCCGTCAGGACCGCAAACCCGGCCCCCGCACGCCGATCTCGGCCAAGCTGGTGTCGAACCTGATCACCCGCGCCGGCGCCGACCGGGTGATGACGCTCGATCTCCACGCCGGCCAGATCCAGGGCTTCTTCGACATTCCGACCGACAACCTCTACGCCGCGCCGATGATGGTGCGCGACATCAAGGAGCGGTTCGATATCGGCAAGGTGATGGTGGTCTCGCCTGACGTGGGCGGCGTCGGCCGGGCGCGCGGGTTGGCCAAGCGCATCAACGCCCCGCTCGCCATCGTCGACAAGCGGCGCGAGCGCGCCGGCGAATCCGAGGTGATGAACATCATCGGCGAGGTCGACGGCCATACCTGCATCCTGGTCGACGACATCATCGACTCCGGCGGCACGGTGGTGAACGCGGCCGATGCGCTGCTGGAGCAGGGCGCGACCGATGTCTACGCCTACATCACCCACGGCGTGCTGTCCGGCGGCGCCGTCGCCCGCATCACCGCGTCGCGGCTCAAGGAGTTGGTCATCACCGACTCCATTCAACCCACCCAGGCGGTCAAGGTCGCCCGCAATATCCGCACCCTCTCCGTCGCCACCCTGATCGGCGAAGCCATCGGGCGCACCGCGACCGAAGAGTCGGTGTCGAGCCTGTTCGACTAGGCTCACCATCGACCGCGCGGAACGGTGCGACCGCAAGATCCGCCCGATTTCATCTGCTGTCGCCGCCCCCTTCTGTGGCTTTTTCGGGACCTGTGGAGAAGCGACTCCGTGGAGGCGACATATCCACCAGTCGTTCACCGCTACCGGTCGTGATTGTGCTTTAGCCGCTGGAATCAAAGGCGTTATATTCGACTCACCAAGTGATTCGCCCCGGAGCGGTCAATCAGCTCCACCGGGGACCGCGTCGAAAACGGCGTGGTGTGCGTGCGGTCGAGTCCGCATCCCACTTCCGAGCGGCAGGGTGGAGACAGCATGTCCCTCATCGACTTTACGGAACGGCATCACGACAACCCGCTCGAAGTCGTCGAGCGGGTGGCCTCGACCAATGGCTGGTCGTTCGAACGCGCGGGTGAGGACGAGATCACCATCCTGGTGACGGGAAAGTGGACGGACTACCAGGTCTCCTACACGTGGATGTTCGACATCGAAGCGCTGCACCTTGCTTGCGCCTTCGAGTTCAAGGTACCGGAGCGCTGTCGCGGCGAGGTGCAACAGCTCATCTCGCTGATCAACGAGCAGATGTGGGTCGGGCACTTCGACCTGTGGACCCAGGACGGGCTGATCATGTACCGGCACGCGCTGGTGCTGGCCGGCGGCGTGGAGGCCTCGAGCCGGCAATGCGAGGCGCTGCTGGGAACCGCGCTCGACGCCTGCGAGCGCTACTTCCCCGCCTTCCAGTTCGTGGTGTGGGCGGGCAAGCCCGCGCGCGAGGCCCTCGACGCCGCGATGTTCGAGACGCAAGGCCAGGCCTAGTGTGGCGGTTCAGAAGTCCGCATCATTTCCGCGGCAAGTCCGAAATGCGGACTTCTGAACCAAAGCCACACTAGGTCAATAAGTTGCTAGTGTCC
>Ga0207648_10003289_pt1 | contig 16995 bp, 21 predicted proteins | sample KBSMisM32_FD_184310 | JGI IMG/M metagenome (GOLD analysis project Ga0207648, IMG submission 184310) | Miscanthus rhizosphere microbial communities from Kellogg Biological Station, Michigan, USA - KBS Miscanthus M3-2 (SPAdes) (version 2) | ecosystem: Host-associated > Plants > Roots >...
GGTCGCGAGGCAGGCGCCCATCGGGAAGCCGCCGCCGATGCCCTTGGCCGAGGCCATGATGTCCGGCGTCACCCCATAATGCTGGTAGGCGTAGAGCTGGCCGGTGCGCGCGACGCCGCACTGCACCTCGTCGAACACCAGCAGCAGGTCGAGCTCGTCGCACTTGGCGCGTAGCCCCGCGAGGAATTCATGGCTCGCGGGACGGATGCCGCCCTCGCCCTGGATCGGCTCGAGCAGGAAGCCCGCGCTATTCTCGTCAACCGCCGCAAGCGCCGCGTCGAGGTCGTCGAACGGAACCACCTTGAAGCCCGGCAGCAGCGGCGCAAAGCCGTCGATCATCTTCGGCTGGTCGGTCGCGCTGATCGTCGCCATCGTCCGCCCGTGGAACGCGTTGGAGAAGGTGATCAAATCGTGCTTGTGGGGGTTGCCCTTGGCGTGATGGTAGCGGCGCGCGGTCTTGATCGCGCATTCGACCGCCTCAACGCCGGAATTGGTGAAGAACACAGTGTCGGCAAAGGTGTTCTCGCACAGCCGCTTGGCGAACGCCTCGCCCTGGGGTGAGCCGTAGAGGTTGCTGACGTGCATCAGCGTCGCCGCCTGGTCCTGGATCGCCTTGGTCAAATGCGGGTGGCCATGGCCCAGCAGGTTGACCGCGATGCCCGCCGCGAAGTCGAGATACTTCTCGCCATTCTCGCCATAGAGATAGACCCCCTCGCCGCGCACCGGCCGGACGGGTGAACGCGGATAAACGGGCATGAGCGGCGTAATGGCCATGAAATCCTCTTCGCGGATGAATGTCTAAGAAGCGGCGCGCCGGCCACGTACGGCGCCTATAGCCAGACGGCCCCGAAACGAAAAGGGCGCCCCGTTGCCGGAGCGCCCTTCCCTTAGGCGTTAGCCGTCGACCCTATCGGTCGTGGCGATAGCCGTGGTCGTCTTCGTAACGGTCGTCGCGGCCGTCGCGGTCACGATCGTAACCGCCATTGCCGTAGCCGTTATTGTAGCCGTAGCGACCGCGGGCGGAGTACTGCACCCGCTGCTCGAGACGCGCGAGACGAACGTTGATGTCCTGCGCTTCCCACGGGCTCATGCCGTCGCGGGCGGCGTGACGCAGGCGCTTCTCGAGGCTGTTGGCCTCGTCGCGCAGGCGGTCGGCCGAACGGTTGCCGACGCGGTCGCGACGGTCGAGGCGGTCGATCTGCCGCTCGATATTGTCGATCCGCACCTGGAGCGAACGGACCTGGCCGTAGCCGTTGTTGTAGCCATAGCCATTGTTATAGCCGTTGTTGTAGCCGTTGCCGTAGGGCTGGCCGGGATAATATTGCGCCGAGGCCGGAGCCGCGACGGCCAGGGCCGCGGTTGCGACTCCAAGAGAAATAAGAACTTTACGCATCACGGCTCTCCTTTGAGCACTGGTTGTGATGCGGTTCTGCACCGAGTCGGTTGTTCGAGGCCTGAACGCCGCAGTTATCGTTCGTTCACGGTCGTTAACGATCGCCGACTAATTCTTGATCTTCCACCCGCTTTTCAGCAGCCGGTAGCAGGCCGCCCACAAGACGAGGTTCAGCCCGAGCAGCGCCAGCCCGCCGACCCACAGCGGGGAATCGCTGACCCCGAGGAACCCCGCGCGAAAGCCCGAGATCACGTAGAAGAACGGGTTGGCGTGGCTCACCGCCTGGAATTTCGGCGCCAGCTGGTGGACCGAATAGAACGTGCCCGAGAGCAGCGACAGCGGCGTCACCACGAAATTGCTTACCGCCGCGGCATGATCGAACTTCTCCGCCCAGATCGAGGTTAGCAGGCCGAGGAACGACAGCAGCAGCGCGCCCATGAGCCCGAACCAGATCACCAACTCGGGCCGGTGCACCGCGACCGACACGCCCGGCCAGAACAGCATCGCCAGCCATACCGCGAACCCAACCAGCACCGCCCGCGTCACCGATGCCCCGACCAGTCCGGCGATCAGCTCCCCGGTCGACAGCGGCGGCATCAAATAGTCGACGATATTCCCCTGGATCTTACCGACCAGGAGCGAGAAGGAGGAATTGGCGAAGGCGTTCTGAAGCATCGCCATGACGATCAGCCCGGGCCCGATGAAATTGGCGAACGGCACGTGCGTCGCGCCGATGTCCACGGTCCGCCCGCCGCGGCCCAGCGCCACCGTGAAAATGGCGAGATAAAGGAGAGTAGTGATGGCCGGCGCCCACACCGTCTGCATCTGCACCTTGAAGAACCGGCGCACCTCCTTGATATAGAGGGTCTTGAGGCCTCCCCAATTGACGCCGCGCAGCACCGGGTCGCCCGGCGCGTTGCGCAGCCAGCTCTGAGACTGGTCGTTCACAAGGAAGGCGCCTATCGGCTGCGAACCAGCCGGGCAAGTTTGGAGCGAAGACAAAAGAATGTCCTGGACCGAAGAGCGCATCGAGCGCCTGAAAAAGATGTGGCACGATGGCGCGACTGCGAGCCAGATCGCCGACGAGCTCGGCGGCGTCAGCCGCAACGCGGTGATCGGCAAGGCCCACCGCCTCGGGCTTGAGCAGCGCCCCTCCCCGGTCAAGCCGGGCGAGGAAAAGGAAGCCAAGAAGCCGGCCACCGCCGCTGCGCCCGCGCCGAAGGCTGCGCCCAAGGCCGATGCTACGCCTGAGCCCGAGACGCCGGCGCCTGCCGCCCCGCCAAGCAACTTTGGCCGGCGCCAGCTGACGCCGCAGGAACTGCAATACCGCTCGATCGGTCCCGGCGGCTTCATCCGCCAGGGTCCCGGCGAGCAGCAGGCGCCAATCCCGCCCGCGCCCCCACGCCGACTGGTTCCGGCCAAGCCGAGCCCCGAGGTCGCGGACAAGACCGGCTTGCTCGATCTCAACGACCGCATCTGCAAGTGGCCGATGGGTCACCCGGGCGAGCCCGACTTCCACTTCTGCGGTGAAGCCGCCAACCCCGGCTTCCCCTACTGCGTCCAGCACTGCGGCGTCGCCTACCAGGCGCAGCTCCCGCGCCGCGACCGCCGCCCGCCGCCGCCACTGCCCTTTGGCGGGCCGCGCGTCCGCTAAGGCTTGAGGAAGTTCCGCACCTGACCGATGAACTCGGACCAGGTGCGGTCGGTCGGCAGATAGATGTGATTGTCGCCGTCGAGCGGCACGAACTGCACATCGGGTAGCTGCCCGGCGAGTTGCTCGCCGCACTGGAACGGCACCGCCTGATCGCCGCGCGCGTGAAATAGCAGGCATGGCGCGGCGACATTGCCGACTTGCCCGGAAACGTCGATCTCGCCCATCGCCATCTGGATCGACACCGCGTTTTCGGGCGTCGTGCACAGCCGCTGCGCTTCGTTGAGCCATTCCTTCTGCTCGTGCGTCCCGTCGGGGATGTAGAGCTTGGTGTAGATCTCCCGATACAGCGGCGTCTGCGCATCCCAGCCGATCCCGCTGAGCTTGATGATCGCCTTTCGCCGCTCGACGTCCTCCGGGTCGCCGCGCCGGGCCCAGCCGGTCGACCAGCCGTTGCACATGACGATCCGCCGCACCCGCTCCGGATGGGCGAGCGCATAAGCGAGCGATACCGCGGCGCCGTGGCCGATACCCATCAGGTCGAAGCGCTCAAGCCCGGCCGCATCGACCACCGTGGCCAGGTCGGCAGCAAAGCTGTCCGGCGTGATCTCCGCCTCCCACTCCGATCCGCCATGGCCGCGGCCGTCGAACCACAACAGGCGCCGGTCCTTGCTCAGCTCGCTGAACCAATCGCCCCAGATCGGGCTGTCGCAATCGCGTTCGACGTGGTTGAACCAGTTGGGGACCTTGACCAGCGGGAAGCCCTCCCCGCTCGTCGCGAAGGCAAGCTTGGTGCCGTCGTGGCCCGCACAATATTGGGTGGCAGGCGCGATCGGCCGCGGCAGCGCGGGCTTTCGGAATGCCGTCGCCTCCTGGCCCCCATCGAGAAAGGCGCGGCTGTTGTCGATGAACGTCGTCCACGCCGGCTCGGATTCGAGCAGGATGTGATTGCGGCTTTCGAGTGCGATGAATTGCGCATCGGGGATGCCGGCGGCCAGCTCGGCGCCCTGCGCGAAGGGCACCGCCTGATCGTTGCGCGAATGAAAGATCAGGGTCGGCGTGTGCATTTGCGCCAGCAGTTCGCGCACGTCGATCTGGGCCAGCACGCGTTGCAGCTTCACGGCATTTTCCGGCGACGCCGACAGCCGCTGCATTTCATTGAACCAGCCCATCTGCTTGGGCGTCGCCTCGGGTACGTAGATGTTCGTGAACAGCTGGCGATAGGCGGAATTGTCGGCGCCCCAGCCGACCTCGGTGAGGGTCATCATGGCCTCGCGCCGCGCAACTTCTGCGCTGTCCGCCCGGGTCGCCCATCCCGCTGCATAGCCGTTGATGATGATCAGCCGGCGGACGCGCTCCGGATGGCGCACCGCGTAAGCGACCGCGACCGCGGCGCCCTGGCTGATGGCCAGCAGGTCGAACGTTTCCAGTCCCAGGTGATCGACCACCGTCTCGAGGTCGTCGACGAACGCCTCGAACGACAGGTCGGGCGTGTCCCAGTCGCTGAGACCGTTGCCACGCTCATCGTAGCGGACCAACGAGCGGCCGCGCGTGAATTCGTCGATCCAGTGGCGCCACAGCGGGCTGTCCCAGTCGTGCTGGATATGGTTGAGCCAGTTGGCGGTCTTGACCAGCGGCGGCCCGCTGCCGGTGACCGAGTAGGCCAGCCGCGTACCGTCGCCCGCGCTGGCGTAGCGGACCTGCTGCGGCGGCAGCTCGCGGCGCTGCAGCGCATTGGCCCGCGCCTGGTCTTCGGCCTCGACCCGCCGCCGCCAGGCCGCCGGCGGGGTGTCGTACTCGCGCTTGAACGCGCGGTTGAACGCGGCTTCGCTCTGGAATCCGACCGCATGGGCGATGCTGGCGGTATTTTGCTTGCCATCGCGCAGCATGTTCGCTGCGACCCGCATCCGCCAGTGTGCGCAATAACGCATCGGCGGTTCGCCGATCAGTTCGCTGAACCGTTCCCCCAGCACCGTGCGCGATACGCCCGCCTCGCGCGCGAGCTGTTCGATGTCGAGCTCTTCGGCGTAGCGCGTGTGAATGATCGACAACGCCTTCGACACCGCGGGGTCGGCAAGGCCGCGCAGCCAGCCTTTCGATCCGGCCGGCAGCTTGTCGACATATTCGCGGATCGCCTGGCTGAGGAACAGTTCGGCCAGCCGCGCGACCATCTCGGGCGACGCATTCTGCTGCGCGAGGAACCGCATCGAGCTGTCGAGCCACTCCGCCTCGCCGCCCGACACGTCGAGCGTCAGCAGGCCAGGCAGTGCGTCGAGCAAAGGATGCGCGCTGCTCCTGTTGGTCCCGAGAAAACCGCACCAGACTTCGGCTTTCTCGCCCGGCGTGCCGCTGGAGACCTTGTGCACGCCGGACGCCGTGGTCCACGCGATTTCGCTGACCTCTGCCGCCTCGAGGCCCGTGCGGCTGGACAGGAGATGCGGGTCGTTGCGCGGCAGAATCGCAATTCCGCCCGGTCCGAGCACCACCGGCGGCTGGCCATCAATCTCGACGATCGCCTTGCCCGAACGGACGTAATGATAGCTGATCATCGTCTCGGGCACCGGGAAGAACGGTGCGCAATGGTCCGGGGTGAACTGGGCTAACAGACAGTAATCGCCCGTCAATTCGGCATCGATGACGACCCCGCCAGTGAGCCGCAGCGAGCCCAAAATCTCGTCGAGAACGTCCATTCCGCGGCCCCAGTTTGCATACGTATGCGGCGTTTCGGTCAATTTATCCGGCATGTGGGTCATTTTGGCAAACGGGTCCTTTAGCTACATCCAATCCATCAAATCCGCAGACGATTCATGCTCGAAAGCAATCGCGCTTTCGAGAAAGAGAGAATTTGTCTCGGTGATAAAGGGAGATTGGAAATGTTCGAAGTTGGGAACGATCTTAAATCGCGCCAGCTGATGGCGGTGTTCTTTGCATTAGTGTCCGGGATCTCAGCTGTTTCTACGGCGGTGCTTCCAGGCGTCCTGCACATTTAAGAAAAAAGGGGTTCGCATCATGTACCACGACTTCAACTACGAAGCGACGCTCGCTTCCTCGCTCCGCGCGCAGTGGCAGCTCGATGACGTCCTGCGCGAAGACCAGGAGCTGGACTTCGCGCGGAACTTCATGCCGGACAGCCTTGCCCGGACGGCGGCGGCCACTGGCCTGAACCCGTTCGAGCAGCGCATCCTCAATCAAATCAGCGCGCATCAGTACCTGTGTATCTTCGGCGTGGTCGAAGAGTTCATTTTGCCCTTCCTGTTCGATCACGCGCGGCCGGCGCTGCGCGGCGACGACTGGCGGGTCCGGGCGCTGATCAACTTCGCGGCCGAGGAAGCGAAGCACATCCACCTGTTCAAGCGCTTCCATGAAGCATTCGTCCGCGGCTTCCCGGTCGCGTGCGAGATGATCGGCCCGTCGGAAGCGATCGGCGCGGAAGTGCTCCGCCATGATCCGCTCGCGGTCGGCCTGGTCATCCTCATGATCGAGTGGATGACGCAGCAGCATTACATCGGCTCTATCCGCGACAACGGCGACATCGACCCGCTGTTCAAGAGCCTGATGAAGCATCACTGGATGGAAGAGGCGCAGCACGCGAAGCTCGACACCCTGATCGTCGACGCGCTCGCGGAAGGCCGCTCGGAAGCCGAGATCGACAAGGCGATCGACGAGTTCTTCGAGATCGGCGCCTTTCTCGACGCCGGCCTCCTCACCCAGGCGGGCTTCAACATCGACGCGCTCGAGAAAGTGATCGGCCGCAAGGTCGAGAACCGCGACGAGCTCATCGCCCAGCAGCACCAGGCGGCGCGCTGGACCTACGTCGGCTCCGGCATGGTCCACGAGCGCTTCATCGCGACGCTGAAGACCCTTCCGGGCAGCGCCGCGGCGCGCATCGCCGAAGCCGCGCCGGTCTTCGCCTGAACCAATTCAACCACACCATCAACCAAGGGAGAATGAATATGCTGGATACCGTTAAGAACCGCGTGAACGGGCTCGATCTCGCCGCCCTCGGCGATGTCGTCGAGGCGATCGGCGAGGACCCGAAGCAGGCGCTGGTCGGCTTCGACGTCACCACCCGCTGGACCGGCCAGACCCGCAGCGAGACCACTGTCGACGGCTTCACCATGGCCGGCGAACGGGTCACCCGCACGCACAAGATCGTTGCCGACGAGCCCTGTGAGCTCCTCGGCGCCGATAGCGCACCCAACCCGCAGGAGCTGCTGATGGCGGCGTTCAACGCCTGCATCATGGTTGGGTACGTTGCCGGCTCGTCGCTCAAGGGAATCACGCTCGACTCGGTCGAGATCAAAACCCGCGGCGAGCTCGACCTCCGTGGCTTCCTCGGCCTCAGCGATGAGGTGGCGCCGGGCTACGAGTCCATTGCGTACGAGGTGAAGATCAAGGGTGACGGGACTCCCGAGCAGTTCGCGGAGATCCATCAGACCGTCCTCAAGACTTCGCCCAACTACTTCAACATCAGCCGCCCGATCCGCGTCGATGCGACGCTGACCGTCGGCTGACCACAGCCCCGGGCGCGTCGCTCCCCTCCCCTCTCACCGGCGCGTCCGGGGCACTCACCCCCCAAGGAGAAGACCAATGAAACTGATTGCCACCGTTATCGCGAGCCTGGCCACGGCCAGCGCCGCCAATGCCAATACGTCGAACATCGTCGTTCGCGGCGGCCTGCCGACCGTCGTGGTCCATTATTCGGATCTCAACATCGACTCGGATGCCGGCCGTTCGACCCTGGCGCGCCGCGTCCAGCAGGCCGCCAACTACGTCTGCTTCGAGCCTGAGGTGGAGCCGCTCGGCACCGCCATCGAGCGCAAGGAATGCTACCGCGCGGCGATCGCCAGCGGTGCGGACCAGATGGAGCAGCTGTTCGCCACCGGCGCAGCGACCAATTCGGGCGGCCACTAAGCCTTGCCCGACCCCTCTCCCGGGCGCGTCCCCACTCCCCTCCGCGGGACGCGTCCGGGAAACCCCCAAAGGACAGACCATGAAGTACGAAGAATTCCGCGACAAAGCCCGGGTGTGGAACGTCACTCGCGGTATCGACGGCAAGATCGAGGCTGAGCTCGACGAGCGCCTGCTCGCGACCCTCGACCCGATGGCCGAAGCGATCATCCGCGCCGCCGCCAGGGACGACATCGCGGCCCACCGCGCCTGGTAACGAAGGAACTATGATCGTGACCGCCCCCGTGACCGACCTTCAGCCGACGACCAACCCCAACCGCGCGTTGTGGGAAAAGGGTGACTTCACCCGCATTGCCGAGACCATGCGGCACAGCGGCGAGGAGCTCGTCGCCAGCCTCGTTATAACGCCCCAGCAGCAGGTTCTCGACCTCGGTAGCGGCGACGGCACCACCGCGCTTCCAGCCGCCCGCCGCGGCGCCGATGTGCTCGGTGTCGACATCGCCGAGAATCTGGTCGCCGCCGGCAACGCCCGGGCGAAGACGGCCGGTCTCTACAACCTCAAGTTTCAGCGCGGCGACGCGTCCGACCTCGCCGATCTCCCCGACGCGAGCTTCGACCTGGTCGTTTCAATTTTCGGCGCAATGTTCGCGCCCCGCCCGTTCGATGTCGCCCGCGAAATGGTCCGCGTGACCAAGCCCGGCGGCCGCATTGTCATGGGCAACTGGATCCCGGGCGATCCCACCCTCGTCGCGCAGATCCTGAAAATCTGCTCGGCCTACACCCCGCCGCCCCCCGAAGGCTTTGTCAGCCCGATGACCTGGGGCGATGAAGCGCAGGTGCGCGAGCGGTTCGAAGCCGCCGGCGCCGTCGGCGCGACCTTCCAGCGCGCGCTCTGGTTCTTCCGCCACGACGGCCCGCCGGCCGAGCTTCTGGCGATCTTTCGCGATTATTACGGCCCAACGATGAACGCTTTCGAGGCTGCGGCGAACACAGGCCGTGAGGCTGAGCTCGAGGCCGAGTTGACCGCTCTGTTCGAGTCCCAGAACCGCGGCGGCGACGCCCGGACCGAGATACCGGCGACCTTCCTCAAGGTCACCGTCGTTAAGGATGCCGCGTCATGACCCGCGAATTGCTCGAAAGTACCGTCCGTGCCTGGGTCGACGCCAATCCAAAGCGGGGCGCCCGCACTCTCGACCGTCTCGCCGGCCGCACCATCTTCGACGCCGCCAACCGCACAACCGAGGAAATCACTGACGCCCTGATCCACCTCGCCGGCCGCACCGAAGTCGCGAACAGCCGGGCGTGGTAAGAGGCACCGGCTAGGCCCCCGTCAGGCCTCGCTTGGCAGGCAGTGCGGCGGACCGTCGGCGCGAACCCCTATTCTGGTCGATCCACAGTTCGAGGCCCTGCATTTCCAGCGCCGTGTTGAACATCAGGCCGACGTGCAACCCGTCGATCCAGCAAATCCGCGCCGCGATCGGAGCGAGGTCGGGCAGGAGCAACACGGCCGGACCAAGACCGTTCGCTGGCTTGCTGAGCTTCACCCGGGCCCCGGCTGGGGAAATGTCGTAAAGGCTTGCGGCGTGACTGCCCGATCCAACGCGCAATCGCCCGTACGAATTCATCAGGGCACGCGGCATTCGCCGCCGGTGGCGCGGGTCGTTTTTACCCAGTCGACCCAACGCGATCATATCCAGGCGCTCGTCCAGTTTGATTCCGGTCGATGTGCCTCGCGACCAAATGATCTTTCCCGCGACGCAGAGCTCGCTTGCGAAGCGAATCTTGATGCGGCTTCCCGTCGGCGCCATGCGATAAAGCCGCAACTCCGCGCCTTGCGAAGACACGTTTACGATCCGGCAAAAATGCGTTTGTCCGTCAATTTCGATAAGCGCCGCTCGAAGTACAGCTAACTGTCGGCGTTCGGCGCGCCGTTCGCTCGCGACGCCTGCGCCGTCGTGCATGTGCAGCCGCGATTCACTCATTTTCGTCGCGTCCCAAGCCTGGCGACCGGTTACGGGAAACCTCCCAAGGAGCGGGCGGCCGCGCTGCCAGTCCTCCAGCCTGACCTACGAGCGCGCCCTTAATCCCCGGTTCCCAATCGCGCCGTTGTGGATCGAGAAAATGAATGAAAACCGTCACTTCGGACCGTTACCCAAGGGTTCCGAAGGGATCGCGCCTTAAGGTTGCTCGTGCCGCCGAACGCCGAGAGGCAGCGGCAATGTCACAACCGGAGCGCCCACCAAACCCACTGGTGGGCGCTCTTTTCGTAAGATTGGCGAATGGCATCCTGAGGAATTCAGTCGTACGGGCGCTGACCCGGTCGGTTCAAAACGGACTGAATTCGAGCCTTTCCGTGAATTTAATGCCTCTTTATCGTGGCCGACAATATGTACGAACGCCCAGACCGCGACGAGGACCGGAGCACGAGGATCCTCGAGCTTAGCCGGCAAGACATCAAGAATGCTGTGCGGCTTCTCTCGCTCATTCTGGATGCTCCGTCGTCCACGCGCACACCCGAGGCCGCACCCGCGCTTCCGACAAAGGCCGATCTTTCCGAGCCGCCCGACCGCGAACAACTGCTTCAGCTCGCGCGATGGCTGTTCCACGCGCGAAAGGCTCGCGATCGTTTCTTCCACCCCGGCCTGTTCGGGGAAGCTGCCTGGGACATGTTGTTGGCGCTTTACACCATGGATCAGGCTGGTCCGCGGCTGACCATCGCCAATTTGTCGAAGATCGCCGGGGTCCCCACTGCCACGATCTTGCGCTGGCTGCAGACGTTGGAAGATCAGGCGCTCGTGGCGCGCCGCCCGCATCCGCACGACCGCCGATCGGCGCTTGTACAGATCACGGAACAGGGTCGCGCGGCCATGGAATCGTATCTTTCTGAAACACTTGTGACGTCGGCGTAGACAGCTCGGTTAATTTGCTGGAAACTGTCTGGCGCGTCCGGTGAACCGCGGCGCGTCTTTGTTCGGGGATTGTTTTCTATGTCGGCGTGCGAGGCGCAATCGGACGAAACTGAGGGTTTAGGCGATCAATCGATGAGTGATGCGCTGACGTCGCTCGAACGCGCGTTGCAAATTCTCGACGATTGCGATGCGCCACCTCACATTGGCGCCCGACTGCAGGAAATCATCAGTCTTGTTGCGGACGGTGCCGACCCGATGGAAGCCACCAAGCTCAAGGGCGACAGCGAAGCCTAGAATTGGGCACCTTCGGCCAATTGCCGGAGCCTCTGTGCCAATATGTCGAGCTTGATCAACTCTTCGCCGACTTCGGTCGTCATGCCTGCCATGCTCGCCAGGCGGATGCTGATTTGATCCAATTCAACGCTGATCGAGTTCAGCGTCGGCGGCGGCGTCGCCTTCCCGCCGATCGGCAACGCTTCCTTGCGCTTCACGGCGGCAACCAGATGGTCGACGCGCTGCTGGCCCGAATGTTCGGTCCGCCGCACCCAGGCGCTAACGTCAATCTCCTCGTCAAAAGTAATGCCCGCGAGATTGGCGTCCTGCCATGCGACCCGGCCGCTGGCGCGCAGCCTGCCGCGAACGAGCTGAACGTCGATGCTGGCGAGCGGCAGCGCGGTCCCGTCGATTAAGGCACCGCGCGGCGACAGGTTCCGAATGCGGACGGGGGACGATGAAGACGGCGTCACCAACGAGGCCGAGAGGAATACGTTCGATCGATTTTCGAGCCGGCCGTCGGTCTTTCCGGGCAAGTTCATCGTCTCCCTCGCCGACTGCCTAACAGCATCGGACAGACTATCCTCGCGTGTTTTGCGGTTCAGTCCAAACCGGAGCGAATCAGAGCTCGAATAAAGCTCGGGCCTTAGGACAGACTGGGCCGGAACGGTCCGTGATGGATCGATCTGCTGAATTTGCTTCCGCCGCCGCGTCGAGGCGGGAAACACTCGCCGACTCTGACCACTTGCCACGCCCGGAGATCGATTCGTGCCGCGTTCCCAGCAACAGCTGAAGCCGCAGAACATCAGTCGCGGACGGTCCGCGCCGTCACCACGGCCGCCGATCAAGCCGGACGGGCCGTCCGCGCTTAAACAGCCGCCCGGCACGATGAGTCTCAACATCCATACGTTGCCGCCTGGCGACTTCTCCTCATCCGTCTGGTCCGACGCGCTGGCCGGCCTGTTGTTTTGCACCGTTGTGTTCGGCGTTCTCGCTTATTTCCTGGGTTGGCTCCCGGCCATTGCCGCCGTTGCGACAATCATTGTCGCGCTCGCCTGGTGCCTCAATCGGTCGGTCGCCGACACGATTGAATTCTGATCGCTCTCGCGGCCGCGCGAGGCAGCCGCTGAACGCTGCGCGGCAGAGCAACGGCTAGTGAGCCAAAGCGAGTTTGGCAGAGCTCGCAACCAAATCAGCACGAGCGAATTCGTACGCTATTGATGCCCACGCGCTTTTCGAGAAACTGTCGGCGTGCCCGTGTAGAAGCGCCGTGTCGCAAGACGAGTTGGCCCTGACTTGATTGGGCCTCGCACTAATCCGTACACTCCGCGGGATGGCGAGAGCGATCGCAGTTGCTTCAGTTGAGTGCCGCGTGGCCCACTATCGTATAGGTGCGTGACGAGTTGCTACTTCATATTGGATGAGCTTTGCGGCATCGCCGATGAGACATGACCGTTACGATGGATAAAGGCGCTCAAGCCATGCCGAAACTGAGCCCGCGGCAGGAGGCATGCCTGCGCGGCGTCCTCGAGCTCAAGTCGGCGAAGGAAATAGCGCGGGATCTCGGGATCAGCCCGCACGCGGTCGAAAAACACCTCAGGGTAAGCCGCGAAAAATATGGCGTGGCGAGCAGCGCCGAGGCGGCGCGCCTGTTTGCGTTCGTGCAACAGGGTAGTGAATTTCCACCATCCGACGTTTCGGACCTCCCGGGGTCGGCGTTTTTTGAGCATCAGCGTCTGGCTTTCGCGCCAGGCGCAGCACCGAGCATGGTCGGGCACGAGGGCAACCATAGAGTCTCCTTAGCCGACCAGCCGCTTAGACCACGCCAGACCTTGCTGATCATTTTCGCAATCTCGTTCGGCTCGATTGTCGGACTGGCGCTTCTGATCGCGGTTGCCGAAGGCGTGCGAAGGCTGGTGTCGGGCTGAAGAGGCTCCTCTCGAAGAGGAACTCGATATGCTCAACTCCCGCCTGAACGCAGCCCGCCGCATCGCTTCTGCACTGGTCCCGAGCGAAACCGACGTCGAAACCGCAATCGCCAGTACCGCTCGCCTGATCCTCACCATCGCCGAAGCTCATTCTGAAGCGAAGGTCCCGATCGCCATGTGCCAGGACAGCCTTGCCGCGCTCAGCACGACGATTGCCAAGCTGACCGAAGCCCGTGCGGCGATTGCCGAAGCGCATGCGGCGCTCGCCACGGACCGGGTCAATGCCGGCCTCAGCGCTTATGGGATGGGCGATGTCGGTGAATGCCCGCCTGCGTCGGGGAGCCTCACGCTCGTCGCCGGAAATGATGTCGCCGTCTAAGATCTCGAAAGCATCGATCCCCGTTAGCCAGACCAGGAGCCCAGATGAGAGTCGCAATCTACCTTGTGCTGCTGGTTCTGGCGACGGGAACGGCATTGTTGTTCGGGACGCGGGGTGAAAAGTGGGTCGGTACCACCGTGCTCGCCGGCAACCTGCTGACGATGGCTTTGGAGCACGCCATCGGGGAGAAATTCGCATCGGTGTTCCCGCTCTACCTCGCGCTCGATGCGGGGCTTGCGATTGCGCTTTGTGTCATCGCCGTCCGCTATCCCTCTTGGGTCGCGATTTGCGTCGCGGCGTTCCAGGTGAACGGGACGCTCGGCCACCTCGTCAAACTTGTCGCGATCGACACGATCCCGTTCAGTTACGCGTTTCTGCTCCGGGTTTGGGCATGGCCGATGGTCCTTGCCCTCCTCGCGGCGCGCTTCATGCCATCGATGCGGTCGACCCTGCTGGCGCGGGACTGGCCGCTCTATGAGCGGCAAGCCGCAAGGTGAACTGCCGAGCGTCCGGATAAGCAGCTCCTCCCCGCCTCGCTGATCAACATCTGGGCCGGCCATTACGCCAATCCGAAGCGGGGCGCCCGCACCCTCGACCGTCTCGCCGGCCGCACCGAGGTCGCGAACAGCCGGGCTTGGTAACCCCTCAGCGGGATAATGATTTGCTGCTCCGCCGTTCGGTTCGCGGGGCCGCGGCTGCTCGAAGTTCGCGAAGTCCCTGAGCCTTATTAAGACGCGGCGAAATTTACCTTTCGGAAACCATGTTCCCCCTAGCCTCCGTATCGTACCGGGGAGGACCATGATGAAGCGCGAGACGACCAACGCCATTCGCACAATATTGGAAGACTGGCTGCCGCCCGTCGTGCGCGATTCTTCCGCGATGCGCTGGTTGTTCCGCCGCCATTGGGGACGGCTGGTCGACGACCTCGAAAGCTTCCGCAGCCGCATCGCTTTCGTGTCCGACGAGGAATATCATTCGATCTACGAGCGCATGCCGCGCGTCCAGGATGAAACCGACAACAGCGCCGCCTGCATCCGCGAGATCAGCGGGTCGATCACCGGCTCGTCGGTGCTCGATGTCGGCTGCGGCACCGGCTACATGGTCGACCACCTCGCGCGCGAGCATCCGCGCCGCAAGTTCACCGGGCTCGATTTCATCATTGAAGAGGGCACCCGCACCCGCCTGCCGTCGATCAACTTCGTCGAGGGCAAGGTCGAGGCGCTGCCGTTCGCCGACAACAGCTTCGACACCGTCATCTGCACCCATGTGCTCGAGCATGTGCTCGACATCGCCGGCGCGGTCCGCGAGCTGCGCCGCGTTGCCAAGCGCCGGCTGATCCTGGTCGTGCCGCAGGAGCGCGAGTATCGCTTCACCTTCAACCCGCACGTCAATTTCTTCCCCTATCCGCACAGCTTCCTGCGCTACATGACGCCGGTGCCGGTGAACTATCGCTGCGAGTCCGTCGGTCGCGACATCTATTACGTCGAGGTCCCGCCGGCCGCGGTCGAAACCGCCGTGCCCAAGCCGCGCCGCAAGGCCGCCTGAGCCGTCCACGCATGAAGGCGCGGCTGCCGCTGATCGATCTGGTTGCGGCCGCGCTGCTCGCCGCGCTGGCGGCCGCTTATGTCGTCCACGATCTCACGACGGTTAAGCACCTCATCCTTCCCGGCCAGGTGATGGTCGGCCACGATTTCCTCAACGCCTGGGCCGGCGGCAGCCTCGCGCTCCACGGCCAGGTCGGCGCAATCTATTCGGCGAACTACATGGACGCGGTCAATGCGCTCACCGGGCAGAAACTGAGCGTCCACGCTTTCTCCTATCCGCCGACCGCGCTGCTGTTCCTGTGGCCCCTCGGTTTCCTCGCCTACCTCCCGGCGCTAATCGTCTTCCTTGGGCTGACCGGTGCCGCTTTCCTGTGGACGGCGCGCTCGTGGCTCGCCCGCGCCGGCCTGCCGTGGTGGAGCGCGGCGCTCCTCCCCGCCGCGTTGATCAACATCTGGGCCGGCCATTACGGCTTCCTCTTCTCCGCTTTGTGGCTGGGCGCCTTCGCCGCGATGGAAGCAAAGCCGCGCACCGCCGGCGGGCTCATCGCGCTGCTGACCTTCAAGCCGCACATGGGCGTCGTCATCCCGCCGCTGCTGCTGCTCCGCCGCCAGGGCCAGGTGATAACCACCGCCGCCATCGGCACACTGTCCCTGATTGGCGCGAGCCTCCTGCTGTTCGGCGGCGCGGCGTGGCTCAATTACCTGGTCGGCACTTCCAGCCTGCAGGCGCATTTGCTGGTCAAGAGCCAGGCCTTTTTCTTCACGATGATGCCGACGGCCTACGCCGCCATCTGGTCGACCTCGGGCGCCTTCGCTCTCGCCGTGGCCGCGCAATGCGCCACTGCCCTCGTCGCGCTGACCATCCTCGCCCGCGCCGCGCTGCGCGGTCTCGCCTGGCGCGAGCTCGGCCTGATGGCCGCGACCGCGACCTTCCTCGTCCTGCCTTATGCCTTCAACTACGACATGCCGGTCGTCGGCCTTGCCGCGGCGATGCTCCTGTTCGGCCGTGAGCGCCTCACCGACCCCCTTGGCCGCATTCTCGCCCTGCTCGCGCTAGGTACGCCCGTCCTGGTGCTGGTCGCCGGTTCGCTCGCCCCGCTCCTCCCGCTGGCTCTGCTCGGCTTCCTGTGGGTCCAGGCCCGCGCTTACGGCGTCAGCGCAGCGCCGCAGCTCAAGCCCGCCATCGCCACATAAAAAAAGCCCCGGAAGCGAGCGCTCCCGGGGCCATCTTTTCGGCGGTGAGGACGCGTCAGGCGTTCTCGGCTTCCGCGTCGACCGTCTGCTTGGCGGCGATCTTCTCGCTGCCGCCGCCGACGGCGATCTTGCGCGGCTTCATCGCCTCGGGGATCTCGCGCACCAGGTCGATGGCGAGCAGCCCGTCCTTCAAATCCGCGCCCTTGACCTGGATATGGTCGGCGAGCGCGAAGCGCCGTTCGAACGAGCGGTTGGCGATCCCGCGATAGATGAAGTCGTTGCCGCCTTCCTCGCCGTCCTCGCCCCTGCGGCCGGAGACGACCAGCACGTTCTGCTGGGCCGTGATGTCGATCTCGTCCGGCTGGAAGCCGGCGACAGCGAGCTGGATGCGATATTCGTTGTCGCCCTGCTTGATGAGGTCGAAGGGCGGGTAATTTTCCTGGGTCGCCCCGAACGAGCTGTTCTCGAGCATGTCGAACAGCCGGTCGAAGCCGACGGTGGAGCGCCGATAGGGCGCAAAGTCGAATGCACTACGCATAGGTCAAATCCTCCTCTGATGAGCAAGGCGGGACCGGCCGCGTCGGGCTCGGACCCGTCACCGGGCCTCCGTTGAGCACCCGGCAGCAGGAATCTGTGATTGCGATGGGCGATTTCAAGATTGTGGAAAACACCTAGGCACGCGCTTGGCACGGCGCGAATCCGGCCCCATAGATTCCTCGCAAATGGCCGACCTGTTCTCGTCTTCCGGTAATAACGCGCCCGACAGCTACGACGCATCCTCGATCGAGGTCCTTGAGGGCCTCGAGCCGGTCC
>Ga0207648_10003293_pt1 | contig 16982 bp, 20 predicted proteins | sample KBSMisM32_FD_184310 | JGI IMG/M metagenome (GOLD analysis project Ga0207648, IMG submission 184310) | Miscanthus rhizosphere microbial communities from Kellogg Biological Station, Michigan, USA - KBS Miscanthus M3-2 (SPAdes) (version 2) | ecosystem: Host-associated > Plants > Roots >...
GATCGTCGAACGCCATCTGCTGCATCTGGAACACGATCTGCTGACGCTGATCCGGGTCGACGGCGGTCTTCTGCTCGGCGTAGAGCTGGTCGTACTGCTTGTTGCAGTACCCGCCGTCGCTCCAGTTCCCCCACTCGTCGCAGGTGATCACCGACAGGATGAAGTCCGGATCGGCGGCAGGGAACCAATCCCACATCGCGAGGTCATAGACGTATTGCCCGTTCTGGTACATCGCATCCCAGGCCGCGTTGGTGTCGAGGCGCTTCTGGGCGACCTGCACGCCGATCTGCTCTAACCCCTGCTGGATGATGCGGAAGGCGCGGTCGCCCGCCCCGGCCTCGTCGAGGGGAAAGATGACCTCGTAGGACATCGGCACACCGTTCGCGACGCGGACGCCATCGGCTCCGCGCTGGTAGCCGAGGTCGTCGAGCATCTGGTTCGCCTTGTCGATGTCGAACGGCAACGGCTGCACGTTGGGGTCGTGCCACTCGACGCCGCCCGTCGCGTTCCCCTCGGGGATCAACGTCGACCCCGGACTCGCGTACCCGAGCCACGCGGTCTGCACGATCGCGTTGCGGTCGATCGCGTACTCGAAGGCTTCGCGGACCTTCGGATCCAGCAGCTCGGGGTGCGCGGGCTTGTCCGGGTTCAGGTTGAAGATGAAGTCACGCATCGCCAGTGCCTGGCCCACGTAGACCTCCAGGCCCGCGGACTTCAGGGTATCGACGCTGGTCGGCGGGATCTCGTTGATCGCGTCGAGCTGGCCGGTCTTCAACGCCGTCACCATCGCGTCCTCGTCACGGTAGAACTGGAGCCCGAACCCGTCGATGTGCGGCGCAGCGCCGTACCAGTTGGGGTTGCGCTCGAACAGGGCGATGTCGTTCTTGCGGTACTCGGTCAGGACGAAGGGTCCGCCCCCGACGAGCGGTTGCCCGTTCTCTGGCTCGTTCGAGTAGGTGCGAAGTCCCTTGCCGTCACCCGATGCGGACTGCTCCCACACCTGCTGGGGCAGGATGGGCGTCATCCCCACGTCCGACAGCGCGGTCGCAGCCGGCGTCTGGTACGTGACGACGACGGTGTTCGGGTCCGTCGCCTCGATGGTGTCGATCGTCTTCACGCTGTTCGCCCACGCGCCCGTCGGTCCGTGCGCGAACTTCTTGATCATCTCGATCGTCCAGACGACGTCTTCGGCATCGAGCGGCTGCCCGTCCGACCACGTTGCGCCGGTCGTCGTATGGAACGTCACCTCGAGGCCGTCTGGCGAACGGTCCCAGCTCTGGGCGAAGTTGGGCGCGTAGTCGTAGGTCGGGGTCGTCGTGTCGTACTGCACGAGCGTGGGATAGATGTACATCCAGGTCGAGTAGTCGTCCTGGTTGAAACCGACGAAGGGGTTCAGCGAGCTGATCCCCGAGCTGGTGCCGATCCGCAGCACCCCGCCCTCTTGTCCGCCACCGGCCCCGCCGCCGGTGTTCGAGGTGCACCCGCCCAAGATCACCGCGGTCGCCAGGATCGCGATCACCGCACGACGACGCCGGTCTCTCATGTCCGCCCCTCTCGAGTTGTGCGTCTGGACATCGCCCGGACGGGTGTCCGGCCCGAACGGGCTATTCATACCTCGCTGGGGACCGGCCCGTACATCCCCGGCGACGTCACGTATGTTTGGACAACGCCTCGACGGGCGCATCACGACTCGGCGGCCGCCGGCACGGATCTTGCTCGACGGTTTGCACGGTCTGGTGCGCGGAGATGGTTCACCCGTGAACGTTGCCGCTGTGCTCGACGGGATCGACCGCTTCCAACGCGAGCGCTCCTGGGCGGCGATCCCCTTCGCGGTCGTGAAGCGATACGGCGAAAGCAACACCGGGAACCTTGCGGCGACGATCGCGTACTACGGGTTCTTCTCCCTGTTCCCGCTGCTCCTCGTCTTGTCATCGATCGGCGGCTACGTCTTACACGATCGTCCCGACCTGCAGGATCAGCTGCTCGGGTCAGCCGTCGCGCAGTTCCCGGTCGTCGGTCCGCAGATCCGTCAGAACGTCACCTCGATCCAAGGATCCGGGATGGCGGTCGCGGTTGGGCTCGTGCTCGCGATCTGGGCGGGACTCGGCGGCGTGCGCGCTGCGCAGGGAGCGATGGACACCGTCTGGGACGTGCCGCGGAAGCAACGGCCGCGATTCCCGAGGTCGACCGGCATCGCGCTGCTCTCGTTGGTCGTGCTCGCGGCGTTCATCGTGACGGCCGCGGCGGTCACGTGGCTCGCGGGGCGTACCGGCGGGGTCGCTGGGGCGACGGTGGGGGTCGTGGCCTCGCTCGCGCTCAACATCTGCTTCTTCGCGTTGGGCTACCGCGTGCTCACGACCGCCAACGTGACCTGGCGGCAGGTCATGCCCGGCGCGATCCTTGCCGGGGTCGGATGGACCGCGTTGCTGGCGCTCGGCGGATGGCTCGTCTCGAGCCGGATCTCGTCCTCCACGCACGTCTACGGCACCTTCGCGGTGGTGATCGGCCTGCTGGGCTGGATCTATCTCGGCGCGCAGATCGCGTTGGTCGGCGCCGTCACCAACGTCGTCCTCGCGCACCGGCTGTGGCCGCGGTCCCTCCGCGGAGATCTCACAGCGGCCGACCGCGTCGCGTTGCGCCGCTCGGCCGAGCAGGAAGAGCGCGTGCCCCCGGAGTCCGTCGATGTCACGTTCGGCGATCGGAGCTGAGGCGGTCGGCTAGAGGGGGAGCTCGCAGCTGAGAGCAACGTCCTCGTCACCCGGCGCGCACGTGTCCGTCCCGAGGCCAGCGGCGAAGAGATCGACCGTCGGTGCATCCACTTCGCCCTCGGTCAACCGATCATCCCCCTGCCCACCGAGGAGCACATCCGCACCGACACCCGCGCTGAGACTGTCGTTCCCCGGTCCGCCCACGACCGAGTCATCGCCGTCTTCGGCGTCGCCGAAGTTCAGCAGGTCGGCCCCGCGGCGGCCCAACAGGATGTCGTCGCCGTCTTCACCGGTCACGAAATCTTGACCCCGTGCGCCGTCGAGCAGATCGTTGCCCGGGCCGCCGTTGATCGTGTCGCCCCCGCCGTCGCCGCACACGACGTCGTTGCCGGCACGTGCGTCGATGATGTCTCCCCCGGAGCGACCGACGATCACATCGTCGCCGTCGGTGCCCTCGATGCGTTCCGCGGCTGACGTCCCGACGATCGTCGCGGGTCGACCCAAACACGTCGGCGCTGCGGCTTGCGCACTCGAGGCCGCACCGATCGTGGACAGCACACAGGCGGCGACGGCCATCACACGGCAGAGCTTGTTCGGCATACCCCTCACGTTCCTCGGGAGAGCATGCCGCACGCTGCGCGCGCCGGTCTACCCCATCGAAGGTGAACGTTCGGTGACCTCACCACAGTGGTTGCTGCACCGGCCGGGCCTCGCGTTCCTTCGGAGGAGACGACCGGAATCGGTGCGACCCGGTCGGCCGCGGCCCCGGGTGCGCGTCCACAGAGGAATAGACCCGCTTCGACAGCGCGTTGCGCAGAGCCTTCGGACCGTACGGGGTTCGGTAGAGGTGCTCGTACCGATCGACCAGGTCGGGATGCTGCGCCTGGAGCCACGGCATGAACTCTTCGCGGACGCCTGGCCGCAGGTGCAACATGATCGGTGACACGTGCGAGGCGCCGGCGTCCAGCGCCGCTTCGACCACCGCGCGCATCTGCGACGGGGCGTCTGAGATGCCGGGAAGGATCGGCGCCATCAGCACGCCGGTCGGGATGCCGGCGTCGACCAACGTGCGGACGGCTTCGATCCTGGCCTTGGGGCTCGGGGTGCCGGGCTCGGTCTCGCGCCAGACCGCTTCATCGAGCGTGCCGATCGAGAACGCCGCCGATACCGGCGCGTGCTCGGCCGCGCGCACCAGCAGATCGAGGTCGCGGGTGATCAAGGTGCCCTTCGTCAGGATCGAGAACGGGTTCCGATGATCGATCAGGGCCTCGATGATGCCGCGCATCAATCGGTAGCGCCCCTCGACGCGCTGGTAGGGGTCGGTACCCGTTCCCATCGCGATGTGCTCGCCGTTCCACCGTTTGGCCGCGAGCTCGCGCCGAAGCACGGCAGGCGCGTTCACCTTGACGACGACCTTCGTCTCGAAGTCACGGCCGGCGTTCATGTCCAGGTACGTGTGGGTCGGTCGCGCGAAGCAGTAGACGCACGCGTGCATGCAGCCCCGGTACGGGTTGATCGTCCAGTCGAACGGGAGGTAGCTGCCCGTCACGCGATTGATGACGGACTTCGCCTCGACCTCGATGCACTCGATCCCCCGGAACTCCGGGGTGTCGAACGTCCGCCGGGCGAGCTCGAAGAGCTGCTCTTTGGCCATGGATGGGACACGATAGAACAGGTGTTCGAGTCCCGTCAGTCCCCCTCGCGGGGGACCCGTGCGAACATCGAACGATGGCGACGATCCTGGCGGCGACCCGGGAAGGGCTCCACACCCTCGGGAGCGCATCGGAGAGTGTCGAGCTCGCCGACCGGTCCGTCACCTTCCTGGCGACGGCCGGGTCCGAGGTGTGGGCGATCGTCGACGGGACCGAGATCTGGCGCCGCGCAGACGGGGCGTGGACGCAGGTCACCGCGATGCAGGACCTTCGGGCGACGTGCCTCGCCTACACCAACCGCTGGCTCATCGGCACCTCCGAGGCGCATCTCTTCGAGCTGACCGAGGGAACCCTCACGCGGGTCGACGCCTTCGATCGCATCGAGGGGAGGGAGACCTGGTACACGCCGTGGGGCGGACCCCCAGACACACGCTCGTGCTCGGAATGGGACGAGCATGTCTACGTGAACGTGCACGTCGGCGGGATCGTCCACACCGACGATGCGGGTGCCACGTGGTCACCCACGATCGACATCGACGCGGATGTCCATCAGGTCACGACGACGGAAGGGATGGTCCTGGCTGCCTGTGCCGGCGGGCTCGCCACGAGCCAAGATCACGGCGCGACCTGGTTCTGGCGTACCGACGGCCTCGAGCACCGCTACGCGCGTGCCGCCACGGTGTGGGGCGACACGGTGCTGCTGTCGACCTCCCGCGGACCACGAGGCGGCGAGGCAGCCATCTACCGAGCGCCCATCGCCGGCGGCACCTTCGAGCGCTGCCGCGCGGGGCTCCCCGCGTGGTTCGATGACAACATCGACAGCCACTGTCTCGACGCTCCGCCTGAAGGGCCGCTCGCCGCGCTCGGTACCGCCGGCGGTGAGGTCTACCGCACGACCGACGAGGGTGCCACCTGGGACCTCGTCACCGGAGGCCTCGCGCCCGTGCAGCGTGTGCTCGTCATGCCGTGAAACACGGACCGCCGGGACGCTACGCCCGTCGCAAGAGCCAAAGCACGACGGCGATGATCAGCGCTACCACGATGATGGTCCCGATCAGACCCAAGCCGATCGCTGCAAGCACGGCGTTCTCCCCTCCAGTTGATGGTTGGAGCTACCCGGCGTCGGGCCCCTCGAAACGGACGAAGGAACCGTTACCGATCGACCCGCACACGCACGACGGTGCCGGTGGGTGTGGATCGCACCTGCACCAGATCGCACACCTGATGCGCGAGCCAGAGACCGAAACCAGAGGTGGCGCCGGCTGGGGGCCGTCGACGCCCCGCGAGCGGGTCGCCGATCGTGCCTGCGTCCTCTACCTCGCCGATCAGGGCGGTCTCGGTGCTCCAGACGCGAGCCACACCACCGCCGGCGTGCTTGATGCTGTTCGAGGCGATCTCATCCATGGCGAGGGCGAGGTCATCCACACGCATGGCCGGGGCGCCGGCGGTCGTCCCGAGCCGCACGACTCCGCGACGGATCTGCGCGAGGGAGCCCACCGACAGCGCCCAGGACGTCGCGGACGCCGGCGCCGGCGGCAGCGGGTCCGTGAGTTGCGAGGGAGCGTCGCCCGGCGACCGGTAGCCGGCGCTCGGGTCGCTCGAGCCGGCGACCGTCACGGTTGGATGGTTGTGTCGAGCCTCTTCCACGAGTGCCGACGACAGACCCGAGACGTCGTAGGGACAGGCAAGTCGCCACGCGGGCCCGTCCGCGAACGCCAGGTTGAGCAGGGCTTCGTGCCGCGAACATTCGAGCAACTCCTCGGCGCTCCTGGAGGCCCAGACCGGCTCGCCCACCCCGCGGATCCGTCCACCGTTCGACATCAGGTCGCGCACGAGATCCGTCCACACGGAGATGAGGCGCCCCGGGTTGCGGCCTTCGCGACGCATATCGGCGAACCGCACCCGTTGCGCGTCGGACCCTAGGTTGTCGCGCAGGCCTTCGATCGTGTCGGGATCCACGACGACGCAAGGCGTCTCGTCGAGCGACAGCCCCTCGCCGATGAACGCGGTCAGTTGCTCGACGCGATCGGCCGGACCCCGGTACAGCATCGCTTCATGGCTGAACCCGGTCCGTTGCGGCTCGAGTGCTTGTGTGTGACCCATCCGCCCCTGCTCCCGGCTCTCCGGCGTCACCTTACCCAGGACGGTCCATCCCTACGCGGTGGTGTATGAAATGCGAGCATGAGTGAGCCGCCAGCAGAGGCAAGCGCCCTGTTCCGCGTCGAACCGGGCAACTTCGTGGCCGAGCGCGATGCGCTCGTGAAGCAGCTGAAGAACGATGCGCGCGACGACGACGCGGCCGTGGTGAAGGCGCTGCGCAAGCCGACGGCCGTGGTGTGGGCGTTGAACCAGCTCGCGTCGCGCGCGCCGGCCGATCTCGCCTCGCTGTTCGACGCGGGACGAGCGCTGCGGGCCGCGCAGCAAGCCGCGCTCACCGGCAAGAGCGGGGACGACCTGGTCGCGGCGGCAGCGGCTCGCAGGGCCGCGGTCACGCAGTTGACGGCGGCGGCGATCGCCGTGCTGGACGACGCCGGTCACCGCGGCGCGGCGCAGACCGACGCGATCGCATCCGCGCTCGAGGTCGCGTCCGTCGATCCGTCGGCCGGAGCGCACCTCGCCGCGGGAACCCTCCAGGGCATGCCGGCCGCCACGGGCGACCTCGGGTTCGGCGACATCCCGGTCATGACGACGGTGCCCGGCGGCGCCGATGCACCGGCAGGTGAACCGCCGCGTGCCGATGTCGCTCGCTTGCGCCGGGAGCGTGACGCGGCACGCAAGACCGCGCGCACGCGACGCGCCACGGCCGATCGACTGGCAGCGCAGGTCGACGATCTCGCCGCGCGCCTCGAGCAGCTCCGAACCGAACACGCGACGGCCGAGTCGGCCGCGCTCGAAGCGGAACTCGATGCCGAGCGCGCGTCTCGACGCCTCGACGAACCCTAGGACCTACGGCGTCGCGTTGTAGGCGTCTTCGAGGGGCTTGATCTCGAGCTTCTCCATCGCGAGCATCGTCGTCATCACTCGCCTCGCGCGCGCCTCGTCCCCGCCTCCGCGCAGGAGCTCCTGCAACACGCGGGGCACGATCTGCCATGAGACGCCGAACCGATCCTGGAGCCATCCGCACTGGCTCGTCTGGCCGCCCTCGGACAGCTGATCCCAGAGGCGGTCCACCTCGGCCTGGTCGTCGCAGTAGACGACGAACGAGATCGCCGGCGTGAACTGGAACTGCGGGCCGCCGTTCAGCGCGATGAACTCCTCGCCGTGCAACTCGAACGAGATCGTCATCACCTGGCCGACGGGGCCCGGCGATCCCTCTCCGTACCTCGTCGTCTCGGTGATCTCCGCATCGTCGAACACCGACACGTAATGGCGGGCAGCCTCTTCGGCGTTGTCGTTGAACCACAGGAACGGACTGATCTTGCGCATGCTGGTCTCCCCTTCGAGTGGGTGTGTGCCCGCGACCTTACCCGCATCTCGTCCGTGGGAACCTCGTCGAACGTTCGTCGCTACACTCGGCGACAGATATGGGCGTCGAACACTCGCTCGCTCGCGCGATGCTCGAGGACGCACACGAGACGTTCGTCGACAACGTCGGTGGCTCGACCATCGAGGAGGCGCTCAGCGCCGCCGGCGGGTACCGCTCGATCGTCGGCCTCGTGAAGCACGTCGCCGGCTGGAGCGCCGTGTATCACTCGTACGCGTTCGACGATCAACCGCGACACTGGGATGCAACCGACTGGCCGCGAGGCCTGCGCGATTCGGTCGATCCGACCCAGGCGTACCTCGATGAGCTCCTCGCGTGGTTCGAGCGCACCTACGAGCGGTGGCGCTCCTCGGTCGCCGAACCCGTCGCCCTCGACCTGCCGCGGCCGCTGCACTGGGGCGCGTCGGCTCCGCTCGGTCAGATCGCGGCGATGGTGTCCGGTCATTGGTGCTACCACGCCGGTGAGATCAACATGATCCTCGCGATCGAGCGTTCGGAGGCGTGGGAGTACGGCGAGGAGGTCGAGGAGAACCACATCTCGACCGCGGGGCACGGCGTTCGTCCCCCGTGGATGACCGACGAGCAGGCCGACGCGTTCGAACGGCGAACGGTGACCCCAACATGAGCGATCTCTCGACGCACCACTCGATCACGATCGACGCGCCCCCCGAGCGCGTCTGGGAAGCCCTGACGACGCCGGCGCAGATCAAGCTGTGGTTCGTCGGTGTGGACACCGAGAGCGACTGGCGACGAGGGAGTCAGCTCGTGCATCGCGGCGAGTATCAGGGCAGGCCGTACCAGGACAAGGGCGAGATCGTGCGTATCGAGCCGCCGACCTTGCTGGTCCACACCCACTGGAGCGACGTTTCCGGTCTCCCCGATGAGCCGGGCACCTATCAGCAGGTCACCTGGTCCCTCGAGGAGCACGATGGCGTCACGGAGCTCACCGTCTCCGAAGTGAACCTTCCCTCGGAGGAGGCGAAGGCGACGAGCGACCAGAGCTGGCCGATGGCGCTCGAGAACCTGAAGCGTGTCGTCGAAGACGGCGGCTAGCGACCCACCGCCCCGGCCAGACGCTCGAGCAACGGGATCTGCGCGGCCTTGACCTTGATCCGAGCGGTGTCCAGATCGAACCACTCGACCCGATCGATCTCGGGGAACGAGGCGGTTCGGCCGCTGCGCGGCGGCCACTCCATCTCGAACGTGTTGGAGACCGCGAGCGAGGGATCGAGCTCTCCCTCGAGCGCCCAGGCGATCACGACCTTGCCGCCCTTCTGCCGGATCTCGCCGAGCTCGAGGGCGTCACCGTCCGGCGCCGGATGCCCGGTCTCCTCCTCGAACTCGCGCCGAGCGACGTGGAGCGGATCTTCGCCGGGCTCGATCTCACCCTTCAGCACGCTCCAGGTGTCGGCGTCCTTCCTCGCGAACAGTGGACCGCCGGGGTGCCCGAGCAACACCTCGAGGTGGCCGTCGCGCCTCCGCCACAGCAGGATGCCTGCGCTGCGTCGCGATCTCGCGGTCACCGCGAGACCGCCCATCGACGTCTCATGGACGACCACCGGCCGAGAGCGCGGCCGCCCACGCGATGACCTCGTCCGCGGGACGGTACGTGAGGAACCGTTCACGAGGGATGCCGGCGAGTGCGGCGATCGCCATCCCGACCGGAAGGTTCCGCAGCTCCTCGAGGTGATGCGCGTCGCTCCCCATCGAGAACCACTCCACCCCTTCGGCGAGCGCAACGCGCGCCAGGTCGACGGGAAGATCCTGCCGCCGCGGGGTCGCGTCGATCTCGACAGCCTTGCCGAGGCGCGCCGCCTCGGCGAACACCCGTGGCCAGTCGGCCACCAGCCCTGCGCGCCGACCGAACATCCGGGTCGTCGGGTGCGCGAGCACGTGGACAGAAGGGTTGCGGAGCGCCGCGAGGTATCGCTCTGTCGCGTCCTCGGTGCGCCGCAGCTTGGAGTGGAACGCACCGAGCACGAGATCCAGCTCGGTGAGCACCGCAGGATCCATGTCTCCTTCGCCCGCATCGAACACGTCCATCTCGATCGAGCGCAGCACGCGGAACGTCGAACCCTCGGCGCGGAAGGTGGCGTTCAGCTCGTCGATCCTTCGGCCCTGGTCTCGCAGCTCCTCCGCGGTCTGCCCCTTCGCGATCTTGAGGCTCTCCGAGTGGTCGGTGATCGACTGATACGCGAGCCCTGTCGCCCGTGCCGCGGCAACCATCTCGGGGAGCGGCACCTGTCCGTCGCTGTCCGTCGTGTGGATCTGGAGGTCGGCGTGCGGCTCCGTCTCCCATGCGGGATCGACCGTGAGCACCGCGCGCACCTGCGCGAAGGTCAGGAAGTTGCGCTGGGTCTCGTCCAACGGCGGCACGGGCGGCGGAGCGTCGAGCCAGTCGTGGATCTGTTGCGCGACCCAGGGACCCACGCTGGTGAGCTCCGTGAGGGAGCGGTCGCGCTCGGCGAGATCGGCGGCTTCCTCTGGCCAGCGCCACGCCTCCTTGGCGGCGCGTTCCAGCGCCAGTCGACGATGTCCCTCGTGTTCGGCCGCGGCTCCCAACAGCAGCGCCGCGATCTCGCCGTTGTGCAGGGCGTCGGTCACTCGTCGGCCCAGGACGGCGGCTCGGCGCCGACCTGTTCGAACGTGCACGACCTCGGGTCGCGATCGTCTCGCCATCGCACGAACGTCGCGGCATGGCGGAACCGTCCGCTCTGGATCCGCTCATAGGTGACCTCGCACACGAGCACAGGATCGAGCGAGACCCACTCGGCCTCGCGTCCTGCCGACCATCGGCTCTGGCCGCCGGGCGAGCGCGCCTCGCCGCCGAACCCGACGCCACCCTCGAGCGGCGCCAGCTGCTGGCGGATCGCCCGCCGCTCGGCCGCCTTGAAGGACGAGGTGTGCCCGACGTACTGCAGCTGCCCCTTGTCGTCGTAGAGGCCGAGCAGCAGTGACCCGACGCCCTCGCCATCCTTCGACAGCCGGTAGCCGCCGACGACGCAGTCCGTCGTGCTGCGGTGCTTCACCTTGATCCACCCGCGCACACCCGGCTGGTAGTCCTGATCGATCCGCTTGGCAACGATGCCGTCTTCCCCCAGCCAATGCTCGTCACCGAACCAACGCTGCGCGACGGCGAGCTCGTCGGTCCACGGCGTCAGACGGACCTCTGGGCCCGGCTGCAGGTCCCCGGGGCGTTCGGGAACCCGCTCGGCGCCGAGCGTCGACGCGAGTTTCTCGAGCCGCTGGCGGCGCTCGGCGAGCGGCCGCTGCCGCAGATCCTCGCCGTCGATCTCGAGCAGATCGAAGAGGATCAGCGATGCGGGGATCTCGCCCGACAGCATGCGCACGCGTGACTCGGCTGGATGCAACCGTAACTGCAGGTTCTCGAACCAGAAGCGGCCGTCGTGCACGATGACGAGCTCACCGTCGGCGACGAACGATCCCGTCGGGAGCTGCTCGAGCATCGCGACGATCTCGGGGAAGAAGCGCACCATCGGTCGATCGTCGCGACTGACGAGCTGCACCCCCGCATCGTTGACGGTCACCAGGCATCGGAATCCGTCCCACTTCGGCTCGTAGATCCAGCCGTCCCCGACCGGCAGCGTGGACTCGAGCTTGGCCAACATCGGTCCCTTGCCCCGGACGGTCCGCCTACCCATCGACGCGGAACCCTTCCCAGGGGTCGTAGTCGACCTCGAGCGGCTCCTGTGACGGCCGCTCGGCGTCGGGCACGTGACGCAGGTTGACGCGGATCCGCGTCCACGTGGTGCTGCGCCCCCGCATCGCGTCGACCATCACGTCGGCTGGCTCGAGATGCGACACGACCTCGGGGTGGCGCTCCTTCCACCGCTCGAGGCCGGCCAGGGCCTCTGCCTGGGTCGCGGCGCGGGCGATCTCGACCAGCGGGGCCTTCGTTCGCCGTCGCCCGGTCGGCCCGCTGCGCTTCCCCGGCGCCGGCGGTGGAACGACCCCATCGCGTTGGCGGCGTTTGGACGGCTGGACGCGCGGCGGCTCGTCGTCGGTCTTCTCGTAGTGCGGCGGCCACGGCGCATCCCCGAGGCCGGCCGCGTCGTCCCGCTCAGCAAGTTCCAGGAGCTGGTCGAGCGAGCCCGCCGCATCATCCATCCCGGCCCACGGGTCGCCGATGCGAGCGAACCGTTCGGGCAAGGTTGCGACCGTGAAGGCCGCCGGGTCACAGTGCGCCACCTCGTCCCAGTCCAGCGGCGTCGAGACGCGCCCATCGGGCGTCGGACGGATCGAGTACGCCGACGCGACGGTTCGATCCTTCGCGTTCTGGTTGTAGTCGATGAATACGCCGTGGCGCTCTTCCTTCCACCACTTGCTCGTCGCGAGGTGCGGCTCGCGACGCTCCACCTCGCGCGCGACGGCCACGGCGGCGCGGCGCACCTCGCGGAACGTCCACCGGCGCTCGAGCCGCGCGTAGATATGGAATCCCCGCGAGCCTGACGTCTTCGGCCACGCCGTGAGCCCGTGCTCCGTGAGCACCTCGCGGGTCGCGGCCGCGACCTCCAGGATCTGGCCCCATCCGATCCCGGGCATCGGGTCGAGATCGACCCGGAGCTCGTCGGGATGATCGAGGTCGCTCGCACGCACCGGGTGCGGGTTCAGGTCGACGCAGCCGAGGTTGACGATCCACGCGAGCTGCGCGGCATCCGTCACGACGATCTCGTGTGCGGTTCGCCCCGACGGGAACTTCAACTCCACCGTTTCGATCCACTCGGGCCGCGACGAGGGCGCTCGCTTCTGGAAGAAGAACTCACCGTCGGCCCCGTTGACGTAGCGCTTCAGCGCCATCGGCCGGCCACCGACGCCGCGGACCGCCCCATCGGCCACCGCGAGGTAGTAGCCCACCAGGTCGCGCTTGGTCAGCCCGAGCGCCGGGAAGAAGATCTTGTCCGGGTTCGTGATCGTGACCTCGCGGCCGGCGACCTCGAGGAGCTCCTTGCGCTCCGGCATCCCCTCACGATAGCGAGCGGCGGCGGAGCGTCGGACGGGCCGTCAGTCCTGCTTCCGCGCGATTGCTTCGCCGAGCTCCTGCTTCGTCATCCGCGAGCGGCCGCGCACCCCGAGCCGCGTGGCCCGACGGTAGAGCTCTTCCTTCGTGTGGCCGAACACGTCGACGCCGCCGGCTGTCGGGGTGCGGCTCCGGCGCGCAGCCGGCCCGCGCTTCGCGGCCTGGGCGTCCGAGGGACCCTTCTGCTTCTTCGGCTCCCAGTGGTCGCCCACCTTCTCGAAGGAATGCTTGAGCGCGTCCATCGCGGTTCGGTGCGCGCGCTCACCCTCGCCGTACTGCTCGACCGCGCTGTCGTGCACCTTCGCGTAGAGATGCTGCGCCTTCGCCGGCGATCGCTTCAGGGTCCCCGGCAGCTCGTCTCTTCCTCGATCCCGTGGCATCGACCCGTGATACCCGTGCATCGGGTTCACGAACCATCTGGTTTGGAGGCGTCGGCAACAGGGCATCCCTGTCCGAGACACGAACCAAGGAGGGGAACATGCTGCATGCGTTGAGCATCGTCGCAGCGACCGACTCGAGCGTCGACGTCGGCTCGATCCTGGGCTACCTGGTGGTCGGGCTCATCGTCGGCGTGTTGGCTCGGTTCCTGCTGCCGGGTGACGATCCGATGGGCATCATCGGCACGATCATCGTCGGCATCATCGGCGCCGTGATCGGCGGGTGGGCCGCCGGCGCGATCTTCAAGGACACCGCGGGTGTCGACTGGATCGCTTCGATCATCGCGGCGATCGTGCTGCTCCTGGTCTGGCGCGCCGTCGCCGGCCGCAGCGACGTCCGGCACTGAGGAACGTGCCCGCGCCTCTCGCGTGACCCTCGTCACCGCGAGAGGCGCGGGCATCCTCTTCTTCTACTTCGACCGCTTGCGTGCAGTGGCCTTCCCGCCCTTGCGGCCGGCGGCCTTCTTCTGAGCGGTCGTGCCACCCTGCTTCGAGTTGCCGCCCGAACCGGACTTCTGGCCCCCGTGCTTCGAGGCGTCCGGCGAGTTGGCGATCTTCGCCGCCCGTTCCTTGGACATGCCCTTCTTCTTGAGCGCCTCGTACTGCTTCTCGTTCTTGACGCTTGCGCGCTTGCCCGGCATCGCGCACACCTCCCTTCCTGACTCAACGTCTCGGATGTAACCGCGTTCTCACGTACGAAACGAGGCCGCCAACGCGTCCAGGTTTCGCGACAACCTCCGAGAGGTACGACACCGCCAGCCATATCCGAGGGATGGGAGGGTGTCGTGGATGCACTGAAGCTGTTGGAAGACGACCACACGAAGGTCAAGAAGCTCATGGAAGATATCGAGCCGACGACCGAGCGAGGCGTGAAGACGCGCGAGGAGCTCTTCACCAAGCTCCGAGCGGAGCTCGAGATCCATGAGGCGATCGAAGAGGAGATCTTCTACCCGGCGCTCAAGGAGCACCCCAAGGCCAAGGATCTCGTCCTCGAGGCGTACGAGGAGCACAACGTCGTCGACATGGTGATGGGCGAGATCGACGGCGTCGCATACGACGACGAGACCTGGGGCGCCAAGTTCACGGTCCTCAAGGAGAACCTGGAGCACCACATCGAGGAAGAGGAGTCCGACATGTGGAAGCAGGCTCGCGCCGTGTTCGATGACGCCGAGCTTGACGAGCTCGGGGACCGTATGGCTGCGCGCAAGGAAGCGCTCACCCTCGCAAGACGCTAGAACCGCAGCCGGTATGACCGGCGGCCAACCAGGAGGAAATCATGGGAGCCGTGCGATCGTTGTGGGCCTCGGTGCAGGGCGACCCCATCTTCATGCGCAAGGTCAACGGCTGGTTGACCATCTTCTGGCTCCTGATGATCCCGGTGTCGCTCTGGACCCACTGGATCTCGAGCGTGACCTACGTCGCCGCGCTCTCGCTGTGGGCACTCGTCTCCGGTCACTGGTCGGCGTGGCAGGCCGCACGGGTCGAGGTCAATCAAGCCGAGCAGGACGTGCGCCGCGAACGCGAGGACGTTCCCGGCGAGGTGGTCGAGCGCATCGTCGACGAAACCGACCTGGACCGCGCTTCTGGCGGTTGAGTCGAAGCTGCCGGTTCAGGGGGTGCTCGCGTGGATGAACCGGTTCACGAAGCCCCGGAGCCATCCGACGCGGCTGGTCGTCTTGTCCGCTTTCAAGGCGGCGTCCTCGAGCGCGCGACCGACCTCTGGGTCTTCGTTCAGCTTCGCCGCCGTGTCGATCGCCTCGACGGTCTCATCGGCTGCCGCTTCCGCCGCTTGCGCGATCACTTCGCCGGCTTGTTCGGGCACCTCCACGTTGCCGGGCACATCCATGGTGCGGGCAGGCTAGCACCCCGCGGCACCTCTTGAGGAAGGGCCGCCGATCTTGACCTCCGGTGCAGACGATGCCGCGTTCGTGACTTACGTCGACTGCTGCCGCCCGGTCTCGAGGCGCTCCCGCTCTTCCTCCATCCGCAGGTCGAGGGTGCGCTTGGCAGCGTCGGTGTCCACGCGCTGCTTGAGCTCGGCTCCGGTGACGTCCAGGCGCCCGCTCGCGCGCTCCCAGTACCGCTGCATCGTGCGGATGCCGCCGCCTCCCACCGCCACGATCGCGGAGCCGACGATGACGGCGAGCATCGCGTAGAAGAGACCGTTCACGATGGCGGGCGCGATCCGGAGTTGGTCCAGTGCCGCGAACACGCCCACGACCACGATCGCGAGCCCGGCACCGCGCGCCATCCACCGGCCCCCGGTGACGCCCCCGAGCATCGAGGTGAGCACGTCGGATACGACCTTCGCCACCGCCGAAGCGATCACCAGGATGATCACCGCGACGAGGATGTTGGGCAGATAGCTGATGATGCCTGTCAGCAGGTCACTCACCGGGTTCGGTCCGAACACACCGAACGCCAGCTGCAGCACGATCAGGAAGGCTGTCCAGAACACGACGATGCTGACCAGATCCGAGGGGTCGGATCGACTGTTCAAGAAGGTTTCCCGGAGCGACCCGCGCTCGACCCAACCGTCGAAACCGATCCGCTCCAGGAGCGTGTCCGCCAGCCGGGCGAGCAGCTTCGCGATGAAGTAGCCGATCAGCAGGATCAACAGGAACCCCACGAGTTTCGGCACGAAGACGGCGATGCTGTTCCACGCGTCCTCGACACCTTGTTGCAGGTCGATCTCTGCGACCATCGGTGGCCCCCTCTCTGGTCCGTGAGGGGTCCGGTACCCGCGACGGTGGTTCAGCAAACCGCGGGTCGACCCTGCGAGCGCCACATGTGTACCGTTGTCCCCGCTCAGGCGCGGAGGTCCACCGGGGAGATGAAACGGCCACAGGTCTGGGAAGCCCGCGAGGGCATCTTCCTTCCCCGAACCTCCACCAGGCTGTGGATCGGCATGGCGATCGCCGTGCTCGGGCCGGTCCTCATCACCCCGCTCGTGCGCAGCGGATCCTTGTCGATCTTCCCGGGGGTGCCCTACGTCTTGGTCGTCGTGGCCGCCGCCCTCGCCGGCCGGTTGGTGGCCGCCGGCATCGCGATCATCGAGTCGGCGATCCTGCTGGATCGCTTCGTCGTGCAGGACCTCAGCCAGTCAGGTCAGCGGACGGAACAGGACCTGTGGGCGATCGCGGTCTTCATCCTGGTGGCGGTCGTCGTGGTCCAACTCGTCGCGAGGCTCGATCGAACGCTCGCGCGTGAGGTGCGGGAGCGCGATCGACTCCGATTCCTGGCTCGTGCCGGTGACGCGTTGTCCGGTTCGCTGGATGTCGACGAGACGTTGCGCGCGCTCGGCGATGTGCTCGTTCCTGAGATGGCGGACTGGTTCGGGGTCGATCTGCTCGAGGAGGGAACGATCCGCAACGTGCTCGTGCTGCACCCGGACCCGGCCAAGGTCGATCTCGCTCGCGAGCTGCAGCGGCGGTTCCCGACGGATCCGGACGCACCGAACGGTGCACCGCAGGTGATCCGGACCGGCACCTCGGAGCTGATCGAAACGATCCCCGACGAGATGCTCCAGGCCCTGATCGAGGACCCCGAGCTCCTCGAGACGATGCGTGACCTGCAGCTGCGGTGTGCGATGGTCGTGCCGCTGACCGCGCGGGGACGCACGTTCGGTGCCCTGACGCTGATCGGCGCGGAGAACCACGATCG
>Ga0207648_10003295_pt1 | contig 16974 bp, 17 predicted proteins | sample KBSMisM32_FD_184310 | JGI IMG/M metagenome (GOLD analysis project Ga0207648, IMG submission 184310) | Miscanthus rhizosphere microbial communities from Kellogg Biological Station, Michigan, USA - KBS Miscanthus M3-2 (SPAdes) (version 2) | ecosystem: Host-associated > Plants > Roots >...
GCCGCTGGCTCATCGTGGCATCGGCCGCGCTGATGGCGGCATTCGGTTTGACCCTCGGCTACGCGTCCTCTCCTGTCCTCATCCTCGCGTCAGGCTTCCTCTACACCGCGACCAGCAACGTCTTCTCGAACGCGCTGCATATCTTCCAAGTCGAGATTTTTCCAACGTCGGTGCGCGCGACAGCTGCCGGCACCGCGTACGGCATGAGTCGCCTCTCGACGGCCGCCATGCCGTTCGTCCTCGTGCCGGTGCTCGATCGGTTTGGCCCAACAGCGATGTTCGGCGTCATCGCCGGCGCGTTGGCGATCTGCATTATTGACATCGCGCTATTCGCGCCGCCGACAACGGGAAGGGCGCTGGAGACAATTACCCCGCAGGGATCGGGGATCGGGGGGTAGTTTGACTAATCAGCGACGTGCGACAGGTGATCGCCGCAATCCGTGAAGAACATGACGCAGGTGTACAACGAGCATTCCTGATCCCCGATTCCCGATCCCGCCTCGTGATACCCTGACTGCCCTGAATTTCGTTGGTGGCCACTAACCCCCTAACCACCAACCATTAACCGGGAGTACGTATGGAACAGCAGCAGCGACTGACGGCGAACGATTTCCATCCGGAGATCCTGAAGCTCTTCGATCGCTATGTGCACGGAATGATTGATCGGCGGGGTTTCCTGGACGGCGCCGCGAAATTCGCCGTCGGCGGCATGACGGCTGCGGCCATCCTGCAGGCGCTCAGCCCGAACTACGCCTGGGCCGAGCAGGTGCCGGAGAGCGACAAACGCATCGCGACCATGACGCTCGACTACGACTCGCCCAAGGGTCAGGGAAAGATGAAGGGCTACTTCGCGAAGCCCGCCAACCTGAATGGCAAAGTGCCCGGCGTCGTCGTCGTCCACGAGAACCGCGGGCTCACGCCGTACGTCAAGGATGTGGCGCGGCGACTCGCCGTCGCCAACTTCGTCGCGTTCGCCCCCGATGCGTTGACGCCGCTCGGCGGATATCCCGGCAACGATGACAAGGGCGTCGAGATGCAGCGCACGCTCGACCAGAACAAGATCATCGAGGACTTCGTGGAAGCCGTCAGCGTGCTGCAGAAGCGCGCCGAGTGCACGGGCAAAGTGGGCGCGGTCGGCTTCTGCTTCGGCGGCAGCGTCTGCAACCAGCTCGCGGTGCGCGTGCCGTCACTGGCCGCATCGGCGCCCTACTACGGCGGGCAGCCGAAAGCAGAGGATGTGCCGAAGATCCAGGCGCCGCTGCTCATTCATTACGGCGGCCTCGATGAGCGCGTCAACGCCGGATGGCCTGCGTATGAGGCGGCGCTGAAGGCGAACGGCAAGAAGTACGAAGAATACGTGTACGCCGGCGCCAATCATGGCTTCCACAACGACACGACCCCGCGCTACGACAAGGCGGCGGCCGAGCTGTCGTGGCAGCGCACCATCGATTTCTTCAACAAGAACCTTCGCGCCAACGGTCGGGCAACCAATTAGCGACCTACCCGGATGGGCGATCCTCGCGCGGCATCGACTGCGCGAGGATCGTTCCATGCTCACTGACTTTTCCAACGAATTAGCAGACGCGGCCGCGAAAGCGGCACCGTCGGTCATCCAGGTCCAGGGGCGCCGCCAGCCGGCGAGCGGCGTCGTTTATGCCCCCGGTGTGGTCGTCACGACCACTCGGGCGCTCCGGCGCGAAGATCGGCTGCACGTCCGCGGCGAGGGAGAGGCCGTCGAGGCGGAGCTCGCAGGTTGGGATCCGGCCACTGGGCTCGCGGTCCTCAAAGCACCGGCCCTGAGCGCCTCGCCGATTGCCGTCGCCAAACAGACACCTCGGGTCGGCAACCTTGCACTTGCGATCGCGCGGTCGTGGAGCAACGGCCTGACCGTCAGCGCGGGCGTCATCTCCATCATCGGCGGCCCTCTGCACACCGGGCGGCGGCGTGCGATCGAGCAGATCATCCGCACGACGGCACCGATGCACGACGGCTTCGCCGGGGGCGCGTTCATCGATACGACCGGTGCGCTGCTCGGGATCACGACGGCGTCGACGATCAGGGGGCTTGGTGTGGTCATCCCCGCCGGGATTGCATGGAGCACGGCGCAGCATCTGCTGGAGCATGGCGGTCTCAAACGCGGCTACCTCGGCATAGCAGGACAACCGGTTCGCCTTCCTGAAGCGCAGCGCGTCGGCCAGGTTGAGGAGGGACTGCTCGTCGTCGCGGTCAGTCCCGATGCGCCTGCCGCACGGGCAGGAATTCTGGTTGGTGACGTGATTCTCGCGGCTGACGGGCAGACGATTGGCTCGCCCGAGGAGTTGCTCGACTGGCTGACGGGGGACCGCGTCGGCAAGGCCGCAACGTTACGCCTGGTTCGCGGCGGCACGCCGACGGAGGTATCCGTCACCATCGGCGAACGCGGCGCGTCCTAATGGTCAATGCGCCTTCTGCTGGTGGGGACACCCGATGAACGCGCGCGCCTCAGGGCGGAGCTGGATGAGAGCTCGTTCACCATTGCCGGCGAATTCGCAACGATGGCGGACGCGCGTGCGTCGGGAGTCGAGGCGGACGCGATTCTGATCTCTGCACCCGGAGGGCGCGCCTTTACGGCGCGCCCAGCGACGCTCGGCGATGCACCCGATTACGAGGAACCGCTCACCGCACGTGAGGTTGAAGTGCTCGAGCTTCTCGCCGAGGGTCTCCCGAACAAGTCGATCGCCACGCGACTCGGTATCAGCGACCAGACGGTGAAGTTCCACGTCGCGTCGATTTGCGGCAAGCTCGGCGCAGCGAACCGGACTCAGGCAGTACGTCTCGCTGTCCGGCGTGGTTTGGTGTCGCTGTGAACCTTATGAACCCGCTTCGACAGGCGTGAGTGAAAGCGTCCGCCGCTCCCCTTTTCGGATCAGCGACACCTCCACCGCCGTGTTGATTCGCTCCTCGTTCAGGATCCGATGCAGGTCGTCAATGCCCGCGACGGCGGCGCCACCCATCGCATAGACGATGTCGCCCTTCTCAAGGCCCGCGCGCGCCGACGGACTGTTGGGCTCAATCGATCCCACGCGTACGGCCGTGGAGATGGCGAGCTGGTTCGCACGGGCGAGCGCGCGCGGAACGTCAACATTCTGCCCCGCTATGCCGATGTAGGCTCGCCGGATCCGGCCGTCTCGAATCAAACGCGACGCGACGAAGCGCGCGGTGTTGATCCCGATTGCGAAGCAGAGTCCCTGCGCAGGTCGGATCATCGCCGTGTTGATGCCGACCACTTCCCCGCGCGTCGTCACCAGCGGGCCGCCGGAATTCCCCGGATTGAGCGACGCGTCGGTTTGGATGATGTCGTCGATCAGCCGTCCAGACTGAGACCGGAGAGACCGGCCGAGGGCGCTGATCACTCCCGACGTCACCGAGTGCTGAAAACCGTAGGGGTTGCCGATCGCGATTGCGACCTGGCCAACCCGCAGCCGGCGCGAGTCGCCGAAGCGCGCCCATGGCACGGTTGCGTCCATCCGGAGGACCGCCAGATCCGTCGCTGCGTCCTGGCCAATCACATCCGTACGCATCGTCCGGCCGTCAGGGAGAATCACCTCGACGCGCGGCGCGCCATGGACGACATGGTGGTTTGTCAGCACCAGACCGTCCGGTGTAAAGATGACGCCGGATCCTGCTCCTGCGTCGCCACGATGGACGTTGACGACAGCGGGGCCGACGGTCTCGACGGCGCCAATCACCGCCTGTGAGTAGGCGTCGAGCAGCTCGTCGTCGTTGGTACGGGGCTCGATGTTCATAACTGGATCCTAGGAACACGCTCGTCGCTCGAAATCGCCCAAATGGGTAGTACGTTCGAACCGTTCATGGACGCTCAGGTTCCTGGGTTGGACGTGAGCGACCGAACGATCAGGAACCACCCGAACGATCAAGAACGACTCGAACGATCCGAACGGAGGCAACATGTGCGATCTCTCGCATCACCATCACACGGAGTTCGGTTTTATCGTTGATGTGCCGGAGGTTCGCGCGCTGATCGATGAGACGCGCCGGTTGTCGCGCACGATCCCGGATCACGCCACGCGCGTCGACGCGTTGCGACCGGCATTTGCGCGGCTGCTCGCCGCCGACGGCTGGCTGCCCGATGAGTTCGCGCAACCAGACCAGGCAAGCGGCATGGGCGGCGGCATCGGCCAGTACGCGCTCTACCGCGATGAGGCGGGGGAGCTCTGTCTGTTCTCGCTCGTCGTGCCTGCAGGATCGTCAACGCCCGTGCACGACCATCTCGCATGGGGCCTGGTCGGCATCTATCGCGGCGCGCAGCTCGACACGACCTACGCGCGGCTTGACGATGGAACCGATGAGAAGAGAGCGGTGCTGCGAATCGCCACGCAGCAGACGGTAGCGGCGGGACAGTTCTATGCGCTGCTGCCACCGGACGGCGATATCCACTACGTCACAACCATCTCGGAGACGCCGTCGGTCTCGATTCACCTGCTTGCGAACGACACCGCGTGCGTGTGGCGACACAAGTACGACCCCGACGCGGGAACGGTCACCGCGTTTCGTTCTGGATATTCGAACGTGAAGTGCAAGGACGACACGGTTCGATCATGAGACATATCGCGGCCGCTGCCGCCGTATTGATAATCGCTCTAGGCTGCGATGAGGACGGTGGACCATCGTCTCCTTCCACTGCGGCGTCCGTACGTATCGTCTTCATGGGCCAGACCGCGCGACGCACCGATCTCCCGTCATTCGCGGACGCGTGCGTCAACGGCGTCGGCATGACGCATATCCACCCCAGTTGGCGCAGCTTCGCGGCAATCCCGCTGCAAGCGGTTCCTCCTGATCGATACGAGATCTCATTCAATGACGTGCCGGCTGATATGCGCGTATCGTTCCGAGTGAACGATCAGAACGCGTGCGACGAGAATCCTACGGGGGCCGTGACGCGGAACATCTTCGTGAATGACGTCCGTCTCGTTCAGAACGCGACGACCCCTGGCAATGGAGACGAGCCGGGATTCGCATTCACCGTCGCTCGCAGCGGAGCGATTCGCCAATGACGGATGGTCACCTCAACGAGCACGGTAACGATCGACCGCTTCGTCGTTCCATTGAATCCCGGCGCCTGGTCGACTGGGAATGACTGCCTGACCCTCACGGATCTCGATCGGCTGTCGCAGAATGGGCGATGCCCAGTCGACATATTCCAGCCAATGGCACGTTGGCGTCGCGGCGAGCAGATGCGCGCTGAACTCCGGATAGAGATGCGAGGACGTCTCGACGCCGGCGGCCTGCGCCAGCGCCGCGGCTTCCAGCCAGCCGCTCACGCCGCCGATGCGTGCGAAGTCGGGCATCGCGTAGTCGCAGGCGTGCGCAGCAATGGCGTCGGCCATCGCGTGCGGTCCGTCGAAGTTCTCTCCAATCTGAATTGGCGTCGCCAGTTCCCGTACGAGCGTGGCGTTTCCCGCGTAATCGTCGTGACGAATCGGCTCTTCGATCCACGCGAGCCCTTCATCGTCGAGGGCGCGGCCGCGCTGCAACGCCTCCGCCACGGTCAAGGCCTGGTTGTAATCCGCCATCAGAACAGTGCTTTCGGGCACGCGCTTGCGAACCGCATCCACCGCTGCGAGGTCGTCGGCAGCCGCGGCATATCCCAAGCGCAGCTTCACGGCGCTGAAGCCTTCCTCGAGCAGCTCCTCTGCTTCATCCGCTAGCCGCGACCACGAGTCTCCCGAATCCCGGATGCTCAGGCCATTGCTGTTGTAGGCGCGGACCGGACGCACACTGCCGCCAAGAAACTCCACAAGCGGCACACCTGCCGCAACCGCCAGCGCGTCCCAGCACGCCGCGTCAAATCCGGCCAGCGCCATGGTCACTACCCCGCGAATTCCGAGCAACCGAAAGTGGCGTGCGAGCTTCGCATTGAGATCGACTGGCGCCACGCGATCGCCGGTGACTCGCGTGGCGGCTTCGCGCAGGATCGCCTCCACCGCCGCGGTGGCCGCCGGCAGATAACAGAACACGTACGCGTGTCCGCTGACGCCTTCTTCGGTGTCCACGTCAATGAGGACGAGAGGAGCGGTGTCCATTCGCCGCGCACTCGTGCCGAGCGGCCGCTTCATCGGAACGTGGACCGCGACGGTGCGAACGGCGCGGATCGTCAGCGTGAGCGAGGTCAAGCACTCCCCGCTTCGTGAAGCGTCAGCACGTCCCAGACCGCGCGATTCATCGGCGTCGGGACGCCTGTCCGTTCACCGAGCTGCGCGACGCCACCACTGAGCCATGCGACTTCAAGGCGTTTGCCAGCCTTGAGGTCGTGATGCATCGAGGACGTCATCTGCTCCGGAAGGCCGTCGACAAACGCGAGGCGCTGCTCGGCAAAGTCGGCGGGGAGTGCGACGCCCAGCGCGCGGCCGACAGCCACCGTTTCGCGCATCAACTCCGACAGGAACCGGCGCGACCGCGGATTCGATCGGATCGGCCCGATCGTTTCGCGCATGGTGGTCGTCGATCCGGACAACCCTACGAGAAACACGAACTTTTCCCAGATGGCTTTCCGGATGTCGTCACTGAGCTCGGCATTGATGCCGCCTCGGACCGCGGCGTCGAGCAGCGACTCCGCGCGAGGGGATCGACGACCGTCGTATTCGCCGAAAATCAGGCGCTGCATCGTGCCGGTGTGCTTGATGACGCCAGGCCGATCGATATTCGTCGCGATGTAGGCGACGCCGCCCATGACCGCGCGGTCGCCAAAGACCTCGCGCAGGATGTCGTCCTTCTGCACGCCGTTCTGGAACGAGATGACGCCGGTGTGGGGCGCCATCAGCGGCCGGATTGACGCGATCGCGGCGTCCATGTCCCACAGCTTGACCGCCAGCCACACGATGTCGGCGGTCCCGATATCCGCAGGGTTGTCGGTGACGTTGACGCGGGGAAGATGAATGTCGCCGAGTGGACTCTCGACGCTGAGCCCCTCGGCACGCATGGCGGCGAAGTGCGCGCCGCGCGCAACGAAATGAACGTCCGCGCCGGCCTGCTGCAATCGGGCGCCGAAGAAACCGCCGACGCCGCCGGCGCCTATGATGGCAATTTTCATGGGTTCGTCGTTGATGGCTGGTCGTTAATGGTTAGTTGTTACCACAAACCAACCACGAACCACCAACCACCAACCACTCACCGCGTGGATACTGGCGCTCCGATCAACGCGCGCAGATCGACCTTGTTCACGTCATCGATGATCTTGGCGAACACATGGGCCGACTGCTCGAGGCCCGCCGCAGGCACCGCGCTCAGCGTGTCCATGTCGGTGTGATACACGGTGTGATCGATGATGTGGAAGCTTGGTGCATCCTGGAAGAACACACCGAGCTCACCGCCGGGGCGCGCCTCGGGGCGCGAATAGAGCGCCATCCCGTATTCCTTGAAGTCCTTCATCACGATCGTCTTCAACTGATCGCTGCCACCGATGAACCACCGCCGCGCGCTCACTTGATTGGACGCGTACAGCGCGTCACCGATGAGGAACGTCGCCACCTGCGCAGTGTGCTCGCAGTTCACCAGCAGCGCCGTTTTGGCGAACATCTGCTTCATGTTGTTGTGCACCCACCGCGCGCCGGCATTGTCCCCGGACGGCGAGTGATGGGCCGACGTCGTGAAGAACGTCATCGTCCGCCGCCGGCGGTTCTTCGGGATCTTTGCGTAGTGTTCGGCCAGCGCAACCATCGTTGCCACGCCGGACGCGTTGTCCATTGCGCCTTCGAAAAACGAGTCGGTGTGGGCCATGACGGCGACGTTCTCGTCGGTCGAGCCGGGCAGAACGCCGAAGACGCTTGCCGTCTTCAATCCGGTCCGCAGCTCGACGCTCAGTCGGAAGCGCATCCGCGGAGACTGCTCCTGCTCGATCATCTGCCGGATGATGGTGCCGTCCTGGTTGCCCAGCATGAACACGGGAATGCGAGCAGGATCGGTCGTTCCTCCGGCCGTCGGTTCATTCATGACGTTGCCGGGGAAGCCGAGCACGATAAAAAGCGCCGCGGCACCTTCGGCTTCGGCTCGCCGTACCACGCCCCACGTCAACGCGGTGTCCTCACGTCCGCCCGGATTCGGAAACCCATACGCGATCGCGGCCTTTCCTCGCACCTCCCGTCCTTGAAAATCGGCGGCTGTTCCCATGCCGACCCAGACGGGATCCAGCTCGGCCTGCCCGCTGGTCGGCGCCGAGTGATACAGCGGAAACGCGGTCTTGAGCGACGCGTTCTTGCCGCCGCCACCGATCGAGACCTCCCATGACGTCGGCCACCATTGCGGCGGCAGGTCGGTGAACTCCTGAACGCGCGTCTCCAACCCGATGCGCTTGAACTGTGCCGTGACCCAGTCGGTGGTCATCCTGTCGTAGGGCGATCCGGTGATGCGTCCCCAGTACTGATTGCCCTCGTCACGGCTCTGGCGCGAGATGGCCGTCATCTCGTTGATGTAGCCCTTGATCTTCATGCCGTCGAGATCGGCGTAGACGGCGTCGCCCGCAGGGTACGGCCACTTCGGGAACATCTCGTCGCCCCACCAGGTCGTCGGCTGATACGCGCCGCGGCCGAGCGGCTGTGCCGCGGCACCGGCTTGCCGCCCACCCTGCACGGTCGGTTGGCTGCCTTCGCCGCCACGTTGCGCCGCCACCATGCTCGTCATCACAACCGCGCCGACGATGATGCCGACCACCTTATGCATGTTCAGCCTCCTAATCTCTTTCCCGCCGGCCGACAACAAGGCCGTTCAAAATCCAGCTCACGACGCTGACAAGCAGTGCCCCAAACACCGCCGAGAAAAATCCATCGATGCTGAAACCCGGTACTAACAGCGCCGTCAATGCAAGACAGATTGCGTTCAGGACGAAGATGAAGAGCCCGAGCGTGAGGAGCGTCAATGGCAGCGTCAGGAAGAACAGGACGGGCCGGACGATTGCGTTCACGAATCCGAGGAGCACGCCGGCCAGCAGCGCCGACAACGGACTCGTGATGTGGAGTCCCGGCAGCAGCCACGCGGCGATGATGATGGCCAGGCCGTTGAGCACGAGGCGAGCGAGGAATCTCATCCGTGGCTATTCTTGAACAGGCCCAGCGCGCGCGCAATAATCCTTGCGACGTGAACGTTTCCCCGGACGGCACGCTGGCGTGGCCGGAGATCCTCAGGCCACGGTGTGAACTGCGCGGCAACGCAGTCGCGGAACCACCCGCAATCGACATCGGCTCCGACGTGCTCAACATCGAGCGGCGGCCGGCCGAGCCGGCGCGCATCACGATCTGCAGGGAGTCGCCACAGGACGCCGGGTATCGCGAAATCTTCGTCTCAATCGACGGTGAGCAGGTCGCGATACTGGAGTACGGCGATACCTACACCGCCGAGATCAAACCGGGTCCGCACCGGCTGCGCGCACACAACACGCTGTTCTGGAAGACGCATCACATCGTGTTGCACCCGGGCGAGCATGCCAAGTTCATCGCGATCAACCGCACGGGAACCATCTCGTTCGGCCTGCTCTTCATGCTGGGCGCGTTTCCGCTCTATCTGACCTTCGAGCGCGAGACGGAAACGGTCCCTACTGGCAAGCTCCTTCCACGCCGCGCAACCTGATCACCTTGAATTCAGGCAGCGGACTGACGCCGACGCCGTCCGCCGCGCCTCCCGGAAGATTCGCCACCGCAGCCCTGGCCGGATCGAGAGCGCCGGCCTGCGCGGCCGTGTTCGGAGACGGCCAGAGACCGGTCCGGAACGTGACGCCCTTGCCTGGAGGCCCACCGACGATCTCGACGCGCTGGCCGACGAACTTCCGCAACCCCTTCCCCGTCAGCCGGTATTTGAACCCGCTCTCGTTGTCCTGGAAGTTGAACTGACCCGGCCTGATGACGTCGCGCGAAATGCACCCGTTCAGCCGGATTTCCTTGCTGTCGGTGGACGGCGCCTTCGGCGACGACCCGGCCGCCTGGGCGGCGGCACCCGTCGCCGTGTGGAACACAATCAGCAATGCCGCCAGTCCGTATGTCAGCTCACGGATCATCTGTGGCCTCCCCATCAAAACCGGTTGATCGTACACTCACGGGAGTAATGTTCCGCCGCCGGGTTGCTGTCGTCGTCCTGCTCGTCATCGCGGCCGCGTCGGTTGCCTGGGCGCAGCGGTTCCGCGTGATGGAGGGCCCCGGCATGCCGCTCCACATGCCGCCCCCCCATTTCAGCGACGGGGCGTTCACGATATGCAAGTTGATGTATACCAGCAACCGCCGGGAAGCGAACGGTTTCGGCTGGTCGACAGATTATCCGTTTGCGGGCCTGAATCTGATGGTCCGGTCGTCGGAGCTCACCAAAACGCGCATCAGCAAGGACACGCACGGCGACGCTCGATACTGGACCGTCCATCTGACCGACGACGCGCTGTTCGAATGCCCGTTCCTGGTCGGGTCCGACGTGGGCACGATCGGGCTCGCGCCAATGGAAATAAAGCGGCTGCGTGACTACCTCCTCAAGGGCGGGTTCCTCTGGGTCGACGATTTCTGGGGTACGCGCGCGTGGGAGCAGTGGTCCGACGCCATGCGTCAAGTGGTGCCCGAGTTCCCGATCTTCGACATCCCGGCCGACCATCCGATTCGCTCGACGCTGTTCGACGTATCGCACGTCCCGCAGGTTCCCGGGATCAACTTCTGGCGCGCGAGCGGCGGCGGTACGTCCGAGCGCGGGACGGACAGTCCGCAGGTGGATTTCCGTGGCATCGCCGACAGTCACGGACGGCTGATAGTGGTGATGACCCACAACAGCGACATCGGCGATTCGATGGAGCGCGAATCCGAGGACCCGGAGTTCTTCGCCGCGTTCTCGCCCGAGGGCTACCAGGTCACCATCAATATGGTCCTTTACGCGCTGACGCACTGAGATGCTCGTCATTCTGGCGTTCACGCTGCTCTTCGCGTTACCAGTGGACGCCGCGCAATCGGCCGCCTCTGCAACAGACCCGCAACTGAAGACACGCGTCGAGCAGCGACTGGCGGATCGCCGTGTTCGCGGAATCAAAGTGTCGATCGTCCGAGACGGCGCGGTGACACTGACCGGGCCGGTCGCCAGCGCCGGTGCCAAGCAGGATCTCATCGCTGAGGTGCTGAAAGTCGATGGGGTGAAGGAGATCGTCAGCGAGCTGACGATCGGCCGCGCAGAAAGCGACCAGAAGCTGGCGGAACGTGTGGCCGATCAGATGCGTCGATCTACCTACTTCACCGTGTTCGACGAAGTACAGATTGGCGTCGACAACGGCGTCGTGACGCTCACCGGCTACGTGACCCAACCGATCAAGTCCGACGACTTGGCACGGCGCGCCTCACATGTGGATGGCGTGCGGGAATTCGTCAACCGTCTCGAGGTCCTTCCCGCCTCGCTGTCCGACGATCGGCTTCGCTCCATCATTGCCAATACCTTGTACCGCGATCCGGCGTTCTCGAATTACGCGTCGCAGGCAGTCCCACCGGTGCACATCATCGTGCGTAACTCCAGCGTCCTGCTCACCGGCGTCGTCAACAACGAAGTCGAGCGGCGACAGGCTGAGAACATCGTCCGCCACATTCCCGGCATCATCGGGGTCCAGAACGCCCTGCGGGTTGAACGCTAGCCAATACGACATCGCAGTCCTCGGAGGCGGCAATGCCGCGCTCTCCGCCGCTCTCACCGCAGCGGAGTGCGGCGCGCGGGTCATCGTCCTCGAACGCGCGCCGAGAGCCTTCCGCGGCGGCAACAGCCGTCACACGCGAAACCTCCGATGCATGCATCCGGCGCCCACCGACGTGCTGACCGACACCTATCCCGAAGATGAATTCATGGCGGATCTGCTGCGCGTCACGGGTGGCGTTACCGATCAGACGCTCGCGCGCATCATGATTCGCACATCGGCCGACCTGCCGCGACGCATGAAACGTTTCGGCGTCCGTTTCCAGCCATCGCTCCGCGGCACGCTGCATCTCGGGCGAACCAACGCCTTCTTTCTCGGCGGCGGCAAGGCGCTGATGAACCGTGCTTACGCGGCTGCGGAACGGCTCGGCGTTCGGATCGTGTACGAGGCGGACGTCGTCGGACTGTGCATACGTGACGGGCGCTTTGAGTCCGTCGAGGTACGAATGCCTCACGGTGCTGAGGCGATTACGGCACGGACCGTCGTCCTCGCCGCGGGCGGGTTCGAGTCGAATCTTGAGTGGCTTGCGGAGATTTGGGGAGCCGCGGCAAGCAACTTCATCATTCGTGGAACCCCGTACAACACAGGCACGGTGCTCCGACTGATGTTGGATGCCGGCGCGGAGGCTGTTGGCGATCCATCGCAATGCCACGCCGTCGCCATCGACGCGCGAGCTCCGAAGTTCGACGGGGGCATCGTGACGCGTCTCGATTCCGTGCCGCTCGGTATCGTCGTGAACAAGCACGGAGACCGGTTCTACGACGAGGGCGAGGACTACTGGCCGAAGCGGTACGCGATCTGGGGGCGGCTTGTCGCCCAGCAGGCGGATCAGATCGCGTATTCGATTGTGGACTCGAAGGCGATCGGACGGTTCATGCCGTCGGTGTTTCCGCCAATCGTCGCCGACTCGATCCGCGAACTTGCCGCGACGCTCGGCCTGCCGGCGGGAACACTCGCGGCAACGATCGAGAGGTTCAACGCCGCCGTGCGTCCGGGCACATTCGATCATCAGACGCTTGACGACTGCCGCACGGAGGGCCTCATCCCGAACAAGACGCACTGGGCGCAGCGGCTGGATACGCCGCCGTTCCATGCGTATCCGCTGAGACCCGGCATCACGTTTACCTACCTGGGCGTGAAGGTGGACGAGCATGCGCGCGTGGTGATGAAGGGTGGCGTCGCCGAAAACATCTTTGCGGCGGGCGAAATCATGGCGGGTAACATCCTTGGCCGTGGTTACGTCGCCGGCGTCGGGATGACAATCGGGACGGTGTTCGGCGAGATCGCTGGACGCGAAAGCCGCGACATGGCGGCCAAAGCAGGCTCGGCATGACCGAAGCGCTCACCGAGGCGATGCGGAAGGCAGAGCACGAGATGGTGGTGTGCAACGCGTGCCGCTACTGCGAAGCGTACTGCCCGGTGTTTCAGGCGATGGAGCAGCGGGTGACGTTCGGGCGCGCGGACCTCACCTACCTCGCGAACCTCTGTCACAACTGCGGCGAATGCCTGTATGCCTGCCAATATGCTCCGCCGCACGAGTTCAACATCGACGTGCCGCGTACTTTGTCCAGGGTGCGCGTCGAATCGTACGAGTCGTTCGCCTGGCCGTCCTTTGCGGCGGTCGCCTTTCGCCGGCCGTGGATGGCGACGCTCGTGGCGATCGCAGCGGGCGCGTTGATATGTGCATCTGTCGCGCGAACCTTTATGGTTCGCGCACCTCGCGAGCCGTCGGATTTCTACGCTGTCATCCCACACGACGTGTTGGTGACCCTCTTTGGAGTTGTCGGTCTCTTCGTCATTGCGGCCATCTGGATAGGGCATCGGCGATTCGCGGGAAGCGCGAGCCATAAAGGCGCGCGCGACGGGGGACTCGCTTCGCAACACCGTGCGGTGCGTGACGTCCTCACGCTAAAGCATTTGCATGCCACTGGCGAGGATTGTGTCGACGCCGAGGAACAGCGCCGGCCATGGCGGCGCTGGCTGCATCACTGCACGTTCTACGGGTTCGGGCTCTGCTTTGCGTCGACGACGGTCGCGGCGATCTATCACCTGGTGTGTGGATGGATCGCGCCATACGCGTATACGAGTGTGCCGGTGGTGCTCGGAACAATCGGCGGAGTGGGACTGGTGGTTGGACCCGCAGGTCTGCTCGCACTCGACCGGCGGCGCGATGCGGCGCTGACGCACGCCTCCGAGCGCACACTGGGCGTTGCATTCCTGACGATGCTCCTGCTGACGAGCGTGACCGGCCTGCTGCTGCTCGTCCTGCGCGAGCGGTCCGACATGCCGGTGTTACTTGTCATTCACCTCGGTGTGGTGCTGGCACTCTTCCTCACCTTCCCGTACGGGAAGTTCGTGCACGGCATCTACCGAGGAGCCGCGCTGCTGAAGTTCCGCCGGGACGATTCGGTGTAGCGTGCGCTTGTAGAATCTCCCGATGCCCGAAACCGTCCACGCCGCAACACGACTGGATCGACTGCCCGTTTCCGCGTTTCATCGGCGCACGGCAGCGCTCCTCGCGTATGTGTTCTTCTTCGAGCTGGGCGATCTGAACAGCTTCGCCTACGCGGCGCCTGCGCTCCGCCAGCAGTGGCAGCTCTCAATTGCCACGATCGCCACGATCACATCGGCGTCGTTTGTCGGCATGTTCATCGGCGCGACGACCGCCGGCACACTGTCCGATCACATCGGCCGCAAGCGCGCGTTGATGCTGACGACGCTCTGGTATTCGTCGCTGTCGCTCCTGAACGCGTTCGCCTGGAGCGTGCCGAGCCTGTTCGCCGCGCGGCTGCTGACCGGCGTCGGCTTGTCGGGGATGACGGTCGTCGCCATGACCTACATCGGCGAAATGTTTCCGTCGCGCGTCCGCGGCGCGTATCAGGCGCGCATCCTGATGTTCGGCCTCATCGGCATTCCCGCGACAGCCTACGTTGCGCGTTTTGCGGTGCCGTACGCGGACTGGGGCTGGCGCGCGATCTTTGTCTGGGGAGCGCTCGCGATCTTCTTTCCACTCTTTGCGCGCCGACTCGAGGAGTCACCGCGATGGCTGGAACGGCGCGAACGTTTCGACGACGCCGAGCAGGTGCTCGCACGCATCGAACGTGAAAGCCTGAAAGGGCTCGCACGGCCGGAGAATCTGGTCGGTCTCAGAGGACCCATGCCGCGCGAAACATCCGAGGACAACCTTGCGCCGGGACGCGGCGAACACAGCATTGGAATCAAGGGCCTGATTCGGTCCGGCGCCGCCGGACGCGCGGTGCTCCTCATCAGCGTCTGGTTCTGTCAAACGCTCGGCTTTTACGGATTCAACGCCTGGGTGCCGACACTGCTCGCCGAACAGGGTTTCTCCATCATACGCACGCTGGAACAATCGTCGGCGATCTCGATTGGCGCGGTGCCGGGCGCCTGGATCGCATCGAAGATTGCCGATCGATGGGAGCGCAAGTACCTCATCGCGCTCGTCGCGGTGCTCGTTGGCACCTTCGGCATGATCTACGGCCTCAGCTTCAACACGTGGATCATCGTCACCTTCGGTTTCCTAGTCGCCATGAGCCAGCAGGTGTTCGCGCCGATGCTCTACGCCTACACCGCGGAATGTTTTCCCACCAACGCTCGCAACACCGGCGCAGGGCTTTCCTACGGCATCGGACGGCTCGGCAACGCGGTGGGCCCGCTGATCGTGGCGTTCCTCTTCACGACTTACGGCTATCGAAGCGTGTTCGCCTACATCGCATTGTGCTGGGTGCTCGTCGCGTTCCTGGTTCTCGCGTTCGGTCCGCGAATGAACGCACGGACGCTCGCGTAACAACCTCACCTATGCGAGCCGGGAGGCGATAACAGGACGTACCGGCCGACTTGCTTCCGATACCCGTTCGCAAGCTGAGGTAGCCGTTTGAGGCGCGCGTCGGCGAGATCGGCCGGCAGCGCGAGCACGGCGTTTGTCGGGAACGGCCGGATCGCCTCGAGCTCGTCGAGGGTGAAGTTCTGGATCTGTTCACGGTGCATCCGGGCGCGGACGTCAGGTCGAAGGTAGTACACAAACGCGACGCGGTTCTCCATCACGAACATCGAGGCCGGCAGCCGCCCCTCGTTGTTGAAGAGCCCGGTGAGGTCGGTTGACGAATGCGTGTACGCGACCGTCGGACCGGCTGTGACGATGGCGCCCACATACACGAGGGCCATCGCAATCGCCACCGGCTGCCAGTGGCGGCGCACAGTGTCTGATCGCGCGGCAACGATCGCGACCGCCGGTATGACCGGAAGCGCGTAGGTCACCGCCTTCGAATTCGAGAGGCTGAGCAACACGAGGCTCGCAGCCATCCAGATCCACAGGAACGTTCCAGGCGCGTCCGCGAGGAGCCGCGTTCGCACGTACACGATCCACGGCAGCCCGCCAGCGACCAGGACCGGGACGTAGTACCACCACGGCTGGCCTCCATGCCGTTGCGTCTCCGTCGTGAATCCGAGCAGGTGACGATTCAGGAAGTAGTAGCGAAGATACCCGGGCTCGCGGGCGTTCATCGCGAGATACCACGGCAGCGCGACGAGCGCAGCCACGATGACGGTGAGAATGCCCAGGAAGACCAGTCGGCGTGTCAGCGTTCGGGTCACAAGCAGGTACGCGGCAAAGCCGACGCCCACCATCGCGATCCCGGCCAGGCCCTTCGTGAGGATCGACAGCCCGAGCGCACACCCGGCCAGGATCGGGTCCCGGAGGCCGGCTTCCGGATCCCGACTTCTCCACAACAACCCAAGCGCCAGGTTCGTGAAGGGCACCAGTGCGATGTCGTGCACCGGCGCCTGCGCAAGCACAAACGGGAGCACCATCGTCGCGTAGCAACCGGCGGGGAGCCACCCGATTGGCGGCCCTGGCGGTTCGACAGGCTGAGGGTCGCCGGGAGAACCACGCCTCGAATTCGCAACGAGCACGCGTGCGAGCCAGGCCGTCGTGGCGATTCCGAGCAAGGCGAACACCATTCCAGGTAACCGCGCGGCGGCGGTGCTCATGCCGAACAGGCGCATCGACGCGGCCTGCGCCCAGAAGAAGAGGATCGGTTTGTCGAAAAACGCGCGTCCGACGAAACGCGGGACGATGAGATCCCCGCGTTCGACCATCTCCTGCGAGATCGCCGCGTGGAGACCTTCGTCTGGATCCGTGAGCGGGGCGTTGAGCAGAAGCGGCGCGAGGTAAAGCACCGCTGCAATGGCGAGAACGAAATGGGGACTGGGGACTAGGGTCTGGGGACTGGAACGGCTCAGTGGCCTGCCGACGCTGATCTCAG
>Ga0207648_10003296_pt1 | contig 16972 bp, 18 predicted proteins | sample KBSMisM32_FD_184310 | JGI IMG/M metagenome (GOLD analysis project Ga0207648, IMG submission 184310) | Miscanthus rhizosphere microbial communities from Kellogg Biological Station, Michigan, USA - KBS Miscanthus M3-2 (SPAdes) (version 2) | ecosystem: Host-associated > Plants > Roots >...
AGCTGGTCGAGCAATTGGCGTGCGGCTTCAACATATCCCTTTTGCACCAGCCACGCCACGACCAGCCGGGCGCCTTCTTCGGGTAGATCGACGTTTGCGCGCAAGGTCACCCAATGGCCGTCGAGGGTGACCGATTCCGCCGCGGCGAGAGCCTGGAGCTCCTTGTCCTCGAGCGCCTGAATCGCCCGGCGCTCGCGATAGGTTTTGATCTGGCCGGGCGTCGGATCGATGACGAGCACGCCCGACGTTCCATCGAGAATCACGTGCTCGTTGCCGTTCAACACTTCGGTCGCGTTACGCAGACCTACGACGGCCGGCAGTCCCAGTGACCGCGCAAGAATGGCAACGTGGGATGTCCGGGTTCCGGCGTCGGTGGCAATGCCGACGATCGCCTCACGATCGAGCTGCACGGTGAGGCTCGGCGTCAGATCGTGGGTGACGAGAATCTTGTTCGAGCCCTTTGGCAAATCGACGGGATCGTGATCCGGCAGGCCGAGCAGGATCGACAGCACTCTGATGTGCACGTCGATCAGATCTCCCACCCTCTCCCGCAGCATGGGCCGGGCGTGACTCGCGAACTGCTGCCGCCACTCGAACAGCACCAGGTCAAAAGCCTTTTCCGCGCCGAGGTTCTGGTGAATGAGCTCCTCGACCTGGCGCAGCAGCTCACCATCCTCGAGAATCGAGAGCTGCACGTCGAAAATGGCCGCTTCCTCGGGTCCGGCGTGCTTCTCGGCACGGGCGCGAACCTGCCGCAGACGCGCCCTCGCCTGCTCGAGTGCCGCGTGAAACCGCTGGGTCTCGCTGGGGATGGCTTCGTCGGGAATGATGCGGTGCCGCACATCCGGCACCTCCCATCGGAGCAGATGGACCTGTCCATCCACTATTCCCGCGGAAGCCGGCATGCCGGCGAGAGCCTTGGCCACTAACGCTCCCCGAACTTGTTGGCGATCACGGTTGCCAGCGCCTCAATAGCAGCTTCCGCATCTTCACCGAGGGCGCGAATGATAATCGTGGCGCCGAATTCCGCGGCCAACATCATGACTCCCATGATGCTCTTGGCGTTGACCTCCAGGTCGTCTCGCACGATGGTGATGCTGCTCTTGAACTTGCCGGCGGTCTTGACGATCTCCGCGGCAGGGCGAGCATGGATCCCCAGCTTGTTGACGATCTTTACTTCGCGCTCTGGCATCAGGTCAGCACCGAGTAGAGTACGAACACCGCGAGAACTCCGAGAGCAATGCGCCACCCCTCTGCCCGCTCGCGAAGGCGCGCGAGCAGCAGAATTCCGATCAAAGCAGCGCCAATGATTCCGCCGGCCAGTGCGCGACCCGGTCCTGCAATCCGCTGTAGTCCGAGAGGCAGCGCGACCCCACCCATCAGCGCCGCCGCCCGACCGATGTAATCCGGCCCCTGCCTCAGCACCGGATTGCCCAGCGCCGAGGCCACATTGAGACCTCGCGAGAGACCGATCCGAAGTCCCCATGCCCGGAGAAGAAAGTGGCCGGCGTTATACAGCAGTAGAAATGTACCAACCACTGAAAGTGCCGAGCCTCCTGCACCATAGACCCCGATGGCGACAAGCGAGCAGAACGGAAGCCAGCTCGCCCAAACGAGACGGTCACCCACACTCCCGAGCGGACCCGCCAGGGCGGTACGAAAGCGCTCGATTCTCACCGGATCGACGCCATCGAGCTCCGCGCGGGTCAGAGCGCCAACAGCGACGCCGGCCAGATAGGGATGCGCGTTGAAATAGCGTGACTCGCGCGCCAGCGCGGAGCGGTAGGCTTCACCCTTGATCCCGCCGGGAAGAAGGCGTAACGCGGGCTCCATCACGAACCCGATTCCGGTGCCGAGCAACGTCTCGTAGTTCCACGATCCCTGCAGCGCAAACAGGCGAAAGTACATCGCGGCGGTGACGCGAAGCGGCAGCCTCGAAGGAGTCGGCTCTGTCACTGATTCATGACCAGAGTGGCTGACCAGACGAGGAGGCCGGCCAGAAAAAACCACAGGATGTGCCGCACCGAGTGGAAGACTTTCCAGAGGGCGCCGCCGGCAACGATTGCCGCAATCACCACCACCACTGCACGGGAGGCCGCGGATTCACTTCCCCACACCGCCACGATAGCTCTCACCAGCGGTGAGAAGATCAGCATCGCAGTGATCGTCACCAGCGCGCCACGTAACAGGTCGAGCGACATACCGGTGAGGTGGAGCGAAAGCAGGGAGTCACGCGATCCGTCCTCGAGACGATCCCGGACGCGCTCGAGGCGCAGGGCGATGGTCCGGCGCAGCACGACCATGCTCCAGCCGCTGATGCTCGCGGTGAGCAGCGCGGCAAGAAGCGTCGCCGGCAGCGCGCCCGGCATCGACGGCGCCTGTGCCGCGAAGAGAGAACCGCCAACGACACTGGCTGATCCCCACTCCGGATAGCGCGAAGCTCCGAATGGGAGAGTGTCGAGCGCGATCATCTCGAGAACTACTCCGATGAGAAGACCAGCCGGAGGATTCCCGATGAAGGCGCCCGCTAGTGTCGCGGCGACGATCGGCCGCGAGATCATCGCCTGGGGGAAGCTGACGACGTCGAGCCCGAGCAGTGCGCCGAGCAGGCCGATGGGCAGCGCTTCGGCCAGACTCACCGTGTGGCGCCCTCCAATACTTCGGCGAGGGGAACGGCGCGCGCGGAGGGAACGTCCTGCGCGGTCACTTCCACGCCAGCGGCTTCGAGCTCCTTCAGCTGCCGTTCTTCGTCGGGCGTGAGATAGATGTAGCGGAGTTTCTCGGTTCGCCCCGCGCGCTGATGAATGCCGCCGAGGTTCACGCTGCCGATCGCATTTACGCCCTTCACCAGGCGGTGCATGCTGCCGATATCTCCGGTCAGGATGAGTCCCGGACGCGCATCGCTCGCGTATTTGGCGTGGTCACGTATCGCCGTGGCAACGTCAGCAAAGCGGACCTCCATCTCGGGAGGGACAGCCATCCGGTACAGCTCCTTCTCCCAATCACTTGCTGCCACCATGTCATCGACGAGCACCAACAGCCGGATGTTGAGCGGCTGGCCCCAGCCAACCACGACCTGTCCGTGGATCAGCCGGTCATCGATGCGATAGAGGTGGATCCCCATCTAGCGGCCGACCACGATGAGAGATGCCTTCCCTCTCTCAGCGGCCGCGCGCGCGGCGTCGGTTGGCGGGATTTCGGTGTTGAAGACGAAGTCGAGCAGCGTCGCGAGATTCACTCCGCTCACGAGGACGAGCCCGGGTGTGTCCTTCACGATGCGGCGCGCGGCAATTGTGGCGCTGCCCGCCGGCAGGTCGGTGAAAATCACCTGTGCCCCGGTGCGCGCCAGCTGATCGCGAAGGGTCTGTTCGATGTCCTCCGGGGTCATGCCCATCATCGAGAGCACGACGAGCCTGTCGGCCATGCCGCAGATCTGGCCTACGGCCGACACGAGTCCGCCGGCAAATTCGCCGTGTCCGACGACTATGGCGCGCGGTTTATTCGGGCTGTCGCCCGCATTCTCATTCATGATCTTCCTGGAGATACTCGCGAATGTTGTTTGCCGCCGCCGCCTTCATGCGACCCACCAGCCTCTCGTTGAAGGCTTCAGCTGAGTTTACACCGGAGTAGCGGAGCAGATGGTTCATGGCGATGACTTCGGCGACCACGGTGATGTTCTTCCCCGGATTGAGGAACACTGTCACCTTCGGCAAATCGACGTCCAGAATGGTGGTCGTCTCCATGTCGAGCCCGACACGCTCGACGACTGCGTGCTGATCCCACTCCTCCAACTGCACAACGACCTCGATTCTTTTTTGCTGCCGGACAGACCGGATGCCGAATATTGCCTTGATATCAATCAGGCCGACGCCGCGGATCTCCATGTAGTGGCCCTGGAGATCGTGAGCACGTCCAATCAGAACGTCGTTGCCCCTCTTGCTGGTGATGACCAGATCGTCGGCAACGAGACGGTGTCCCCGTTCAACCAGATCGAGCACGCACTCCGACTTGCCAATCCCGCTCTTGCCGGTGAAGAACAGGCCGACGCCGAAGACGTCTGCAAGAGATCCGTGCAGCGACACCGTCGGCGCGAATTCCATCTCCAGCACTGGCTTGATGCGACGGTAGAACTCTGCCGTCTTCAGCTTTGTGCGAATGACCGGGACGCCCGCCGCATTGGCAGCCTCCTTGAGACCAACCGGTAAACGCTGGCCCTTGGTGACGAAGACTGCGGGAATCGGGAATGAAAAGAACAGCTCGAGAATTTTTTTCCGTTCAACCGGTGTGAGCGATGCAAGGTAGGTAATCTCTGTCTCGCCCAGCACCTGCAGCCTTTCAGCGGAGAATCGCTTCACATAACCGGCGAGGACAATCCCCGGGCTCGACACCTCGGCATTTCCGACGGCGCGGTCGAGTCCCGTTCCCGGTTCCATCTCTTCCAACTGCAGTGTATCGCGCAGCCGGTCGAGCAGAGATCCTACCGTTACCCGCGGGTTGGGCATCGCCACTCCATTCGGTTCGAGCTGCTGCAAATCATTTCGCGACTACTTCCTCAAGATGCGCCAGGGTTTCGTTGGCCGCCCGCTCCCAGGTGAACGTCTCGGCAAATCGACGCCCCGAAGCACCCAGCCTTTCGACCAGGTCAGGCGACTTGACCAATCCCCGCATTGCCGCGGTCATCGCCTCGTGATCGTTTTGCGGGACGAGAAATCCCGTTTCGCCATCGATGACTGATTCCCGGATCCCCGGTGAATTCGCGGCAACGACGGGAGTTCCGCACGCGGCAGCCTCGAGATTGCTGATTCCCCAGCCTTCCTTCGGCGACGCCAGCACCGACGCCCAGGCGCGGCGGAGAAGGTGGACTTTGTCCTCTTCAGGAATGAAGCCCAGAAATTTCACTCTCCCTTCGAGACCGAGAGATTTTACCAGACGTTCAAGTGAAACGCGATAGTCGCCGCTGCCCGCTATCTCCAATGTCGCGCTGGGAATGTTCAGGCCAGCGAAAGCGCGAATCACGACGTCGACGCGTTTGTACTTTTTCAGCCTGCCGAGATAGACGAACAACGGCTGATCAGACCGCTCTGCCTGATTAGGAGTAAGCCGTTTCGAATCGACGCCGTTGTAGATCACGCGGATCGATTCGATGGGGATGCCCCGATCGGCGAGATCGTCCGCTGTGCTCCTGCTCACGGCCTCGAACGGCACATTCCTGTAGACCGCGGCAATGGGGCGTTCCGAGAGCCAGACAGCCGCGGCGAGCGGGACCGACGCCTCGCGAAACGCCGTCGAGCCGAAGAGATGGTGGACCAGCGCGACGAGTTTGCCGACTCCCCACATTGGCGTGTACAGCGGAACCTTGTTGAGATCCTCGATGACCACGTCGTACTTGTTTGCCGCCAGGTGATCGAGGTAATACCGGCGGGCGACGAAGGGGTATGTGTGGCGAGTTCCGATGCGATGCACGTCGATGCCGTCGAGATTGGCACGCGGTTCGGCGTCGCCCCACGAGCTGCACAACAGATCGACGCTGTGGCCGCGAGCAACGATCCTGCTGAAGATCTCCTGAAGGTGAAGCTCTGCTCCCCCTGCCTGTGGATTGGTGACGTCCTGCCAGTTGAGAACGAGTATCCGCACTAGATCATGCCGGCCTGTCGGGCGAAGGCATCGAGCACTCCGTTCACGAACCTGGCGCTGGCTGATGTGCCGAATCGTTCTGCCAAGCGAACCGCCTCCTGAATCGCGACCCGAGGAGGCGTGTCGCCCTTCAACAGCTCCGCGGCGCCAAGTCTGAGCACCGACCGCTCGATCGCCCCGAGCCGCTCCAGCCGCCAGTTCGTCGTCAGATCGGCGAGCCGTGAGTCCAGCTCGCTCCGCGCGTTGGAGACTTCGCGCACCAGGAGTCCCGCGATGCGCCGCTCCTCCGGCTCGACGGCCAAATCATCCCAGACCTGGGTCGCCACTCGATCGAGATTCTTGCCACCGCGCATGTCCCACGCGTAGAGCGCCTGGAGCGCTCGGGCGCGGGCGCGTGTCTCAATCCGCATCGTCCGGCGCCAGGCGGTTGTAAAGATCGATCATCTCGAGCGTAGCGACCGCGGCATCGAATCCCTTGTTCCCGTGCGCGCCACCGGCGCGCGCCTCGGCCTGCTCGTCGGTGTCGCAGGTGAGCACGCCGAAGCCAATCGGCGTTTCAGCCTCTGTGCTCGCATCGGCGAGTCCACGGGACGCTTCGGCGGCGATGAAATCGAAGTGGGCCGTCTCGCCGCGGATCACCGCGCCGACGGCAACGGCTCCGTCGTAGCGCTCGCTCGCCAGCAGCCATCGAGCGGCCAGCGGAAGCTCCCACGCCCCGGGAACCCAGATGACATCGATGTCGGCGAAAACAACGCCGTATTTGACGAGCGCCTCCAGGGCACCGTCGACAAGCTTCTTTACGACTGGCTCGTTGAAGCGACTGGCGACGACGACAATGCGCCGTCCGGCGCCGCTGGGCAATCCGTGAAACTCGGGCATTTCAGGAAGCGAAAAGGTGTCCCAGCTTCGCCCGTTTGGCTTCGAGGTAGCTTGAGTTCTCATCGTGCGCGATCGAGATGATCGGCACACGCTCGTCGATAGTCAGCCCGTAACCTTCGAGGCCGACCAGTTTGCGCGGGTTATTGGTTATTGGCCTAATCGTTTTAAGGCCGAGGTCGAGGAGAATCTGGGCGCCGATGCCGTAGTTGCGCAGATCGGGTTTGAAGCCCAGTCGCTCGTTGGCTTCGACGGTGTCGATTCCCTGGTCCTGCAGCTCATAGGCTTTGAGCTTGTTGAGCAGACCGATTCCCCGCCCTTCCTGATCGAGATAAACGACGACTCCCTTTCCTTCCTTGGCGATCATTTTCATCGCCGTGTCCAGCTGCCAGCCGCAATCGCACCGGAGCGAATGGAAGACGTCCCCGGTGAGACACTTGGAGTGCATTCTCACCAGCACGCTGGAATCGGGTCCGACGTCGCCGAAGACGAGCGCGATGTGCTCGTGGGCGTCAACGTCATTGCGGTACCCGACGACCTTCCAGGTTCCCATCTCGGTAGGAAGCCGCGCTTCGGCGACGCGATGTACGAGTCGCTCGGTCTGAAGTCGATATGCGACGAGCTGCGCGACCGTGATGAACGTAAGGCCATGCTTCTGCGCGAATTTCTCCAGCTCCGGACGGCGGGCGCTGGAGCCGTCCTCGCTAAGAATTTCGCAGATCACGCCGGCGGGACTAAGTCCAGCCAGCCTCGCCAGATCGACGGCGGTCTCTGTATGCCCGACGCGCTGCAGAACGCCGCCATCGCGAGCGCGAAGGGGCGGAACGTGGCCGGGCCGGCGCAGATCAGACGGAACCGTCTTCGGATCGACGGCGACGCGAATCGTCTTGGCGCGATCCTGCGCGCTGACGCCCGTCGTCACGCCAAACCGGTCATCGGCGTCGATGCTGATGGTGAAGGCAGTCCGATACTCGTCCGTATTCACCTCGGTCTGCGGAGCGAGCTCCAGCTGGTCGGCGCGCTCGTTGGTGAGGGCGAGACAGATCCAGCCGCCGGCCTTCCGGATCATGAAGTTGATCAGCTCGGGCGTAACGAGCTCGGCGGCGCAAATGAGATCGCCTTCATTTTCGCGATCTTCGTCATCGGCTACGATGACGAGCTTGCCCGCCTTGATGTCGGCTAATGCCTGTTCGACCGTCCCAAACTGCATGATGCTCAATGCTCCAGCGAGAAATCCGTGACTGAATTTAGCGAGGATGGCTCTCGCAGATAGGGCTCGAGCAGGCGCCGCACATGTTTAGCAATCATGTCGGCCTCGACATGAACGCGGGATCCCGGCCGCAGGTCGCCCAGAGTAGTGTGTCGCAGCGTGTATTCGATCAACGACAGCTGCACGCCACGCGGCTTCAGGTCGTTGACGGTGAGGCTTACGCCGTCCACTGCTACCGAGCCGTGCAGAACGAATAACGCCTCGAAGGCGGCGGGAATCGAGAGATCGATGAGGGTAGCGTCGCCCTCGCGCTCGACGGCGGCCACGGTGCCAATGCAGTCGACGTGGCCTTGAACGATGTGCCCGCCGAGGCGATCGCTGACGCGCATCGCTCGTTCCAGATTGACCCTGGTTCCCTTCTTCCAATCACCGATCGTCGTTCGCTCGAGTGTCGTGTTGACGGCCGCCGCGGTGAACCACCCGGATCCGAACTCGCGCACGGTGAGACACGCGCCGTTTACGGCGATGCTCTCTCCAGCGGCGAGGTCAGCGAATGGAGCCCGGATGCGAAGCTCGCGCCCGGCATCCGTCTGCCGCGCGTCCTCGACTTCGCCGACCTGCTCAATCAATCCGGTGAACATTGTTACGCCTCGCGCACTGCATAGACCGACATCACGTCTTCGCCGAGCTCGGCCCGCCTGATGATTGGAAGACCCGCCAGCCATTGCCGGAAGTCACTCCGGGAGCCTTGAAACGGGCTGAGGGCATCGCGCCCAAGCGTGATTGGTGAATGAAAGATAACCAGCCGGTCTACCAGCCCCTTCTCCAGGAACTCGTGGGCGAGGCGGGCGCCGCCTTCCACCATCAAATGCTGCACGTCGAAGCCGCGCAGGGCCGCCAGGGCGGCGGGCAGATCTTCGGCATCGAACACGTCGACGCCGGCGTTGTGGAGCGCGGCAAGTCGAGAGACCGGAGGGTGGTGAGCGAAGATGGCGGTCGGTGTCTCGCGCGCGGTGCGCACCAACTTCGAATCGAGTGGAGTCTGAGCGTCGCGGTCGAAGACTATCCGCAGCGGCGCGACACGGGGCCTGATCGCTCCCCTTGCGGTAAGCTCGGGATCGTCTGCTCTAACGGTTCCCAATCCGACGGCGATCGCCTCGACATTGGCGCGAAGTCGCTGCACTTCCTCGCGCGATTGTTCGTTGCTGATCCACCGACGCTCGCCGGAGGGGTCGTTCAGCTTACCGTCACTGGACACGGCGAGCTTGAGCGTAACCCAGGGTCGATCGGAGTTCGCCGCCGCGAAGAAGAACGGGGCGTTGAGCTCCCGCGCGGCGGCTTGTTCCACCCCGAAATCGACCTGGATGCCGTAGTCGGCCAGATGTCGCGCCCCTCCACCGGCGAGAGCGGTGGGATCGGCCGCGGCGATGACGACTCTACCGACGCGGGCCTGGATGATTGCCTCGGTGCACGGCGGAGTTTTGCCGAAATGATTGCAGGGCTCGAGGGTCACGTACATGGTTGAGCCCTTGGCTTTATCGCCTGCCGCCTTCAGCGCTACTACTTCGGCGTGCGGCTCGCCGTAGCGGGCGTGAAATCCTTCGCCGACGATGGCACCGTCGCGAACGACAACAGCGCCGACCATCGGGTTCGGCGCTGTTTGACCCCAGCCTTGCTGGGCGAGGGTGAGCGCGCGACGCATGTACTCCGCGTCGCGCCCGTCGTCAGAACCCGAATCGAGCTCCGAGAGATCCGTAGAGTCTTGAATCGGCTGCCTGTGTGCCACTGAAAGTATTAAAGGTGTTGATGGTGCCGCCGGATACCTGACCAATTTCGGCATTCAGCTTGAAAACCAAAAGGTTGATCGAGAGATCGCCGAAGATGTTCTGGCGTGTCAGGCTCTGGGACATCGCGATTGGGCCGGCGTTCGTGGCCGGAACCGGTGGTACAGTCCGCGCCGCAACGTGCACGCCGATGTCGGTCGACGCGTCATACTTGTCCTGACCGAAGCCAAGGGCGAGGCCGAAGATCAGGAAGTTCTTGCCGGCGACCGCGCGCCACGCCTTTGTCTTGAGGCTAATGTTGTTGGCGTAGAGAGAGTCGCTGCCAGTGTGGCCAACCAGATTGACCGTCGGCAGATCGCGAACGAGGTAGCTCACCGAAATGCCCGGTATCAGGAGACTCTCCTGCAGAATTCCGACGCGCGCGCCGTAACCGAACTTGAGTGAGCCGTCGGGTACATGGACATCCACGCCGCTATTGCTGAACTCGGGGACATACGCGGCACTGACGAGAAGATCGACGCCACCGACGTTCGTTAGCGCGAGCGGAATCCCCTTGAACACGCCGACTGCGAGATCCGCCGTCGGCATCGGGAAGACCTGGGACTTCGTGTCGAACCGGGTACTGGTGGCACCCGTCACGACGGGAGTGACGTTCTGAACCTGCGGAAGACTGCCCTCAACGAGATTGACCCGGAGGCCAACCGAGAAATGGCCAAGTCCGCCGAGGTTTCCGGTCTGGCCAAGAGTCGCATTACCGCCAGTGATGCTGATGCCGAGCTGCGGAGCGATGTACTTGAATACGTCCAGCGCCTTTTGACAGGCGTCCTGCGAAGCACGATCCTGGTCGGGGATGCCGAGACCGTTCACGGTCCCCGGCGGACAGCGCTGCGTATCGATTCCCGTGCCCTGAGCCGCGACCGAAGTCGCCGTCAGAGCAGCGAGTGCGAACGAAACGAACAAACCAGCTTTCATTGGTTCAATTCCTCAAGAAAGTTTGACTGCGCCGGTGCCGGGTTTGAGTGAGCCGATTTGCCAGCCCTTCAGCCCCGCAGCGGATGCCGCCGACAATACCGCGTTTGCGTCGGACGGCGCGCAGATAATCACCATTCCTACACCCATGTTGAACGTCCGGAACATCTCGGCGCGCTCAACCTTACCTGCTTCCATTAGGACCCCGAAAACACCCGGAACCCTCCAGCTGGCGAGGTCGATCACAGCATCCAGAGTCGGTGGCAGCGCACGATCGAGATTCTCGGGCAGTCCACCGCCGGTGATGTGAGACATCGCATGCACGCGGTCCAACACCGGCCTCAGCGCCGGGAGATACGACTTGTGCTCGGCGAGGAGCACATCTGCAACGGTCCCGCCACCACCCGGGAAAGCGTCGGTCAGTCGCAACCTGAGTCGGTCGGCGACGACCTTTCGAGCCAACGAGTAGCCGTTGGTGTGCAACCCCGAGCTCGGAAGAGCGAGGAGGAGGTCGTCGGGTCTTACCCTGTGCGCGCCAAGAACCCCGTCTTCTTCCACACATCCGACGATGAAGCCCGCCAGGTCGTAATCCGGTGGCGTGTACAAACCCGGCATTTCGGCCGTTTCCCCGCCGACGAGCGAGCAGCCATTCTCGCGGCATCCGGCGGCGACCCCCGCTACGACTGCTTCGACGACGGCCGGATCGAGCTTTCCGAATGCCACGTAGTCGAGGAAAAAGAGCGGGACCGCACCCTGCACGAGGATGTCGTTTACGCAGTGGTTGACGAGATCGCGCCCGATGGTGTCGTGCCGATTCGCGTCGATGGCGACCTTGATCTTGGTGCCCACACCATCGGCACTGGAGACCAGAACTGGCTGACGGAAGCCGGCCGGAACGCGGAACATCCCGCCGAATCCGCCAAAGGCTCCGACGACACCGGTGGTGAACGTGGACTCTACGAGCTTTCTGATCCGCTGCTTTGCCGCATTGGACGCATCGATATCCACACCGGCGCTTCCGTAACGGAGCGCGTCCGGGTCCCCGCCTTGGTTGCGGAGCTGGAGCGCGTCCGCGTCCCCGCCCTGGTTGGCGCGGGGCGGGTGCCCATCGCTCACGCGGGCAGAGCCTCCTCGAACGCCACCAGACGCCGCATGTCGCGCATGCGCTGATCGATCTCGGCACGCGTGACGGTCATCAGGCGCTCAATCGAGAACTTCTCGACAGCGAAGGAGCCCATCACCGAGCCGTAGATCATGGCGCGGCGCATGTTGGCCTCGCTCAGATCGTTGGTGGCGGCGAGATAGCCGATGAATCCGCCGGCAAAGGAATCGCCCGCACCAGTGGGATCGAAGACATTCTCCAGCGGAAATGCGGGCGCGAAGAAGATGGAGTTGGCGGTGAACATGAACGCGCCGTGCTCGCCTTTCTTGATGATCACGTGCCGAGGCCCGCGCGCCATGATCCACTGCGCCGCCTGGACGAGATTTGCTTTCTCGGAGAGCTGACGCGCTTCGGCGTCATTGAGCGTCACCAGGTCGACCTTGCCCATCAATGTGAGTAGATCGGGACGCCGGCTCTGGATCCAGAAGTTCATGGTGTCGCACGCCACCAGCTTTGGTCTGTTCACCTGCTCGAGCACATCGAGCTGGAGGCGCGGATCGATGTTCGCCAGAAAGACGTAGGGCGACGCCCGCAGCTTTTCCGGAATCTTCGGGCTGAAATGCGAGAAGACACCCAGATGCGTTTCGAGGGTCTCCGCCGAGTTTAGATCGTGGCGATATCTGCCGCGCCACCGGAACGAGCTTCCTTCCGCGCGCTCGAGCCCGCTGTAGTCGACACCTCTTTTTTTCAGTGGCTCCAGCTTTTCGATGGGATAGTCGGAGCCGATAACGCCGACGACGCTCACCTTGGTGAGATGGCTGGCCGACGCAGAAAAGAAGTTGGCGGAGCCGCCCAGAACGTCGTCTGCCTTGCCGAACGGAGTCTCGACGGAGTCGAGCGCCACCGAGCCCACCACCAATACACTCATTCTTTATTTCACTTTGAAGTTGTCAGCCAGCTAATGGTAACCGTGCCGGACTCGCCAGCAACTACATCCGCTCCGGCGCCGTGACGCCCAGAATCCGGAGGCCGTTGCGTAGCACGATCTGTGCGCTCCGCGCCAGTGCGAGGCGAGCGCGGGTCACGTCTTCGCTCTGCTCGAGGACGTGGTGCTTGTGATACCACAGGTGCGCGAGCCTGGCGGTCTCCAGGAGATAGTTGGCGATGCGGTGGGGCTCGAGGCTTTCCGCCGCGGATTCCACCAATGCCGGAAAATCGAGGAGGGCCTTGATCAGCGCCTGCTCTTCCGGCTCGGTCAACACCGCGAAATCGACGCCGTCCGCGGAAACTGATGACGGATCGATCTCGCCGACACGGAAGATGCCGCACATCCGCGCGTGCGCCATCTGGATGTAGTAGACCGGGTTCTCCTCCGACTGCGCCGCGGCAAGATCGACATTGAAGATGAGCTGCGAGTCGCTCTTCCGCATCAGGAAGAAGTAGCGCACGGCGTCGCGTCCCACCTCGTTCACCAGATCGCGGACAGTCACGTAGCTGCCGGCGCGCTTGGAGATCTTTACCTCCTCGCCGTGCTTCATCACCGTCACCATCTGGTGCAGCACGTACTCGGGGTAGCCGGCAGCGACGCCCATGTCGAGCGCCTGAAGTCCGGCGCGAACCCTCGTCACCGTGCTGTGGTGATCGGCTCCCTGCACGTCGATCGCCCGCCTGAAGCCGCGCTTCCACTTGGTGACGTGGTAGGCGACGTCGGGCAGAAAGTAGGTGTAGGTCCCGTCGCGCTTGCGCATCACCCGATCCTTGTCGTCCCCGAACTCGGTGGTGCGAAGCCAGAGGGCACCTTCGTGCTCGTACGTCTTCCCCGATGAGACGAGCTGCTTGACGGTGTCGTCGACCATGCCGTCGGTGTAAAGCGACGACTCCAGGAAATAGCGGTCGAATTTGACGCCGAAGGCCTGGAGATCGAGATCCTGCTCCTTTCTGAGCTCGCGCACGGCGAACTCGCGCACAGAGAGTCCGTCGTTGCTAATCGCGTAACGCTCTGCCAGCTCGCGGATGTACTCACCGTGATAACCGCCCTCGGGAATCTGTCCCGGCTTGCCTTTCAATTCGTCGAGCCGAGCCTCGACGCTGGCCGCAAGATTCTCGATCTGCACTCCGGCGTCGTTGTAATAGAATTCGCGCGTGACTTTCCAGCCGGTGACCTCGAGCAACGTCGCAATCGCGTCGCCGAGCGCCGCCTGACGCCCGTGCCCGACGTGCAACGGGCCGGTCGGGTTTGCGGAAACGAATTCGATGTTTACGACGCGTCCGGCGCCGACGGAGTTGCTTCCGTAGTCTTCGTCGGCGGAGATGACCTCCCGGAGGCCCCCGGCAATTTTTCCCGGATCGATCCAGAAGTTCATGAACCCGGGCCCGGCGATGTCTATCTTCGAGACGCCGGCCCGATCCAGCTGCATGGCATCGCGCAGCCTCTCGGCGATGTCGCGCGGACGCGAGCGCAGCGGTTTCGCCAGTATCATGGCGAGGTTGGTCGCCAGATCGCCGTGTGACGTCTCGCGCGGTCGCTCCAGCAAAGGATCGACATCGTCAGGCGCGCCGAGTCCGCGCGCCGCGCGAATCAGCTCGGCGCGAATCTGTTCAGCGGCTGTCATTCGTTGGTTTTCTTCTTACCGGACGCGGGCTTCTCTGCCGGTGTGGACGCGGCTGGTTTCGATTCCTTGGCGGGCTTCACATCGGACGATGGCGCGTCGGACTTTGGCGTCGATTCACTCTTTGTTTCGCCAGAACCGGCAGGCGTGGGGGCGCCCTTCTTCCCGTCCTTGCCGTAATCCGTGATGTAGAAGCCTGACCCCTTGAATACGAGTCCCCCACCAGCCGACATCAGACGCTCCGCGATCTTGCCGCATACTGGGCATGAAACCTCGCGGGGCGCGCCGGCAATGGAGCGATAGAATTTCTCGAACTCGTGGCCCTCCGGGCAACGAAACTCGTACGTGGGCATTGGGATTGTGGGAGGGGGACTGCTTCTACGAAAGCTAGTTTACAGAGGGAAATCGCTCAAGCGTTGGGGAGGACCGAGGCCTCGGACCAACGGCATTGATTATTGAGGATTAATCGAGGATTGGGACCGAGAGCACCGAGAGGAACGAGGACATTACGCCGGAGGGCGGTAGTGGCCCCAATTCGCCGCCAGAGTTTCCGCGATTTCGCCGACGGTCGCGCGTGCTTTCACGGCATCGATGATCAGCGGCATCAGGTGAGGGGTTGATGACTTCACCTTTGACGCGTCACTCAGCGCAGCGAGCGAAGTGGTGACTGCCTTGCCGTCGCGAGACTGACGGAGAGCCTTGAGACTCCCGACCTGGGCTTTCTCGAGCGCGGAGTAGTCAGGCGCGGGCACGTCGAGAGTTTCTGAGGCGTCGGTGAAGCGATTGACTCCGACGATGACAGTCTCGCCCGCTTCGACCCGCAGCTGATGCTCATAGGCGCTGCGGGCAATCTCTTCCTGGAAGAACCCGGCGGCAATTGCTTTCTCGGAGCCGCCGAGTGCGTCGACTCTTTCAATCAGCTCGAGCGCCTGCTGTTCGAGTGTGTTGGTAAGCGATTCGACGTAAAAACTGCCCGCCAGTGGATCCGCGGTGTTGGCGATTCCCGATTCGTGGGCGACGATCTGCTGGGTACGCAATGCAAGTCTGGCGGCCTCCGCTGTCGGAAGCGCGAGAGCCTCGTCGTAGCCGTTGGTGTGCAGCGATTGCGTCCCGCCAAGCGTCGCGGCGAGGGACTGGATTGCCACGCGAACCACATTGTTGAGCGGTTGCTGGGCGGTGAGGGTCACACCGCCGGTCTGAGTGTGAAACCGCAAACGTGAGCTGGACTCCGATGCCTTGAACCGGTCGCGCATGATTCGCGCATAGATGCGCCGCGCCGCGCGGAACTTCGCAACTTCCTCGAACAGGTCGCTGTGCGCCGCAAAGAAAAACGAAAGCCGGGGCGCGAATGAATCGACCGACAGCCCGGCGCCAATCGCGCGATTCACGTACTCGATGGTATTGCTGAGCGTGAAGGCCAGCTCCTGCACCGCCGTCGCGCCCGCCTCGCGGATGTGGTAGCCCGAGATGGATATCGGGTTCCAGTTCGGAACCTCGTCGGCACAGAAGCGGAACACCTCGGCGATCATCGCCAGGCTCGGCTCGGGCGGATAGATGTAGGTCCCGCGCGCGATGTACTCCTTCAGAATGTCGTTCTGGATCGTGCCGCTCAGTTTGGCGCGAGGTGTTCCACGCTCTTCGGCGGCGACGATGTACATGGCGAGCAGCGTCGGCGCCGTCGCGTTGATCGTCATCGAGGTCGAGACCTGATCGAGCGGGATTCCATCCAACAGCGTGTGCATGTCCTCCACGCTGTCGATCGCCACGCCGGCGCGTCCGACCTCGCCCAGAGATCGCGGCGAGTCGGAGTCGAGACCCATCTGCGTCGGCAGGTCGAATGCAACGGAGAGTCCCGTTTGCCCGGCGTCGAGCAGCATCCGGAATCGCTCATTGGTGCTCCGCGCGCCGCCGAAACCGGCGTACTGGCGCATCGTCCAGAGGCGGCCGCGGTACATGCTCCCTTGAACGCCACGAGTGAACGGCCATTGACCGGGATCTCCGAGGTCCGACGCGTAATCCACCGCGGCGTCCTCGGGTCGGTAAACGGTTTTTACTGGAATTCCCGAAGGAGAGAGCTTCTCGCCGGGCTTGTGGCTGCTCACTCGCGCCGGCCCTGGCGCCGGCGATGAATCATCCGCCGACGGACCCGACTGGCGACAATGCGCTGCTCCTCGTGCCGGCCAGAATGGTCCCGGCCGCCGCGACATCGTTGGCGCTGCCGATGAAGAGTGGAGTGCGCTGGTGGAGCTCAGTCGGGTGGATGTCGAGTATGCGCTCGTGCCCGTCGGTGGCGGCCCCGCCGGCCTGCTCGACGATAAACGCCAGCGGACTGGCTTCGTAGAGCAGCCTCAGCTTGCCCCGTTTGTTCTTGCGATTGGCGGGATACGCAAACAAGCCGCCGCCAAGAAGATTGCGATGAAAATCGGCGACTAGGGATCCAACGTAGCGCGTGTTCATGGGAGCCCGATTGCCGTCCTGACCCCGATAGTAACGCATTAGCTCCTGAACGTTCGGCTCCCACTGGCTGTAGTAGGAGTCGTTGACCGAGAGATATCTGCCCACATCGGGCGTGCGGATGTTGGGATGCGACAGGAGGAACTCACCGAGCGATGGATCGAGGGTGAATCCGTGGGCGCCCTGCCCCGTGGTGTACACCAGCATCGTGCTCGAGCCGTAGATGACGTAGCCGGCAGCAACCTGACGGCGGCCGGGTTGGAGCATGTCCTCCATCTCACCGCGACTGCCACGAGTAATCTTCCGCACCACGGAGAAGATCGTCCCGACCGGT
>Ga0207648_10003304_pt1 | contig 16933 bp, 10 predicted proteins | sample KBSMisM32_FD_184310 | JGI IMG/M metagenome (GOLD analysis project Ga0207648, IMG submission 184310) | Miscanthus rhizosphere microbial communities from Kellogg Biological Station, Michigan, USA - KBS Miscanthus M3-2 (SPAdes) (version 2) | ecosystem: Host-associated > Plants > Roots >...
CAAACAGAGATCCAGATATACAACGAAGATTTTATGCGGGAAGCGATCTATTTTGAAGCGGAACGGGGTGGCCAGGTATTCTTTATATACAACCGGATAAGCGGTTTGGCTGAAATGGCTGCCATCATCCAGGGTTTATGTCCGGATCTGAGCATCGGGTATGCGCATGGACAAATGGAAGGACATGTGCTGGAAGAAAGGATCCTGGATTTCATTGACAGGAAATATGATGTACTTGTTTGCACCAACATTGTAGAAAGTGGGGTGGATATCGCAAACGTGAATACGATCATTGTCAACAATGCGCACCAGTTTGGTTTGAGTGATCTTCACCAGTTAAGAGGCAGGGTAGGGCGCAGCAATCGAAAAGCATTTTGTTATTTACTCGCACCGCCATTAAGCACCTTACCTGCTGATTCAAGAAAGAGATTACAGACACTGGAGCAGCATAGTGAGCTGGGTAGCGGATTCCAGATTGCGATGAGAGACCTTGATATTCGCGGAGCAGGAAATTTATTGGGCGGAGAGCAAAGCGGCTTCATGGCAGAGATCGGGTTTGAGATGTATCAAAAGATCCTGGATGAAGCTATCCGTGAATTGAAGCGAACTGAATTCAAGGAACTGTTTAAAGAAGAGATTGCCAAACAGGATGATTTTGTTCAGGATTGCACTATCGATACAGACCTTGAGATCCTGATACCTGATGATTATGTAGAAAGCATTACAGAACGCCTTTCCCTTTATCAACGGCTCGATAGTAGCGAAACCGAAGAAGACCTGGAGTTAATGAACCAGGAACTGATTGACCGTTTCGGTCCTTTGCCGCAACAGGTGGTAGACCTGTTCATTACTGTGCGTTGTCGCAAACTGGCAGTTGACCTGGGATTTGAGAAAATGTCGCTCAAGGATAATGTTCTACGTTGCTTCTTCATCAATCGTCCTGACTCACCTTATTTTGAATCCTCCCTTTTCCAGTCTGTACTTGCCTATTTGCAGACCGGTACCAATAAAGCCCGCCTGAAACAGGTAGGCAAAATGTTCATGCTCATAGCCGATCCTGTTAAGAGCATGGAGGAAATGCACCGTTTCCTGAAGGATCTTCATACATATTCTTTTGGCAAGCAACCAGCGGAGGTTTAGACACGTATATTGGTAGTAGTCAGGCCTCCAGAAGGCTCTGGTCACGCTTCAAAACTGCCTGAATTACTGGAATTTGTCGCCAATTTGTATTATTTTTAAGAACCATTCAAGTCCATTATGAAGTTCAATCCAATTCCCCTGTTAACTACCCTTTTTGTATTGGGTATAGTATCATCCACCAACGCCCAGAAAGAACCAATTGCGGAGGATGCCCGTTATCGTTTACACCTGCTCAACGCTGATTTTGTTCCGGCAAAAAATATCTCTGCTGATCAATTAACCGTATTAAACCGCAGAGCAACCCGAATTAATAAGCAATCCTTTACGATCATACAGTTTGAAAACATTCCTTCTGTTCAGGAACGGGAACTGTTGAAACAGTCGGGAGTTGAATTGCTCGATTACATTCCCAATAACGCGTATACTGCAACAATAAAGGATTCATTATCCATAACACTGCTGAAAAGAGTAAAAGCCAGAGCCGTTGTAGATATAACTCCGCAGCAAAAGATGCTCCCCGATATGGCCAAAGGGATATTCCCTCCTCATGCAATTAAGATCCCAGGAACGGTAGATCTCTATATCACCTACCCAAAATCATTCACCTATGAAATGGTGAGTGATGAATTAAAGAAAAGAAATTTTGATGTACTCCCTACAGACTGGCAGAAGTATAATGTAATGGGCGTTAGAGTTGCCTCAAACAGAGTGAACGAACTGGCTTCACTTTCCTTCATTGAATTTTTACAGCCTGCTCCCAAGCAGGATGAACCTTTGAATAATAAAAGTATTGCCAATGCACGGGCAAATGTTCTTCAATCCTCTCTTCCCGGCGGAAGAAATCTTCATGGTGAAGGAGTAGTGGTAGGATCAGGTGACGAGTCTGACCCTCTTTTACACATGGATTTTTCAGGAAGATTGATAAATCGAATGTTTTATCATGCGTCAGGGCATGGTTTGCATACTATGGCAACAACATTGGGTGCCGGGATTATTGAAGAAAAATATACCGGTTATGCACCAAAAGCAACTGTAATATCAACAGCCTATTCCAATGTCCTTGTTAATGTGCCAACGTATGTGCAGGATTATGGTATGGTGCTGACTAATAATTCTTATGGAAATGTAGATGGATGCGCCTTTCATGGTATCTATGATATCTATTCCCGGATCATGGACCAGATGGCTTTCGATTACCCCAACCTTGAAAATGTATTTTCGGCAGGGAACAGTGGGAACCAGAATTGTAGCCCCTATCCTCTACAATTCAGAACTGTATTTAGCTCCTACCAGACAGCGAAAAATGTAATAACCGTTGGGAACACCACGGAATTAAATGATATATGGAATGGATTTGCTGCATCGTCCAAAGGGCCAGTAAGAGATGGAAGGATCAAGCCTGAGATCTCTGCACAGGGACAGGCCGTGAGATCTGCCTGGACCAACAATGCTTACATCCCTAACAATGGTACCAGTATGGCAGCTCCAGCTGTCACAGGTGGACTTGCGCTGATGTATCAGCGTTATCGACAATTGCATGGAAATGCCAACCCAAAGAACGGGTTGATGAAAGCTTTGCTCCTGAATGGTGCAACTGATAATGGCAATGCTGGTCCTGATTACAGTTATGGGTTTGGAAACTTAAACCTCCTCCGCGCAGTTACCATGTTGGAACAGAATAATTATATCAATGATTCTGTTGATGCAGGAGCTGTTAAAACTACCACGATCACAGTTCCACCGGGAGCTAATATTTCCAAATTGAAAGTAATGCTGTACTGGAATGATGCCCCCGCAGCAGTATTTGCCAGTCATACACTGGTAAATGACCTTGATCTTAAAGTAACCGGTCCCGGGATAGATAATGATAGTCTTCCTTATGTATTAGATACCATTCCGGCAAATGTCACTAATCCTGCCACACGCGGAGTAGATCATATCAATAATGTGGAACAGGTGGTGATAGATACTGTGCTTGCCGGTACATATACTGTTACTGTAAAGGGAACAACTATCCCGCTTACACCGAGGCATGAATATTTTCTGGTGTTTGATACCATTCCTGTTTCCACTGTATTGACTTATCCGGTAGGTGGTGAGCACCTGGTGGCAAAGGATTCCATTTATATTAGCTGGGATGCTTACGGTAATTCTACCAATGATTTTACCTGTCAGTATTCCCTGGATAATGGGGCTACCTGGACCACCATAAATGCTACACCCGTAGCTGCAAATCTCCGGCTGTTAAAATGGTATCTCCCAGATACCTCCATGGCACAGGTAAAAGTTAAACTCATTCACAATGGAACCGGCATTGAACGCATAAGCGAATCATTTGTGATAATGAAGCCTCTAACGGTTACACTGGCGCCAGTACAATGTGAAGGATATATCTCACTTAACTGGAATGCTGTAACAGGAGCTACCGATTATGAAGTAATGATGCTGAAAGGATCGGAAATGGTACATGTTGCTGACACTACCGGACTAACTTATAACATCAGCGGTCTTTCAAAAGATTCACTCTATTGGGTAACGGTACGCCCCCGTATTGGCGGTGTTCCCGGCAAGCGGGCATTGGCTATTTCCCGACAGCCCAATACCGGTACCTGCACAGGTAATATATCAGACAAAGATCTTAAGGTTGATGCAATTGTTTCACCGGCCACATCTGGTAGAAAACTTACCTCCACAGAATTATCTAACAGTGTTGCTATCACTATCCGGATCAAAAACCTGGATGATGTGGCTACAACAGGAAATGTGCCTGTTGCATATAAAATCGGCGCTAATCCAATTGTAAACGAAAGTATCACCACTCCGAATATTGCTGCGGGTGCAACATTTGATTATACATTTGTTACTACCGCTGATCTTTCAGCAGTCGGCACTTATCCGCTCACCGCAATTGTCTCCTATCCCGGAGATACTATTCCTGCAAATGATACAGTCCTTAAAATTTATAAGCAACTGGATAATCCCTTTATTGATCTTGATGCTGCCCAGTTCATAGACGATATTGAATCTGCAACCATTAAAGATTATTTAGGTGCACAAACGGGTCTGGATGGACTGGATCGTTATGATTTTGTTACAACCAGTGCATTTGGAAGAGTCAGGCCTTTTGTAAATTCAGATATTGCCTACTCTGGATCAAAAGCGCTTACGGTTGATGCCGACCGGAGAAATGGTGGTATCGCAGATTCATTAAAGGGTACTTTCAATTTGCAGGGTTTTGATATTAATACTGATGATGTTCGCTTTGACTTCCAGTTTAAACACCATGGCCAGCTATTCAACAATGCCAATAAGGTCTGGATACGCGGTGATGATACCAAACCATGGATACAGGTCTATGACCTCTATGCCAATCAAACGGCACAGCCTGGGATATTTAAAAAATCTCCCAGTATAGAAGTGTCGGATATACTTGCAGCAAATTCACAAACGCTAACATCCAGTTTCCAGGTGCGTTGGGGTCAGTGGGGTACTAATATGGCTGCAGATAATTTAAATGCTGCCGGTTACACTTTTGATGATATACATCTTTACCTCGTAACAGATGATATTCAAATGGTTTCCATTGATACACCTATTGTGTCCAATTGCGGATTGAACAGCACCACACCAATCCGGGTTAGTGTGCGCAATAGCTCCAATTCAACTGTTACCAATGTGCCCGTTACATTCAAGGCAGATGGAAATGCACCTGTAACTGAGTTCATTACTTCCATACCCGGTAATGGGACCGTTAGTTATACTTTTACTGCTACTGCAGATTTTTCAGCGCTTGGAAGCCATACCCTGGTAACCTGGACAGATTTTGCTTCCGATAGCTTTCATGATAATGATACAGCCCGACTTGCACTTAATAACCTGCCGATCATAAACAGTTTCCCTTATCTCCAGAATTTTGAAGCAGGAGCCGGGTCCTGGTTTGCAGATGGAAGAAACACTTCATGGGAATATGGTACTCCTGCATCGCCTAAAATTAATCGGGCAGCCAGTGGAACAAAGGCATGGAAAACAACACTTACAGGTAATTATAATGATGATGAATTATCCTATCTGTATTCACCCTGCTTTGATATTTCTGGCCTCACTAATCCAACGCTTAGTTTAAGTATTGCATTAGACCTGGAAGATTGCGGCGGCACATTGTGCGATGGCGCCTATGTTGAATATTCGGCAGATGGAATAACCTGGACCAGGCTTGGTGCTGCAGGCTCAGGTACCAACTGGTACAACAAAACCTATGCTGGCAATAATGTATGGAGCGTGCAGGATTATACACGCTGGCATGTGGCAACAATACCATTGCCAACAGGGTTAACCCGTCTTCGACTTCGCTTTGTAATTGCATCAGATCCATTTGTAAGTTTCGAAGGAATTGCTGTGGATGATATTCATATCTATAACAATCCTGATGGCATTTATACCGGGCCACCCAACAATAGTTCTTCTGTAAATCAGGCAGTGGTCAATGGCACTAATTGGATTGACTTTAAAGATGGAGGAAAATTGATTACATCCATCAATCCAAATGGACAGGACCTTGGCAGCACAAATGCCCAGGCGTTTATAAATACAGGAGCCATCCGTAAAAATTCACTTCAATACATTCATAATCGCAATATCACTATTAAGCCAACCAATATAAGCCTGGCAGATTCAGCAACTGTACGTTTCTACTTCCTTGACACAGAAACGGAGGCTTTGATCAATGCAACCGGATGTGCAGGTTGTAGCAAACCCCGTTCTGCCTATGAATTGGGTGTAACCAAGTACAGTGATGCTGATGATAATATTGAAAATGGAACGCTTACAGACAATGTTAATGGAACATATTATTTTTATGTTCCAACACAGGTTGTAAAGGTTCCGTTCGACAAAGGATATTATGCAGAATTCAAAGTAAAGGACTTCTCCGAGTTCTGGTTAAATAATGGCGGTCCAAATAATAACATGACGTTGCCAGTTGAGCTGGTTAGTTTCACGGCCACCAAACAATCTAACCTGGATGTTCTCACTGAGTGGGTAGTGGCTTCCGAATATAATACTGACAAATATGAAGTACAGGTAGCCAAAGGAAATGAAGACTATAGGACAAATCGATTTATTACATTGGGAACAATTGGTTCAACAGGTAATTCAACAACAACCAAAACATATCAGTTTACAGATGTAGAGAATAATAAATCAGGTGTACGATATTACCGCCTTAAAATCACTGACCATGATGGAAGAATAACTTATTCAGGCATACGACCCGTAGTATTCAATGAAGAGGTCAAATGGCAGATATATCCCAATCCTTCTTCCGGAATATTTAACCTTGTTTACCAGGCCAGTGATGGTGAAACTGTTGGCTTAAAAGTCTACGACATCAATGGAAGACAGGTTAAGCAATCCATTTACACTGCTAATGGGTTTGTACAGAAAGCAGAGATCAACCTTGCAGGTAATCACTTTGTACCTGGTATGTACATGGTGGAAGTTACAACGGGAAAGAATGGTGGGCAGAAACACATTTTTAGATTATTAAAACAATAAAATTACTTAGTAAATATCCTATAAAGGGGACTGTACAGCAGTCCCCTTTTAATTTGGTAAGATTCTTGCGTACAATGAGCTATCCAATGAGGTCGCTAACCAATGTCGTTCTCCAATACAATGAAAAAACTTGCAAGCCTGCTGACTGTTTCAATTTGCCTCAGCCTTGTTGCCAAGGGTCAGACATGCACCGTTCCCGATAATTTCTTCCCTGATGATACGCTCGTTATTTGCACCGGTGCTACCACTTACACAGTAAATGCTCCTGTATTACCTGGTACTATCTATACATGGTCTGGTGGAGAAGTAGGTAATTCAATTGTCGTAAATGCCAATAGAAAGATTTGGCTGCGCATGGATGACGGTATTTGTGTTAAAACCGATACGGTTACAATTCTTTTCAATTCATTCCTCCTGTCTCCTGAAATAAGAGATCTTAAACTATGCAAGGGCCAGCCTGCAAGACCATTGCCCGTAACAGGTCAGAGCCTGCTATGGTATAAGGATGCGATTGGTGGTGCCGGCAATCCGGTATTACCTGTACCCTCTACTCTTGATACGGGAAGAATGTATTACTGGTTCTCCCAAACACTCAAAGGATGTGAAAGTCCCCGTTTGCCCATGCTGGTAAGAGTGATAGATACACCCAAATTTGAATTGGGTGATGCATTTATCATTCCCTGTGGAACATTAGGTATTACGCTACAGGTAGTAGCTGATGAAGAAACTGATTATACCTGGAGCAATGGAAGTCATGAGGTTGCTATTGTTGCAGCAACACGCGGACAATATTCTCTTTATGCAGAAAATATGTGCGGCAATCATCGTGATACCACAGTAGCAGTTGAGTGTGAAGACAGATGTGTGAAATTTCCCAATGCATTTACGCCTAATAGTGATGGGCGCAATGATCTTTATAAAGCGGGTGTGAACTGCCCGGTCCCCAAATACAAACTGGTTATTTATAACCGTAACGGTGAGCTGGTATATCAAACCAAAGATCCTTCAGCGGGCTGGGACGGTTACTGGAAAGGCAGGTTACAGCCAATGGGTGCCTATGTTTATTATTCCGAATTCTTCGACTTCGTACTGAAATCTGATTTTACAGAAAAAGGAACATTCGTTCTTTACAGGTGATGATGAGGTTAGTGTCGTTGTGGTTAGTCTCCGGACAAACTTCCAGGTTTCGAGATCGGGAGCAGACATAAAAAAACCGGACACTTTCAGCAACCGGTTGATTTATACGATAACAATACTTTTGGTTACCATCCCTGCTTAGCTATACCGGCCTTGATTGCTGCCAATGCCTTAGCCTCGTTTAACAATGTTGTAAGCTTATTACCCTTGCCGTCATGACCCTGGGCCATATAAGCGCCTTTTGCCGTTTTAGTGATCACAGCATCGTGCATGGGAACGCCTTTCTCTTTGGTTTTTACGTTATAAGCGGTGAGTGTTACTTCAGACATGGGTATTAGTTTTTGAGTTAGTAATGGTTGAAATTACGGCATTTAAGGGTTTTCAGGGGCTAAAATTCCTAACAGAAATAAAATAGCCCCGGAAAACCGGGGCTATTTGTCTAGTAAACAATATTTTACATATTATACGTCCAGCTTGGCGTACTTGGCGTGACTTTCAATGAATTCTCTGCGGGGCCCAACTTCATCGCCCATCAGCATACTGAACACTTCATCCGCAGAAGCGATACTTTCAAGCGTAACCGCCTTTAAAGACCGGGTTTCGGGGTTCATGGTAGTGTTCCACAGCTGATCCGCATTCATCTCTCCCAAACCTTTATAACGCTGTACGTTAACGGAATCTTCCTTACCACCGCTAAATTTTTCAACAAAGCCTTTCCGCTGTTCCTCATTCCATGCATAGGCCTGATCCTTCCCTTTCTTTACAAGGTAAAGCGGCGGCTGAGCAATATAAACATAGCCCTGCTCAACCAGTTCTTTCATATAGCGGAAAATAAACGTAAGTATAAGTGTAGCAATGTGAGAACCATCCACATCGGCATCGGTCATGATGATCAGTTTGTGATAACGAAGCTTGGCAAGGTTCAATGCTTTTGGATCATCAGCCGTTCCTACGGTAACACCCAGGGCAGTGTACATATTCCTGATCTCTTCATTCTCATAGATCTTATGTTCCATGGCCTTTTCCACGTTCAGGATCTTACCACGGAGGGGGAGAATAGCCTGAAAACTTCTGTCTCTTCCCTGCTTGGCTGTACCACCCGCTGAGTCACCCTCAACAAGGAACAATTCGCAACGCTCTGGATCACGATCAGAACAGTCGGCCAGTTTTCCGGGAAGACCGCCACCGGTCAACACAGATTTACGCTGTACCAGTTCTCTTGCCTTTCTGGCTGCAGCTCTTGCCTGGGCTGCCAGGATCACCTTATTGATAATATTCCGGGCATCTTTGGGATGCTCTTCAAGAAAAGCTTCCAGTGTTTTGGACATGGTACTGTCTACAACACCCATTACCTCACTGTTACCAAGTTTTGTTTTAGTCTGGCCTTCAAACTGCGGCTCCGGTACTTTTACAGAAATGATGGCGCTCAAACCTTCACGGAAATCATCACCTTCAATCTCCACCTTCGCCTTTTCAAAGAGGCCATTCTTATCACCATAACTTTTGAATACTCTTGTCAGTGCCCGTCTGAAACCAGATACGTGCGTACCACCTTCAATAGTATTGATATTATTTACATAAGAGTAAATATGTTCATTATAGCTGCTATTATAAGTAAGCGCTACTTCTACGGCAACATTGCTGGCTTCATCATGACCATCAACATATAATACATTGGGGAGTATGGAAACACGGCCAGCATTATTGTCCAGCATTTCCACGAACTCTATAATACCCCCTTCGCTGTAAAATACTTTCGCATAAGTGCTTTCATCTTCTTCTTTTTCACGCAGATCACCAAGGGTAATACGTATGCCCTTATTGAGGTAAGCCAGCTCACGAAGGCGGGATTCAAGGATATCCCTGTTATAAACTGTTGAAGTGAAAATAGTAGGGTCAGGCCAGAAATGGGTTTTAGTACCGGTAGTTGTGCTTATACCTATTTCGCGAACAGGATACTGGGGAACACCTATCTTGTATTCCTGCTCAAATACTTTTCCATCGCGGTTAACAGTAACATGCAGGTCGGCACTTAATGCGTTTACGCAGGAAACACCCACACCGTGCAAACCGCCGGAAACTTTATAAGATCCTTTATCAAATTTACCACCCGCATGCAGCACAGTCATTACTACTTCCAGTGCAGAACGTTTTTCCTTCGTATGCATGGCAGTAGGGATACCGCGTCCATCATCTTCAACTGATATGGAATTATCTTCATGTATAGTAACCAATATATTCTTACAGTAACCGGCAAGTGCTTCGTCTATAGAGTTATCTACTACTTCATATACCAGGTGATGTAATCCTTTAACCCCGATATCACCAATGTACATCGCTGGCCTTTTTCTGACCGCTTCCAAACCTTCCAAAACCTGGATGCTGTCCGCACCATACCCACCGGGTGACACGGGCACTTTGGCTGTAGTTTCTGGGCTCATAAAATTTATGAAAATCCGTCTTTTAGATTAAAAAAAGAGAACTTACAAATTTACGAAAAACCCACTGGGTAATGGCTTTTCTACCCCTATTTTTTGCACTATTTTTTGGCCATTTTGAGGGTAATTTTTAGTTGCATTTTTAGGCAAAAATATCCCTCGGTTGACCCGTCTCCGGTTCGGGATTTTCACCCGGTGTATAGAAGAATTTATCAAAGTGATAGATCGGAAGGAACAGCACCAGCTGAGCAAGTCCAATTACAAGCAGGGCAAAGAACCCGATCAGGTCATCAATGATATACCGGCTAATGAATGTATATACAATTATTGCCATAATGGCCAGGAGGATCACAATCGCGTTTAAATAATAGGCAACCTGGCTATAGATCATCCAGGTAAACAGGAGGCAGCCAATCACCAAGGAAATGGCCACAGTACCATCTGTATTGGATAACCGGAAAACCAGGCGCAGGAACATGCCGATAAAGGCTATTGCCGAAATAGCTGTTGTACTGCTTGCCGCAAAGTTTCCAAGGCTCGCCACCTTCTCATTATAATTCTGCTGTTTGGCCTGGCTGGTTTCCATGAACAGGAAACTGAGGAACCCAATGAAGGGAACAAGCGCCAGCCAGTAAAGAAATTTTGATTGAACATTATAGTTAATGAAATATTCCAATAGCAATTTGCGAAGATACCAGGCAGTGAATAATAAAAGTAATAAGGCACCCACAATACTCACAAAGCTGATTATCATCATGTAAGTCCGGTAACCGTCATTGCTGCCATCGTAACCATATTTGTAAGAATTTGATTCCGCAAGGAGCCGTAAATAGTTGGTAGTCCCTAAAGCAATCAGCAATAAGGATGTTTTCATTGTCCAGAATGCTATGAATCCATTTAATCTCCCATACTCATTGCCAAGGTTTAATAATAGTGGCTGAGGCTTTTTTGAATCGTTGCTCAGATAATTCAATAATTCGCATATGAATATTACCTGGAAAACTCTTACAGGAATATAAAGAATTAGGCGTAAAATATTCCTCCATAGATCATGTCCAGAACTAATTAGTGAATTTAAACGCAAAATTGGACCATATTCAAAAGAGCTCATCACCAAAACCATAGATGCGAGTAAAATACCGAGATAGGCCAGTAATATTTGCTTCTTCCAGCCAATCTGAAGGCATATAAATAGGGTAAGTGGGATTGGTGTAAGAAAGTAGTAAATGATTGACACATAGCCCCAGTGGTTAATGTCATTGCCAGCAAGCAGTATATACACAATGAAGATCACCTCACTAAGAATGAATGCTATCAGTAATTCTTTCCATTTGGAAGTAACAATGCCTATTCCGGCATAACTGAAACCAGTGAACAAAATAGAATTTGCAATGGAAGCGTAAACCCTGTTTTCAGATCCCAGTATTTCATACATCCAGGGACTTACATAGATGACTGTAATGCCATAAGCTCCTGCCAGTAATAAAACCCAATGAATGTTTTTGAGGTAAGCGGTGTTGTTTTTCATTATGAGGATAATGGTTAATAATGTTGGTTAGCCTGCTTATCTTGCAGTAGTTTACGCGCCTTCATTCAGGCGCCTCACTAACCACTTATAAGTCAAAGCCCGAACCTGCTCTGATGGCCGATTCCGGGCTTTAAATTAATAACCACTATCTTAAAAATATACGTGGTTTTACGCTATTTATTTGGGCTATTTATACCGTATTGTCAGCTACCCCGTTTGATGATCTGTGCAACAAGATCACCTTCTGCACATACTTTATTTCCTACATATACTGTTCCCTTCATTTCGCAAATGCCCCTTCTGATTGGAGCTGATAACTCCATTTTCAAAAGCATTGTATCTCCGGGTCTCACCATTTGCTTGAATTTGGTATTATCTATTTTAATGAAGTATGTATCATATTGGCCGCCACCACTCAAATTAATCGCCAGGATACCTCCACATTGGGCAAGCGCTTCAATCTGTAATACTCCCGGCATTACAGGATTACCAGGGAAATGCCCCTGGAAGAACCATTCATTATAGGTAACATTCTTGATCCCTACGATATGCGTATCACTCAATTCAATGATCTTATCTACCAGCGCAAATGGAAAACGATGTGGTAATGTTTTTTCTATATACTGGTAATCATAAATAGGAGGCTGCGTTGGATCATAAACCGGAACACCTTTGGTGTGCCTGTTCTTTTTGATATACTGTTTGATCTTTTTGGCAAACTCTACATTGGTGCTATGGCCGGGACGATTGGCAATGATCCTCGTTTTGATCGGATAACCGATCAATGCAAGATCGCCTACTATATCCAACAATTTATGTCTTGCAGGCTCATTGGGGAAACGTAATTCAAGATTATTCAGATAGCCTTCGCTATTCACTACAATATCATCTTTCTTGAAAATTTTCTTTAAGCGCTCCGTTTCTTTTGCATCAACTGGCTTATCTACCACAACAATTGCATTATTCACATCACCGCCTTTGATAAGGTTGTTATCCAGCAGCATTTCCAGCTCATGCAAAAAACAGAATGTGCGGCAGGGAGCAATTTTCTCCTTGAAATCACTGATATGTTTCAGGCCGGCATGCTGCGTACCCAGTACCGGTGAATTAAAATCGATCAATGTAGTGATCTGGTAATCTACGGCAGGCATGGCAACCATCTCTACCCGTTTGGCTTCGTCATAATGAAATATATTCTGATCAATACTATACCATACTTTGGCGGCATCCTGTTCTACTATACCTGCTTCTTCAATGATCTGAACGAATGGTTCGGAGCTTCCATCCATTATTGGCATTTCCGGTCCATTGATCTCGATGAGGCAGTTATCGATGCCCATTCCCACCAATGCAGCAAGCACATGTTCAACTGTACTAACCCTGGCGCCATTGGATTCAAGGGTTGTACCGCGACTGGTATCAGTCACCAGATCACAGTCTGCCTTTATCATTGGTTTATTGGGAAGATCAATTCGCTGGAACTGGAACCCAAAACCGGAAGGGGCAGGGTTGAGCGTAAGATCTGCAAGTACTCCCGTATGCAAACCGGTGCCCGAAATGGTAGCTGCCGATTTGAGTGTATGTTGTTTATCAGGATTGAATGTTGCGCTCATAGCGGCAGTAGAATAGATGTTATTTTCTGTTGAGGAGGCCATTGGGCAAAGATAGTGTGCACAAATTATATAATGGACTGAATCCTAAATTACTCCGGGGCCTTCCACCTATCGGTAAACTCTGCCTCTCAAAGGAAATGCGGGCCCCCGGCCGAAAAAATTGCGGGCGTGCCCGCCGAAGGTGGGTGGCATAAAAGTCACCAGTATTAAACAAAGGTGGAATATTTTCCCGGCCCGCATTCGGACATCACAATTTGGATCGTAAACCAATGAGTAATGGTTAACCATTGGTAGTCTCAACAATAAACAGAAACGAGTATAATCAACGCGAAAGAATACTATGAGAAAATCTCATTAATACTCATTTTTATGTTGAATCGGGCGTAGCAGGCTAAAGGGGCGGCATTTTTGTACGTATATAAGGAAAAGATAGGCAATGCTTGCAAAAACAGCCATGATCATAGATGACGACGTAGACTTCAGTACCCTGTTAACTAACTTCCTCGAGAGAAGAAAAATTCATGTACTGACTGTTCATTCCCTTGCAGAAGCTGAAGATTACCTCAGCTATTTAAAACCTACTATAGTTTTTCTCGATAATAGTTTTCCTGAAGGGCTGGGAATTAATTTCATTCATTGTATCAAAGAAGTAGACGCCTCCATTAAAGTGATAATGATGACCGGCGATTCTGCTACCTGGATACATGAGAAAGCAATCCAGGAAGGCATTGATTACTTCCTTCATAAACCATTGAACAAACAAATGATCGATGCAGTGCTGGATGAATTAAACGTAGAAAAGATCAGCTGATCCCTATTTCCGGTTCGCAACAATGATCCCTGTAAATACCAGTACCATACTCACTATATGGACATTGGTAAAATCTTCATTCAATAATAGCGCGGCTTCTATGCTACTGAATACCGGTATCAGGTTTCCAAACAGTGCTGTACGCCCTGCGCCCAAATGACCCACCGCCACATTCCAGCTGAGAAATGAAATAACAGAGGCACCCAGCCCCAGGAATAAAATGATCAGCAAAAGATTATAATTCCAGTTAACAGCAGGGGTATGACTGGTTTCCCATAAAAAAAAGGGGAGAAGCGCCAGCGTTCCCATCCAGAAAAGACTTAATAAAAATCCCAAAGAAGAAATATTGGCCGGCTTTCTCTTTACCAGGGTGTTATATACAGCAAAGGATGTGGCTGCCAGCAATACCCATCCGTCTCCGCGGGAAAAATGCAGATGCACCAGGTTATCCCAGTTTCCTTTCGATAACAGGTACAATACTCCCGCGATACAAAGTAGCATGCCTCCTATTTTCCAGGCACTTAACTGCTCTTTCAAAAAGATGCGGGCGAGAATAACAGCTATAATTGGAGAAGAGCAGGTACCGATCAGTGAAAGATTTATGGCTGTTGTATAATGTGCACCTATATAAACGAATGTGTTGAAAAGTGTAATACCTGTTAGTGCAGGCCATATCAAATAGCCCATTGATCTTTTGATAACAGGCCAGTCATTTCTGAATGAGCGAAAAGCGATCGGAAATAGTATGACTGAAGCAGTTAGCCATCTGTAAAAGGCAAGACTGATAGGTGGTAACTGACGGATCACACCTCTTGCTGCAATAAAATTTCCTGACCAGATAAAAACAGCTAATAGGGCAAGGCTGATGCCGGTATAAATATTTTTGGAGGGAGAAGACATCCGGTGAAATTAGATTTTTTTCAATGATGTGGCTGCCACTGATGTATTTGATTTTTTTCGAGCTTCAAAATTCGTTACCTTTTAAAGACACTAAAATTAATTGTTATGAGAACAGCAGCGTTAGCCTTATTCCTCGTTGCGTTCACGCTTGCAACGAGAGCACAGAAATTCACCCTCCTTCCCCAGGCAGGTTTCGAAAATTCCAGATCAATCATCCAGTTTAATGATCAAAACAGTTTAGCTCCGCTCGGGGTGAGATTTTCACCACAGGCGAGTTTGCGTTTGAATTATACTTCCAAAACAGGACAGGGATTCTTTGTTGGATTGGCCAGCAGTCGGTCAACAGTTTTGGTTGGCTTTACAAACCCTGAAGATGCTTTCAATTCTTTCACTTCAATGGCTGGTAATTATAAAGCAAGACTGGAAGCGGGATATCAATTCACCAGTCCTAAGATCAATTTAGGGAAAGCAAAACAGATTTCACAAAAATCATCTGGTTCATCAGTTAACAGGTCATCAGGTTATTCAGGACGCTGCGGAGGTTATTGTGCATCCAGGTGCAGCAATAAAAGTACCAATGAAAAGAAAGTGTCTACCAGACCTGCTTCATGGGTACGTATTCAGCCTTCTATTGGTTTAGGATTTATTCCCGGACCTGGGGCTGATCTTATTTCAAAACCTGGTGGTATTGAAACTGCCTATGAATACAGGGCTGCCAATTATAATACTGCTTTACTCACAGGAGCCAATATAGAATTTGGAAAAGGCAACAAGGGATTAATGACCGTAAGCCTTAACTATTTCAATGGCAATGGCATCAACAAACAATCAATCACAACTTCACAGGGTAATAAAATTTCTACTACAACGCTGCGCTCTGATGTATCCGGCTGGAACCTGCGCGTAGGCATACCATTCTCTATGAGCAAAACTTCTACACAAAAAAAGAAAGTAATACAGGTTCAAAATATTGAGAAGAAAGAAAAACCACAGAACAGGTGCGGACAGTACAGGGTTTACAGGTGTGGTGGTCGATCCATTTAAGTGCAAAGGGCGGGGGTGCTCTGATAACAATAGGGGGTGTTTCTCGTTCTTGCCTTTGGCGGGATTACTGATCTTCTGAGTAATTAATCGCTGGTTATTAGGCCATGGACCAATAACCAGCGATTAATATTTATTGAATGTACTTTTGTAAAAAACTCGGAATATGAAGCCAGTTTACCTCCTTTTTATTTCTTTCCTCAGTATTATATGTATTATTTCTTGTAATGAAAGTCCGACATCCAAAAATTTACAGTTACAGATTGACAGCCTCAATCAAAAATTATCGAATACTTATTCTCCCGGCCTGGGGGAGTTCATGAGCGGCATACAGGTCCATCATGCCAAACTCTGGTTTGCCGGTAATAATGAGAACTGGAAACTGGCTGATTTCGAGATCCATGAGATCATGGAAGCCGTTGAGGACATTCAAAAATATAATACAGACAGACCTGAAATAAAATCCATTGGAATAATCAGTGCATCCCTGGATAGCGTGAATGCTGCTATTGTAAAAAAAGATCCTGCTGCGTTCAAATCGAGCTTCAATATATTAACCAACACCTGTAACTCCTGCCACCAATCTACGGATCACGGCTTTAATGTTATCAAGGTGCCAGACAGCCCGCCTTATTCAAATCAGGAATTCAAGGTACAGTAATTAATTACTTCTTCTTTGCTCTTACATAAACGAGCTTCACATTCTTCCTGGTCGTTTCCCGCTCATCTATTTCAAAACTGTTGAGGCTCTTAATAAGAGGCAATAATTTTT
>Ga0207648_10003306_pt1 | contig 16932 bp, 14 predicted proteins | sample KBSMisM32_FD_184310 | JGI IMG/M metagenome (GOLD analysis project Ga0207648, IMG submission 184310) | Miscanthus rhizosphere microbial communities from Kellogg Biological Station, Michigan, USA - KBS Miscanthus M3-2 (SPAdes) (version 2) | ecosystem: Host-associated > Plants > Roots >...
GACGAGTTCATCGAACCGAGCAAGCGCTTCGCAGACGTGATCCTGCCGCACGGCGGATACAACGAGCCGGCCCTCGACCTCCTACTGGCCCGCGTGCACGCCGCCTCCCATCCAGCGTTTGACGACTCGGGCCCCGCATAGGGTCCGCAAACACCAGACGGTCGGCTACTTCTTGCCGGAAACCTCGATCGTGATCGTCGCTCCGGGCGGGACCTGACCACTGGGCTCGACGCCGACGACGGTGTCCTTGGCGACGTTGCCGTGTCCGCTCGTCTTCTTCTCCTTCACCACGAAACCGAGCGCGACGAGACGCTGTGTGGCCTCTCTCTTGTTCAGCCCGATCAACGCGTTGGGATCGACGAGCACGGTCGCACCCGCGGTGGTCGACACCGCGACCGACGCCGGCACGACGGTGGTTGTTGCCGCGGGCGTCGTGGTGACGTCCGGAACCGACGGCGCAGACTTCGTGTCGTTGCCGAGGTTCCACAACACCAGCGCGACGAGCAGCGCGAGGCCGCCGGCGACCAGCGAAGCGACCAGTTTGCCTCGAGTGCGAGACCGGCGCACGAAGTCGTCACCGAGCATTGCGGGAGCACCACTGTTCGGGAGGAGTCCCGGCGGCATCACCTCGGTCCCGGGATTCCCGGCGGCCGCCACCATCGCCGTCGTGGCGGCCGCGGCGGTTGCGACCGTCGAGGCGTTGGCCCGAGTTGTGTCCCCCTCGACGTGTTCGAGAGCCTCGACCGGAGCGGGCATCAGCTGCCGCTGCAGGGCGCGCGCTTCGTCTGCAAACTCCGTTGCCGATTGCGGTCGAGCGCCCGGGTTCTTGGCCAGTGACCGCATGATCAGTGAACGAACGCCTACCGGTATGGAAGTCGGCAGGTCGGGCGGAACGTGGTGGACCTGAGCCAGCGTCACGGCGAATGGAGAGTCGCCGGAGAACGGCGGATGTCCGGCGAGCATCTCGTAGCCGACGGCACCGAGCGAGTAGATGTCGCTCAACGGAGTCGCCGTCCCGCCGGCGGCCTGTTCCGGCGACATGTACTGCGGCGTACCGATCACGGTTCCGACGACCGTGGCGGAGTTCGAGCTCAGCGCTCGGGCGATGCCGAAGTCGGTGACCTTCACCGTCCCATCGTCGAGGACGAGCAGATTGCCGGGCTTGATGTCGCGGTGCACGACGTCGATTGCATGTGCGGCCGACAGGGCGTCTGCGGTCTGTGCAAGGTACGACAGGGCCGTGGTGACAGGCAGTCGTTTCTCGCGAGCCAGCTTCCTGGACAGAGGCTCCCCCGGGACCAACTCCATGACCAAGAACGCGCTCGTTCCGTCCTCTCCGTAGTCATGGATCCGAGCAATGCCGGGGTGCGACAAGGCCGCCATGTGTCGTGCCTCGTCGCGAAATCGCGACACCATCGCTGCGGGATTGTCGGTGCGGAGGACCTTCACCGCGACGTCGCGACCCAGCACCGTGTCGGTCGCCCGCCACACCTCGCCCATGCCTCCGACCGCGATGAGGTCGGTGAGCTCGTATCGCCCACCAAGCATGGACTCGGACTGACGCATGGTCCAATTGGAATTCCCCCCGGCCCCGGACGCCAAACCCAATCGGCGGGCGACCACTCTCGCAACCGCGTGCCGGTGAGTAATCTCCCTGCTCATGCCCGACCTGTCCGAGACGTCGACCGTGCAACGAAGGCCGAACAAGATCGCCCGCATCCTCGCCACGGCCATCATCGGCGCGGTGACTGCGGCGGTCGTCACGAAGGTCTTCGGCCGCAGGGCCGGCCTGCTCGCCGCACTGTGCACTGCCGCAGCCCACGAGTTCCTGGAAGTGCCGCTCGCCCAACAGCTCAGCCGACTCGGTCCACTCGGCGTGGACGTGCCCTAAACCTGAAGACCTCGTCGACCGTTCCCGCTAGCCTCGTCTGTCGCGGGTCCACCCCGCCGGGTTAGCTCAGTCGGCAGAGCACTTCACTTGTAATGAAGATGTCGTCGGTTCGATTCCGACACCCGGCTCCACGCTGGTGCGATCGCACGTGGCCTCATCCGCATTGGGTTGTCTCGCCGTACTTGACGACCGAGAGTTCCGCGTCCAACTCTCCGATGGCTGCGCCGGCCGCGGGTGATTGACCCACGACGACCCAGTTCCTGTCGAGGACCTGGTGACGACCCTTGCCGGTGGCGTCAACGCTTCGGGACAAGATCACACCGTGGTCCTGGATCTCATCCTGTGCGTCTTGCAGGTTCATGCACACAACATTCGGCATCAGACGGTCCTCTGGTGCGTCACCTCCGAATGGGTTGGCGCCATTCTTGGATGCATTCGTCGCATCGGGTTGGGTCGAGTCGCTCGGCGATGGGCTGGCCGCATCCGTGGTCTTCGGGGTAGCTGCAGGCGCTGGGGCATTGGTGGTCGCGGCGGAAGACGCCTGGGCGGTGCCCTTGTCGCTCGGCTTGCTGAGGTTGCCGACGATCGCGATGGCCACGACCATGGCGACGCCGATGATCACGCTCTTGCGCTTGTACCACTTGCTGCTGGTCGACGTGGCGGATGGGTCTGGAGTTGCTGTCACACCATTGGCCAACCGGCGTCGCAATCCACGCATTCCGCGGCGCGGCCGAATAGGCCCTCGGACCCATCCATGAGTGACCGAGGTCCTCGGCACTCAACCGAAGATGGACGGCGGCCCTGTGATCGCGCCTACGCGCTCGGCTTGTACACGGTCACCCAATCGATGTAGAGGTGACCGCTGTCGGGGCTGCTCGGGCTGAAGATCTCCGACTCGGTCTGGAGAACGAGGTGCATCGGAGTGTTCGGCACGCGGGTCGTGACCGAGCATTCGAGCACGCCGTCGACGTAGATCTTGGTGGTCGTCGACCACTCGAGTGTCACCGTGTGCCAGCCCTTGCTGAGATACGTGGGCGGGTTCGTCCTGCACGCGGCTTGATCGCTACCGACCGTCGCGTCTTGGCGGTGGATGAACGCCTTCAGTGGATCGACGAGGTTCGTCTCGGCGAAGTCGATCTCGCCGTCGCGCGGCCAGACGCCGCTGTCGGGCCACAGCAACCAGGCGACCTTGTAGCCGTCGACCGCGTCGGCTCTCAGGCGAACGCTGTATCGACCGTAGAGTTGTCCGGGGATTCTCGGCAGCAGTGCCGCCGACATCATGTACTTGCCGGCGCCGTTGTAGCCGTTCGGGTCGTACTCGGTGTGCAGGTACTTGTCGACCATGCCGCCGTGGACGCTGACGACCTTGTTCGTGTTGTACTCGGAGCGCTTCGCCGGGTGGATCTTGCCGCCGGTGTCGGGGCCGCTGTACGACTTCCACTTCGTTCCGTAGACGTCGGCGAACGAGCCGAGCGGTGCGTCCTTGGTGAAGTCGTCGGCGAAGATCTGCTTCCAACCGGGCAGATCACCGACCGGCATGGGCTCGCGCGACGTCGGATCAACCGGCGGCGCGGTGGTGGGAGGCGGCGTCGTCGTTGTCGTCGGCGGCTTCGTCGGTGGCGTCGTGGTCGGCGGAGTCGTTGTCGTCGGTGGCTTCTTCGGTGGTGCCGTTGTTGTGGTTGGTGGCCTCGTTGTCGTCGTCGCCGGTGTCGTCGTGGTCGTCGTCGGTGGCAGCGTCGTGGTCGTCGCTTCGGTTGTCGTTGTCACCTCGGTCGTCGTCACCTCGGTCGTCGTGGTCGGTGGCGGAGGCGTGTCGACGGGCTGCCGGTACTCGGTCCGACCATTGACGATGTGCAACATGAGGTTCTCGTTGCACGTGGTCGTCGGCACGTCCTCGACCGAGCGAGGGCCGACCCACGCCCCGCTGCTGGCCGGCGACACGAGCCCGGTGAACTGGCAGTCGTCTGCTGCGAAGGCATCGGGATTCAGCGTCGTTGCATTGCTGTTGCGCATGATCAGCTCGGCGAACGAGTCGCGCCACACTTGCCCACTGAGGCTCGGCAGGGGCTCGCGGTTGAGATAGCCGAGCCGGTCGTTGCTCTGGAACTCGTTGAGCTGCAGCTCGAACACGTAGTTGAACGTGGTGCCGAGCAGTGCGTCGGGGGATGCGATTTCCTCGGCGAGGCCACCGACCCACAGGTCGTCGTCGTCGAGGCCGGTCGTGCTGACGCCGTCCGGCTGGTCGGCCCACTCGCCGGTGCCGTTCATGAAGTCGGCGGCGTCGGCGGGCGGAACGTCACCGACATCGGGCTCTACCAGAGCGCGCGCCGCATCGCGCTTCGCCTGGATGGTCGTGACGTCGTCTCGGTCGCCGAGAATCCCGTCGGGACCGGAGTCACGGATCGTCGGGTGCTGCCCGAAGGCGGCCACGAAGTTGACCAACGATTCGGGGTGCTTGAGGTTCATCCCGAAATCGATCCAGTTCTCGTACGGTCGCAGCCGGATGTCATTGGTGGCGGCGAAGATCTGCTTGCGCACGTTGTTCAGCGTCGGGATCCCTTCGCTGCGCGCCCTCGTCATGTCGATCGCCGCCCGATCGAGCGGCGATCCGTTGGGATGGTTGCGCAACGCGTCGGCGACGAACTCATCGGCGTCGCCGGCGATCTGATCCGACAGACCTGTGGCGATCGCTCCGGCGCCCGCTGCGCCGACGTCGCCCCCGGTGGCTTGGAGGTCCTCAGGAGTCAGCTGTCCATACGCCGCCGGGTTCAACGAGCCGTCGGGCAGGGCGACGTCGTTCGTCGTGCCGTCGACGTTCGTGCGCGGGATCGTCTCGTCGAGCATCGAGTCGACGAAGCGGGACACGGTGTGGGCGAACTCGGCGGTGGTTCCCGCACCGATGTTCGGCAAACTCTGCGCGGCCGAGTCGGCGACAGGTTGGACGTGGTGGGCGAACTCGTCGAAGACGACGTGTTGGTATTCCATCTCGTTGACGAAGCGGGCCGCTTGGAACAGCCGCTCGCCGTAGGTGAACGTCGTCGGCAACGACGAATCGTTGTGCGCGCACCCGACCGCGCAGTTGGTGTCCTGATACGCGGCAAGCACCGCTGGGTTGGCGTCGAGCACGCGCTGCTCGTCGGCGATCAACCGGTTGTGTTCGTGCTCGAAGATCGTGTGGATGGCGGTCAACCCGATGTTCTCGTTCGCCCGAGCGTCACCCGCGATCACATGTTGGGCCAACAGCTCGTCGTCGTACGTTCCCTCCGGTGACGGCGCGGCGGTCGGCAACCCGGCGACATCATCGGCATCCGGACCACCTGGTGTCGGCACCGCGCTTGGCGCGATGTCGGTCAAGAACGCCGTGTCGACGTGAAGGACATCGGTGGGCGCGGCTACCGGCAGCGCCAAGTTGCCCTCGACCAGACCTGACGCCGTCACGTACTGCGCCAGGCCGTTCGGACCCGGAATCAGGTTCCCGTAGGCGTCCGCGGCGATCATCGGGATGTTGTTCACGTCGTGGTCGACCAACTGCAGTCCCAACTTCGACGCGGCCTGCGCCTTGACATCCGCCCACGTCGCCATCGCCCCGTCCGCAGCTCCGAGCAGGCGCCCCGTCGCCTGCGGATGGTTGTCGACCATCGTGTACTCACGCAAGAAAACCTGATGCGACGGATGCGATGCATACGCCTGACTCAGATCCACCCACGACGAACCCGTGTTCAGCGCCTCGTGCGATGTGTCGTCGGTGGTGCCGAGCACGCCGTCAGGCCCTGGCCCGGGCTCGCTCGTGCCGCGACTCAACACCACGAACCGGGAAGCGGGCGGAAGGTCGTCGAGAGTGCCGAGCACACCATCCGGCCCGGCGATCAACGGATCATCACCGCGCAACGGCACGAAGACCGACCCACTGTCGTCAGTGGAGATGTGGTCCAGCCCGTGCTCGAAGAACTGACCGAAGATCGTGAACAACGAGTTGCGCGGCAGCACGCCTGCCTCGTCCGCTGGCGGAGTCGCCGAGACCGACGCCGGGTTCGCCGCGCTCTGATCGGCGATCAAGTTGCTGATGAGCCGCGGTTGGTCGTCGAACACTGTCCCCGACGACTGCGCGTACGAGCTCGCTTGGGCGGAACGGAAGTCCGCCGCCGTCAACCTCGGAAAGATCTGATTCGCGGCGCCGAACGACTGCTGACCGGTCTGCAGGTTGTTGCACGATCCGTCAACAGTTCGCAAGCCCGTCCCGCTCAGTGGAGTCGCGACGTCAGTCGTGGACCCGGGCAACCCGGCGCAAGGATCCTGCGGCGTGGCCGACATGACGTGATGCTCGGCGATCTCGATCTGCTCCAAGATGAACGACAGGTCCGACGCGGTCAGGCTGAGGTCCTGCCGGACCGGCGCTGCCTCTACGCCGCCTCCGCCGGTCGTCGCCACGCCCACCGTGAAAAGTGCAAGCGCGGTCGTGCCGGCAACGATGGTCCGGCGCCTGTTCCACCCGCGCCCCGCGATGCGCGCCGGCACGTGTTTGCAACGCACGCGCACGCGTGCCGACTTCTCGCATCCGTCCATCTGTCCGTCCCCTTTCCTCTTGTCTGCCCGTTGGTCAAGAGGCCTCTCGTACAATGGCGACCGCATGCCCCGACGACAAGAGGACCTTGGCCCCTGGGCCTTGAGTCCTAGGCCCGGGGGTGGGTGACAGCAATAGGCTTAAGTCCTTTGTAGGAGATTGACGCGTAGTGGCAGCGAGGACTCACCGGGCGTGTTCACCCGGACGCGAGGATGTCCGGAGACGGCACCGTACGAAACGGGCGGGCCCGCCGCTAGTGCCAACCGCTCCAGCGCGGACAGGGATGGGACCCTCAGGACGCGAGCGAGGGCGTCAACAACTCGCGGCGCAGTTGGATCAGCTTGGGCGAGGGTTCGAGGGCGGCCCATGTGTCGGCTTGCACTGCTCGTTCGTAGCTGTCCCATTCGCCGCGCACGCCGGCGAGGTCGCCGCGCGTGGCGTGGGCGCGCATCCGCAAGGCGATCAACTCCTCGTGACCGGCGAGCACCTTCAGGCCCTGACCGGTGGACCAGAACACGCCGTCGATGTCGCCGACCGAGAGGTAGTGCTCGGCAAGCTCCGCCGCGGCTGACGTGGCCAGCAGCACGAGCGATGACGTGATGCCCTCGGCGTCGGGCCACAGATACGCGGTGCCCGAGAACGGCAGACCTTCGATCATCGCCACACCCGGTCGCAGTACGCCGATCGCGTCACTCGTCCGAAGGCCGCGGGCGGCACTCACACGATCAGCCAACAACTCGGCGTCGCTGACGACGAGCTCGTGCAGTGGAAGTTCCTCGTTCATGGTTCGGCCGATCCACTCGTGCGCTGCCGGTGGCGCGACAACCTTGGCCATGGCCCGTCGGGCATCGCTGACGACGTTCGAGAAGGTCGCGTCGCGTACCGCAAGATCCCACAACGCAGTTCGCGCCGCGGTGCGGGTCGGCCGGTGACGATGTTGGCTGAGCCACACCACCAGCTCCTGAGCCTTGGAACGATCGAAGTTGACGGGCCGGCCGTCGACCGCCTCCACTGCGATCGGGCCGAGGAGCTGCACGACGAATTCGTGGGCGCGGTCGACGTAGTCAGTGACCCGGCGCAACGGAAACTCGACCACCTCGTCGGCCGTCGTCGTCACGAGAGACTCGGCGGTGTCGAGCAGCTCGGCGACAGCGGCCACCTCGTCGGCCGAGAGCCCTGCCGGCACTACTCGGATCCCCAGCGGTTCGAGCACGAACTCGCCACCATCCAAGTGCAACTCCGCCCCGCTGCCGAACACGACGGCATCGACCACGACGCCCACACCCCGGCCACCACCGGCCGCCACAGCAACAAGACCGGATCGGTCGGCATCGCCGACCGCGAGGAGTATCGACGGTTCCCAGGCCTCGCCGCCACGCGCCGCGGCACGCAGCGCGAACGTCGTCACTCCCCCCGCGGTCGCCGTGGTGATGCTTCCCACGTTCGAGGTGACCGCATCGACAGCAGCCTCCAACGAGCGATGCGACTCGACGCACGGATTCCCGAGATCGGTGTCGACCTCGAGACCGACGGTGAACACCCGACTCGACTCGGCAAACGGAGAGACCGCCAGCGATGCGGCGAGGCAACGAACGATCGACGCGGCGATCGCCGGTGGAGCATCGATGCCGAGCAGACCAACGGCCTCCAGATCGACGAACAGTTCCCCGAAAGTCGACGCACCGATGTGAACGATCGCCGGGCACGGTTGCGCAGACTCGCGGGCCTGGGGCGCCAGGTCGCCGAGCGAGACATGGCGCGAGAGGCTCCACACCCGTCCGGGCTCATCGACGTCCCAGTGCGGCGCGGCAATCATGGCCGGACGATCAGTGTGGAGGCGCACCTCGCCGTCGATGGCGATTTCGACCGCGAGGGCGCGCACGTTCTGGCGAGCGAGGAAGCTCGCAGTCGAACGGAGGGAGAGGTCGAGCCGCGCGAGTTGATCGCCCGGCGTCAACGTACGCAGTTCGGTCTCCGTTTCGATCTCTTTCGCCGTCGGCGGCTCGAGACGGTCTCCGACGCGTGCTGCCCGCAATCGTTGGCGACGCCGCGATTCGAGAGCTACGACCGCACCACCGGCCAACATCAGCGCCGCCCCCAACCCGTTCTTCACGGGGATGTCGTTGCTCGAAAGCGACTTCAGGAACGCCCGGTAGTCGGCGCTCGGAACAGGGGATGGGTTCTCGGACACGGTGTCCGGCAACTCCAGCGGCGTCGAGGTCGCGGCCGGGACGGCCGGTGCGACCAGTGCCGGCGGCGGCGTTTCGACGACGGCTGTGGATGGGACGGCCGGGGTTTCTTCGACGGCAGGCGTCGGTTCTGCAATCGGCGACACCGGGGCCGACGGCAGGCGGTCTTCCAGTGCGTCGGGCTTCGCGTCCAAATGGATGACGTCGCCAGGGTGGATCAGCCTCGGATCGCCGTAGCCGAGCTCCGGGGCGTTGAGATCCATCAGCTCTGCCGAGTAGGCCGCCACGTCGGAGTTCCGCGCCGAGTCGAGGTGATGCTCGGCGATTCCCCAGTAGGAGTCGCCGGCGACGACGGTGTAGTCACCTGTCGCACGGATCGCTGCCGCCGTGACACTCGACGGAGCCGGGCCGGAGCCGGCATCCGGCACGTTCAGCACCCAACCCGGTTCGATCAACGCGGGCGTCGCAAAGCGTTGACCATCGGTCATCACCGCACCCAGATTGGCGTCGATGATCTGATGCGCGGTGTCGGCGATGTCGCGACCCGCGGCGACGCGCTCGGCAATCGACCAGATCGAGTCTCCACGCTTGACCTCGACCAGCGACCAACCGGTCGCCGTCGGCTCGGCCACCGCACGGGCCACCCCGCTCATCGGTACGGTCGTAGCGGTCCGTACCGGGATATCGCCGACACGCGGGGCGGTGACGTCGATCGGTGCCCGGGTCGGCGAACCGATGGCCAACGTCGGTGTCGCGGTGGCGGCCAGCGGCAAGATCGTGATCAACAACGTCGCCACGCGGCGAGCGAACGGAGACAGCCCGACCAGCCGGCGACGTCGCGCCGACGGCATCCCGTGACGCAACTGGAACACCACTTCGTCGACCACGGTGAAGACGACGACGGCAAAGCACGCCCATGCGAGCACCAGCGCGATCCGGATCACGACGTCGACCATTGAGGCCGAAGACTCGAACCCCGTTGTGAGACGGTGTCCCCAACTCTGCACATCGTCGATCGACCACCGCCACGGCGCATTCATGCCGTGCAACGGCGAAGCGTGGTCGAACCGCAGTCGGGCCAGCCCGACGAGCGCCGCGGGAACCGCGACGAGCACAGCGACGACGCCCGACAGCGTGACCGCGACACGGGTGCCGTGTCTCTCCACCGTTCGACTGTTGATCGTGACGGACATCGGAACTCCTCAGGGTGACGGCGCGTCGACGCCGACCACGGCGGACGCAGATGCGGAGCCCGTTGCGGGGCGCCCGGTGGTGGTGATGGTGACGGACACAGTGACGCGATTGCCTTCGACGGAGACCCCGCCGACCTCGCCCGTGTCGCCGTTGGCAGCCAGCAACTGCTGCGCCGCGGAGGTTGCTGTGCGTGCGGCCGCGGCTGGGTCCACGACGGCGCGACCCTCTCGTAACGAGACCGGGTCGATCGCCTGAGCGCCGGCTCGCGCCGCCTGCAGTGCGATGGCTGCCGCGTTCGTGCGGTCGTCGAGCGACTGATCAACGGTACGTGACAACCACAGGAGAGCACCGGCGAGGAACACGAAGCAGAGCGTGATCATCAACACCGTTGCCGAACCGCGATCGGGTGGACGGCTGCGATGCGTCACGGCAGTCCTGCCGATCGATAGACGTCGATGGACGCCGTCGACGACGCGGTGAAGGTCGCGGGGCGCGCTCCTGCCAACGCGAGATCAGAGCGCGCCGGCGAACACGAGACGACGACGGTGACATCACCTCCGGGGCGAAAGTTCGCCGCGGCGATCGACACGGTCGGGCCGCCGGCGCAAGCCGAGACGTCGACCAGCATGGAATGGGCCGTGTCCTGCGCGGCGGCCACAGCCGAGCGCATGTCGCGTTGGTGTGCTGCGGCCTGTGCCGCAGCCGAACTGGCGGCCTGGACCTGTGCGTCGGAATCGACCCTGCGGCCGGTCCACAGAACGACAACGGCCAACGCAATCGCCACTGGCGCGATCAACACCAGACCCAACGCATTGGCCTCGCCACGGTCGCTGGGTCGAGTCACAGCGGGACCCAACCTTCTCGCGACACCGCTGCCGTCACCTTGATCGCCGACGAGGTGCCGCGCAGCAGGCCCGGGGCGCGCCCGGTGATCGTGATCACGATTGCCGCGTCCGTCGACTGTACGAAAACGTTGGGCTCGGCCAGAACGCTGTCCCGTCTGAGCGACGTCGTGGCAACGTCCGCAGCCGCATCGGGCGGCAGGTGATCACGAGCCACCAGCACTGCGGTCTCGCGAGCAATGACGCGCGCTTCGGTCCGGGCGTGGTTCCACATCGCCGCCTGGAAGCCGACGAACATGAGAACCACCAACAACGGCGCCAACAGAACGATCGTCAACGATGCGCTGCCGCGATCTGTGGTCTCGTCGTTCATGCGCACAACTCATGGAGCCGTAGGGGCCTGGATGGGCTTTTCGGCTTCGGCCTTGACCTTGCCCCACAGGATTGTGGCGATCACGGCCACGGCGACGCCCGCGGCGACGAACCACAGAACCTGCTCGAGCGAAACGGCGCCGCGGTCGCGGTCGTGATGGTCGTCGGTCAAGCGCAGCAGTTGGCTGTAGACGAGGTGGGTGAATGCGGTCAACATCAGTTCGATGTTCATTGGTGCTCCTAACGTGAGAAATTGAGTGCTGGGTAGATGACGGCGGACATGATCAATACGGCCATACCGACGAGTGGGACGGTGATCTTTCCGGTGCGAACTCGGGCGTCGGCCTCTTGTTCGGCCGACAGCGCGCTGCGCAAGGTGGCGCACTTCGCCGCGAGGCTCTTCGCAACCGGTGCGCCTGCAGACGCGGCGAGGGATGCCGATGCGGAAATCTGTTGCAGCTCGACGAGCTCGAGGTCGTCGCCGAGTTGGCCGAGCGCCGAGACGAGCGAGCGATTCGACGTTTCGGCAACCAGGATGCGCCGGCGGAGCTCGACGAACAAGCGACCGTCGCCGGCGCGGGCGGCCTGGCGCAGCGCGCCTTCGTTGCCGACGTTGCCGGCGAGCAGCATCGTGACGACGTCGAGGTAGGACGACAATTGGTAGCGCAGATCGCGCCGCTGTTCGGCGGCGGAGGCACGCATCGAGTTCTGCACGAGGAGCGGCGCGACGACGGCACCGAACATCGATGCGGCCACCGGCACGAACACACCCATGGAGATCAGACCGAGCACCTCGGCGATCCCGAGCAACAGTGACGGCGCGACCAACCCGGCGATCGCTGCGGCGAACAAGTAGGCGAGGTGGACGTCGAGCGAACGACGAACCAGTCGCAGGTCGGCGATCGCCGCCGGACGCAACCGGATGCGCCGCGACAACGTACGGCCGACTCGCGTCCACGCATCGCTCGAGTCGTCGACAGCAACCCCCGCCGAACGCCGAAGATGGACGGAGACCTTCGTCAACGACGGGCGACGCTGACCGAGGCCGGCGACCAACAGCCACACACCGGCCGCGCCGACCAGAGTCGCCACGACGAGTCGGACGACGGCGGTCATGGTTCGACCTTCCGGAGCGTGAGGAATCGCGACGGTTGCGGAAAGCTGGCCAGACGGCCGACCCACAAGAGCAGCGCGCCGTAGCCGCCGAGGACAGAGGCGAGGAACACCTGTCCGGAGGTTCCGTCGTAGGCATCGAGGTACGAACTGCGTGCGAACACGAAGACGCCCGCCAACAACACACACATGACGAGCGACACCATCCAGACCTCGCGCCGCATCGGAGCCCTTTCGGCTTCGACGATGCGCCGACGGTCGGCTTGATGACGGGCTTGGGCCGCCAACGCTGAGAGCACGTCCTCGGTCTCCGCGCCTCTCGAGACAGCGATCAGCAATCCGACCGCGACGAGATCGGCCAGTGGTTCATCCATGTCATCGGCGAAGCGCCGGAACGCAACTTCCGCAGGCTGACCCGCGGACAGCCTCGCGAACAACGACCGCACGTGTGGACGGATAGAGGGGGGACATGTCTCCGTCGTTGCGCCGATGGCACCCACCGGCTGGTTGCCGGACTGCAACACGTCGCGGACGTTCTCGACCCATGCCGCGAGCGCCTCGGTGCGTTCGACTCCGATGTCGACACCCTGGCGTCGACGAGCGGCCGAGTTGACCATCCAGCCGACGAGCGCACCCACGACCACCGACGGCACCAGCCATCCCGACATCGCCGCGACAAGCAGCGCCGCGCCTACTGCGGCGAGCAGCGGCAGTCGCCGAGTCGACCCGGATCGCGCCGGTAGAGCGTGCCCCTTCCATCCCGACCACACCGTCGCCAGGCCGACGACGAGCAACGCAAACGCGCCCAACAGCATCAGCTCATCGCGGTTCATCAGGCACCGACCAACGTGTCGTTGGGAACGAAAAGTGACGTCGCTACACCCGCGAGGCGCAGACGGCGAAGATGGCTTTCGGACAGCGGGTTCTTCTGCACGAATTCGTCGAACTCGTTGAACCCCCACGTCTCCGTCGATCGCACCCCGCCCGTCTCACCGCGACCGCCGTACTCGACGATCGAGGTCACACAGCGCTGCGGAGCCCCGGCGTCGGTGTTGCGGACGAGATCGATGTGCACGACGAAGTCGATGGTCTCGGCGATCAGACTCCACACCGCGTACTCCGGAAGCTTGGTATTGCTCTTGGCGACGTAGAACGCCAACCGGCTGAGCACTGCTTCGACCGTGTGGGCGTGGATCGTCGCCATCGACCCGCGCTTGCACATCGACGCAACGTCGAGCATCTCCAACGCCTCGTCCTCGACGAGCTCGCCGACGATGACCCGATCCGGGTTCAGACGGCGGGTGAGCTCGACCAGTTCGCGCGCCGACACGGCGCCGCGCCCTTCGGTGTTGGCCTGGCGGGTGTACAGGGCCGGCGCGTCGGGGTGGCGCGGATCGTCTTCGAGACGCAGCTCGAGCAAGCCCTTCTCGACCGTGACGATCCGCTCCGACGGCGGAACCGCACCGAGCAGCTCCTTCAACAGCGTGGTCTTCCCTGCGCCCGGGCCGCCCGAGATCAAGATCGTCATGCCCGCTTGCACCAGTGCGGCGAGCTGCGGAACGAGCCAATGGGGGAACAAGCCGCGGTCAGCGAGACCGGCGAGCCCGACGCGGTTGACGGTGAAACGGCGAATCGCGATCCGCGGCTGCGACGACACGCCGCTGCGGCCGGGGCCTCCGAGCACCATCACGACACGCGATCCATCGGGAGCCTGAAGCGTGACCATCGGCGACTGCTCGTCGAGTCGAGACTCGGCGACGCCCATCGACAACGTCAGGCGACGCTGGAACGCGTACAGGTCGTCGGCCGAGTCCCACAGCTGGCCGAGGGCTTCTTTGCGGCCGTCGGAGTACGACACCCAGGTGACGCGGTGCGAGTTGACATCGATCTCTTCAACCTCGGGATCGTTCATGTACGGCTCGAGGGGTCCGGCGCCGACAGTTTCGGCATACGCAGCGGCGCGCACCGCACGCTCACTGTGCTCGTCGAGCAGAGCGTCGCCGCGCTGCAGCCGAGCCTGATTGAGCAGGGCGATCTCCTCCGCCATCCAGCGGCCCATCAAGAGTTCGAGGCGCGGGCGGTCCTCGCGAAGACCGACGCGACGAGCGGCGTCCGCGGTCGCGAACCCGGAGTCGGAAGATGCCGTATCGGCTTCGATCGCCTCGACCAGGCGGCTCGACAGCCGTGCCGTCAGCTCGCGAACGATGACCCTGTCGACGTTCACGCCGTCCGTCCGTCGTGTGAACGAACCTGACGCAGTTCGGCCGAGATCACGCCTGCGAGCTCGGTGAGCGACCGCATCAGAGGCGATCGGCGAAGTCGGATCGCCAAGCCGGCACGACCTGCGAGCACCGCGGCGGCCCAGGGATCGTCGGGGATGGCGACGACGGCGCCCGTGTCCACGAACGAGGCGATCTCGTCGGCGGGGTATGGACGGTCGCCGATCACTGCGACCACCGTCGGAATAGAACGCACTGCGAGTTGCAAGGCCAGTTCCGCGAGCCGCTCGAAGCCGAGCGCCGCTGCCGCGGCCGAGCCGGCGTGCTGGCGATGAGTCACGACGACGACGTCGGCGTGCAACACCAGCGGTGTCAGCGGGCCACGCAGCCTCCCGCCGTCAGCGATGACGGTCGGCGACGCGATCGCGGAGAGAACGGGCAGCACGGATGGGGCGGCGGCAGCAACGACGGCGCCCGCCTCGACAGCGCGGGTCGGGGCGACCAGCAGGTCGATGCCGCACGCGGCGCGCTGCACGTTCGACGAGATGGTCGACCACGTGCCCGGCGCTGAAGAGGCGGCAACTTCGGCGAGGCCCGGTGAACGGGGCACGTCGAGCCACGCGGAGAGGCACCCACCTGCCGGATCGAACTCGGCCACCAGACACGGCTCGTCGAGCGCCGCACCGATCCCGACGGATGTGGTGGTGGAACAGTCTCCGACCACTGCGACGAGACTCACGGCGTCATCCCCGCAGCATCCACACCCGGATCGATCAACACGACCCGAACGGCTGCGGCGCCGGCCACCGTGACGGCGTCCGCCGACGAGACCTCGAGCGACAGCGACATCTGCCCTGTCACCGAATCCGGTGCGGCGGGCAACCCGACGACCCGTCCCGTGACCGGGGCGAGCGGCAAGGTGTCACCGGTCGTCGGCATCACCACTTCGACCTGCGAGCGCTCGCGCAGTCCGGCCGGCACTTCGCCCGCCGGCAGGGTCACGGCGACGACCGCCGAGCCCGGGGCCACCAGCGGACGCGATTGCAGCAGCCCGGTCGACAGCAGTCCGCCACCGACGATGCGCACCTTCGCGTACTGCCCGACGACGGTCGGCAGGTCGACTGCGTGGACGACCGCCAAGGACGGGTCGGCCGACACGTCGATCGGACGGACGTCGGCCGCGGTCAACTGCGTGCCTGCCGGTAGATCGCGAACGACCTGCAGAACCGCCACGCGCTTGTCCGCGCTGGCGAACACCAGCAGGACGACGCCGACGGCGAGCATGGAAAGGATCGCCCCGACTGCGATTCGCAGCCGAGAGCGTGACGACGGCCGGAAGCCGCCCGGAGACGCGCCGGCCACGATGTTCGATGACCCCGCCCGCGTGGTATTCACTTGATTCCGCTACTTCCGTCCACTGTCCGCCGACAGGCACCGCGCACCCGACGTCAGGCTAGGCACGGCTCGCCACGGTTCGTATGAGTCGTTCGATCCATTCGCTCCACAGATGCGCAGCGAGCCGCTCATTGCGGAAACCGCGGATACGCAGTGGGCGGGTCGGCGACCGTCGCGATAGCCTCACGGTTCGCCAGGAGAGGTGCCAGAGCCAGGTCGAATGGACCGCACTGCTAATGCGGGGACCGCCTTCAAGCGGTCCGTGGGTTCAAATCCCACCCTCTCCGCCATGTGACGAGTGACCACCGCCGACGGTTCGGGCCGACAGGTTCGAGCCGACTCGGCGATGCCGCGGTCCCTGAATGTTGCATTTGTGTGACGATGGGACTAGACAAACGTCTTCTCCCACTGGTTACCGGGTCGTTGGCGCGCCCCGGGAGGTGCACGCACCAATGCAGTACGACAACTCCGACGATCCTTTTGGGTTCTGGAACGACGAACCCACTCGGCCGTTGAGACGTACGCACGGCGGCACCCGCTCGCACGGCGACACCACGGCGACCACCCGGATGATCCCTGTCGTGCGCAGCGAACAGGCGCGGCCACCTGCACCGACGCGCCCGCCCCGCAATCCGTTGGTCACCCGGATCGGGTTACTGGTCGGTGTGATGTTGCTGTTCGTTCCGATCGCGCTCAGCCTGCGCAGCAGCAAGACCCACCTCGAGGCATCCGGCCTCGACCCCGTCGGAACGGTCTCGATCGGCCAGTTGCCACCCGCTCCGACCGAGATCACCGACCCGCCTACCACCGAAGTGGCCACCACACTCTCGATCGCGACCGAAGCCCTGGTCGTCACCGCCCCGCCCACGGAGGCAGCGGTCGTGACGGAACCGGCGACGGCAGCCCCGACCACGGCCGCGGCGAAGAAGCCGACCGCCAAGCCGAAGCCGACGACGGCGCCGACGCAGCCGCCCGCCACGGCGGTACAGGTCGCGGAGAAGACGCCCTGCACACTGACCTACACGGTCGCCAAGAACGACGCATGGTCGACGATCGCCAGCCGCGCCAAGGTTTCGCTGAAGGATCTGTTGGCCGCCAACGACGCCTCCACCAGCACGCTGCTGTTGCCCGGCAAGGTCATCTGCCTGCCTGCGGG
>Ga0207648_10003311_pt1 | contig 16915 bp, 13 predicted proteins | sample KBSMisM32_FD_184310 | JGI IMG/M metagenome (GOLD analysis project Ga0207648, IMG submission 184310) | Miscanthus rhizosphere microbial communities from Kellogg Biological Station, Michigan, USA - KBS Miscanthus M3-2 (SPAdes) (version 2) | ecosystem: Host-associated > Plants > Roots >...
CCTTCCTGGTGGAGCGTACAGGTCAACTCGTGACGCACGATCAGACGCTCAAGGGCGTATGGGGTGCTGGCTACGACCGCGATGTGCACCTGCTCCGGATGACCGTGCGCAACCTTCGTCTCAAGCTCGAGGCGATCGCGCCCGGAGAGACGTTCATCGTCACCGAGTACGGGCTCGGCTACCGGCTGGTCGGTCCGCGCCCAGAGCACTGATCGACGGCGCGCGCCGGCGCGTGTCCGCTGACCCGGCCTCACGACGATCGAACCTTTCGAAGCCCTCGACCCCTATCGCATCTGCGCCCTGACGGCGCTCGGGTCGATCGACCGGACCGCATCGTCGGCGCCGGAGATCTCGAGCCCGGCGCCTCCCAAGAGGCGCCGGGCGATGGCTTCGCGGACCTGACGCGGCAGCGGGTCGATCGGGTCGCGTTCGGCGAGCGTAACGACCGCGAACGATCCCGAGAGGGCGTGTACCTTGAGCAAGGCGGTGGCGATGCCCCGTCGTCGGTGGTCCGGCGCGACGCCGAGCGCCAGCAACTCCCGCGTGCCGTCGGTGGGATCGGCCGGCGCTGACACGGCGAGACCGACGACGTCCGACCCGGCGACCGCAGCCGATACGATCGCGGATCCCCCATCACGCAGCGCCGCCGCGACAAGACGATGGCCGAGCACCGGGTCCGCCGGCGCGATCACCCGCGGCAGCAACGTCAGACGTGACCAGGTCTCGGCGTCGACCGTGGGCATGATGGTTGGCTCGCCGGTAGCGTCCGCCGCCGACACGGGCTGCGCCTCAGCTGAGGCCAACGGCGACCACCAGCCTTCCTCGATCGCGACCTGGAGCAGCCTCGGGAGGACGACCGACCGATGGATCGCGGCGAGGGCCAGGGCCCGCTGCTCGGACGCCTCCTGCGTCAGGTCGTACGGGATCCCCGCGTTCGGCTCGTCGTCGAACCGTTCGGGGAGCGGCGCCTGCCCGTACCGTGCCGCCTCGTCTGCCCAACGCGCTCGCCACGCCTCGGGTGTCGCGCTGGGCACCTCGCGATGTGCACCGGCCAGCCACGTCAGCGCCCACGTCCGTGGCACCACGCGGTAGGCGTCGTATCCACCGCCCCCGGTCGCAAGCCAGCGACCACCGCCGAATTGGTGCGCAAGCGCGTCGATCAAGCGCGCCGCCTTGCCGTGCGCTGTCGTTGTCACGTGTAGATGGGCCAAGGGATCCCACCCGTGCGAGTCGGCGCCGTGCTGCGAGACGATCAGATCCGGCCCGAACGCGGCCGCGAGCGCCGGAAGGTACGACTCCACGATCGGGTACCACGCCGCTTCGCCCGTGTAGGGCGGGAGCGGCACGTTCACGACCGTCCCGGCGGAGGCGCCGTCCCCGACCTCGTCGACGTCGCCGGTACCCGGGAACAGGTATCGACCACTCTCGTGGATCGAGAACGTGAGGACGCCTGGGTCCTCCCAGAACAGCGCCTGCACCCCATCGCCGTGATGCACATCGAGGTCGATGTACATCACCCGCAAGCCATCGCGACGGGCACGGGCGATCGCCAGCGCGGGGTCGTTGTAGATGCAGAAACCGGAGGCACGCGCGCGCATCGCGTGGTGGAGGCCGCCGCCCGGATGGAAGGCATGCTCGACCCGCCCGTCGAGGATCGCCTCCATCGCCCGCATCGATCCACCGGCCACAGCTGCCGACGCCTCATGCATGTCGGCGAACGGGGGGTTGTCGCCCCAGCCGATCCCGGCCTCCATCGGTCCGAACGGGTCGACGGAGAAGCGGCGAACGACCTCGATGTACTCCTGGACGTGGCACAGCCGCAGATCGGCATCCGGCGCAGGGTCCGGGGCCAGACCCGGCTCGGCGCCGACTGCGCGAAGCAGGTCGATGCCCGGTCCGAACCGACGCGGCGTCAGGACGTGGTCGGGCCCGAAGTCGTAGTCGGTCGAACGGGGGCCGAAGACCAGGAGCACCCGGGCACGATACCCACTCTCGCCCGCGTTACCATCCGGCGATGGATCTATGGATCGTGCTCGTGATCATCCTGGTAGCCGTGATCGTGTGGCGGGGGCCGAAGACCCTGCCGCAGCTCGGTAAGGCCTTCGGCCGCGGCGTCAAGGAAGCGCGCGAGGAGGCAGCCAAGGCGCAGACGGAGATCCAGGCTCGCACGACGACCGACCCCGAAGATCGCGTCGCCGCCGCACCTGAAGCGCCGCCCGCGCCGCCGGCGCCGATGCCCGCGACGACCCCGGCTCCGCCCGTGGCTCCACCTGCGGACGAACCGTCCAGCGACCACACACCGCCGGGCACGGTCTGACGCTCGGGTGACGCCCGACGAACTCGCCGCTCTCACGCATCGCCCGGATCCCGGCCCTCACCGCACCATCGTCGAGATCGCCGGCGCCTCGATCATGACCCTCGCCGACCTCCCACCACTCCGCGACAAGCTCCTGTTCGTCGGGCTCAACCCGTCACCAGTCAGCGTCGAAGCCGGGCACTACCTTCAGGGCCGGATCGGCCAACGCTTCTGGCAACGATTGATGCATACAGGCATCATCCCGGCCGCTACCGCGATCGAGGCCGCCGACGACGCGCTCATCGCTGCGGGCCACGGCATCACCGACCTCATCAAGCGACCGAGTCCACGCGACGAGGCGCCCGACGATGAGCTGCGGGCAGGGGTCGGGCCGCTGTGGCAGAAGATCGCCCTATGGCGGCCGGGCGCGGTCGTGTTCATCTACAAGCGCGCCGCCCAGATCGCGGCTGGACGGACGCTCGAGGAGCACTGGGGTCACATCGCGGGGATGGCCCTCGCCGGTCGACCGTGCTTCCTGATGCCAGGCCCCTACGCGACGACCGAGCAGGTCGACGAAGGCCTCAATCTCCTGCGGAACCTGGTGAAGTCACTGCCGGTGGATCGCCCGTAGCGTCGGCGTCCGCCTCGGACACCGATCCCGGCGTGGCCGGCAGCCCGAGCGCGAACGCGACGATGAGCAGGGCCCACGCCGTCCACGAGACATAGGCGAGGAGCGACAGGATCGGCCCGGAGTCCGGACCGAATGGCACGAGGCTGAGCGCCGGGAAGATCAGGCGGAACCCGAACAGGATCGTCGTGGCGAGGGCAGCGACGCCCCAGGCTCGACGCGGCGCCTCACGTGCGATCCACCCGCTGATCGTCACGACCGCCAGATACGCCCACGCGAATGTGACGACCGCGCTGAGGACCACGCCGATGATCACCTGGATGGTCAGCATCGGCGTCGAATCGGCGGGAAGCGCCGACAAGGCGGTCAGGCTGACGATCGACCCGACGCCGGCGAGCGCCGCCAGCCAGACGGTGAGCGGTCGTTCGGCCTTGGTCGCCTCGTGAGCCCGTGCACTGGAAAGCCCGGCTCCGACATAGAGCAGCCCGAAGATCGTCACCAAGAGCGTGAAGACGCGGAAGGCGAACTCGGCTGGCGTCTCGGCCAGCAGCGTCGGGTCGTCCGCGGGAGCGAGCCCGCGAAGGAAGTCGCGGATCGGTTCCTGGAACGCGCTCATCAGCTCACCGAAGGACAGCAGGATCACCCCGAACACGAGGACGCGCAGGCTCACGCGAGCGTCCGGATGCCGATAGAACAGTGCGACGCCGATCAGGGGCGCCGTCAGCGCCGGTACCCACGACAGGATGTACTCGATCGCGGATCGGACATCCCCGGGAATGACCGACGGCTGCCATGCCTGGACCAGCCGCCAGAGCTGCAGCGCAACGATGGCGACGAAGAACAGCACCCACGGCGACAAGCGCGTCAGGGTGTCCGGCAGGTGTGGGGGACGCGCATCGGGGAACGGCTTGACGCTCGAGGGCTCTGTCACGACTCGGAGTCTAGGGCGCGGTGTCCACCGAGCCACCGAGCGTCGGGCGCCGCGGATCGAAGCCGGGTGACCGACTGCCGCCAGACGCCCTCATCGACCGGCCCGAAGATCGACCGCGCTGCTCGCTCTCCATCGAGATCGCCCATGAGGACGAACTGCCCATCGCCCACGATGAACGCGAGTCCCTCGCGCTCGAGGCCCGGCGCGGCGAGCACAAGAAGCGGCACGTCCCCCGACTCGATCAGCGCTCCGTCCGCCAACTCGACGACCGGGTGCGGCAGAAAACGGCCACCACCAGGACCGACGAGGACATCCAGTCCGAACTGCTCCCGTATCGACTCGGCACCCGCGGCGTGGTCCGGCACCGCCGACGTCAACGCGATCGCATGGATCCGGCCACCGCGTCGCCTCGCCTCCTCGACCGCGACGTCGAGCGCTGGCCCGGTCGGGTCTCCCGGATCCACCAGCACGAACCGGCGGTGGCCGACGAGATACGCGTTCACGGGCTGACCGGCGACGCCGCCACCCGCCGGCATCCCGATCCGCACGACGGCGTCGCCGACCTCTTCCACCTCGACCTCGCCCAACCTCCCCGGCGCCATCGACGACCGGATCTCGTCGACCGACGAGACCCACAGGAGCTGCGCGAGGGTCGTCGATGTCGGCAGCCACATCGCGAGCTCGCCACGCCGCATCGACTCGAGCGCATCGATCGGTCGGTGCCACGAGTGCGCGACGACCTCATCGCCGATCAACGTCGCATCGGCTTCGTCGGGCATGGCTGCCGCGAAGAACCGCGCGTCGAACCGCCGCTCCAGGATCGGTGGCGTGACCCATCGTGAGAGCGGCACGAGCAGGTCCGTCCGCAAGCGAAGGTCCAGCCGGTCGACGATCGATGGCCACGCCGCGGCCGACGCCAGCAGCGTCGCCCGCGCATCGCCAAGATCCGCGCCCGCGTCGTGGTCGGCCAGCAGGATCCCGACCTCCTCGAAGGCCTCGCGGATCGCGGCGATGTACGCGCCGAGCGCATCGACCGGCGGAAGGTCGCCCCCAAGAGCCGTGGCGGCCGCTTCCGGGGAGGTCACGCTGCGCGCCTGGACGCTCGCGTCGAGGTCCGCCTCGTCCACCCTGCCACCCGGGAAGACGTGGACATCGGGCGCGAAGGCCATCGATGCCGGGCGATGCGTCAGCAACGCCACGAGCCCGTCGCGACCGGGTCGCAGCAGAACGACGGTCGCGGCAGGTCTTGGCTCGCCCACAACGGCCATCGTACGGGGACGGCTCGCCATTCCGGCGACCTATCCAATCCCCACCAGTCCGACCACGAAAGTCCCAGCGCCGAACGGACCTTTCGCTGACTACCGTCGCGTCCCGTGGCGGGCGACATTGCGCATGACCACCCACCGTCACGGAGGCCTGGCCCTCCCTTGCCGACCGATACGAACGAGGCGACGGCGCAGACGGGCATGACCGCGCTGCGTCGCTTCCGTGTGCCCATCCGCGCGCGGACCGGGGTCGTCGTCGTCAGCATCGCGCTCCTCGGAACGGTCGCCGGTCTGGTGGTCCTCTCGCAGATCACCGACCAGATGCGTGGCGAGGCCGACGCGCGCCAGGATCGCCACGTGGCGGAGGAGTCGGCCTCACTCGAAGCGTTGATGGCCTCCGCCTCACGTGACCTTCGGCTCGCCCGACGAAACACGGTCTTCGAGACTGCGCTCGCCGACACCAGCGGTCAGCTGTTGCCGGCCGACCGCGCCGCCGTCGAGACCGCGATCACCTATCTCGGCGACCGATATAAGGTCGACGAGATCTGCCTTATCCGGTCGGATGGCCTGGAGGCCGCCCGCTGGGTTGGTGGTGCCGGGGTCGCCCCGCTGAGCGACCTCTCACCCGACGAGCGCCAGAACAACCCGGCCGTGCTGCCGACGCTGCCGCTCGCCGACGACGCGTTCTACGAGACCGCGCCGTACGTCTCCCCCGATTCGAACCGCTGGGTGCTCGGCCTGGCGACGCCGATCATCCTCGCGAGCGGCGTCCATGCCGGCGTCCTCCACATGGAGATCCCCATCGAGCGGTTCGCCACCGAGCTCGACGGGATGGCCTTCGGGCCCAACAGCTACAGCGTGTTGCTGGATCGATCCGGCAAGCTGCTCGTCCACCCTGAGCTCGACGTCTTCAGGACCCAGCAGGGCATCCCCGTAAACCCTGATACCGCCGAATTCCCGATCGCCGCGGCCGCCGGCTCGACGTCATGGCGTGATGCCGTGAGCACGATGCTGTCGAACCCATCGGGTGCGACGACGTTCCAGGAAGGCGGCGCGACGTACAGGCTCACGTATCAAGCGGTACCTGGCTCCACGCGCATCGTCGGCGTCGTTACACCGACGTCCGAGCTGTATGCCGATGTGAACCGGGTGCTGCTCAACCTCGCGGTCACGGCTGGGCCGCTCCTGATCCTCGTGATCGGGGTCGGCGCGTGGTTCGGTCAGCGCGCGTCAAAGAGCAATCGACGCCTCGCCCAGGTCAACGCGCGGCTCGAGGGCGTCAACGAGGCGCTCGAGCAGACGAGCCGCTCCAGCTCCGAGCTGGCGCGCGAGTCGGCGCTGCTCAACCAGTTCACCGAGCTCTCGGCGCTGAGCGAGGACGAGGTCGCCCTGTCGAGCGCCACGATCGCGACGCTCGACGAGCTGCTCCATCCCGACGACGCAGCGCTGCACGTCTCGAACCCCTCGAAGGACCGCGCTGTCCCGCAGGCCACGCAAGGCGAGCAGGCTGCCGACGTGCTGTCGCTCCGCGAGCTCGGGCGTTGCCCCGCGTTGCGCAGAAGCAGCCTCTACGTCACGACCGACGTGAGCGCGCGACTCGCGTACGGATGCCCGGTCTATCCGGTCGAGAGCGGGACCCTCGCGTGCATCCCATTGGTCGCCCTTGGCGAGACGGTCGGGGCAGCCCACCTGCATTGGCGCGAACCACGCGACCTATCGCTGCCGCTCCGGCTTGCGGTCACCCGGGTGGCGGAGCACGCCGCGCTCTCGATCGCGAACCGCCGCCTCCTCCTCGCGCTGCGCGGTCAGGCCGACACTGACGCGAGGACCGGTTTGACGAATAGCCGCGCGTTCGACGAGAGCGTGGCGCGCATCTTGTCGCTTCGAGCCCAGCGCGATCCGCTGTCGGTCCTGATGCTGGACCTCGATCACTTCAAGGAATTCAACGACCGATACGGTCACCCCGCCGGCGACGAGGCGCTGCGCGCGTTCGCCAACCTCATGACGTCCTGTATCCGGGACGACGACCTGGCCGCTCGCTATGGTGGCGAGGAATTCGCCATCGCGCTCCCGGGTACGGACGCCGCGGCTGCTTTGGAGGTCGCGGAGCGCATCCGCGAGCGCACCGAGGCAACGATCATCCCGCTCGCGCCGGGGGTCACCGGCAGGCTAACGGTCTCCATCGGGATCTCGTCAGCCCCGGCGGATGGCACCGAGCTGCTCTCGCTGCTGCGAGCCGCCGACGAAGCCCTCTACCGAGCCAAGCTCGATGGCCGGAACCGCGTCGTGACGCGGCAACCGCCCAAGGCTGGCGGAGCCCGTCGCGTCCCTCGAACGACGACCGCGTGACTGACGACGCCGTGGAAGTCGGCGGTCAGGGGATCGGCGCGGCTCGGAGCTGATCGGTCAGCGCGGCCGCCGACGTGACCGGCAGCTGACACACGAAGTCGCGGCAGACATACGCGGTCGGGCGACCATCGATCTGCGGACGATCGTGAAGCAGCGCGATCGTCGAGGGGCCGGCATCGTCCGCCCGTGCGACGGCGAGGACCTGGAACGGCCGCCACTCCGCCCAGACCGGGGAGAACACCGCCTGTGTTTCGGCATCTGACGGATCGCCGATGACCGCGACCTCGACCGCATCACCGGCCGCGAAGGCGGCCGCGACGAGCCACTGGGCGAAGGCGGTCGGGTAGCGCGCCATCAGCGGTACGACCGTGCCGATCGCCCGTTCTGCCGCGGTCCGATACCGGCCTTCGCCGGTGAACGCCGCGATGCGCAGCAGGACCGTCGTCGCCATCGCCGCGCCCGATGGGGTCGCGTTGTCTTGCGCGTCCTTAGGACGAGTGATGAGCTGCTCGTGATCGGTGGCGGTATCGAAGAAACCGCCGTCGGGATCGGCGAACTTCTCGAGGATGGTGTCCACGAGACCGCCCGCGAGCGTGAACCAGCGCTCGTCGAAGGTCGTCTCGTACAGCGCGAGCAGCCCCTCCGCCAGGTCGGCGTAGTCCTCGAGGACCCCTGCGCCGACCGCTCGCCCGTCCTTCCAGGAGCGCTGCAACGAGCCGTCCTCGCCGAGCAACCCGCCGACGATGGCTTCCGCCGCATCGATGGCCGCGACCGTGTACCGCTCCTCCCCGAGCATCCGGCCGGCCTCCGCGAAGGCTGCGATCGCGAGGCCATTCCAGGCCGCCAGCGCCTTGTCATCGCGAGCCGGCTGCGCGCGGCCTGCCCGCGCGGCCAGCAGGGCCGCACGCGAGGAAGCCAGTGACGCCTCGACGTCTGCATTTTCGCGGGTCGGGGGCTCTGTCGGGCTTGGCCAGACGCGAGAGAGGATCGTCACGCCCTCCCAGTTGCCGCCCTCGGCCACGCCGTACGCCGACGCGAACCGCTCGAACGCCTCGTCGTCACCGAGGACATCACGGATCTCGGCAGCGCGCCAGGTGAACGTGGCGCCCTCCTCGCCCTCCGTGTCGGCGTCCTGGCTCGACGCGAATGCACCGTCGTCACGACGCAACTCACGAAGCATGTAGTCGAGTACGCCGACCGCGACGGACTTGTATCGAACGGAATCGACCCCCGCGGACGCCATAGAAGCATGGAGGTATACGCGCGCGAGCTGCGCGTTGTCGTAGAGCATCTGCTCGAAGTGCGGGACGAGCCACCGGGTGTCCGTCGCGTAGCGATGGAAGCCGCCGCCCAGCTGGTCGCGGATCCCGCCATCGGCCATCTTGTCGAGCGTGAAGCGGACCTTGGCGCCGGGCGAAGGATCGCCGGCGACGATGCGCCGCAACAGGTACTCGAGCGTCATCGGCTGGGGGAACTTGGGAGCGCCGCCCCACGACCCGTTGCGCGCATCGAACCGTTCGTCCAGCCCCGCGTCGACGACGCGGAAGAACCCGGCATCGATCACCGCGTCGCCACCGGGGACCGCGGTCCGCGCGCTATCGACCAGCGCCGACGTCAATCGCTGACCCGCGGCTGTCACCTCGTCACGCTGGGTCCGCCAGGCCTCCGATACACCGTCAAGCACCTGCCGGAAGGACGGCATCCCGTGCCGCGGCTCATCGGGGAAGTAGGTCCCGCCGTAAAACGGTCGGCCCTCGGGCGTCAGGAAGACGGACATCGGCCAACCGCCGCTGCCGGTCATCGCCTGGACGGCGCTCATGTAGATCGCGTCGAGGTCGGGGCGCTCCTCGCGGTCCACCTTGATCGACACGAAACGGTCGTTCAGGACACGGGCGGTCGTCTCGTCCTCGAAGGATTCGCGCTCCATGACATGGCACCAGTGGCAGGCGGCATAGCCGATCGACAGGAAGATCGGCCGGTCGAGGAGCCTCGCGCGAGCCAACGCGTCGGGGCCCCACGGCATCCAATCGACGGGATTGTTCGCATGTTGGAGCAGGTAGGGACTCGTCTCTCCGGCAAGCCGGTTGGGCATGGCTCGATGGTACGCCGGACGCCCGGAGGGCCTGACCGGTGCCTGGTGGCACCGAAACCGACAGATGAGTGGCGGTTATCGCATGGATAACGGTGGGTCGAGGGCCCTTGGCTATGGTCCGAATCACGCGCGAGGACTAGGCTTCTCGCCCTGGCGAATCCGCGCGTGCGGCCGCCGGTCATTGGGGGTTGCCTGACGTGGAGTGCAGGCTGTCGTGAGACGGGTGATCGTCGGTCTCCTGGTCGCCATGCTTGGCGTCTGGGTGATCGCGCCTGTCAGCGCGCTCGCCGCGTCACCGTCGACCGGCGTTCCGAAGGTCGTCCTGATCGTCGGGCCCTCGGGCGCAGCGACCGACCGGTACCGATCCGAGGCGCGCGCGGCGGCGTCGGTCGCACGTCGGTACACCCTGGACGTCACCGAGATCTACTCCCCGAACGCGACGTGGCCGGCCGTCAAGGACGCGCTCCAGGGAGCGAGCGTCGTCGTCTATATGGGCCACGGGAACGGGTGGCCGAGCCCGTATCGAAACACGCTCTACCCGCCGAGCCAGAATGGCTTCGGGCTCAACCCGACGGCCGGTAGCGGCGACACCGCGCATCAGTACTTCGGCGAGGGACCCATCGCCCAGAGCATCCGTCTCGCACCGAACGCGGTCGTCTTGCTGAACCATCTCTGCTACGCGTCGGGCAACAGCGAACCCGGATTGGCCGAGGGCCCGCTGTCGATGGCCAAGCAACGCGTCGACAACTTCGCTGCGGGCTTCGTGAAGGCGGGCGCGGCGGCGGTCGTCGCCGAGGCCTACGACGACCCGAACCATATGCTGCGGGCCGTCCTTGCCGGCCGCGGCGGCATCGAGTCGGCCTGGCGGCATTCAGCATCCGCCAACGGCAACACGTTCGGCTTCGAGAGCTCCCGCAGCCCGGGCTATGTCGCCGAGATGGATCCCGATCACGCTGCGTCGGGTTTCACCCGATCGATCGTGCTGAAGAAGGGGCTCGCCTCGGCGGACGTGCTTCGCTCGGCGCGCGGGACCACCGCGATCACGACGCCGGTCCCTGCCGCCGTCCTGGTCCCGAGCCTCATGGGCACAGGGCTGGTGCTGAAGACGCCGGTCCTCAGGTCCACGGCTGCAGGTCGCTCGCTCTGGTATCGGATCCCCTATGCGGTGCCGGCTTCGGACCGCCTGCCGGACGGCATGGAAGCGAGCGTCCGCTGGGACCCGCTCGATCCACCGACGTCGGGTTCGACCGCGGACCCGACCGCGCCACCGGACTTCGGGCTCGTAACGCCGGAGCGCCTCGGTGACGTCGTCGCTCCGACCGCTCTCCGGATGGATCCCAAGGCACTGTCCGTTCGGGTGAACGCGCCACAGACACCGGGTCGGTATCGGCTGACCGTGATGCTCCACGACAAGGACGGGGTCGCGTACGACCCCAATACCCAAGCCCTGCTCCAGCCGCTGATCGTTCGCCTCACCGGCCCGAATGACGCCGCGATCTCGGCCCCGTCGAGCCTTGACATGCAGCCCGGTGAAGCGCGGGGGATGACCGTCTGGGTCACGAACCTTGGCAGCGCCGCCTGGGGCACGAAGGCGGTGTCCGGGATCGCCAACGGGACGAACCGCAAGCCGGTCGGCGCGGAGCCGGCCACGCACGCGCAACTGGTAGGGTCGTGGGTGCCGTTGGGCGTCGCGGACGAGCGCCAGGTAGAGGCCGCGGCAGCCGCCTCGATCACCCCGGTCGAGCTGCGCGCCGCATTCGCTCCTCGGGCCATCGGCCAGGCGAACCTGAGCGTCTTCGCGCCCACCGCTGAGGGCGACTACCTCCTGGTCATCGACATCATCACGCCCGAGGTCGGCTCGCTCGCCGCACAGGGCGTCGAACCGACGATCGTCCGGGTCCATGTCGCGGAGCCCGTGCCCGCCGCGACGCTCGCGCCGACACCCACGCCCAGCCCGGCGGCCTCGCCGGCGCCCACTCCTTCCACGCCGCCGCAACCCCTTCAGCCCGAGGACTAAGGGCTGCGACCCGTCCTCGTTCTACCATCCGACACGATGGTCGAAACCAATGCCGTCGACGGCTTCCTGCCGTCGGTCAACGGCCTCCACTTCGCGAACAGATATCCCTCCGGCCCGACCGTGAAGCTCGGCGCGCTCGACCCACGCTGGGTCGGCGTCGGTGATGCCGATGCGGGGCTGTGTGGCGGGATGAGCTGGTTCGTCCGAGAGTGGTTCGAAGTCGGCCGGACCGTCCCCGCCGACACCTCGGCGCCTGCGAACGGATCTCCCCTATTCAAGGCGATCGTCCGGCGTCAGGTCATGTCGCTCGACTGGCTTCGCGGTCCGGTCAAGTTCTGGCTCGCCGCCCTGTCATCGCCCCAACGACTGCGCCAGAACACCATCGAGATCGAATGGCCACGGATCAAAGGCTCGATCGACGCGGGTCGGATGCCGATGCTGGGGCTCGTCCGCCATCGCGGGTGGAACCCGTTCGACCTGAACACGGATCACCAGGTCCTCGCCTACGGATATGACACCGCCGGCCCGGACGGCCCAACGAAGATCCGCGTCTACGACCCGAACTGGCCCGATCGCGACGACGTGTCGATCACGCTGCTGAGCGGTGGCCTGCTCCAGTCGACCGGCGAGCCGCTCTTCGGGTTGATCGACCAGGGTTGATCGAGCCCGGCTGAACGACCCGGGCGTGGCCCGCCCGACTCGCGACGGCCACGGCCCACGACGCGGTACGACGGTTGACACGCATCCACGAGGTTCTATCCTCCAAGTCGTCAGACGACTGACGATTTGGGACCGCGATCCCTGAACGCGGAGGGTGGCGCGAGCGTGTACGCGATCGGCTGCGATGTCGGCTCGCAGAGCCTGAAGGGCATCCTGCTTGACCCGTCGGGCGCGGTCGTGGCGGAGGCTGCCGCGGCGTACGAAGTCGAGTACCCGCATCCCGGCTGGGCACAACAGGACGTCGCGGATTGGCGAACGGCTCTGGGGGACGTCGTCCGTTCCCTACTCGGCAAGGGCGCGATCCCGGCGACCGACGTCGGCACGCTCGGACTGGCGACCCAGGTCGACGGGCTTGTCGCGGTCGACGCGGACGGTGAGGCGCTCCTTCCTGCGATCATCTGGCTCGACCGGCGAGCCTCTGCGCAAGTCGGCGCGTTCGACGCGCTGGATCGGTCGACGATCCGCCGCATCACCGGGCTGAACCTCGACGCCTCGCACGTCGCCCCGAAGATCCTCTGGCTCCGTGATGCCCATCCCGACGTCTTCGAGCGCGCTGCCGGACTTCTCCTCCCCGGCAGCGCGCTCGTCGCCTGGCTCACCGGCGAACAGGTCCTCGACCATGCGAACGCCTCCTCGACGCTGCTTTACGACGTCTCCGATCGGACCTGGTCGGCTGAGATGCTGGACGCGACCGGACTCGATACCCATCGGCTCGGCACGATCTGCGCGGCCGCCGAAGTCGCTGGTCCACTCCGCCCCGCAGCCGCGGAGGCGATCGGCCTGACGCCATCGACCAGGGTGGTCGTCGGCACCGGAGACGAACACGGTGCGAGCCTCGGCGCGGGCGCGATCCGTGAGGGCATCGTCGTCGACATCAGTGGGACCGCCGAACCGGTCGCGGTCGCCGCCCCGAAACCCACGATCGACGAGACCGGACTCCTGGAAACGCACGCCCACGCCGATCCGCGCGTGTGGCTCATCGAGAACCCGGGCTTCGTGTCGGGCGGCAGCGTTCGCTGGTTCCAGGATCTGTTCGGCGGCGCGGCGTTCGCGGACCTCGACCGCGAAGCTAGGACGTCCGGACCGGGAAGCGACGGCGTGACGTTCCTGCCGACCCTCTCGGGCTCGACGGCTCCGCGCTGGAACGATCGAGCGCGCGGCGTCTTCGCCGGCTTGTCGCTCAACCATGACCGGGGCGCCATGTTTCGCGCAGTCCTCGAGGGGTGCTCCTTCGCGCTGCGCGACATCGTCGATCGGCTCGGCGAGCTGGGCCTCGGCGCCGATGAGATCCGCGTCGTCGGTGGCGGCGCCCGTAGTCGGCTCTGGCTTCAGATGAAGGCGGACGTGACCGGACACCGCGTGCGCGTGCTGGCCGATGACGAGGCGACGGCGCTCGGAGCCGCGATGCTCGCGGGCGTCGGTGCTGGGACCTTCGCTGACCTCGACGAGGCGGTCACAGCGCTCACGACGCTCGATCCCGTCGCATATGACCCGGATCCAGCGACGTCGGCGGGCTACGCCGATGCCTACGGTCGCTATCGAGGCTTGTTCGACGCCGTCGAGCCGGAGTTCGCGAGGCTCCCGGGATGACCGGATCCGTCGCCCTTCCCGATCCGACCGCCCTCGACGACCTGCGAAGCCGGCTCGGCCCGACCCGACGACCGATCGGGATCCGGTGCATCCGGATCGGCCCCGATGCGCTCGATCGCCTGGTCGACGACGTCGCCGAGATCCGGCGCGACGGCGACGTGCTCGTCGTGATGGACCAGACCCCCATGACGCGGCGCGGCGCCGACCTCAAGGCGATGGCCGTCTCCGCGCTCGAGCAGCGATTCCCGACGCGGACCGCCGTCCTCGGCACGGCCGGTGACGAACTCCATGCGGACGAGGCGGCGAGCGCAGAACTCGACCGTCACATAGCCGGCGTCGGATGCGTGGTCTCGGTCGGCTCGGGGACGATCACCGATCTCGCCAAGGACGCCTCACTGCGCGCCGGCGACGTCCCGTTCGTCATCGTCCAGACCGCCGCCTCGGTCAATGCCTTCTCGGACGACATGGCGGTCCTGTTGCGCGACGGTGTGAAGCGGACGGTCCCATCACGTTGGCCGGACATGGTCATCGCCGACGACGACGTCCTCGCAGGTACCCCGCACACGATGCATCTCGCGGGTTTCGGCGAGCTCTGCTCGATGTTCACCGCGCCGGCCGATTGGTACCTGGCCACCGCGATCGGCATGGACGACACGTTCGACGCGGGCATCGTGGCGCTGTTCCGCGAGGGCGCCGACACCGTCCTTGACTCGGCGTCGAGGATGCCGTCCATCGCCAGCGATCCGGGGCTGCTCGAAGAGCTCGCGGGGCGCATGGCCCTGACGGGGATCGCGATGGGGGTGGCGGGCCGCACCGCGCCGCTCTCCGGCACGGAGCACCTCGTGAGCCACCTGCTCGACATGCGTGCCGCCGCCGGAGGGTCCGAGACGGCCCTCCACGGCGCCCAGGTCGGCGTCGCGAGCGTCCTCGCGGCCACGATCTGGCACGACACCCTCGACCGCTTCGACCCGACCGTCCTGGAACGCAGCGGCGTCGCCGACCATCCGGGCGCGATCGAAGGGCTGGTCCACGATGCCTTCGATCCGCTCGATCCCAGCGGCCGGATGGCCGGGGAGTGCTGGCGCGACGTCAGCCGCAAGGTCGACCGCTGGGCGGGCGCCGCGGCCGGCATCCACGCGTTCGTCGCCGACTGGGACCGTCACCGTGCCGCCCTCAAGGAACTCGTCGTCACCCCCGATCGTTTGCGGGACGCACTCGTCGCCGCCGGCGCGCCGTCCACGGTCGGAGAACTCGACCCGCCGGCCTCGGAGCAGGTCGTCCGCTGGGCACTGACCGCACTTCCGCTGATGCGCGACCGGTTCACCGTCGCCGACCTGCGGTTCTTCGCCGCCGATTGGGATCCGGCCATGGTCGACCGCCTCCTCACGGCGTCCGGCGTGCTGGGAGCGAGCGCGTGACCGACATTACCCTGCACCGGCCCGACCGGATGTTCGCGGGCTATGTCTTCGACCTGGATGGGACCCTCTATCTCGGCGACCACCTCCTGCCCGGGGCCGCTGAGGCCCTGGAAGCGATCCGCGCCCATGGCTCGCGCGTGGCGTTCCTCAGTAACAAGCCACTGGACGCGCCCGCCACCTACGCGGCCAAGCTCACGAGCCTGGGCATCCCGGCGCGACCCGACGAGGTCGTGACATCGACCGACGCGCTGATCCGTTATCTCCAAGCGCACGCGGCCGGCGCGACCATCCTCCCGATCGCCGAGCCCCTCGTCGTCGACCTGTTGCGGACCGCGGGCTTTGCGATCGTCGACCTGGACCGGCCCGAGACGGCCGACCTCGTCGTCGTCTCGTGGGACCGCACCTTCGATTACGACAAGCTCGTCGCCGCGTTCCGCGCGGTCCGAGCCGGGGCTCGGATCGTCGCCACCAACCCCGATCCGTTCTGCCCGACGCCCGATGGCGATCTGCCCGACTGCGCGGCGATGCTCGCGGCGATCGAGGCGTCGACCGGCGCGAAGGCCGAGGCCATCGTCGGCAAGCCGTCGCGCCACATGTCCGACGCGCTGTTGGAGCGCATCGCGCTGCCACCCTCGGACACCGTCCTCGTCGGCGACCGCATCACGACGGACGTCCGCATGGCCCACGAGGCGGGTATGGCATCGGCCCTGGTGCTCACCGGGGCGACACCGAGGTCCGCAATCGACGACGCGCCCTACGCCCCGGACTACGTCCTGGACGGCGTCGCCGAGATCCTGCCCGCCGATCGACTGAAGGAGGTGTCGTGATCGAGTTCATCTTCATGCTGACGCGCAACGACCAGACCGTGTCGGACGCACATCAGGTCTACGACACGCTCCGCGACACGGGGCTGCGCTACGTCGGCTTCAAGGACATCGGGCTGCCACCGTCCGAACTGCGGCAGCTCGCCGCAACGATGCGGGCCGACGGCCGCGAGGTCTTCCTCGAGGTCGTTTCGGAGCGCGCCGAGGACGAACTGCGGTCCGTCGAGGCGGCACTCGACATCGGCGTCGACTGGCTGATGGGCGGTACCCATGCCGACGAGGCGCTGGCGATCCTCGACCAGGTCGGGCCGCCAGGAACGCCGGGCCGACCCAAGTACTGCCCCTTCCCGGGTCGCGTGATCGACCACCCGAGCATCCTCGAGGGCTCGATCGAGGAGATCTCGCAGAGTGCCCACGATCTGACCGCCCGCCCGGGGGTCGATGGTCTGGACCTCCTCGCGTATCGATGGCATGGCGACGTGCCGAGCCTCGTGCGCTCGGTCGTCGATTCGGCCACCGGGCCGATCATCGCTGCCGGGAGCGTCGACTCGGCTGAGCGCATCGAAGCGCTGGCGAAGGCGGGCGCCTGGGCGTTCACGATCGGTGGCGCCATCTTCGATCGCCGGCTGCCGGCCGGCGACACGGTCAGAGAACAGGTCGAGTGCGCCCTTGCGATGTCGGCTGCGGCCGGCGGAAGGGAGGTGGTCGCCGACGGTGCCTGACGGACGGATAGCCCGGAACCCGGAGGACCATCCATGAACGGAGGAAGAGGAGGAGACATGTCG
>Ga0207648_10003312_pt1 | contig 16914 bp, 15 predicted proteins | sample KBSMisM32_FD_184310 | JGI IMG/M metagenome (GOLD analysis project Ga0207648, IMG submission 184310) | Miscanthus rhizosphere microbial communities from Kellogg Biological Station, Michigan, USA - KBS Miscanthus M3-2 (SPAdes) (version 2) | ecosystem: Host-associated > Plants > Roots >...
GAAGGAGCATGCGACCGCGCTCGCGGCCGGCGTCAAGGGCGTCGTCAGCGTCGACAACGAGCTGACGGTCGACGCCAAGAAGTAGGCGGCGCACGCCGACCGGCGCTGATCGCGCCGGCGGTGACGGCGCTGACAGCGCTGACCGCGTGGCGATCCGTCGCCGGTCAGTGCTTCGAGATCTCGATCAGTTCGACTTCGAACTGCAGCGTTGCGTTCGGCGGGATCACTCCGCCGGCGCCGCGCGACCCATAGGCGATCGACGGCGGGCAGGTGAGCTTGGCCTTGCCGCCGACCTTCATCTTCTGCACCCCTTCGGTCCAGCACGGAATCACCCCGCCGAGCGGGAATTGCGCCGGTTCGCCGCGCTTGTACGAGCTGTCGAATTCCGTGCCGTTGGCGAGCGTGCCGCGGTAGTGGACCTTGACCACGTCGCTGGCGACCGGGCTGGCACCAGTGCCATCCTTCAATGAGCGATAGACCAGGCCGCTGGGCGTGGCGAGTGCGCCTTTCTCCTTCGAGGCGGTCGCGGCGAGGTCGGTATCCGACCAGGCCAGCGGCGCGAACGTCGTGGCGATCAGCAGGGCTGCGACGGTGCGCAGGCGTGTCGTATTCATCGATGCTTCCTTGTCTTCGGTTGTTCAGTGATGGTGGTGCGCCGTCGCCACCGCGGCCAGCTTGTCGCGCAGGGTCGCGATCGGCATGAAGCCGCTGCCGACCAGATGCAGATGGTCGCCATGCTCGGCCACCAGTGTCGGGAAGCCGCGGATGCCCCAAGCCTGCGATTGCTGGAAATCCTGCAGCGTCGCATCCCGCATGGCCTGCGATGCGAACGCGTTGGCGAACTCGGTGCGCGGCAGGCCGAGCTGCTCGGCCACGTCGGCCAACACCGCCGGTTCGACGACATTGCGGCCCTCGGCGTAGAACGCATGCTGAACCGCCTTGAAGTAGCGCCACACCTGCTGCGGCCACAGGCTGCGCACCGCCACGGTCGCGCGGCTCGCGGGCTCGGTGTCGTAGATGAAGCCAGGCTGGTGCATCGCGGTATTCGGCGCGTCGACGAAGGGCTGGCCGCTCGCCTGCGCGACGTGATGCCAGTGGCCGACCAGTTCGTCGGCGCGTGCCTGCGCGATCGGCTCGGTCGTGAACGGCCGCAGCCCGCCCATCACGAGCGCGAGCTGCAGCGGCGCCGTGCCCTGCGGGTCCGCAAGCAGCTCATCGAGCGGCGCGGCGAAGCCGTAGCACCAGGAGCACATGGGGTCGCCGACATAGATCAGGTTCATCGTGGTCTTCGTTGGATGTGCCGGGCAGCGTCGCGGCGCGCCGACGTGGCGGCTGAAAAGTCGCGCCGACTCTATCCGAAAGCGCGTCCGAAATGCGCCGCACGTCGGATTCGCGGCCCCTCGGCTTGCGCCTTCTTACACTACCCGATCCGAACGCACCGACGTACCCGCTCCGATGACCCTGCTGCTTGCGCCGATGGAAGGCCTGCTCGACTTCAGCCTGCGCGACATCCTGACGCGCGTCGGCGGGATCGACCGCTGCGTCGCCGAGTTCATCCGCGTCACCGGCACCCTGCTGCCCGAACGCGTGTTCACGCGCATCGTGCCCGAGCTGAACCACCGCGGGCTGACGCCGGCCGGCGTGCCGGTGCGCGCGCAGCTGATGGGCTCCGACCCGGTGTGCCTGGCAGAGAACGCCGCGCGCCTCGCCGGGCTCGGGCCGGCCGGCATCGACCTGAACTTCGGCTGCCCGGCGAAGATCGTGAATCGCCACGGCGGCGGCGCCGCCTTGCTCGACGATCCCGAACTCATCGGCCGCATCGTCGCCGCGGTGCGGCGCGCGGTGCCGGCGCCTGTCGCGGTGTCGGCCAAGATGAGGCTGGGTTTCAACGATGACAGTCGCAGCCTCGATTGCGCACTCGCGATCGAGGCCGGCGGCGCCGGCGAACTGGTCGTGCATGCGCGCACCCGCGCCGACGGTTACCGGCCGCCGGCGTACTGGGAACGCATCGCGCCGGTGCGGGCCGCGGTTGCGATCCCGGTGATCGCGAACGGCGAGATCTGGTCGGTCGACGATGCACTGCGTTGTCGCGCGCTGTCGGGCTGCGACACCGTGATGCTCGGCCGGGGCATGGTCTGCGACCCGGGCCTGGCGCTCGCGATCGTCGCGCACGACCGCGGCAACGCGCCGGCCGGCGTGGGCTGGGCCGAGCTGCAGCCGCTGCTGGCGGCGTTCTGGGCGCTGGTCTGCGGCCACATCGAGCCGCGTGCACGCGCCGGTCGCGTGAAGCAGTGGCTGAATTACCTGCGCCGCCGGCATCCGCAGGCCGAACTTGCGTATGCGTCGGTGCGCACGATCAACGACCCGCGGCTCGTCGCCGAAATGCTCGGGCTGGCGCCAGCGCCGCACCCCGTGGTGTGCGCTACCGATCAAGAAGCTCTGGAGGTGAGTGCGTGAAGACCTGGAACATCGAGATCCAGCGCGTCAAGGCGATGGCCAACAGCAACGGGCTGATCCGCGCCCAGATCGATGCGCTCGTGCAGCCCGCGCCGGCGCGCGACGACGGCACGCCCAGCACGGTGCTGAGCATGACCGAAGACACCGCGCGGGTGCTGATGCTGCTGCTGAAGACGCAGCTCGCCGAGTTCGATTCGCGCAAGGCGAAGAGCCGGCGTTAGGGTCCGGCGGTAGAGCCAGTCGTCGCGGCCGGCCTGGGCCGCTTACCGGTCAGGCCTTGCGCGCGCGCTGCACCAGGTAGTCGACCACCGCCATCGCCTGCTCGGGCCCGCCGGCGGTACCCGGAGAGGTCGTGTAGCGGCCCTGCACCGCGAGGGCCGGCACGCCGTCGAGCTTGTAGGCCGCGACCAGCTTCTTCGCGCGCGTCACGCTGGTGGCGACCGAGAACGAATTGAACACCTCGAGAAACTTCGCGCCGTCGACGCCGTTCTTCGTCATCAGCGCGGCGATGTCGGCCGGCTTGTCCAGACGCTGGTGCTCGACATGCACGGCACTGAACACCTTGCGCTGCATCGCCTGCACCTGGCCCATCGTCTCGAGCGCGTAATAGGTGCGCATGAAGTTTTCGAAATTGAACAGGAACGGCACCGGCACACGGTGGAAGGCCACGTCGGCCGGCACCTTCTTGCTCCAGCTCTCGATCGTCGGCTCGAAGGCATTGCAGTGCGGGCAGCCGTACGAGAAGAATTCGAGCACCTCGATCTTGCCCGGTGCCATCGGCGCCACCGGCGGCTCGACGCGCATGAACTGCGTGCCTTCGACGGGTGCCGTGCCTTGCGCGCCGGCGGTGCCTGCGAGCGACAGGGCGGCCGCACCGAAGCCGGTGCCGAGGAGCGCAGTGGAAAAATCGCGACGATTCACGTTCGTGGTCCTTGTGGTGGAAGCCGCTGACAGAGTGGCCGCGGCGAGAGAAGTTCAGCCGATCAGGGCGGCATTCTCCAACATGGGCAACGCGCCGCCGCCGCGCGCAGTTGACGCCGGGTCGCGGCGGCAATGCAACACACCGGTACAAGGGGCAAGCGCCGCTGTGCCAACATCGCGGCCTCACCATGATCGATCTGCCTCCCGACCCGGCGGGCGCGCCGCCCGCGCCGCCGTTGCCACCTGCTCCGCCTCGCCGAATGAAGCGCATGGCCCGGTGGGCCGCGATCACCGCGGCTGCCGTCGGCGCGGCGTTCGCGGTCATGGTCTGCGTGCTGGTCTACACCACGCCCGATGTCGAGCAGCTGCGCCATGCGCAAGCCGTGCGACCGAGCGTGATCCTGTCGGCCGACGGCGAGGTGATCGGCCGGTTCGCGACCGCCTACCAGGCGCCGGTCGCGTTGAAGGACGTCTCGCCCGACCTGATCAACGCGCTGATCGCGACCGAGGACCGGCGCTTCTACGAGCACAAGGGCATCGACCCGATCCGCCTGGTCGCGTCGGTGTGGAACACCTTGCACGGCGACATGCAGGGCGGCTCGACCTTGACGCAGCAGCTGGCGCGCAACCTGTTCCCGGTCGAGATCGGCAATGAGCGCAGCCTGATCCGCAAGCTGCGCGAGGCAATCACCGCGCTGCGCCTCGAGCGCAACAGCAGCAAGGAACAGATCCTCGAGAGCTACCTGAACAGCGCGCCGTTTCTCTACAACGTGCGCGGCATCGAGATGGCCGCGCGCACCTATTTCGACAAGTCGGCCGCGCAGCTCGACACCGCGCAATGCGCGACGCTGGTCGGCATGCTGAAGGGCTCGCAGCGCTACAACCCGGTGCGCAACCCCGAACGCGCGCGCGAGCGCCGCAACCTCGTGATGGCGCAGATGGTCAAGCGCGGCACGCTCGCGCCGGCGCGCTATGCGCAGCTGCGCAAGCAGCCGCTGCTGCTCGACTTCAGGCGGCCCGAAGACGGCGGCATCGGCCAGGCAAGGCATTTCGTCGCGCACCTGCGCGAACAGCTCGTCGACTGGGCCGACGCCCACGATGTCGATCTCGACAGCGACGGTCTCGTGGTCCGCACCACGCTCGATTCGCGGCTGCAGAAGCTTGCGCAGGACGCGGTGACGCAGCAGGTCGCGCTGCTGCAGCGCATCGCCGGCGAGGAGTGGAGCGAGGCACGGCCCCGCACCGCCCGTCTCCGGCCTGCATCTGCGGCGGCCGGCAAGGGCGCGGCGGCGGCGCCGTTCGCGCAGTTCTGGCGTGAACACGACGCGCTGCTGGCCGAGATGGCGCGCGCCACGCCGCAGTTCCGCAGTGCGCGCGCCGGCGGCGAGAGCGACGCGCAGGCGCTCGCCGCGGTGCTCGCCGACGGCGCGACGATGGCGCGGCTGCGCGATGACAAGACGCGGCTGTCGGCGGGCTTCGTCGCGATCGATCCGGCCAGCGGCGCCGTGCGGGCCTGGGTCGGCAGCCCCGACTTCGGGCGTGCGCAGTTCGACCATGTCGTGCAGGCCCGGCGCCAGCCCGGTTCGACCTTCAAGCCCTTCGTCTACGGCGCCGCGCTGCAGCGCGGCATCTCGACCGAACACGTCTACCTCGACGCCGCGGTCGAGATCCCGCTGGCCGACGGCCAGGTCTGGCGCCCGACCGATGGCAGCGCGGCCACCGGCGAGCCGATGACCCTGCGCGAAGGCCTGGTGCAATCGAAGAACACGATCACCGCGCAGGTGATGCACGAGGTCGGCGCCGAGGCCGTGATCGGTTTCGCGCAGGCCGCAGGCGTGCGCGGCTCGCCGCTCGACCCGGTGCCGTCGCTGGCACTCGGCACCAGCCCGGTGACCCTGCTCGAGATGGCGAATGCCTACGCAACGCTTGCCGCGCTCGGCGAGCGCCACGAGCCGCTGCTGATCACGCAGATCAGCGACCGCAACGGTCGCGTGCTCGAGACCTTCGAGGCCGCACCCGAACGCGTGCTCGAGCGGCCGCTGATCGAGAAGCTGGTCGATGTGATGCGCGGCGTCGTGCAGACCGGCACCGGCAGCGCGGCGCGCACCGAGTTCGGCCTGCGCGGCGATCTCGCCGGCAAGACCGGCACGACGCAGAACAACACCGACGGCTGGTTCCTGCTGATGAGCCCGAAGCTCGTCGCCGGCGCCTGGGTCGGTTTCGACGATGCGCGGGTCACGATCCGCAGCAACTACTGGGGGCAGGGCGGGCACAACGCGCTGCGCCTCGTCGGTGCATTCTTCCAGCAGGGCCAGCGGGCCGGGCTGATCGACACGAAGGCCGTGTTCCCGCAGGTCGAACGCGATGCGCCGGAGAGCCCGGCGCCCGACGCGTCGCCGGTCGACGGCGCGATCGGCGCGATCGGCGACGCCGTGGTGCGGGTCGTGCCGGCGCTGTCGTCGTTGCCGGCATTGTTCCAGCGCGTGCAGACGCTGCCGGCGCCGGCCGAATCGGCAGCTGGCAGAGAACTGCAGGACCAGGCGCGCGGCCGCTGAATCAGCGCCGCGGGATCACGCGCACGCGGCCGACGGATCAGCGCCGCTTGGGGCTGGTCGCGATCGGCGGCTCGGGCGGCAGGAACAACGCCGGGTCGACCATCGCGCGGTTCAGGCTCACCGCCCAGTGCAGATGCGGCCCGGTCGCGCGGCCGGTCGCGCCGACCGCGCCGATCGGTGTGCCGGCATCGACCGCGTCGCCGGGCTTCACGTCGATCGACGACAGGTGGCAGTACATCGTCAGCAGACCGCCGCCATGATCGAGCCAGACGGTGTTGCCGTTGAAGAAGTAGTCGCCGGTGTCGATCACGCGGCCCGGCGCGGCGGCCACCACCGGCGTGCCCTGCGGGGCCGCGATGTCCATGCCGCTGTGCGGATTGCGCGACTGGCCGTTGAACACCCGACGCAACCCGAACGAGCTCGAGCGCGGCCCGGGCGTCGGCTGCCGCAGCCGCAGGCTGGCCGGCAACGGCTCGCTGAACGACGCGATCACCTGCGCCAGGTGATCGCGCTCGCGCTCGTAGCGCGCGAGATCGTCCTTCGACAGGTCGACCTGACCGGGCGCGACCTTCAGCCGCTGCTCGGCATAGGCGAACGGCTTGATCGCGAACGTCAGCGTGCGCGGCGGCGCGTCGCGGCGCTGCACCTCGAGCGTCGCCTGGCCCGCTGCAGCCCCGAGCGGGATGCCGAGCACTGCAGACCAGTCGGCGCCTTCGGAGACGACCAGCACCGGCGTGCCGTTGAAGCGCACCTGCGGCGGCTCGGTCGAGGGACCGAGCGCGATGCGTGCGACGCCGCCCGGGGCGAGACGCTGCTGCGGCAGGTCGGTATTGCCGGCACCCGCCGGGCCGGCGCACAGCAGTGCCGCAGCGGCCAGCGCGGCGGCGACGAACGCGTCACGACGACTCAAGGCGGGCGACTCAAACGATGATGCGGATCTACGGCTGCAGCAGGCGGTTGACCGCGGCGACGTCGCTGGCGGTCAGCTGGCCCGACGCCTGGCGCAGCCGCAGGCCGGCCATCACGACGTCGTAGCGCGCCTTCGCGAGCTGGGCCTGCGTCGTGTACAGCTGCGCCTGCGCGTTCAGCACGTCGATGTTGACCCGCACGCCGACCTTGTAGCCGAGCTGGGTCGCCTGCAGCGCGAGCTGGCTCGACGACTCGGCGGCCTCGAGCGCCTCGACCTGCGCGACGCCGGAGCGCACGCCGTAGAAGATCGTGCGCGTGGCCTGCGCCACAGCGCGCCGTGCGGCCGCGAGATCGTCTTGCGACTTGTCTTCGAGCACCAGCGTTTCCTTCACGCGGTTCTGGATCGCAAAGCCGGCGAACAGCGGCATGTTGAGCGTGACCGAGACGCCGGCGCTGGTGGCCGGCGTGATCACCGAGTACGGAAGGCGCGAGTTGATGTACACGTCGCCCTGGGTCGACGAATGGCCGCGCTCGATGCTCGCGCCGACCGCGACGGTCGGCAGGTGCCCGGCCTTGGCCTTCTCGGTCTCGAGCCGCGCGACCTCGAGCGCGAGCCGCGCCTTGCGCACCAGCGGATGCTCGGCATCGGCGCGCCCGACCCAGTCGTCGACATTCGGCGGATCGACCGGCGGCAGTGCGACCGGCACCGCGAGCTGCTTGGGCGCGACGTTGACGCGGCCGACCAGCTGGTCGAGTGCGATGCGCTTGGTGGTGAGGTCGTTCTCGGCCAGGATCTCGGTCGCGCGCGCCAGGTCGAAGCGCGCCTGCGCCTCGCGCGTGTCGGTGATGGTCGCGGTGCCGACTTCGAAGTTGCGCTTGGCCGAAGCCACCGTCTCGGAGATCGCGGCCTTGCTGCTGCGCGCGGTGGTCAGCGTGTCTTGCGCGGCGAGCACGTCGAAGTAGGCCTGCGAGACGCGCAGGATCAGGTCCTGCTCGGCCGAATCGAAGTCGGTGCGCGCGATGTCGAGCGACTTCTCGGCCTGCGCGATGGTCTTGTCGTTGGCGCGGTTGAACAGCGGCTGCGTGCCGCTGACGGTCGCGCTGTAGGCCGTCGAGCGCGCACTCTCGGTCTGCGCGCCGGGCGTGGTGCCGGCCTGGCGCCCGCCGGTGAGCTCGAGCCCGACCGACGGCCGGCGCAGCGCGTAGGTCTGTTCGAGGCGGTACTGCGATGCATCGAGCGTGGCGCGCGCCGACAGGTAGGTGGCGTCGTAGCCGCGCGCGGCGTCGTAGAGCTCCTGCAAGTTCTCGGCGCGCGCGGCCGACGCGGCGCCCAGGGCCGCGGCGATGGCGGCGACGAGCGCGGCGATCGGGCGCACGCGCCGCGGCGTCGATGCGGTCGTCCGGGCGGCGCGACGCGGGGCTGCGGCGGCCCGGCCGCCACGGTGGCTCTGCAAGAGCATGGTGAATCCTTCCGGCTTTTGTTGTTCGTCTCGAGCCAATGTGGCTTCGCCACGTTGCTTGACCCTTGGGAATGTCGAAGACATGTCAGGGGTGCTCAATACGTCGGCACGCCGGGATCGACCTGCGCCGACCACGCGGCGATGCCGCCGGCGAGGTTATAGACGTCGGCCCAGCCCTGGCGCTCGAGGAATGCGACGACCTGCGCGCTGCGCATCCCGTGATGGCAGATGCAGACGACGGGCTGCGTGCCGTCGCGCGCAGCTGCCAGTGCGTCGAGCCGCGCCGGCACCTCGTTCATCGGGATCGCGAGGCTCTCGCACCCGTCGATGCGGATCGCCGCGAGCGCGATCTCCCAGGGCTCGCGCACATCGAGCAGCAGCGGCGCGCGCTGCGCCGGCGCCCGCTGCAGCGCCAGCAGCTCATGACCGCTGAGCTGCTGCATCAGAAGTGGAACCGCGTCGGCTCGGCGAAGCCGCGCAAGCGCGCCGCGACGGTGTCGAACAGCACCTTGCGCACCAGCCCTTGATCGGCAGTTCGCGTGATCAGCACCGCGCGCATCACCGGCTCGAAGCCGACGATCGCGGCGAGCCGGCCGCCGGGCTTCAGCTGCGTAAGCAGCGCGTCGGGCACTTCGGCAACTGAGCCCGACAGCAGGATCACGTCGAACGGGCCCTCGACCGGCAGCGCCTTGGCGCCGTCGGCGGTGACGACGGCGACGTTCATCACGCCGGCGCGCCGCAGGTTCGCGCTGGCGAGCGCGGCGAGTTCGGGGTCGATCTCGAGCGTGGTCACGTGCTGCGCCTTGTGCGCGAGCAGCGCGGCCATGTGGCCCGATCCGGCGCCGATCTCGAGCACGCGCTCGTGCTTGTGGACCGCGAGCTCCTGCAGCAGCCGCGCCTCGATCTTGGGCGCCAGCATGCACTGGCCGCCGGGCAGCGGAATCTCGGTGTCGACGAACGCCATGCTGAGATGTTCGGGGGGCACGAAATCCTCGCGCTTGACAACCGCCAGCAGCTCCAGAACGCCGGTGTTGAGCACGTTCCAGGGGCGGATCTGCTGCTCGATCATGTTGAAGCGGGCTTGTTCGATGTTCATGGTGGTCCGGGTGGAAATGGGAGCGCGCCGCATTCTATTTCGCAGCTGTAGACGCGATCAGCGCCGCGGCGGCGGGCGCGGAGGCCCGGCGCTGGAAGCCGCGCTTCGCCCAGGCGGCCAGGTCGTCGAGATAGCAATAGATCACCGGCACGACGACCAGGGTCAGCAGCGACGAGGTGATCACGCCGCCGATCACCGCCTGGCCCATCGGCGCGCGCTGCTCCGAGCCCTCGGACAGCGCGAACGCGAGCGGCACCATGCCGAAGATCATCGCCAAGGTCGTCATCAGGATCGGGCGCAGCCGGACTTTCGCCGCCAGCAGCAGTGCGGCATCGCGGTCGAGCGGCGCGACCTCGTGATCCTGCCCGTGCTCCCCGGCGTGCTCGCCGTGGCGCGCGCGGATCGCGAAGTCGATCAGCAGGATCGCGTTCTTCGTCACCAGCCCCATCAGCATCACGATGCCGATGATGCTGAACATGTTCAAGGTCGAGCGGAACATCAGCAGCGCGAGCACGACGCCGATCAGGGTCAGCGGCAGCGCGCTCATCAGCGCGAGCGGCTGCAGGAAGCTCCTGAACTGGCTCGCCAGGATCATGTAGATGAACACGATCGCGAGCGCGAGCGCGCCGACCGCGTAGGCGAACGACTCGTTCATGTTCTTGGTCGAGCCGCCGAAGCTGTAGCGGTAGCCGGGCGGCCAGGCGATCTCGTCGAGCGTGCGCTTGATGTCGGCCGAGACGTCGCCGGTGCTGCGGCCGAAGGCGTTGGCATCGAAGTTGATCTCGCGGTTCAGGTCGCGCCGGTTGATCTGGTTCGGGCCGGTCGACGCGGTGATGTCGGCGAGCTGCGCCAGCCGCACCGAGCGCGGCGAGCCGTCGGCCGCGGCGGCGAGGTTGATCGGCATGCGCTGCAGGTCGGCGATCGAGACGCGGCTCTCGGGGCTCAGGCGCACGTTGACGTCGTAGTTCTCGCCGTCGGGGGCGCGCCAGTTGCCCACCGTCGTGCCGGCGACCATCGTGCGCAGGCTGGTCGCGAGCATGCCGACGTTGACGCCGACATCGGAGGCAATGTCGCGCTTCACGTCGATCGCCACGGTCGGCTTGTCGGGCTTCAAGGTGCTGTCGAGGTCGACCAGCCCGGGGATCGCCTGCAGCTTCGGCACGATCACGCGTGACAGCCGCTCGAGCTCGGCCAGGTCGGTGCCCTGCACCGAGAACTGCAGGCTCTTGCCGCCGCCCAGGTCGGTGACGCCGATGTTGGTGATCGTGATGCCGGGGATGCGCGCCAGCCGCGCCCGCAGCGGCACCGACATCTGGTCGATGCTGCGGCTGCGGTCCTTGCGGTCGACGAGGCGGATGTAGACCGCGCCGTAGATCTTGCCGGCGGCCTGGCCACTGTTGATCGTCGTCACCGTGTACTGCACCTCGGGCAGCTCGCGCAGCGCCGCGTCGATCTGCTTTGCACGCGCCTCGGTGAGCTCGAGCGACGAGCCGACCGGCGTGTAGAAATTGAGCTGGGTCTCGGAGAAGTCGGCCTTCGGCACGAATTCGGCGCCGAGCAGCGGGATGACAAAGAAGCTGCCAAGGAACGTCGCCAGCGCGATCGCCAGGGTCGCGAGCTTGTGCGCCAGCGACCAGCGCAGGATGCGCTGGTAGGCACGCGACAGCGCCTCGGTCAGCAGGTCGAACAGGTGCGTGACGCGGCCGATCGTCTTGTCGTAGAGCGTCACCGGTGCGCCGCGGTGCGCGCCGTGCGCCTGCGGGTCGTGCCAGATGCTCGACAGCATCGGATCGAGCGTGAAGCTCACGAACATCGAGATCAGCACCGCGGCGACGATCGTCAGCCCGAACTCGTGGAAGAACTTGCCGACGATGCCCCCCATGAAGCCGATCGGCAGGAACACCGCGACGATCGACAGCGTGGTCGCCAGCACCGCCAGGCCGATCTCGTTGGTGCCGTCCAACGCCGCCTGGTGGGCGCTCTTGCCCATCTGCACATGGCGCACGATGTTCTCGCGCACGACGATCGCGTCGTCGATCAGCAGCCCGACGCACAGGCTCAGCGCCATCATCGTGATGCCGTTGATCGTGAAGCCGAACGCGTACATGAACAGGAAGGTGCCGATCAGCGCGATCGGCAAGGTCAGGCCGGTGATCACGGTCGAGCGCCACGAGTTCAGGAACAGGAACACGATCAGGATGGTGAGCGCCGCGCCTTCGAACAAGGTGCGCTTGACGTTCGCGACCGAGACGCGGATCGAGCGCGAGTTGTCGCGGTTGACCTCGACCTTGACGCCGGGCGGCGTCAGCGGTGCGGCGTCGGCGAGCGCCTTGCGCAGCCCGTCGACGACCGCGATCGTGTTCTCGCCCTGCGACTTCTGCACGCTCAGCAGCACCGTGCGCTGGCCGTTGTACAGCGCCAGGCTGTCGATTTCCTGCGGGCCGTCGGCGACATCGGCGACCTGCCACAGCTTGACGGCGTTGCCCGCGCCGCCGGAGGCGCCGCCTGCCGAGCCACGCCGCGCGACGACGATGTCGCGAAAGTCCTCCGGGCGCTTCAGGCGCGCGTTGACCTGCACCACGCGCTCCTGCTCGAGCGAGCGGATCGCGCCCATCGGCAGCTCCTGGTTCTCGCTCTTCACCGCGGCGACGACCTGGTCGACGCTGATGCCGAGCGCGTCGAGCGCGGCGGGCTTGATGTAGAGATTGATCTGGCGGCTGACGCCGCCGACGACGCTGACCGAGCCGACGCCGCGCACGTTCTCGAGCTTCTTCTGCAGCACCTGCGAGGCCCAGGTGGTGAGCTCCTGGGCACTCTTCGTGCGGTCGGGCGAAAGCACGGCGACATTGAAGATCGGCACGCTTTGCGGGTCGAAGCGCGAGATGCGCGGCTCCTTGACCTCGTCGCGCAGGTTGGGGCGGATCAGCGCGACCTTCTCGCGCACGTCGTCGGCGGCCTTGCGGCCATCGACATCGAGGTTGAACTCGACGATCACGACCGAGCTGCCTTCGTACGAGCGCGAGTACAGCGTGCTGATGCCGGCGACCGTGTTGACCGCTTCCTCGACCTTCTTCGTGACCTCGCTTTCGATGATCTCGGGCGACGCGCCGGGGTAGTCCATCACGACGACGACGGTCGGGAAGTCGACGTTCGGGAACTGGTCGACCGCGAGACGCTGGTAGCTGAAGAGCCCGAGCACGACGAACGCGAGCATGACCATCACGGCCATCACCGGGTTGCCGATCGAGACGCGGGTGAACCACATGTCAGTGATCCATCGCGCCGAACGCCGTCCGCGGCGCATGCAACGCGGTTGTAGCGTTTGGTGGCCGCTTGCGGCCCGCGGCAGACGTTCGTTCGTTCGGCTGGGTTGGGCCGCGAGCCGCCACGCCTTCACCACTCGACACGGTGAGTGTCATGTCAGGGCGCCGCCGCAGCCGAGGGCGCCGCGTTCGGACCATTCGGCCCGCTGGGCCGCGGCGCGGCCGATGCCGCCGCGGCGGGCCCGGCCAGCGCGAGCCGCACCGATGTGCCGTCGCGCACCGCGCCGGTGCCGCCGCGCAGCAGCGTCGAGCCGCCGGCCACGCCGCCGGTCAACTCGACCGCGTTCTCGCTGCGGCCGTTGAACATCGCATCGCCGCGCGCGCCGGTCTCGACAGCGCGTTGCACGACCCGGCCCGATTCGACCGCGAGCACGTAGGGCCGCGCCTGGTCGACGCGCACCGACGAGAGCGGCACGACCAGCGCATCGCGCTGCTGCAGCGCAATGCTGCCGCGCGCGAACAGGCCCTGGCGCAGCCCCGGCTGAGGCTGCACCGCGAGGTACACCATCACCGCACGGGTGCCGGCCTGGGTGCTCGGGTTGATGCGCGCGACCTTCGCGAGCGCCGGCTCGGCCAGGCCGTCGACGCTCAGGCGCGCGCTCTGTCCGACGTGGACGCTGCCGACGTCCTCGGGCGCGACCGCCGCCTCGAGCTCGATGCGCGACAGGTCGACCACCTCGACGATGCGGGCGTCGATCGCGACGCGCTCGCCCGGCTGCACCAGGCGCTGCGACACGATGCCGCCGATCGGCGCGACCAGCAACGCATCGGCCCTTGACTTGCGCGCCAGCTCGGTCGCGGCGACCGCGGCCTGGTAGCTCGACTGTGCGCCGGCCTCGCCCGAGACCGAGGCCTCCAGCGCCGTCGGCGAGATGAAGCCCTGCGCGACCAGGGCGCGGTTGTTGTCGAGCGTGCGCTTGGCGATGTCGAGTTGTGTGCGTGCCGCCGCCGCGGTGTGCTCGGCCTGCTTGACGCGCCAGTCGAATTCGGTGGTGTCGAGCTGGCCGATGACCTGGCCGGCCTTGACCGCGTCGCCTTCGCGCACCGTCAGCGTCTTGAGCTCGGCCGCGACCTTGGCGCGCACGACCGCGCTGGTCGCCGCCTTCAGACCGCCCGAGATCGTCAGCGTGCGCGTCAAGGTCTGCACCTGGGCGGTCACCACGTCGGTGCTGCCAAGCTCGAGCGCGGGCGCTGCGCTGGCCGGCGCGGCGGCGGCGGCGGCGGCCTGCTTGCGCGCCACCACTGCGCGACCGATGAAGCCGACGAGCAGGAGCAGGGCCACGGCCACGAGGGCCCATTTGATCCAGGGTTTCATCGCACGAGCTTCGAGGGGCGTGCGTTGATCTTCGCCGCGCGGGGTTTGGTCTTCGGCGCTTCGGTACCGCGCGGGATCAGGCCGTTCAGCACCATGTCGAGCAGCGCCTCGATCACCGCCTTGGGCTGGAGCTGGAAGGCCGCCGAGCAGGCGCCGAGCGAATGCTTGTTCAGCGCCAAGAACACCAGCGGCCCGACCAGCGCATGCACCGTCTCGGCGAGATCGACGCTGCGGAACTCGCCGCGGTCGATGCCGCGCCGGATCACCGACGCGAGCATCTGGTGCGACGGCGAGACCACTTCGTCGATGTAGAACTGCGCGATCTCGGGGAAGTTGCGCACCTCGGAGGTCATCAGCTTGACGATGCCCGACGCGCGCGTCTCGCCGATGCGCTCCCACCAGAGCCGCAGCACCAGCACCAGCAGCTCGGGCGTGCTGCCCTCGAACTCGCGGATGATCTGCGTGCCCTCGGCAATCTGGTTGACCACGTGGTGGCGGATCACCTCCTTCAGCAGCTCTTCCTTGCTCGGGTAGTACAGGTACAGCGTGCCCTTGGAGACGCCGGCGCGCGCGGCCACGTCTTCGGAGCGGGTCGCGGCGAAGCCGCGTTCGACGAAGAGGTCGAGCGCGGCATCCAGCAGCTCCTGGGGGCGGGCGTCCTTGCGGCGTTGCCGCGACGTCGGCGTGAGGGTGGCGTGGGAAGACTTCATACTGACCGGTGGGTCAGTAATGTAGCGGTCGCCCGGCGATGGGTCAAGGCGAGCGCGGCGCGGGCATCGGCGCAACAGCCGCAACACGAGGCCGCTAAGATCGCCGGTCTTTTTCCGGACGCGGGGACTCTCCTTGGATCTGCTTGTGTTGCTGAAGGCCGCGGTGATGGGCATCGTCGAAGGCCTGACCGAATTCCTGCCGGTGTCGAGCACCGGTCACCTGATCCTCGCCGGCGCGTTGCTGCACTTCAACGACGCGCGCGGCAAGCTGTTCGAGATCGTGATCCAGTCGGCCGCGATCCTTGCGGTGGTGTGGGAGTTTCGCGGGCGCATCGCGGCCACGTTGAGCGGCGCCGGCCGCGACCCGAGGGCCACGCGGCTGCTGCGCAATGTCGCGATCGCGTTCATGCCGCTGGCGCTGCTCGGGCTGGCATTCGGCAAGATGCTGAAGGCGAACCTGTTCAACGCGCCGACCGTCGCGACGACCTTCATCCTCGGCGGTCTCGTGATCCTCTGGGCCGAGCGCAGAACGCATGCGATCCGCGTGCACAACATCGACGAGATGAGCGCGCTGGACGCGTTGAAGGTTGGCATCGCACAGGCCTTCGCGCTGATCCCGGGCACGAGCCGCAGCGGGGCGACGATCATCGGCGGCATGCTGTTCGGGCTGTCGCGCCAGGTGGCGACCGAGTTCACCTTCTATCTCGCGATCCCGACGCTGGCGATCGCTTCCATCTACTCGCTGTACAAGGAGCGCGCGCTGCTGTCGATGGATGACCTCGGCATGTGGGCGGTCGGCATGATCGCCGCGTTCGTCTCGGCGTTCCTGTGCGTGCGCTGGTTGCTGCGCTACATCTCGACCCACACGTTCGTGCCGTTCGCGTGGTATCGCATCGCGTTCGGGATCGTGGTGCTGGCGACCTGGTGGAGCGGGACGGTGGTCTGGGCCGATTGATTATGAGTCGCGCTCACGAGCGCACGAACACCAGGTCCCACACCCCGTGGCCGAGCTTCAGGCCGCGGTTCTCGAACTTCGTCAGCGGCCGGTAGTCGGGCCGGGGGGCATAGCCGGCCGCGGTGTTGCGCAGCGCCGGTTCGGCCGACAACACCTCGAGCATCTGCTCGGCATACGGCTGCCAGTCGGTCGCGCAATGCAGGCTGCCGCCGGGCGCGAGGCGGCTCGCCAGCAACTGCACGAAGGCGGGCTGGATCAGGCGGCGCTTGTTGTGCTTCTTCTTGTGCCACGGGTCGGGGAAGAACACATGCACGCCGGCGAGCGACTGCGGCGCGATCATCTGCTGCAGCACCTCGACCGCATCGTGCTGGATCAGGCGCAGGTTGGTGAGCTCCAGCTCGCCGATGCGCTTGAGCAGCGCGCCGACGCCGGGCGTGTGCACCTCGACGCCGATGAAGTCGGTGCCCGGCAATGCCTGCGCAATCGCCGCGGTCGCGTCGCCCATGCCGAAGCCGATCTCGAGCACGAGCGGCGCCGTGCGGCCGAAGGCCTGGGCGAAATCGACCGGTTGCGCCACGAACGGCAGCACGAAGCGCGGCCCGAGCGCGACGAGCGCCCGCGTCTGGCCCGGCCCCATGCGGCCGGCGCGCACGACGAAACTGCGGACGCTGCGGTGTGGTCGGTTCAGCGTGTCGTTCGGGTCGGTCGGGTCGGTCATTGGCGGTCACGGCGGTCGAATCTGCAGGAGCCCCGCATTGTGATGGCGGCCGCCGCCGCGCAGCCGCGGCATGCCGATGCCGCAGCCGCGGCGCACACCGATTCCGGGGGTTCATCGCCGCGCCCGCCGCTGCTAGCCTGATGCGATGACCAGGGCCGGATCGTTCATCCGTGCCGCGCTGTTCATCGCGGCGCTGGGGCAGGCCGCGGCCGCCGCAGCGCGGCCGCCAGCGGGCGCGGGCGACGACACCAATCTGCCGCCTGCGCTGGCGCGCGCGATAGCCGCCTCGGGCCTGCCGGCGAAGAGCTTCGGCATCGTCGCGCAGGAGGTCGTCGGCGAACGCACCGTGCTCGCGCTGAACCCCGAGCGGCCCTATGCGATGGCGTCGACGACCAAGATCGTCACCTCGCTCGCCGCACTCGACCTGCTCGGGCCTTACTACCGCTGGCGCACCTCGGCGTTCGCGCTCGGCACCCTGGCGGACGGCAAGCTGAT
>Ga0207648_10003316_pt1 | contig 16906 bp, 15 predicted proteins | sample KBSMisM32_FD_184310 | JGI IMG/M metagenome (GOLD analysis project Ga0207648, IMG submission 184310) | Miscanthus rhizosphere microbial communities from Kellogg Biological Station, Michigan, USA - KBS Miscanthus M3-2 (SPAdes) (version 2) | ecosystem: Host-associated > Plants > Roots >...
ATCGCCGATTTTGTTCTGCAGCTTGTCGCCGGTCTTCTGGACGTCATTGCCGATGTCCGCGGCGATGTTCTGGGCCGTGTTGCCGATGTCCGCCGCCGTATTTTCGGCGGTGTTCTGGTCGTACTGGACCGTGACGGCATTACCGTCCTTGGTGACGTTGCAGGCACCGAGCAGCAGCAGCGGAATGGCAATAGCGATGCGCATGATTTCCTCCCTGGTTTTGGGAGGCTCAACGCCGCTTGGGCTGTTTCGCTCCCGATTCGATTCCGCCCGAAAGTGATGCCAGCATCGCGGTCCACGCCGCCACATTCTGCCTGAGCTGCACGGGGTCGATCTTGTCCAGCGTGTCATCGGGCGTGTGGTGGTAGTCGAAATAGCGTGTGCCGTCCTGGTTCAGTGAAACCCACGGGGCACCGGCCTGGATCGTCGGGTCGACGTCCGTGCCGTCGGCATCGCCCTTGTCGTTCTTCGTGATCCCAAGCGGTGCCAGCGAAGCCGCGAGCTGTGCATAGGCTGCGGGGTCGCTCTTCAACAACTGCGAGCTGAAGCGCCAGATGCGGTCCGCGCCAAAGTCGCTCTCACCAGCGATCGCGTAGGACTCTTTGCCGTGCGCCTTTGCGTAGGCGTTGCCGCCAAACCCGCCTGGCTCTTCGGCGCCGAACCAGACGATGCGGATCGTCCGCCGCGGGCGGCCGGCATCCATGATGTGTTTTGCCGCTGCCGTCGTGATCGCTATACCCGACGCGTCGTCAATCGCGCCGGTGGCGAGATCCCAGCTGTCGAGGTGACCGCCCACGAGGAGGATAGGCGCCTTGGGATCGCGCCCGGGGACTTCGGCGATGACGTTGCCTGACTTTCCGCCCTCGTGCTTCTCGCTCACGAGAGTCAGGTGCATCGTCACCGGCCGCCCACGCTTCAGGATACGGACCAGCTGCTCGGCGTCAGGTACGGTGAGCGCTCCCGCCGGGATCGACTTCGCACCGTCCGTGAAATATTGCACGCCCGTGTGCGGGTTGCGGTGGTGGTCCGTCCCGATCGAGCGAATGACGATGCCGATCGCGCCCTTCAGCGACGCAATCGTCGGTCCCTGCCGACGCGGTGCGCCGAACTGGCCATAGCCGGAACCATCCTGGGCGGGTTGCATGTTGTGGTCGATGAAGACAATTTTGCCACCAACTTCCGCGTCGGGTGCCGCCCTTAGAGCATCGACGCTCGGGAAATAGACGATCTGGCCAGTGATGCCGTTCGGGCCCGTCGAACCACTGTAACCGAGCGCGGCGATGGCCAGTTTCTGCGGGAAGGGCGAGACGATCTCGGCACTCTCGGCGCCGCGGGTCCAGACCGGCATCGTAAAAGGCTCAACGTGGACGTTGGCGAAGCCCATGGCCGTGAGCCGCTTCACCGCCCAGTCGCGGGCGCGAGCCTCGGCATCGGTCGCGGCAAGCCTTTGCCCGACTTCGGTCGTCAGGCCCTCCACGATGTCCCAGGCATAATGGTCGTTGGCGACCGCGTCGTCACGCAGCGCGGCTATCTGAGGGTCCGCGATAGCCGGGGGCGGCAGGCTCGCGACCGATTGCTGGGCTGCTGCAGGAGCTGCGGTGATGAGTAGGGCGGCAATGAGGGCTCGTTTCATGGGGAGGGGCCTTAGCAGGGGAGGCACGCAAGTCACCGTCGCGCATCGATCAAATTCGGCCGTTGGTCGATCAAAGCAGCCGCATCTGCTTGCCCTCCGGCGGGCAAAACAGGTCGGTCCGCAGCGGGAACTTCGCCTGCGCAAGTCCGTAACGCTTGCAGGCCTTCTCGAAGCGTGTGCGCAGCAGGTCCGCCCAAGCGCCTTGCCCTCGCATCCGGCTGAAAAAGTCCGGGTCGTTGTCGCGCCCGCCCCGAAGTGACCGGATGGTCGCCATCACCTTTGCTGCGCGGTCCGGGTAATGTTCGTCGAGCCAGGCGCGGAACAGCGGCGCCACTTCGTGCGGCAGACGCACCGGAAGATAAAAGCCGCCCGGTGCACCGGAGGCAACTGCAGCTTCGACGATATGCTCGAGCTCGTGGTCGGTGACCTGCGGGACAACCGGGGCAATGGCGACGAAGCAGGGGATGCCGGCCTCGTTCAAGGCCTTCATCGCGGCAAGGCGCTTTCTAGGCTGAGGTGCGCGAGGCTCGAGGGTCCGTGCGATCTTCGGGTCGAGCGACGTCACCGACAGCGCAACCGAAGCAATCCTGAGTTCGGCCGCCTGCTTCAACAGGTCCAGATCACGCAAGACGCGGTCCGACTTGGTCGTGATCGTGAAAGGATGGCGGGTCTCGAGGAGCAATTCGATGACCGATCGAGTGATCCGCCAGCGTTCTTCGATCGGCTGATAGGGGTCGGTATTTGTCCCCATCGCGATCGGGCGGCACTCATAGCCGGGGCGCGATAGGGCTGCGTGGAGGAGCTGGGCAGCGTCGGGCTTCACGAACAGGCGAGATTCGAAATCGACGCCCGGTGAGAGGTCGTGGAAGGCGTGGGTCGGCCGAGCGAAGCAGTAGATGCAGCCGTGCTCGCACCCACGATAGGCGTTGATCGACCGATCAAAGCCGATGTCGGGCGAGTTGTTGCGGGTCAGGATGGACTTGGGGCGCTCGATCGTGACCGATGTGCGGCGCCGCGGAACGCCGTCGAGCGCCTCGACCTGATCGAGCCATTCGCCCTCGGCCACATGCTCCTTGAGGTTGAAGCGGGTTGGCGTCGGATTGCGGGTCGCTCCGCGTCCGTGGTTCGACTCGATTGGCACCACGAGAGTGTAGGATTCAACAAGAACATATCAAGAACGTATTTTCGTCGCAATCATTCCGGCAACGACATGTTCATGCGGCAGAAAGCTTTGCCGGGAACAGCCGAAGAGGCCAATATTTAGATTTTAGTCCAATGGCTTACATCAATAATCTAACAGTCTTTCTGTTGCGCCGCAGCAACACCTCGAAGGCATAAACCCTCAGGGTTTGTTTGTAATGGAAACCATCCCCGTCGCCGCTCGGTTTGGTGCCGCATTCCTTCAACGCATCAAAAAGGAGCATCTAATGGTGCGCAAAATCTTGTTGGCGACTGCGGGCCTCGCAATCGCTTCCCCGGCATTGGCCGAAGGGCCGTATGTCGGCCTGGAAGGCGGAATCCTGTTCCCGCAGCACATGCGCGGCACGTTTACGTCGACCTACAGCCAGACTGCTCAAACCCCCGCAGCGGGGACTGCGGCGGCGGCTCCGGGTACCGGCGTTGTCGGCACCCTGCCGACGGCCTTTACGACGATCCCGGCCACCACGACCGGAGGCGCGGAAGCGCGCTTCAAGCAGGGCTTGGATATCGACGCGATCCTTGGGTACAGTTTCGGGATGTTCCGGCTCGAGGGCGAGCTCGGCTGGAAGCGCTCGAACGTGAAGTCATTCAGCCAGGACACGGCTTTTGGCACCAGCGTCACGTCGTTCCTCAATCCGACCGGCGCCACGACGACGACGCCGTTCGTGTTCCCGAACGGGAACCTGAACAGCTTCAACCTTGGAAACGACGTCAATGTTTGGTCGGGCATGATCAACGGGCTTCTCAGCTTCGGTGATCCGACCGGCGTGAATTTCTACGTCGGCCCTGGTATCGGCCGGGCCCGCGTGAAATCGTTCGGCATCAGCGACAGCGCCTGGGCTTACCAGGGCATCGCGGGCATCAACTATGGTCTCGGCGGCGGCCTGAACATCGGCCTGAAGTACCGCTACTTCCGTACCGGCAAGCTGGACTTCGTGCCGACCGCGGCAACTTTCACGACGGCCAGCACGGTCGCCGTTCCGAACGTCCCGGCAGCCGCCGGCGGCGCCGCGAGCGGATCGACGAACGTGGCGTTCACCCGGTCGGCAAACGTCAACGGCGTGTTCAACGACCACTTCTCGTCGCACAGCCTGCTGCTGAGCCTGTCGTACAACTTCGGTGGAGCCGCAGAGGCTGCCCCTCTGCCGCCGCCTCCGCCTCCGCCGCCGCCGCCTGCGGCTCCGGCGACGCAGACCTGCCCGGACGGCAGCGTGATCGACGCCACGGCAACCTGCCCGGTGCCGCCCCCGCCGCCTCCGCCTCCGCCACCCGCACAGCGTGGCGAGCGCGGCTAAGCGCTAGACTCGAATGCGTGGGAGAGCCTCCCGGGACCAGTTCCCGGGGGGCTTTTTCTTTATGCGAGTAGCGCCGGACCAATGGCTTTTCACCCACGCTCAGTGAAGCCACGTGTCGTATTTGAAATAAGTGGTGTCGCAATCACGTAAGCGGTGCGCCTCCGGCCCGGTAATTCTCCTCGGCGTGCAGCAAAATAACGACAAATATCAGGCGGTCCTGCGTAGCCTGCTCGGCGAATTCGAGACGCTGGGTGCAAGGCTCGAGCTGCTGCTGAATACCCACGAGGAGCGTGAGCTTTCGGACGTGGCGTTTGCACTCCTCCGGGCGAAGGAGGCGTCCGATCATGCAGCAGCGCTCATACGACTGCGTATCAGGAAGACGGGCTAGCGGTCTCTCGCTTGGGCCGACCCAAACGAGACTCGCTTATGAAGCGAGCTCGAGATGTTGCGTCGAGAGGTGTCGAGCTAAGCCGCCGGCTAATCAATCCCGAGAGCTGACCGGATTTCGCGGTATGTTCGAGCTGTCCGAACGGAAGGGCTCAGTGGCCCTACAATCACTCGATTACACCGGCTCATCGCATGTTTGACGATCCTTCATGTTCCGTACAGCTGATTGGGGCTGTGACCGTGATCAGGAGGCGTTCCCATGAATCAAGCCGAGTTGCTTCAGTATCTACGCAACAATTCGACGCGCTGCCGGATCAATGCAGACACGGCATCCGACTTGGACACGGCCCAGACCTTGCTGACGATGGCCGAAGAAATCGATCTTGCCATCCTCGTGCTTGAAAATCGCGCAGAGCCGGCCCCCGATGCGACGCCGAAGGCGAACCAGTCGGTAGCGACCTAACAGCACGGAGGGGCCCAGATCTCATATCAGGGATTACGGACCCTACTTTTTACCCGGCACCTCAGTAGGTTTCCCGGTTAGCAACGAGCCAAATGACTGCCTTATCGGAAAGCTCCGAAAGGAGCTGGCTGTGCCATTTTATAAAGTCATTTGTCCGGGGATCTTCGAGGACTCCGTCCACGCCCGCGACGCCGCGGATGCCATCAAGATGGCCCGAACGATCGGCCATGACGTCTCTGAACTGGAGGTGTGGCAAAGAGATCAATTGATAGCGGTGATCCGCGGTGCTGCCGCTCCAACGAGAGCCCTTTAATCGGCCTGATGTTTGCCAAGCTTGGCTTCGCCAACGTGCGGAGGTGATTGGGACGGTGCCATTCGACGGGTTGTCATGTGGAATGAAAACGGCCCGACAGGGAAAGTGTCGGGCCGTAGCTTCCACATCGCTGCCGCATCAGGGGAACAGGGCAGCGACGCAATGTTGATATAGGCCTCGGGACCCTACAAAAATCGGGGTTGTCCCCCTATCGGCGCAATGAAGCGCGGGTTTCCCCTTCGGTCACAACGCGGGCAGCCCGGCCCTGCGAGACTTGCCTCCTCGTGAGCCGGAATGGGTCGAAAGCTGCCGCTGCCCTAGTGGTTCATCGCCGTCATGCTGGTCGGGAAGGTCGGCCAGCGATGCTCGGCCATCGAGCGCAGGGTCGTGGTCTGCTCGTTGTTGAGGCCCTGATAGACCCACATGTTCCGAAGCACCGCAGGGACGTAGTAGCGCGTCTCCCAATAGGGGATGCTCTCGATCCAGAGCAGGGGATCGCCCTTGTCATTGATCGCTGCCCATCGGCCGACGGGCAGGGGCCCGGCGTTGTACGAGGCGATCACGCGCGGCAGCTGTCCCGCGGTGCCCGGGTCCGTCCGCATCATCTCGATGAAGCTCTGGCCATATTCGAGGTTGTAGGATGGGTCGGTGAGCGCACCGCGGGTGTAGGGCACGCCGCGGTTGCGCGAGACGAGCTGGGCGGTGACCGGAAGCACCTGCATCAACCCAACCGCTCCCGCATGGCTGACGGCGCCGCGGCGGAATGCGCTTTCCTGGACGATGTGGCCGTAGGCGAGGGCAGGGTCGACGCGCCAGCCGTTGAGCGGCCGCCAGGTCGGGTTCGGGTAACGGTCGGTTGCGTCCGACCTCGCGCCATATTGCCCGTTGTTCGCCAGCCATAGCTGGGCCGCCGGCAGGTCGAGCCGCTTGGCGAGCTGGATCAGTGCATGGTGCTCGGACGGAACGCCGATCTTCGCCTGGTGCCGAAGCATGTCCTCAGCCAGCCCTGCCTCGCCGATCCTGGCGAGCTCAATCGCGCGCTGGACGTTCGGAAGCTGGTTGATCGGCGGGTCCGTACCGATGAAGGGATCGCCGGTGAGCCGCGTTTGAAGCCCAAGCGTCTCGCGCGCGACGAGGCCGTAGAAGCTTTCGGTCGCTTCGTCGGTCGTTGCGGCGGAGCGGAGCAGCCGCTCGACGGAGCCAGGCCGTCCGGCAGCCTGCTCGGCGCGAGCCGCCCAATAATAGCCACCGGCGCGAAGCTCGCGCTGTTGGGCAAGCTGCGCGACTTGCTGGAATGATGTTGAGGCAGCGTTGAAGTCGGCGAGGCGCCATGAGGCGAGGCCGGAGATCCACGCCGCCTGGCTGGCCCATTCGCCCGTCGAACCGACGCGCCAGGTGTCGACGACGCGGCGGGCGTCAGCATCCTGGCCGAGAACGTAATAGATGAAGGCAACGCGGGTTGCGGCCTCGGCGCGAGCCTCCACCGACAGCGAAGGCGCGTAGCTAATCAGCTGAGCCTCGGCGCCTGCGGCATCGTCGGCTTTCACCAGGGGATCGAGCAGCGAGCGCAGCTCGTCGGCATAGGGCTCGCCTTGAACCGGCTTGGCCTTGTAGCGGTAAGGCGCGGAGCCGATGCTGCTGGTCGCCTTTTCGCCGATGATCAGGGGAGGAGTGAGCGCGCCTCGCCTGATCGCCATGTTGGCGAGCTGCTCTGCCTCCGGAAGCTCGGGCGCCTCGGCGATCAGCGCCTGCAGCGAGCCAAGGTCGACGACCGGCGAATCCTTGGCGGTGTAGAACTCGGCCTTTGCGACGGGCGTCAGGATGCTGCGGGGGAGAACGGCGATGCCCGCCTGGGCAGATGCCCAGTTGCCGGAGTCGATCGCGTCGAACACGCCGCGCCAGTCCTTGGGAACGACAACGCTCGCGGTGGTGACTGGAGGCGCAGGGGGTTGGGTGGGGATCGACCCGATGGCCGAAACGACCGGCGACTGGACCGGCCCTCCCCGGATAGCGGCAGGCGGCGGGGGAAAGGTTGGAGTATTCGCGAGGCCGGCCTGCGGCGGAGCGGGCGTCGGCAGCGGGGCAAGCGGGTCCGGCGCAGGCTGCGCGACAATGGGCGCGGCCCAGATCATGGCTCCAAACGCGAGCAGTCCGGACTTCAAGCTTCGTCCTCCATCAGCAGCAACAAGTCCTTCCATGCCAGTGACTTGTTTGAGGGTTGATTAATCAGTGCGCGGGGATGGAAGGTCGCCACCGTCCGCACGCCTTCAACCTTGTGGACGTGGCCGCGCGCCTGGGGGAGCGGCTTGCCGAGCAGCGCCTGGCAGGGGCCGTCACCAAGAAGGAGCAACCGCTTCGGTTTGGCGAGCTTGATGTGCTTGCGCGCGATCTCGGCACAGGCCTCGCGCTCGGCAGGCGACATCTTCACGCCCGGCGCGTGCTGGCAGGAGAGGGAGGCGCTGTAGGCCTGATCGACCGGGATCCTGATCGCGGCGAGCATCCGCTTGGCGAGCTCCCACGCTTCCCCGCCGATCGGCTGGCCGGCGGTGGCATCCTCGACGGTGTGTGCGTCGCTCAAAAGCATGATTGCGGCGTCTTCGGCGCCGTGGGGCAAGATGCGCCTTGCGGCCGCCGAAGCGAGCGGGAGTTCCATGCTGCTCGACAGCCAGTCCTTGAGCTCGGCGAGCGTCTCGTGGGTCGGCTGGACGATGTTCGGAGGCGGCGCCTCTACAGCCTTCGACGGGAGCTTTGGGGCAGGCGGCTTGAGCCAGTCGCGCGGCTCATCCTGGATAAGCGTGTCGACGCCCGAATCCAGCCACCAGGCCAACGCGCTGCGCGCCTCGGCAATGCCGATCTGATTTACTTCCCCACCCACACCTCAAGTCTCCCTGCCATTGACGCGGTGGTCAAGGAATGGGCAGTGAATTTGAGTCGAAATGTGGTTCGGGTGCGACAGGATGAAGGGGAGCGGATGAGCCAACGCGAATCCATGGCCTATGACGTGGTCATCGTCGGCGCGGGGCCGGCGGGGCTGTCGGCTGCGATCCGTCTCAAGCAGCTGGCTAATGAAGCCGGGCGTGAGCTTAGCGTCTGCATCCTCGAGAAGGGCAGCGAGGTCGGCGCGCACATCCTGTCGGGCGCGGTCATCGACCCTAAGGCGCTTAACGAGCTGATCCCCGACTGGAAGGACAAGGGCGCGCCTCTCATGGTGCCCGTGACGGAGAACCATCATTGGGTGCTGTCGAAGGGCGGCAAGTTCGCCTTCCCGCACTGGCTGATGCCGCCCTTCATGAACAACAAGGGCACGTACACTTTGAGCCTAGGCAACCTGTGTCGCTGGCTCGCAGGGCAGGCGGAGGAGCTCGGGGTCGAGATCTTCCCCGGTTTTCCGGCAGCGGAGATCCTGTTCAACGACGACGGCTCGGTGAAGGGCGTCGCGACCGGCGACATGGGCATTGCCCGGGATGGCTCCCATCGACCCGATTACCAGCCGGGGATGGAGCTTCACTCCAACTACACCTTCTTCGCGGAAGGCGCGCGCGGTCACCTGACCAAGCGGCTGACCGAGATATTCAAGCTTCGCGAGGAGAGCGGCCCACAGGTATTCGGTATCGGAATCAAGGAATTGTGGGATATTCCTGCCGAGAAGCATAAACCCGGGCGAGTAATCCACACTCAGGGTTGGCCGCTGAGCGACGCCTGGGGCGGCGGCTTCCTCTATCACCAGGACAACAACCAAGTCGCGCTCGGGTTCGTCGTCGCCCTAGACTATTCGAACCCCTACCTGTCGCCCTTCGAGGAAATGCAGCGCTGGAAGACTCATCCGGCGATCAGGGCGGAGATCGAAGGCGGACGGCGCGTCTCCTACGGAGCGCGGGCGATCAACGAGGGCGGCTACCAGGCGATCCCGAAACTGGTCTTCCCGGGCGGCGCGCTGATCGGTTGCTCAGCGGGCTTCGTGAACGTGCCGCGGATAAAGGGCACGCATACGGCGATGAAGTCGGCGATGCTTGCGGCCGAGGCCGCCTTCGAGGCGATTGCGGCAGACCGCAGCGGGGACACGCTCGATGCGTATGAGAAGAACTTGCGCTCGAGTTGGGTCGCGAAGGAGCTGAAGAAGGTCCGTAATGCCCAGCCGGCCGTCGCGCACTGGGGCGGGACGCTGGGGACGCTCTATGCGGGCCTCGACCTTTGGCTGAACCAGCTAGGCATCGGCGTTCCCTGGACGCTGAAGCACAAGCCGGACAATGAGCGACTGAAGCGCAAAGAAACAGCGGCGCCCATCGAATATCCGAAACCGGACGGCGTGCTGACCTTCGACCGGCTTGGGTCGGTGTTCATATCGAACACCAACCATGAGGAGGACCAGCCGGTTCATCTGACGCTCAAGGACGCGGACATACCGACTGCAATCAACCTGCCCGTCTATGCGGGACCTGAGCAGCGCTATTGCCCGGCAGGCGTTTATGAGTTCGTCGAGAGCGAAAGCGGTGAGCCGAGACTTCAGATCAACGCCCAGAACTGCGTTCACTGCAAGACGTGCGACATCAAGGACCCGACCCAGAATATCAACTGGGTCACACCAGAAGGCGGCGGAGGGCCAAATTACCCGAACATGTAAGCTGATGGCTGCTTCAGCCGTGATTGCGGTGGCGTTGACAGCGACGCCCGCCACCGGCCGGCTGGCCGTGTCGGATGCAGCGCGTACCTATGTGCAGGCGCGTGCGGCGGCGATGAGCGGCGACCATGCGCGCGCCGCGCAATTGCTTGCGGGACTTGCCGAAGCGCAGCCCGACCAGGCGGACATTGCCAAGAAGGCGCTGAGCGAGGCCATCGGCGCGGGCAACATGTCTCTGGCGCTGTCGCTCGCGCATTCGGTACCCGCATCCAAGCTTCCGGTGGATGCGAGGATGCTGCTGGTGACAGAAGAGGTTCGTCGGCGCCATCCGGACCGAGCCGCGCAGTGGCTTGCTCCTGTCGGTGGCAGCGGCGACCTCAGGGATATCGTCCCGCTGATCAATGCGTGGACTGCGGCCGAGCGAGGCGATGCCCGGGGAGCCCTGTCGGCATTGAACGACATCCCGGGCCGCAGCCTGATCGGTCCCGTTGACGCGGAGCAGCGCGCATTCATCCTGTTGAAGCTGAAGCAGCCCGCCGACGCCGAGCCTCTGGCGCGTCAGGCGATAGGCCGTGCAGGCGTTCGTGAAACGAGAGTTCGGCTTGCTTTCGCCGATGCGTTCCTTGCCGCCGGAGACCAGCAGCGAGCGCTGATGATGGTCGACGGGATGGGAGAAGGCGAATCCGCCGCCAGGGCCCGGATCGCGGCGGGCAGGAACGGCGGCCAGGCGATCGACAACCTGCCCGGCGCACTGAGCGAGATATTCACGGCTTTTGCGAGCGACCTTGTCCGTTTGCAGCCGGGGTCGCCGCCGATCGGCCTGGTCCAGGTCGCCCGCTACGCCAATCCGCAGAACAGCAGCGCAACGGCATTGCTCGCCATTCTGCTTGCCGGTCAGGACCGGACCGACGAGGCGCTGGCGCTGCTTAGGACGGTGCCTGTAACGGATGCGCTGATGCCGCAGGTACGCGACGTCCAAGTTCGGATCCTCCGCGACGACAAGAGGTTCGACGAAGCCTATCGGATTGCTGCGGCGGCAGCTGGTGCTTCAAACGCCGATTTCGGTGACTTCTCCCGCTTTGGCGACTTGCTCGAGGCGATGAAGCGTCACAATGAAGCTGCGGATGCCTATGGCCGTGCAATCGCCATTGCGCAGTCGCAGAAGCTCGACAGCCAGTTGTGGTCCCTGCTCCTGCTCCGGGCGAGCGCACTTGAGAATGCCAGGCGTTGGCCGGAAGCGAAGGCGGCGTTGCAGCAGGCGCTGACGCTATCACCCGACCAGCCGCTGCTCCTGAACTTCCTCGGCTACGCCAAGCTCGAGCGGGGCGAGGACATGGATGCGGCGGAGGCGATGATCCGAAAGGCCAGCGACCTCGCTCCCGATGAAGCTTCGATCACCGATTCACTGGGTTGGGCCGAGTTCAAGCGCGGAAAGGTCGACGACGCGATCGCGACGCTTCAGCGGGCCGCCGAGAAGGATCCCGCGCAGGCGGAGATCCAGGAGCACCTTGGCGATGCGCTGTACCGTTCGGGCCGACGTTACGAAGCGCGCTTCGCCTGGAATGCCTCGCTCGTCACGGCGGAGGACGAGATCGCGGCGCGGGTCAAAGCCAAGCTGGCGGCTGGCCTCAACCCGGCCAACGCCGCGCCTTGAGCGCGCGCTCAAGCGAGTTCGCGCCGGCGAAGCTAAACCTCGCGCTGCACTTACGGGGTAAATTGCCTGACGGCCGACATGCGATCGAGACGATCTTCGCTTTCTGCACCGACGGGGACCGCTTGAGTGGGGAGGTGGTCGATGATGGTCGCCTGGAGCTCGAAACGTCGGGCGATTTCGCTCGGAATCTCGGCGATCAGAACCTCATTACGATGGCGGCCATTGCGTTGCGGGCCGCGGCCGGGGTGCACGCAGGTGCGGCCCTCAGTCTGGACAAAAGGCTGCCCGTCGCGGCGGGGCTGGGTGGCGGTTCGGCAGACGCAGCTGCAGCGCTCAGGCTTCTGACGTCGATCTGGAGCATCGATCCGGCCCATGCGGAGGCCGTGGCGCCGAAGCTTGGTAGCGACGTTCCAGCATGCCTGCTCAGCCTTCCGATGCGTGGCGAGGGGGCAGGTGACCAGCTCACCCCGGCCGACCTAGCCGACTTGTCCGGAACCCCGGTCCTGCTCGTGAACCCGCGCGTGGCGCTGTCGACCGCCGACGTGTTCGCGCGCTGGGATGGAGTGGATAGAGGGCCGCTTGGGGACTGGCGCGACGGCCGTAATGACCTCGAAGCGCCGGCGACCGCGCTCGTTCCACAGATCGAGGCAGTACTGGCTTTCCTCGCAACGCGCCCCGGAGCGACGTTCAGCCGAATGTCGGGGTCAGGCGCGACCTGCTTTGCGCTGTTCGACAGTGAGGGGGCTCGCGACAACGCGGCGCATCATGTTCCGCGTGAATGGTGGCATCTCGCGACCTACCTGCGCTAGTGCCGCGCGCATGAGCGGGCGCCCGATCCTTACTGCCGAGGCCATGCGTGCAGCCGAAGAGGCTGCAATTGCCGCCGGTACCACTGTCGAGCAGCTTATGGAGCGGGCAGGGGCCGCACTGGCGGAAGCGACTTACCGCTTCGCCGGGCCGATGCCCGTGCTGGTCCTGTGTGGGCCCGGCAACAACGGCGGTGACGGCTATGTAGCCGCACGGCATCTCGCCCAGAGAGGCGTGAAAGTCCGCATCGCGACGCTGGCGGAGCCGAAAAGCGATGCCGCCAAATGGGCGCGTTCGCATTGGGCAGGCCCGGTCGAGCAGCTCGGCGACGAAACCGCGCCTGAGCCCCTGGTCATCGACGCCTTGTTCGGGACGGGCCTCACGCGCGGCCTCGATGAGGGCAAGGCAAAGCAGCTGTCACGGCTCTGTGGCCCGGCGCAACTCAGTGTCGCCTGCGACCTGCCAAGCGGGGTGCAGACCGACAGCGGTGAAGAGCTAAGCCTAATCCCGGCTTACGCCATGACCGTCACGTTCGGGGCGCTGAAGCCTGCGCACCTCCTTCATCCGGCCATGCACAAGTGTGGGCGGCTGGTGCTCGCCGACATCGGCATCGAAGCTGACACAACCTGGCACGAGATTTCTCCGCCCAACCTTCCGCCGCTGGATCCTGGAGGTCACAAGTACGACCGCGGGCTGGTTCATGCCCTTGCTGGAGCTATGCCGGGAGCAATCGCGCTTGCCGCGAAGGCCGCTGCCTATGCCGGCGCGGGCTATGTCCGGGTGAGCACGTCGCGTCCAATCGACGGGCTCCCGTCCTCGATCGTCCAGATCGACCATGCACCGGTCAACGATGAGCGGATCGGTTGCCTGCTCATCGGTCCCGGCCTGGGCGACGTGCCGCAGGTCCTGACGCTCGCCCTTACGTCGAAGGCGCCTAAGGTGATCGACGCGGACGGGATTACCCATCTCGGCGAGCCCGAGCGGCTGAAAGGGCAGGACGCGATCATCACGCCGCACGAGGGTGAGTTTGTGAAGCTGTTCGGCGAACTGCCCGGCTCAAAGCCGGAACGCGCGCTTGAGGCAGCTAAACGGTCCGGGGCGGTAGTCGTCTACAAGGGACCGGACACCCTGGTTGCATCGCCCGACGGCAGGCTCTGCTTCAGTCCACATGCGCATCCCTGGCTCGCCAGCGCCGGTACCGGGGACGTGCTCGCAGGCGTGATTGCTGCAATGCGGGCGAGGGGCCTGCCCGCATTCGAAGCCGCTTGCGCTGGCGTCTGGCTGCACGGACGGGCGGCCGAGATTGCAGGTCAGCAGCTGATCGCCGACGATCTCGCAGCGGCGATCCCTGCGGCTATCGCTTCCCTGTGAACGAACCCATCGTCCGCATTGCAGCGCGGGGAGACGGCGTGACTCCAAGCGGCCGTCACGTGCCCTTCGGTGTGCCCGGCGACGCATTGCTCGACGATGGCGCGCTGGCTTACGGCCCGCATCACCAGGAGCCGCCGTGCCGCCACTTTCCTGAATGCGGAGGATGCCAGCTCCAGCATGCCGATGACGAGGCGTATCGGGGTTATCTCGCTTCGCGCGTCGAGACCGCGTTGGCCCAGCACGGTCTGACTTCAGCAATTCGGCCGCCTTATCTCTCGCCGCCCAACAGCCGCCGCCGTGCGACGCTCAAGGCGCTGCGGGTCGGGAGCGGCGTCCTGGTCGGATTCAACGCGCAGTCTTCGCACCGCATCGTCGACATGCGCGAGTGTCATATCCTCCGGCCCGAGCTGTTCGCGCTCGTCCAGCCGCTGCGCGAACTGCTCGTGGGGATGCTGATGCCGAAGCGGATCGCCGACATTCAGATGACGCTGATCGATGGCGGGGCGGATGTGGCGATCAAGGGCGTTCCGGCGGGGCGGCTTGCCGAGGTCGAGCAGCTGACAGCATTCGCGATGAACAACGATCTTGCGCGGCTGAGCGTCGACCGCGGCCTTGGGCCGGACACTTTGTACGAGCCGAACCCGGCGAGCGTCACCCTGTCAGGCTCGCGCGTGGCGTTTCCGGCCGGCAGCTTCCTGCAGGCGACGGAGGACGGCGAAGCGGAGCTGGTCGCCTGCGTCCAGGAAGCGATCGCGGGCGCCCCTAAGACTGCAGACCTGTTCGCCGGGCTGGGCACGTTCGCGTTGGCGACCGGCGCGAGTTACGCCGCCGAGGCGTCGCGCGATGCCGCGGCATCTTTGAAGCGCGCCGCGCCGGCCATGAACGTCGAGCACCGCGACCTGTACCGTCGCCCGCTCGATGCCCGGGAGCTGGAGCCCTTCGACGCAATCATTCTTGACCCGCCGAGGGCCGGAGCCGCGGAGCAGATTGCGGCGCTTGCCGGATCAACTGTGCGCCGGATCGCTTACGTAAGCTGCAATCCTGCAACTTTCGGCCGCGACGCCAAGACGCTCGCTGACGGTGGCCATGCGCTCGAATGGGTCCAACCGGTCGGCCAGTTCCGCTGGTCGACCCACGTCGAGCTGGCGGCCTGCTTCAGCCGATGATCCCGCAGTCGTGTAGGATCCGCAGGCCCGCGTGCGTCGTCAGCCCGATCAGGCATAGCGATGCGAGCGCAAACACCGCGAGGCGATAGCGAACCACGTTGACGGTGCATTGAATGAGGCTGTGGATGATGCGGAGCCCGACATAGCCCCATGCCAGCCAATAATTGATGCCACCCCCGAAATCCATCAAGGCGAGGGTCAGCGCGATCGCATAGAAGATCGTCGGCTGTTCCATCAAATGGTTGTAATTGTGGGATTTCCACTGCGCGCCAGGCATTGCGGTGCCTTCCAGATCGACACCGCGCGCGCCGTTGGGGATCTTCTCCGGAGTTATGCCGAGCCGGCGGAACTCGGCAAAGCGCGTCACCAGCATCCAGAACATGACGATGAGTGTCCACGCGACCAGCGCCACGACTGGCGCGAGAATGGGACTGTAGTGCATTGAAACTCTCCCCCGTTTGCTTTCGGGCGAGGGTAGTCACTTCGTTACGCTTGGCAATCGAAAGCGCATCGGCTCTACCTGAGGGGTGACGGGGAAACGTTCGGGGCTGAAACGTAGCCAGATAGCGGCGGTCGCCGCGGGCAACGCCCTGGATTTCTACGATTTCGTCACCTACAGCTTCTTTGCGGTGCAGATCGGCCGCACCCTGTTCCCGGGCGACGCGTCGCAGTCGCTGATCCTCTCACTCGCCACTTTCGGAGTAGGATTCGTCAGCCGGCCGCTCGGCGGCTGGGTGATCGGGCGGATGGCGGACCGGCGCGGCCGCAAGCCGGCGATGATCCTGTCGTTCACTTTGATGGGCATCGGGATTGTCGGCCTGGCGCTGACACCATCCTATCACGCGATCGGCATCACGGCGTCGATCCTCGCCGTCGCGTTTCGCCTGCTGCAGGGCTTCGCGCTCGGCGGCGAGGTGGGGCCAAATGCCGCCTTCCTGCTCGAGGCGGCGCCACCGCACCGCCGCGGTTTCTATCTTTCGATCCATCTGGCGACCGCCGACGTCTCGGTCCTGTTTGCCGGCCTCGTCGGGCTGGCACTGTCGTCGTGGCTGAGCCCTGCTCAACTCGACGCATGGGGATGGCGCGTCGCATTCCTGATCGGCGCGTCGATTGTGCCGTTCGGGCTCGCGCTGCGCCGAACGCTCGAGGAAACCCTTCCGGACGAGGCGAAGCAGCCTGCTCCTCCCGGCAGCCTGAAGCCCCTTCTCATCACGGCTGCGGCGGGAATGCTCATTCTCGGTGCTGGCACGATCAGCAATTACACCCTCGACTATCTGACGACGTATGCGCAGGACACGCTGCACATGGCGGTCCAGTCGGCGTTCGGCGCGACGATCGTGCTGGGACTGGTCGGCACTGTAAGCGATCTCGGCACCGGCTGGCTGGTCGACCGATATGGCGCCAAGCGCGTGCTGGTCGGACCGTGGATCGCACTCATCCTGCTGGCGGTGCCGACCTTCTACCTGCTCGCCGCGCTGCGAACGCCTTCGGCGCTTTTCGGCGCGACCGCATTGCTGACCGTGCTGCACATCTTCGGATCATCGGCTGCGATCCTGCTCTTCATGCTCGCACTGCCGGCGAGGGTAAGGGCCGGAGCGCTCAGTCTCGTCTACGCTCTGGCGATCGCGATCTTCGGAGGCACAACACAGGTGGTCGAGAAGCTGCTAATCCGCTGGACGGAGAATCCCGTCGCGCCCGGCTGGTACATGACCGCGGCGGTGATCGCCGGGCTCATCGGAGCGATGATTCTCCGTGAACCCGGCCGACCGGTGCGTACTTAGTCGAACAGCTTGGCGAAGCGCCGCTGTTCGCGGTTGCGCCAGGAGCCTCTGTGCCAGGCGTCGCTGGCGAGGAGCGGCAGCACCGAGGTAGCCTCGGCGAAGACCATCTGCTCCATCGCCGTCGACACCTTGCCCCAGCTCGCCGCTTCCTGAAGCGTCGACGAGGAGCAGGCGCCGTCGCGGACGTCGGCGACGGTGATCTGCACCGCGTACTTATG
>Ga0207648_10003319_pt1 | contig 16896 bp, 15 predicted proteins | sample KBSMisM32_FD_184310 | JGI IMG/M metagenome (GOLD analysis project Ga0207648, IMG submission 184310) | Miscanthus rhizosphere microbial communities from Kellogg Biological Station, Michigan, USA - KBS Miscanthus M3-2 (SPAdes) (version 2) | ecosystem: Host-associated > Plants > Roots >...
CGTCGCCGCCGCTACGCGGCGCCGCCGTGCTCTGCGGTCGGCTGGTCCTACGCTTTCGGGTCCTCCGGTTTTCGCCGGGCACGTCCGAACATCCACGCCACCAGCACGCCCAGGAGGTACAGGCCCATCATGGGGAGCGCGAGCATCGTCTGGTTCACGACGTCGGCGCTCGGCGTGATGATGGCCGCGATGACGAACGACACGAGCACGGCGAACTTGAACTGGCGCATCAGGAAGCCCGGGGTGACGAGGCCGATCCGCGCCAGCACGAAGATCACGACCGGGATCTGGAAGACGAGGCCCAGGCCGAGCAGGAACCAGGAGTAGAACTCGAAGTATTCGTCCACCTTGGGCAGGAACTGCATGTCGTCGCCGGCGAACTCGTAGAGGAACTTGAAGGTGGTGGGGAACAGGATGTAATGGCCGAAGCCCCCTCCGGCCAGGAAGAAGAACGATCCGGCCACGATGAACGGCACCGCGTACGCCTTCTCGTGCGCGTAGAGCCCGGGAGCGATGAAGGCCCAGACCTGGTAGAGGATGTACGGCGCGACGAGGAAGATGCCGACGAAGAACGACATCTTCATGTACATCATGAACGCCTCCGTCGGCCCCGTGGTGATGAACTTGACCGCGGGGTAGGCGTTGCGCAGGGGCTGGGTCAGGAAGTGGAAGATGCGCTCGTGGAATCCCCAGCAGACGATGGTGCCCACGATCAGCGCGCCCAGGCTGTGCATCAGGCGCACCCGGAGCTCGTCCAGGTGCTCGAGGAACGTCATCCGGTCCGGGCTGATCGCGGCCATCCGGGACGCGGCCTAGCTCTCGTCCGAACGGCCGCGGCTGACCACCGGCTCGGCTGGCTGTTCGACCTTCGGTTCCGACTCCGGCGTTCCGCTCGTATCCGCGCCCTCGAAGGCAGGAGGCGGAGGGGCCGCGACCTCCGGCACGACGGCAGCCTCCGGCACCACGGGGGTGGTCGCGTCCGTCGCCGTCACGTCGGTCACGACGGGCGGCGTCTCCGGCGCCGCGATCGGAGTCGCCTGCGACTCACGGGACTTCTCGGCTTCGAGCTCGTCTTCAATAGTGCGCTTGAAGTCGGTCGAAGCCTTTCGGAATTCCGCCAACATCTTGCCCATGCTCTTACCGATCTCGGGGAGACGGCGCGGGCCGAACACGATGAGGGCAACGACGAGGATCAGGATGACCTCGGGTCCGCCGAGTGTTCCAAACATGATCCCGATTCTACGTCGCCCCGCCCGTCCGCGGCTAGCCCGGTCGCGGCTTCCATTGACAGGAAGCTATTGGGTCCGTTACACTTCCGCGTGTCCGTCGGGATCCAGAGGCGCCTCGGCGCGCTGACCCTCGCCGCCACCTTCGTCGCGGTCGCTGCCCGGGCCGACATCCCCGTCGTCGAGCTGACCGGTGTCGTGCACGCGGTGAGCGCCGCGCACGTCGTGTCTTCCCTCGAACGCGCGGCGGCGTCGGGCGCGCCTCTCGTCGTGCTGAGGCTCGACACCCCGGGCGGGCTCGACACGTCGATGCGGCAGATCATCGACGCGATGCTCAACTCGCCCGTGCCCGTCGCCGTCTTCGTCGGGCCTTCCGGCGCGCGCGCCGCCTCCGCGGGCTTCCTCATCACCGTCGTCGCCGACGTGGCCGCGATGGCGCCGGGCACCAACATCGGGGCCGCCCATCCGGTGTCGGGCATGGGCGGCAGCATGGACGAGGTGATGTCCAAGAAGGTCACATCGGATGCCGCCGCCTACATCCGGAGCAAGGCGGAGCGCCGCGGCCGCAACGTGGCCCTGGCCGAGCAGGCGGTCGTGGAGAGCAAGTCCTTCACGGAGCGCGAGGCGCTCGACGGACACCTCATCGATCTCGTGGTCAACGACGTGCCCGCGCTGGTGGCGGCGGTCGAGGGCCGCGAGGTCACGCGCTTCGACGGCTCCAAGGTCACGCTGCACGTCGCCGGCCAGCCCCTCACGCCCGTGCGCATGAACTGGCGGCAGGGGATCCTGGCGGCGGTGGCCAGCCCCGAAGTGCTCTTCCTCCTCCTGCTCGGCGCGCTCGCCGGCCTCGGTGCGGAGATCAGCCATCCCGGGATGATCTTCCCGGGCGTAGTGGGCACGTTCTGCCTGATCCTCTTCCTCTTCGCGACCCAGATCATCCCCGTGAACTGGGCGGGGGTGCTGCTGATCCTGCTCGCGATCGCCCTCTTCGCGGCGGAAGCCAAGGTGCATTCGTACGGGATGCTCACCGCGGGCGGCCTCGCGGCCATGATGCTGGGCGCCTTCATGCTCGTGGACTCGCCGATCCGCGAGATGCGCGTGCCCCTGCGCACGGTGGTGCCCGCGGCCGTCCTGATGGGGCTGGGCACCTTCGCGCTCGTGCGCCTGGTCATCCAGGCCCAGCGGCGGCGTCCGGTCACGGGGGAGTCGGCCCTGCTCGGGCAGCGCGGGATCGCCGACACCGACCTCGCTCCCGAGGGCTGGATCCGCGTCCTCGGCGAGCGCTGGCGCGCCCTGGCCGAGACGTCCCCCGTCCCCAGCGGCGAGAAGGTGACCGTGACCGGCGTGGATGGACTGACGCTCAAAGTCCGGAAGGGAACGTAATGGAGTACGGCGTCGTCGCTTTCCTCTTCGTCTTCTGGCTGCTCCTGTCCGTGAAGGTGCTCAACGAATACGAACGTGGCGTCGTCTTCCGCCTGGGCAAGCTGCTGACCACGCCCAAGGGCCCCGGCCTCGTCATCGTGGCCTTTCCCATCGACCGCATGGTGCGGGTCAGCCTGCGCACGGTGGTCCTCGACGTCCCGCCCCAGGACGTGATCACCAGGGACAACGTCAGCGTGAAGGTGAACGCGGTCGTCTACTTCCGGGTCCTGCATCCGGTGCAGGCGATCGTGCAGGTCGAGAACTACCTGTACGCGACCAGCCAGATGGCCCAGACGACGCTGCGCAGCGTGCTCGGCCAGGCCCACCTGGACGAGCTGCTCTCCGAGCGCGAGCGGCTGGCCGCGGTGCTCCAACAGGTGATCGACGAGCACACCGACCCCTGGGGCATCAAGGTCACGCAGGTGGCGGTGAAGGCGGTGGACCTGCCGCACGAGATGCAGCGCGCGATGGCGAAGCAGGCGGAGTCGGAGCGGGAGAAGCGGGCCAAGATCATCCACGCCAGCGGCGAGCTGGAGGCGAGCCTTCAGCTCACGCAGGCGGCGCAGGCCATGGCCTCCCAGCCCATGTCGCTGCACCTGCGCTACCTGCAGACCCTGACCGAGATCGCCGCGGAGAAGAACTCGACGATCATCTTCCCGCTGCCCATCGACTGGCTGAAGGCCTTCTTCGGCGCGGGCGCGCCCAAGCCATGAGCCAGGACCTCGAACGGCCGGCGCCGGACGACGACCTCGTCATACGCGGGGAGATCGAGACGACCAGCGTGCCCGAGCTCCTGCGGTCCATCCTGGGCAGCGGAGAGACGGGCGTGCTCACCATCCGCAACGGGGAGGCGGTCAAGCGCATCTTCATCCTGAGCGGCCGCGTCGCCTACGCCTCCAGCAACAACCCGGACGAGCGCATGGGCGAGGTGCTGCTCACGCGCGGCAAGATCACGGTGCGGAACTTCGTCGAGGCCAGCAAGCGCATCCGGCCCGGCCTGCGCCTGGGCTCGATCCTCGTGGAGCTGGGGGCCCTGGAGCCCGAAGAGCTGATCCCCGCCGTCGAGGTGCACGTCAAGAGCATCCTCATGGACCTCTTCACCTGGGTCCGGGGCGAATACGAGTTCGTGATCAAGGAGCTCGACGCCCGCGACAACGTGGCCATGCTGAACATGTCGACGGAGAACCTCATCCTGGAGGGCATCCGCAACACGCATTCGTGGCAGCAGGTCATCCGCGCCCTGGGGGACGTGGAGTCCGTCCTCGTGCCGACGGGGAGCACGGACGCGAACACCCGCCTCGACCTCACCGAAGAGGAGCAGGAGATCCTCGCCTACGTGAACGGGCGGGCCTCCGTCGAGCAGATCTGCGACCTCAGCTACCTGTCCAGCTTCGAGACCTGCCGCACCCTCTGGGCCCTGCAGGTGCTGGGGATCATCCGGCGCGGACAGGCCGGAGAGACGGCCGCCATCGGCGAAGGGGCGCGCGAGCGCGAGCGGGAGCTGGACCTCGAGGGGATCGTCGAGAAGTTCAACCAGATGTTCAGCCGGATCTACGGATTCCTGCGCGGACGCCTGGGCGATGCCGTGGACCCCTTCATGGATGGATGCCTCGAGGAAGTCTCGCGGCAATACGGCGCGCTCTTCGACGGCGTGGACCTCAAGCACTACGGGCGGGCCGACTTCGAGCAGATGCTGGCCAACGTGGCCGACCTGCCCGCGGAGCAGCGCAAGAGCATCATGGTCTCGGCCCTCAACGAGCTCGTGTACGTCATCCAGCTCGCCGTGCGCACGAAGCACGGCGCGCAGGAAGAGGCCGTGGTGTCCGGCATCATCAAGGACGGGCTGCGGAGGCTCGGGGCGAGCTGAGCGACGGGCGCGCCGCTTCCTGACCAGGCGCGGGCCGTGTCGGTGTTAGGGTGGTAGGACGGCTGGCCCGCACGTCACGCGGGGAAGGAGAGACTTGGCCCAGGACGACTACTATTACGAGATCCAGCTGACCAACAAGCAGCTGGTCTTCTATTTCCTCGCCGGAGCGACGGGCCTCATCCTCAGCTTCCTGGCCGGCGTGATGGTGGGCCGCGGGGTCGACCAGAGCGCCGGCGAGGTGCAGGCCGCGCGTCCGGTCGCCGAGGAGCGCGTCGTCACCGAGGAGACTCCCAAGCCCGTTCCTCCCGCGGCGGAAGACCTGACGTACGCGCAGCGCCTGGAGAGCGACAAGACGGACGACGGGCTGGAGAAGGGGAAGGGCGGGACGTCGGCGGCCAAGCCGGCGCGCCCGGTGACGCCGCCCGTCACCACCGCCGCGGGCCCCCCGGCGACGACCGCGGCCGCGCCGCCGGTCACGGTGGCGGCAGTGCCTCGTCCCACGCCTCCCAAGCCCACACCCGCGACGACGGTGAAGCCGGTGAAGGGACCGGGCGGCCCCATCCCCGCCGCCGGCAACTTCACGATCCAGGTCGGTGCGTTCAAGGACAGGGCCAGCGCGGACTCGGTGGTCGCGCGGCTCAAGAACAAGGGGTTCGCCGCCTACGTCGTCTCGCCCGAAGGCGAAGGGCTCTTCAACGTGCGCGTCGGAAACTTCCCGGCCCGGCCGGAAGCCGAGCGCGTCTCCGCCCGCCTTCGTGACGAGGAGAAGTTCAAGCCGTTTATAGTGAAGCCGTGAGCCTCGCCGGACCGCCGACCCTGCTGCGCCTGCCTCCCTGGGCGCGGAAGGGAAGCCCTCTCGCTCCCTCCGCACGTCCCCTGCGCGTCCTCCTCCGCGAGGAGCGCCTGGTGACGGTATGCGAGGAGGCGCGCTGTCCGAACCTCGCCGAGTGTTTCGCGCGCGGGACGGCGACCTTCATGCTGCTGGGGGATCGGTGCACGCGGCGCTGCGGCTACTGCTCGGTCGCCACCGGCCGGCCCCGGCCTCCCGACCCGGGGGAGCCGGCGCGCGTGGCCGACGCGGCCGCGCGCCTGCGCCTGCGTTACGTCGTGCTGACCGCGGTGGCCCGCGACGACTTGTCCGACGGGGGAGCCTCCCAGTTCGCGGCCACCGTCGAGGCGGTGCGCGCGCGCCTGCCCGAGGCCCAGGTCGAAGTCCTCACGCCCGACTTCAAGGGCGAGCGCGCCGCCCTGCGGATCGTGCTCGGATCCCGGCCCGACGTGTTCAATCACAACGTCGAGATGGCGCCGCGCCTGTTCCCCTCCTTGCGCCCGCAAGGAGACTACGCCCGCAGCCTGGAGCTGCTGCGGCACGCGCGGACGGTGCGGCCGGCACAGGTGACCAAGAGCGGCCTGATGCTGGGCCTCGGCGAGACGGACGCCGAGGTGCGTGAGGTGCTGGCCGACCTCCGCGAATCCGAGGTCGCCATCGTGACCCTCGGACAATATCTCCGGCCCACGCGCGACCATGCCCCGGTCGCCCGCTACGTGCCGCCCTCCGAGTTCGAGCGCTGGGCGGATGAAGCGCGCGCGCTGGGATTCGCGAGCGTCTACTCCGGGGTGTTCGTCCGGTCCTCCTTCAACGCGGAGGAGGTGTTCCACGGCGCCGCGACCGCGCCGCCTCCGGCCGCCCCTGTCTCTTCGTAGAGAGGGCCTGGCCGCCCTCTCCGGCCTCCTGCTCGCGCTCTCCTTCCCGAAATACGGGCACGGCGCCGTGGCCTGGGTGGCCCTCACGCCGCTCCTCGTCGCCCTGGGCGAAGCGCCCAGCCCTCGCCACGGCTTCCGGCTCGGCTACGTGGCGGGGGCGGTCTCGTCCCTGGGCATCGTGTACTGGACGTCCATCGTCGTCGTTCAGTTCGGCGGGCTGGCCCTGCCCCTGGGCGTGGCCGTGATGGTGCTCCTCTGCCTGGCCCTGGCCCTGTTCCCCTCGGTGTTCGGGTGGATGGTGTCCCGCTGGGCGCGCACGTACGGGCCGTCCGCCGTCCTGCTGGCGCCGATCGCGTGGGTGGCCACGGAGATCCTGCGCGCCCACACCCTGTTCGACTTCTCGTGGTGCCTGCTCGGCTATTCGCAGCACGCCAACCTTCCCACCATCCAGATCGCGCGCTATGCCGCCGTCTACGGCGTCTCCTTCGTCGTGGCGGCCGTCTCCAGCGCGCTCGCGTTCCTCGTGCTCGAGCGCCGGCGGGGACCGCGCACCGCCGTCCTCCTGGCGACGATCGGTCTGCTCGCCGTCGTGTGGATGCACGGCGAGTGGCGGCTGTCCCAGGTTCCGCCCGAAGTGGGGAGGCTGCGCGTCGGCCTCGTGCAGGCCTCGATCGCCCAGGACGAGAAGTGGGACGCCGCCCACGCCTGGCGCAACGTCGACCGCCATCTCGAGCTCACGCGGCGGGCCGCCGCCGCCGGGGCCCGCCTCGTGGTGTGGCCGGAGTCCGCGCTCCCGTTCCTCTTCGACCGCACGCCGGTGGTGGCGACTCAACTGGCGGACGTCGTGCGCCAATACGGCCTCTACCTCCTCTTCGGCAACGACGACCGGGAGCAGGGTGGAGACGAGCCCGGCCGCATCTGGGTCGGGGCGAAGATGCTCGACCCCCAGGGCCAGATCGCCCTCCGCTACCACAAGATCCGCCTCGTCCCCTTCGGCGAATACGTGCCCATGCAGTCCGTGCTCACCCTCGGCGGAAAGTTCTCCGCGAAGCTCGTGCAGGAAGTCGGGGAGTTCACGCCGGGGAGCGAATACGCGGTGGGCGTGGTGGACGGCCACCCGGTCTCCGTCTTCATCTGCTACGAGGCCATCTTCCCGGACCTCGTTCGCGAGTTCGCGGCGGGCGGGGCCCAGCTCCTCGTCAACATCACGAACGACGGGTGGTATGGGCGCACGTCCGCCCCCTACCAGCACTTCGCGATGGCCCGGTTCCGGGCCGTGGAGAACGAGCGGTTCCTCGTGCGCGCCGCGAACACCGGCATCACCGCCGTGGTCGACCCTCACGGCCGGGTGCTCGAGCGCACGGAGCTGTTCGAGCGCGCCGTCCTCGTGCGCGACGTGCCCCTGCTCGCGGGCTCGACCTTCTATACCCGGCACGGCGACGTGTTCGCGTGGGCCTGCCTGGGGGCCGCCGTGGCCCTGACCGGGGCCGGATTGAAAAAGCGCAGCCCCCCCCTGGACTGGGCCGGGGACGGTGGTAGGGTGTAGTCAGACGTATTAGGCCAATGGCTTCCACTTCCGTGGAATTCGGCGCAAGTGCCCGCGGGCGGTCGTCTGGCCCCGTGGCGCCGCGGAGCAGCGCGCGCGCGATCGAGCGCCGGCAGGCCCGGCCCATGGTCCTCCTCGTCGACGACCTCGCGGACCAGCGCGAGCTGTACCGTCAGTACCTCGATTTCGCAGGCTATGAGGTCGCGGTCGCCCGCGACGGGTTCGAGGCCGTGGACCGTGCCCTGCACGCCCATCCCGACGTCATCATCATGGACCTCGCCATGCCGGGCCTGGACGGCTTCGAGACGACGCAGCGGCTGAAAGCGCTGGAGGCGACCCGGAACATCCCGGTGATCGCCTTGACCGCGCACGGGGAGCTGCCGCGCGAATGGGCCCTCACGGCAGGTTGCGCGGCCTACCTCAAGAAGCCGTGTTATCCCCACGACCTGGCCGTGGAGATCTCGGCCGTGCTCGAGAAAGGGAGCGCCCCCCGGCCCGAGCCGGTCCGTTTCCAGGCCCTGCCCGAGCACCCGCACGTGCTCGTCGTGGACGGCACCGTCGGGGACCGGGAGCTGTTCGCCGAATACCTCGAATACCGCGGGTGCCTGGTCTCGGTCAGCCTCACGACGGCGTCCGCCCTCGCGGATGCGCAGCGCCGGCGCCCGCAGGTGATCGTCCTCGACCTCGACGTGCCCCGCCAGGGCGGCTGGGAGGTCCTCCGGAGCCTGCGGCGCGACCCCGTCACGCGCGACATCCCCGTGGTGGCGCTGACGCGCCAGCCGACCGACGCACGTCGCGAGGACGCCCGCAGCCTGGGGGTGGCGCTGCTGAGCAAGCCCTGCGAGCCGGACGCGCTCTTCCTGGCCGTGAGCAAGGCCGCGGCGGCGCCGCGCGAGCGCGGCTGAGGCTCCTCAGCGCTTGGGGCGCGGATCGCCGGTGCTCGGGCCGGACAGGCCCAGGGAATGGCGCTGCAGGGCGTCCGCGATCCGGTCCCGGATGCTGGAGGCGGTCTGCTGGAGCGGCCCCTCCAGGAACAGCGTGCACTCGAAGCCGTCCTCGCGGTAGAACGTCACGATCCACCAGCCGACCTCGACGCCGTGTTTGAGGCCGACCTTCCAGGGGCCGGGAAGCGGCTCCAGCGCCTGCTCGACGCGCGAGAAGAGGGCAGGCTCCTCGCTCTCGCCGGGGGGCAGCGGCGTCACCAAAGTGATGTGCCGGGGCTCCGTGTTCATCAAGCTCTCCTCCAGTCCGAAGGCGCTGTCATCAGGGTAACACCGGCTCCGGGTAGAATCGGGGTTTGGAGGTGCGTTTGAGCTCTGACGTTTCCCAGCGCTTCGATCAACTGGTCGCGAGGGCCGCGGACATCCGCGGCTACCTTTGAGGAAGCCAAGATCCGGACGGAGATGGAGCGCCTCGAGCAGAAGATGTCCGCTCCCGACTTCTGGCAGGACCAGCAGGGCGCCCAGAAGATGCTGCAGCGCAGGAAGCGCCTGGAGGGCGACCTCGGCTTCCTGACCCGCCTGCGCGGGCAGGAGGACGACACCCGCGTCCTCGTGGAATGGGCGGAGGCGGGAGAGGACGTCGACAAGGACCTCCGCGCCGCCCTGGACGCCCTGGAGGAGACGATCTCCGCGGCCGAGTTCCAGAAGATGCTCGGGGGCGAGCACGACCGCGCCAACGCGATCCTCACCATCAACGCGGGGGCGGGAGGGACGGAGAGCCAGGACTGGGCGGAGATGCTGTTGCGCATGTACCTCCGCTGGTGCGACCGCCACGGCTACAAGCGGGACATCACGGACATCCAGGCCGGCGAAGAAGCGGGCATCAAGAGCGCGACCGTCCTCGTCAGCGGCGAATACGCCTACGGCTATTTGTCCGCGGAGGTCGGCGTCCACCGGCTCGTGCGCATCAGCCCCTTCGACTCCGCCTCGCGGCGCCACACCTCCTTCGCGTCCGTGTTCGCCTGGCCGGAGATCGAGGAGGACATCAAGATCGAGGTCCAGGACAAGGACCTCCGCGTCGACACCTACCGGTCGAGCGGAGCGGGCGGCCAGCACGTGAACGTGACCGACTCCGCGGTGCGGATCACCCACATGCCCAGCGGCATCGTGGTCTCCTGCCAGAACGAGCGCAGCCAGATCCGCAACCGGGAGGTGGCCATGAAGGTGCTCAAGTCCCGCCTCTACGACATGGAGCTGCAGAAGCAGAAGGCGAAGCTGGACGCGGTCGAGAACGCCAAGAAGGACATCGCGTTCGGCAGCCAGATCCGCTCGTACGTGCTTCACCCCTATCAGCTCGTGAAGGACCATCGCACGAAACACGAGGTCGGCGACGTCAATCGCGTCCTGGACGGCGACCTCGACGACCTCATCAAGACGGCGCTGGTCGCGCGCGCCAAGGGCACGCTCGGCCCCGCGGATGCCTCGGCGGAGGACGAGCGCTGAGCCGGAGGCCGTCCCGGGCGCTCCTCCTGGCCGTGATCGTGGGAGCCGCCTGCCGGCGGGCGCCCGCGCCGAAGGGCGCCGAGGCCGGGAGGGCCACCACCGCCGACGGCGAGCGGGCCTGGACGCTGGTCTACGACCAGGTCGTCGCCGGCAACCAGGACCTCTACGCCATCCCTTCGACGGGGGGCGTGGCCCGGCGCCTCACCGACGATCCGGCCCACGACATGTTGCCCCGCTTCACGCACGACGGGAGCGCCGTCCTCTTCGCGTCCGATCGCAGCGGACAGTGGCAGATCTGGGAGGTGCCGGCGGAGGGCGGGACCGCGCGCCGCGTGCGCACGAACTCGTCGGTCGAATACCAGGTGGACGAGTCCCCGGACGGCCGGACGCTCGCCTTCCTCTCCAACGAGGGCGGCCCGGAGTCGCTCCTGCTCCTGCCGCGGGCAGCCAACGCGGCGCGCGTCCTCGTGCGCCACGGCGCGAACACGATCATGGGCAACCCCGACTGGAGCCCGGACGGGGCGCAGATCACGTTCTCCTCGAACTGGCGCGTCGGGCACCAGATCTACGTCGTGGACGCGGGCAGCGGGGAGGCGCGACGGATCTCGCCCCTGCATCGCGGCGGATGCGAGCCCCGCTTCAACCCGGATGGCCGCCGCGTCGTCTACGTGGACCGCGGCCACCTCGGCGACACGAGCCTCCTCACCGAGATCGACCTTCTCTCCGGCGAGCGGAAGACGATCGTGGACTGGCCGGCTCTCAACTACGACCCCGCCTATTCGCCGGACGGCCGCGAGATCGCCTTCGCCTCGAACATCACGGGCGAATACGCGATCTATCGCCAGAGGCTCGCGGACGGAAAGTCCTGGAGGGTGACGCACGAGCGCGGGGATGCGCGGTATCCGGACTACAGGCCGGATCGGTAGAAGGGACGGGGCACGGAGACGGCCGACGAACGGCCTAGAGGACGCGGCTCGCGTGGCGCAGGCGCTGGCCCAGGGACGCATAGGCGGAGACGGCGGCGACGGGGATGGGCGACGAGGCCCGCGCGGTCAGCGTCCGTCGCCACCCGCGCTCGTCCAGGTGCCGGCGCGCGGTTCCGTCCCCGCGATGAACGCTTCCATGTGCGCTCCGGGAGTGCCGGGCTCGGCCGGACGCCCGTCGAGGTCGATGGGCAGGAACACGATGTTGCCCGGGATGGGGAAGTCCTGGATCGGCTTGTCCTTCATGACGCGGCCCCAGAAGTCCATCCACATGGGAAGAGCCGCGCGCGCGCCTTCTTCGTGGGGCCCCAGCGTCTTGCGCTTGTCGTCGTAGCCGACCCAGACTCCGGCGGCGAGGGCGGGCTCGTAGCCGATGAACCAGGCGTCGGTGAAGTCGTTCGTCGTCCCCGTCTTGCCCGCGATGGGCCGCTTGAGCGAGCGGGCCTTCACCGCCGTGCCCCGTTCCACGACGCCCTTCAGCAGGCTCGACATGAGATAGGCGGTGTCGGCGCGCACGGCGTCTCGTGCGGCGGGCCGCGCTTCCTCGATCACGTTGCCGTCGCGGTCCGTGATGCGCGTGATGTAGTACGGCTTCATGCGCAGCCCCTCGTTTCCGAAGGCGGAATAGGCGGAGGTCATCTCGACGAGGGTGGCCTCGCCCGCGCCCAGGGCCAGGGGAAGGTAGGGCGGCAGCTCGCCCGTCAGGCCGAGCTTGTGCGCGTAGTCGATGGCCGTCTTCACCCCCACCACCTCGAGGGTCTTGATGGCGGGCACGTTGCGGCTGTCCTCCAGGGCGTGCCGCAGCGGGATCGGGCCCTCGAACTTGTAGTCGAAGTTGTGGGGCGTCCAGACCGTGTTGTTGTCGGGGAAGGAGACGGGCGCGTCCACGATGATGGTCGCCGGCGTGTAGCCCGCTTTCTCGATGGCGGCGGCGTAGACGAAGGGCTTGAACGCGGAGCCCACCTGGCGCCAGGCCTGGGTGGAGCGGTTGAACTTGCTGCGCTCGAAGTCGAACCCGCCGACCATCGCGCGCACCGCGCCCGTCTTGGGCTCCAGGGCCAGCAGGGCCCCTTGCACCTCCGGCTCCTGCTCGAGCGTGACCTTCAGATCCTTGCTCCCGGATTCGGGGAGGGCCTCGATGCGGAACGGTGCGATTGTGCCGGCCTTGAGCACCTCGGCGACGTTGGTGCGCCGGGTCCAGGCCATCTCGGCCGGTCCCACCCGCGCTTCGTATTCGCCGATGCGCACGACGGCGATCCCGCGCTCGGAGGCCAGCACGACGCCGCGGACGACGTCACCGGCGAGGATCGGGCCCTCCCAGTCCTCGAGGTGGAGGCGGTCGGGGAACTTGCCGTCCTTGAGCACGGTTTCGGTGGGCGGCACGAAGCCGCGCGAGCGGCGGTCCATCACGCGCAGCCAGTCGCGCACGGACTTGTTGGCCGCGACCTGGGTGCCGGAGTCGAGGGTCGTGTACACGCGCAGGCCGCCCTGGTAGATGCGCTGCGACCCGTATTCCTTCTCGAGATACTTGCGGACCTCCTCGAGGAAATACGGCGCGATGGAGGGCGGCTCGCGCTTGAGGTTCAGGTGCAGGGGCTCGGCCAGCGCGGCCTTGGCCTCCTCCGCGCTGATGTATTTCTCCTCGAGCATGCGCTGGATGACGTGGTTGCGGCGCTGCAGCGCACGCTCCGGATGCTCGACGGGGGAGAGGCGGGAGGGGCTCTGGGGCAGCCCGGCCAGGAGCGCGGCCTCGGGAAGGGTCAGGTCCTTGATGGCCTTGTTGAACAGGAACTCGCTGGCCGCCTCCACGCCGTAGTTGCCGTGGCCGAAATACACCTGGTTGCAGTAATACGTGAAGATCTCTTCCTTGGTGAACGTCTTCTCGAGCTCGAAGGCGAGGAGCGCCTCCTTGATCTTCCGCTCGTAGGTCTTCTCCGGAGTCAGGAAGAGGCCGGGCTGGCGGACGAGCTGCATGGTCAGGGTGGACGAGCCCTGGGTGCGCCGGCCCGCGCGCAGGTTCGCGATGAATGCGCCGGGGATGCGCCACGGGTTCACGCCGAGGTGCTTCCAGAAGTCGGCGTCTTCGACCGCGATGGTCGCGTTCCGCAGCACGGGCGGGATGTCCTTGAACCCGACGACCACTCGCCGCTCGATCGCGAATTCGCCCAGGAGCTGCCCGTCGGCGGTGTAGACCTTCGTGATGATGTTGGGCTCGAAGTCCTCGAGCGAGGAGACCTGGGGGAGGTCCTTTTCGTAGGCCAGGAAGATCCCGGAGAGCGCGCCCACGAATATCGCGATCACGAACAGGAGGGTGACGCCCGCACGCCGGAGCACCATGCGGAGGGCGTGGAGGCGGGCGGAGGCGTAACGCCGCGGAGCGGACCCGGAGGCCATCCCCGCGACTATAGCAGTGAAGCCGTCGCGGCTACTGATCCCGGCGCCGGCGGGCGGCGGCCGCGGGGGGCGGCGGCGGTGCCTCCTGGCGGGGCTGGGCCTGCGGCTCGGATCGCGCCGGCGGATTGGACGGCCGCGGCGCGGCCTCACGCTCGCGTGCGCTGCCGGCCGGGCGCGCTTCGACACCCCGCTGCCCCTGGCCCGAGTCGCCGCCCCGACGGCCTGCGGCCTCGCCGCCGCCGCTGCGCTCCCCGCCGTCCCCGCGGCGCCGCGCCCAGCCGCCCTCTTCGGCCTGGGTGCCGCCGTCACGCGGGGGCGGAGCGGCCTCGCGTCCCTCGGTGCGCTGGCGGCCGAGGCCGCGGAACATCGGGCGCAGGACCTCGCGCTCCGCGTCCGAGCTGTCCTCGCGCTCACGGGGCACGGCCTCGCGCTCGCGCACCGGGCGATCCGGCGCGCGGGCTTCGACCTCGGCCCCGCGCCCGCGCCGGGAGATCGCTCCCGCGTCCGCCGGCTCCTCGACGCGGCGCTGGCCGCTGCGGACGTCCGTCGGATGCGGCCCCCGCGCGGCGGGGACGGGCACGAGGGGAGTGGACGCCGCGGCGTCCCCGCGGCCGACCGCGCCGAAGCGCTGGAAGGCGCCGGCCGGAACGCCGGTGACGCTTCCCGACTCCGCGGGCAGGTCGTCGCGGCCGTCGGCGGGCCGGCTACGACGGCGCGCCGCCGGGATCGTGGTCAGGAGATCGCCGCGCATCTCCGTGTCGGACGTCTGTGGGCGCGAAGAGGCGCTGCGCGGCACCGCTCGTGCCAGCGTGGCCGCGGCCGCGGTCGCATCGGCCACCGTGAAGTCGCGGGTGAGCCGGGCCTGGGCCGTGTCCACGACGCGGACCTGCTGGATCGCATTGCTGTCGAGCTGGACGCGGCGGCGCGTCAGATCGCGAGCTCCGACGTCGCCGCGGCGGAGGTAGATCCACGGCGTCTCCGCGACCGTCGTCCCGCGCGGGACGGCGTGGCCGCGGGCGAACCCGAGCCGGTCGTAGGCGAGGACGGGCCGATCGCGGTACCCGAGGGGACACCAGCCGACGTAGTCCCCGCCCACCGCCCACGAGACCCAGGCCGGCGCCCACGTCGCGCCCGGGATCCAGTACCAGCCCAGCGCGTTCGTGAAGCCCCAGCGTCCGTAGTGCGACGGGGCCCAGCCCCACGGCTCGTACGGAACCCAGGTCCACCCGAACACGCTCCAGGTCCAGCGTCCGTTGGAGTACGGCTGCCAGCCCGCGCCGACGTAGGGACGCCAGACGTGGCCGACCTCGGTCTCGTAGTACCACGTGCCATGACGGTCCAGCTCGTCCGCGTAGGGCGCGACCTCTTGCGGCAGCGCTTCCTGGCGGTTCGCGGCGTAGGCCGTCTGCTGCTGGCGACCGTCGTCCCACTCCGCGAACTCGTCGCCTTCCGTGCGATCGAACTGCGTCGGGCCTTCTTCGACCTCGCCGCGCCGCGCGTAGAGGCGCTCTCCCGCGCGCACGCGCACGGGCTGGGCGCCGTCGAGGGTGGCCTCTCCCTCGTAGACGGACACGCGCGTCTCACCCGATTGCACGTCGATGCGGAGGACGCCACGGGTGCCGGTGGTGATCACACCCCCCGGCGTCTCGATCTCGAAGGGTCCGTCGCGCCGGTCCCGCAGATGGACGAAGAGGGCTCCCGACCACAGGCGCAGCACGACGCGATCGTCGCGGCCGTCATCGCGAGCGACGTAGTCCAGCTTGGAGGCGCTGTCGAGCCGGAGAAGGGAGCCGCCCGCGAACTGGAACTCCGCGCGACCGCCACCGTCCGTCCACACGCGATCGCCGGGCAGGAAGGGCAGGTTGACCGTGGCCTCTTCCGAGCCCGTCTCCGTCGCGCGCTGGATGCTCACGCCCTCTTCGACGTGGCGCACGCGGCCGTCGCGATAGGACTGCGCGAATACGGCGGGCGACACGGTCAAGGCGAAGACGGTGATCACCCCGAGGCGACGCATCGCTCCCCTCATGTCAACCGATCGCGCCACCCGTCCCCGATGCGGGCCCCTCGGGCTCGCCCTGGAGAAGCATCGCGCGCCAAAGGCTCATCAGGGCCTCTCGAGTCGCTTCGAACAATGGTCGCATCATGGCGGTGTCCCTCAATGAACCGAGCCCCGCCCCCGGGGGAGCAATATCCGTGCCCCGGTGCCGCCATGGCCAACTCGTTGATGATACGTCGATTCGCGTGTCCAGCCCACCGCCGCGGCTGTCTCTCCGCGAGGCCAGTTGTCCTCGGGAGGACCCGACCCCCGGTCAGTCGACGTCGGTGATGATCAACGTGTTGGTGCGAGCGTCGAACACGACGTTGCCCCGCGGAGAGAGGAACTTCCTGATCAGCGGGGCGAGCTCCGCGGCCCGCGCGTACGACAGCGTGTAGCGGACCGTGCGCAGCGGACGGTTGAGCTTCTGCTCCTCGGCCAGGCGTCGGCGCTCCTGGTGCTCGGCGGTGAGCTTGGCGACGGGAGCCACGCGGACGATGCCGCCGTCGTCCTCGGAGCCCAGCCCGCACACGCGCAGCGCGACGTCGAGCGCGCTGTCCCACGGGACTTCCTTCAGCTTCAGCGTGAGATTGCAGGACGTGCCGGGGTCGATCACGACCTGGAAGTTGCCGACTTCCGAAAGCAGCCGGACGATGTCGACGATGTCGGCGTCCTTGAAGTCGACGCTGATGCGCGCTTCGGACGGCGGAGTGGCGGTAGCCCGCGCCGGGGGAGCGTCCGCAGCTACGGCGGGGACGGCCAGGGCGGCGGAGAAGAGGACGGAGGAAAGGAGACCCATTCCGAAATCGTAGCATCGGCGCACGGGGCGGGCGACGGCGCCCGCGCCGCGCGTGAGACGGCTCACGACGATGCCTTCGGTTACTGGCCCTGGCTGACGGAGACGACAGTCAGCACGTTCGCCTTGATCCCGTCGATCTCGCCCGTGACCTCGAAGTACCCCTTGTGAAGGATGTCCACGCGCAGCAGGAACGGCTGGCTGCTGCCCCTCACCTCGACGATTTCGTCGTCGTCGGTGACGTCCCATTCGGGGTCGTGGATCCACTGGCACTTCTCGCCCGCGCCGTTCCGCTGCGAGAAGTCGAACACCACGAACTCGCCCGGATGGACGACCCAGTTCCCGTCGCCGTCCTGCGTGGGATCGCGGTAGTTGAAACCGCCCGTGTCGATGGAGCGGACGGCCACCTTGGCCTGCGTCACCGGGCCGGCGGGCAGGCCAGTGCGCGGATCGGTGGTCGTGCCTCCGCCCGGCAGTGG
>Ga0207648_10003321_pt1 | contig 16895 bp, 12 predicted proteins | sample KBSMisM32_FD_184310 | JGI IMG/M metagenome (GOLD analysis project Ga0207648, IMG submission 184310) | Miscanthus rhizosphere microbial communities from Kellogg Biological Station, Michigan, USA - KBS Miscanthus M3-2 (SPAdes) (version 2) | ecosystem: Host-associated > Plants > Roots >...
GGTGCAGCCCCCAGCGGATTGACGATCGGCAGCAATGCCGCGATGGCGAGCAGCGTCGATTCGAGGAACTGACGGAGATCTTCGGCGATCACGGGTATCCGGCTGTTTTTTTAACGAGGGTCGGCTTGCGCCGCCCGGATTCTGGCACAACCGCCGCCTTTGGCGCGGAAGTCTAGAATGGGCCCAATACTTCACGAACCCCACGCCATACCCCGAGTCCATGACCTCCACGCGCACGCTGATCGGATTTCACGCCGTCATATCGCGGCTGCGCCAGCATGCGGAGTCCGTCGAATCGGTTTACGTGGACGCCACCCGGCAGGATGCGCGAATGCGCGACCTCGCTGCCCGGGCAAATACGGCTCGCGTCACGGTTCACGCCGTCGACGCCGCGCGGCTCGCCACACTCGCCGGCAACGCGCCGCACCAGGGCGTGGTGGCGATCGTCGATGCGCAGCGGCCGCATGTGACAGTCGACGACGTGCTGTCGGACCTGGCCGAGCCGGCGCTATTGCTCGTGCTCGACGGCGTCACCGATCCGCACAATCTCGGCGCCTGCCTGCGCAACGCCGATGCGTTCGGTGCGCAAGCGGTGATCGTGCCGAAGGACCGTGCCGTCGGGCTGAATGCCACGGCCGCGAAGGCAGCCAGCGGCGCCGCCGAGACGGTGCCGGTCATCACGGTCACCAACCTGTCGCGTGCGCTGGCCGACCTGAAGCAGCGCGGCGTATGGGTGCTTGGCGCAGACGAGGGTGGCGAGAGCCTCTTCGCCGCCGACGTGTCCGGACCGGTCGCGTGGGTGCTCGGTGCCGAAGGCCAGGGGCTGCGCCGGCTCACCCGCGAAAGCTGCGATCGGCTGATCGGCATCCCGCTGGCCGGCGCCGTGGAAAGCCTCAACGTGTCGGTCGCCGCGGGCATCTGCCTGTACGCGACGCGCGCGACTCGCAGTCGAACCATTGCCGCGCAGCCGGCCGTCGGCTAGCATGCGCTCCCGTTGCTCACTCCAAACGCTTGCCCGAGGTGCCCGATGAAGACGCTGATCGATTGCCGTTTGCAGGTCTGTGCCGTTGCCGTTGCAGTGCTGACCGCGCTGGCCGCCGCGCCCGTGGCGGCAAAGGGAACCCTCGTCTATTGCTCGGAGGGAAGCCCCGAAGGCTTCCAGCCGCAGTTCTTCACGACCGGCACCACGTTCGACGCGGTATCGGTGCCGATGTTCAACCGGCTCGTCGAGTTCGAGACCGGCACGACGAACATCGTGCCGGCGCTCGCCGAATCGTGGACGGTTGCGCCGGACGGCAAGACGTTCACGTTCAAGCTGCGCAAGGGCGTCAAGTTCCACAGCAATGCGAACTTCAAGCCTACGCGCGACTTCAACGCCGAGGATGTGCTGTTCTCGTGGTACCGAATGGCCGACGACAACCATCCGTTCCATAAATTCACGGCCGGTCAGACGTTCGCCTATTTCGAAGACATGGGCATGAAGAACATCGTCGACAAGGTCGAGAAGGTCGACGACTACACGGTGCGATTTTCATTGAAGCGTCCCGAAGCGCCGTTCCTCGCCGACATGGCGATGGACTTCGCGTCGATCCTGTCGAAGGAGTACTTCGAGACGATGCGCACGAAGGGCACGCCGAATGCGGCTGACGTGTATCCAATCGGCACCGGACCGTTCGAGTACGTCAGCTACCAGAAGGACGCGACCATCCGCTACAAGGCATTCGATCGCTACTGGGGCGGCCGGCCGAAGATCGACAACCTGGTCTTCTCGATCACGCGCGACGCCACGGCACGCTACGCTAAGTTGAAGACCGGCGAATGTCACGTGATGGCGTTCCCGAAGCCCGCCGATCTCGACGAGATGCGCAAGGATCCGCAATTGGCCCTGCAGCAGAAGGAGGGGCTCAATGTCGGGTACATCGCCTTCAACGTCGAGAAGAAGCCGTTCGACAACAAGCTCGTGCGCCAGGCGCTCAACATGGCGACCAACAAGGACGCGATCCTGAAGGCCGTGTACCAGGGTCAGGGGCAGGTGGCGAAGAACCCGATTCCGCCAATCCTGTGGGGTTACAACAACGCCGTGCAGGACTACGCTTACGATGTCGCGAAGGCGAAGCAGATGCTCGCGCAAGCCGGCTACGCGAACGGCTTCGAAGTCGAGCTCTGGTACCTGCCGGTGACGCGGCCGTACAACCCCGACGGCAAGCGGATGGCCGAGTTGATCCAGGCCGACTGGGAGAAGGTAGGTGTCAAGGCGAAGCTCGTGACGTATGAATGGGCCGAGTACCGCAAGCGCAGCAAGACCGGCGAGCAGGCGGCGATGATGTTCGGCTGGTCGGGCGACAACGGCGATCCCGACAATTTCTTCGTACCGCTGCTGGGCTGCGAAGCCGTCAAGGGCGGCGGTAACGTCGCACGCTGGTGCAACAAGCCGTTCGAAGACCTTATCCTCAAGGCCGCGCAAACGCCCAAACAGGCCGATCGCGCCAAGCTGTACGAGCAGGCGCAGGTGATCGTCAAGGAAGAAGCGCCCTGGATCACGCTCGCGCACTCGGTGCGCTTCGACCCGCTGCGCAAGGAAGTGCAGGGCTACAAGATGGATGCGACGGCGCATCATTACTTCACCAACGTCGATCTGGCGAAACAGCCGTAGCGGTCAGCGTCTTGCGCCCTCGCCGCAGTGCTGACGATGCAAGCGGGGCGCCGGACGCAGTAGCGCGAGGAGCGACGCCCGCCGCGTAGCGCGAACGGCGCCGCTCAGGGGTCCTCAGCGATGTTCGGCTTCCTCCTCCGCCGCGTCGCGCTGATCGTACCGACGTTTCTCGGTGTGACGCTGCTGGCGTTCGCGCTGATCCATCTCATCCCGGGCGATCCTGTCGAGAACTTGTCGGGCGAGCGCGGCATGGACCCCGCGCGGCGCGAGCGGTTGCTGCATGAGTTCGGACTCGACCGTTCGCTGCCGGTCCAGTACCTGTCGTATGTCGGACAAGTGCTCCGCGGCGACCTCGGTACGTCGCTGACCACGCACGAAAGCGTTGCGCAGGAATTCGCGACGCTGTTTCCCGCGACCGTGGAACTCGCTTTCTTCGCGCTGGTCTTCGCCGTGGCGGTCGGATTGCCTGCCGGCATGCTGGCGGCGGTCAAGCGGAATACCGTCGCGGACTACACGGTGATGGGGCTGTCGCTGACGGGCTATTCGATGCCGATCTTCTGGTGGGCGCTGCTGCTGATCCTGTTCTTTTCCGTTTACCTGGGTTGGACGCCCGTCTCGGGACGGATCGCCGTCCAGTACGACGTGCCCGCGACAACGGGCTTCATGCTCGTCGACACGCTGCGCGCCGGCGACATGGGCGCGTTCCGCTCGGCGCTGTCGCACCTGATCCTGCCGACGATTGCACTCGGCACGATTCCGCTGGCGGTGATCGCGCGGATGACGCGCTCTTCGATGCTGGAAGTTCTGCGTGAAGACTACGTGCGCGCCGCGCGTGCCAAGGGGCTTCCGCGCTGGCGCGTCATCGTCGTGCATGCGTTGCGCAATGCGCTGATCCCGGTCGTGACCGTCGTCGGGCTGCAGGTCGGACTGCTGCTGTCCGGCGCCATCCTCACCGAGACGATCTTTTCGTGGCCCGGCGTTGGCAACTGGCTCGTGCACGGCGTGCAGTCGCGCGACTATCCGGTCGTGCAGGGCGGCATCCTGCTGATCGCGGCGATTGTCATCACGGTGAACCTGATCGTCGACATGCTCTACGGCGTCATCAATCCGCGCATTCGCCATGGCTGACGCTGCGTCCGCCGTGCCGGTGATCGGTGCAACCGACAGCGCGCCGCCGTCGCGGCTGCGCGAGTTCTGGCGTGCGTTCGCACAGAATCGCGGCGCGGTCATCGGTCTCGTGCTCGTCTTCCTGCTGCTCGCGCTGGCACTCGGCGCCGATTTCATCGCACCGCATCCGCCCAACGAGCAGTTTCGCGAATTCACGCTCACGCCGCCTGCGTGGGACACGGCCGGCAGCACGCGCTTCCTGCTCGGCACCGATCCGGTTGGCCGGGACATCCTGTCGCGGCTCATCCACGGTACTCGACTGTCGCTGTTGATCGGCACGATCTCGGTCGCGATCTCGCTGACGATCGGCGCGATCCTCGGTCTTTGCGCTGGCTATTTTCGCGGCATCGTCGACACCTCGATCATGCGGCTGATGGACGTGATGCTCGCGCTGCCGAGCCTGCTGCTGGCCATTGCCGTCGTGGCGATCCTCGGTCCCGGCCTTGCCAATGCGATGTACGCGATCGCCGTTGTATTGCTACCGCATTACGTACGACTTACGCGCGCGGCGGTGATCGCCGAGGCCGGGCGCGAGTACGTGACGTCATCGCGGATCGCCGGCGCCGGAACGCTGAGGCTGATGTTCGCCACGATCCTGCCTAACTGCGCGGCACCGCTGATCGTACAGGCCACGCTCGGCTTTTCCAACGCGATACTCGATGCGGCAGCACTTGGCTTTCTCGGCCTTGGCGCGCAGCCGCCGACGCCGGAGTGGGGCTCGATGCTCGCGTCCGCACTTGAATTCATCCAGCGCGCGCCATGGGTCGTCACGTTCCCGGGACTGGCAATCCTGATCACGGTGCTCGCATTCAACCTGACTGGCGATGGCCTGCGCGACGCACTGGATCCGAAGCTGCGCAGTTCGCGGGGATGAGCACTGACTCGAACGCGCTGCTCGAAATCGTCGACCTGCACGTCGAATTCGGTACGCCGCAACGTCCGGTGCGTGCCGTCGAAGGCATCGACCTGTCGATCGCCGCCGGCGAGGTCGTCGGACTCGTCGGCGAGTCGGGCTCCGGCAAGAGCGTGACCGCGCTCGCGCTGCTGGGGCTCGTCGACTATCCCGGCCGCGTTCGCGCCAAGCGAATGGCGTTTGCCGGACGCGATCTCGTCAACTGCTCGGGCGAGGAGCGCCGCGCGATCGCCGGACGCGACATCGCGATGATCTTCCAGGATCCGCTGGCGAGCCTCGACCCGTGCTACACGGTCGGCTACCAGCTCGACGAGGCGCTGCGGCTGCACGGCAACGACCGCGAGCGCGCAAGCGCGTCGGTGCGTCGCGATCGTGCGCTGGAACTGCTGCGTCACGTCGAGATCGCTGATCCGCTGGCGCGCCTGCGCGCCTATCCGCACCAGCTGTCGGGGGGCATGGCGCAACGCGTGATGATCGCGATGGCGATCGCCGGGCGTCCGCAACTGCTGATCGCCGATGAGCCGACGACGGCGCTGGACGTCACCGTGCAGGCGCAAGTGCTCGCATTGTTGATGCGGCTGCGACGCGAGCTGCAGATGGCCGTGCTGCTCATCACGCACGATCTGGCCGTCGTCGCGGAAACCGCCGATCGCGTCGTCGTCATGTACGCGGGGCAGGTGATGGAGACGGGCCCGGCGCCGGCGCTGTTCGATGCGCCGAGGCACCCGTACACGCGCGCACTGCTCGACGCGTTGCCCGAGCACAACTTCGGCCGTGCGCGGCTGCGGACGATCCCCGGGGTTGTCCCCGGCGCGTTCGACCGGCCTTCGGGCTGCCTGCTGTCGCCGCGCTGCGAATTTGCCGTCGAGCGCTGCGTCGCCGAACGCCCGGAGCTGACCGGCAACGCCGTGCGCGCGGTCCGGTGTCACTTTCCGCTATGACGACGCCGGCGACGTTACTGGAAGCGCGCGATCTCGTTCGCCACTATCGCGTGTCGAAGGGATTTCTTCGCGGCACGATGCTCGTTCGCGCACTCGACGGTGTTTCGTTCGAGCTCGTGCAAGGACGCACGCTCGCCGTCGTCGGCGAATCGGGTTGCGGCAAATCGACGCTCGCGCGGCAGGTGACGATGATCGAGACGCCGACTGCCGGTGCGCTGCTGCTCGATGGCCAGGACGTCGCGCACGCGGATCGAGCGCTGCGCGGCCGGCTGCGGCCGCAGGTGCAGATGGTGTTCCAGAATCCGTATGCGTCGCTCAATCCACGCCGGACCGTCGGTGCGCTGCTCGAGGAGCCACTCGAGATCCATCGCCGTGGTACGCGTCGCGAGCGCCGCGAGCGCGCGCTTGCGATCATGGACAAGGTCGGGCTGCGGCGCGAGCACTACGGCCGCTACCCGCACATGTTTTCCGGCGGCCAGCGGCAACGCATCGCCGTCGCACGCGCACTCATGCTCGATCCGCGCCTCGTCGTGGCCGACGAGCCAACATCGGCCCTCGACGTGTCGATCCAGGCGCAGGTGCTGAACCTGTTGCTCGACCTGCAGCAGGAGTTCGGGATCGCTTACCTGTTCATCGCGCACAACCTGCAGGTCGTCCGTCACATTGCCGACGCAGTGCTCGTCATGTATCTCGGCAAGGCGGTCGAGCAGGGTCCGAAGGAGGCAATCTTCGCGCGCCCGCTGCATCCGTACACGCAGGCGCTCTTCGCGAGCACGCCGAATCTCGGCCGCGCGCGCCGGATTGTCGACGCAGCGGCGCCGAGCGAGCCGCCGTCGCCGCTCGACGCGATATCGGGATGCGCGTTTCGCACGCGTTGCCCACGCGCGATCGAACGCTGCGCCATCGAGGTGCCGGCACCGACGACGATCGGCTCGATCACGGTCGCCTGCCATCGCGCGGCGGAATGACGTAAGCCACGTTCGTCTAGGCAACGCGATGATGTAATGCGCAGCGCCTGCGATTTGACGCTGTTGGAGCGATTCGGCATCATCTGTCGCACCCACCATGACGACCGCCTCTCCGGTCGAGCACATCCGGCGCTGGTCGGATGCGTTCACCGACATTCGCCGCGACCTTCACGCGCATCCCGAGCTGGGCTTCGAAGAGCATCGCACCGCGCGCCTCGTGTGCGATCAGCTGACGGCGTGGTCGATCGAGCATCACGCTGGCGTGGGTCGCACGGGCATCGTGGCGGTCATTCCAGGACGCAGCGATGCGAGCGGACGGCGGATCGGTCTTCGCGCCGACATGGACGCGCTGCCGATGCAGGAGGAAAACGACGTCGCGTATCGCTCGCGCTACGACGGGCGCATGCACGGCTGCGGCCACGATGGCCACACGACGATGCTGCTTGCCGCGGCGCGTTACCTCAGTGAAACCCGGAACTTCGACGGCGTCGCCTACCTGATCTTCCAACCGGGGGAGGAGGGCCACGCCGGTGCGAAGGCGATGATGGACGACGGGTTGTTCGAGCGCTTCCCGGCCGAGCGCGTGTTCGCGTTGCACAACTGGCCTGCACTTCCGGCAGGACGGATCGGCATCACGCCCGGGCCGGCGATGGCGGCCGCGGACCGGATCGAGATCCTGATCGACGGACGCGGTGGCCACGGCGCGCATCCGCACATCGCCGTCGATCCGGTATTGGTGGCGGGCCATATCATCACTGCCGTCCAATCGATCGTCAGCCGCAACGTGAGCCCGCTCGATACGGCGGTGATCAGCCTGTGCGCGATGCAGGCCGGCAATCCGGGCGCCATGAGCGTCATTCCCGCGCACGCGCGGCTCGTCGGCACCGTGCGGACGTTCCGGCCGAAGACGCAGGACATGATCGAATCGCGTCTGAAGGAGCTCGTCGGCTCGATCGCCGCCGCGTTCGGCGCGCGCGCCGAGGTGAAATACGAGCGCGTGTATCCGCCGACGATCAACCACGATGCCGACGCAAAATTCGTCGGTGACGTCGCCGAAACGCTGGTCGGTCCCGAGAACGTGCTGCGCAATCTCGAGCCGTCGATGGGCGCCGAGGATTTTTCGTTCATGCTGCAGGCGCGACCGGGTGCGTTCGCGCGGCTTGGACAGGGGGGTGCTGATCGCGGGGGCTTCCTGCACAGCAGCCGCTACGACTTCAACGACAGCGTGATTCCGCTGGGCGCCGGGTTTCTCGCGGCGCTCGCCGAGCGCGCGATGCCGATCGCTCGCTGATCGCCGCGATGTTCGATCTTGCGGCGGCGTTCGCCCCCGACTACGCGCAAGCGCGCGAAAAGTTCCAGGCGGCCGCCGCGGCGCGGTCACTGCCGCTGGAACGTCACGTGCATCCCACGGCGCGGGGCATTCAGGGCGAGACGCTGTCCATGGACGTCGCGGTACTCGGCGACGCCGACGCGCCGACGATGCTGCTGCTGACGTCCGGCATGCATGGTGTCGAAGGCTTCTGCGGATCCGGGTGCCAGGTTGCGCTGCTGCACGACGACAGCGCTTACCGGACGCTGGCTGCGAGTGGTGTCGCCGTCGTGTTCTGCCACGCCGTCAACCCGTACGGCTTCTCGCATCTTCGGCGAGGGAATGAGGACAACGTCGACGTCAACCGCAACTTTCGCGATTTCCGCCAGCTGCTTGCACAGAACAGCGCCTATGCGAGCCTGCATGCAACACTCGTCCCGGACGACTGGCCGCCGAACCGCGGCAATACCGAGGCGCTCACTGCCAGTGCCGCGCGTCACGGACTGTCCAAGTTGCAGGCGATCATCACCGGCGGACAAAGCGAATTCGCCGATGGGCTCTTTTACACGGGACGCTCACCGTCCTGGAGCAACACCACGCTGCGCGGCGTGCTGGAGCGCCAGGGACAGCGTCGGCGCGCGATCGGCTGGATCGACTTCCATACGGGCCTCGGCCCTTGGGGGTACGGCGAGAAGATCTACTCGGGTCCGGACGACGCGGCGTCGATCGCCCGCGCCAAGGCGTGGTACGGCATCGACGTCACGACGTTCTACGATGGCACGTCGACGTCGGCCCACCTGACGGGTGTGGCGTATCACGCGGCGATCGAGTCGTGCCCCGCTGCGCTGTTCACCGGCATTGCACTCGAGTTCGGCACGCGGCCGCTCGCCGAGACGCTGCAGGCGCTGCGGGCCGAGCAATGGCTCGCCAACCATCCGGGCACGGCGGAGCCGTTGCGTGCCGCAATCAAGCGTCAGGTGCGCGACGCGTTCTTCGACGACGGGATCGCGTGGCAGGGAATGGCCTACGGCCAGGCGCGCACCGCCGTGCTGCAGGCCGTGCGCGCATTGGCGCTGGAACCATGACCCACGGCATCGGTCTTTATGCTAGGTACGACAACGGGAAGCCGGATGTCCAACTCTGCGGGAGGCGGCCTTGCGCCCTGACCCGCCTTTCGACGGAGGTCGCATGAAGGCGATTCGCTGGATCCCGATGGCCGCAGCGCTGCTTGTCGCCGGCTGCCAGACCTGGGGGCCGACATGGAGCGAGTTGACCGGTGACCGCTATACGATCATCGATCCCGATCGCCGGGCCGCGATCCTCGTCCGCGTCGGCGACGAGTCGATCGGCACGATCATGCCTTACAAAGTCGCGCCCGGCACGTACGACGTCAAGGTGCAGGCGCCGCCATGGCGCCGATTCACGGGCTCGGAAATGACGTTTCGCCTGAAGATCGAGCCCTGCCAGCGCTATTACATCAATGCGCAGTTCGACAACCGCATTGCGCCCGAGTGGACGCCGGTCATCGATCACGTGGAGACGATCGCGGGTTGCCGCATCACGACCGGTTGAACGTGACGGCGGAGGTCGATCCTCCGCTATAATTCCGCAACTTTTTTCGCCGCACCCGCTGCGCCTCGCGCGCGGGGCGATTCGCCGCGTTCGCAACTGCCTCGAAGATCCCCCTTGCGCCTCACGCAGATCAAGCTTGCCGGATTCAAATCGTTCGTCGACCCGACGTCGATCGCCACACCGGGCCAACTCGTCGGGATCGTCGGTCCCAACGGTTGCGGCAAGTCCAACGTCATCGATGCCGTGCGCTGGGTGCTCGGCGAGTCGAAGGCATCCGCGCTGCGCGGCGAGTCGATGCAGGACGTCATCTTCAACGGCGCCGGTGACCGCAAGGCCATCGGCCGCGCGTCGGTCGAACTGTTCTTCGACAACAGCCAGGGACGTATCGGCGGCCAGTGGGGCCAGTACGCCGAGCTGTCGATCAAGCGGATGCTCACGCGCGACGGCGATTCGACGTACTACATCAACAACATTCCGGTTCGCCGCCGCGACATCCACGACCTGTTCCTCGGCACCGGGCTCGGTCCGCGCGCGTACGCGATCATCGAGCAGGGAATGATTTCGCGCGTCATCGAGGCGAAGCCGGAAGAGCTGCGGATTTTCCTCGAGGAAGCCGCCGGCGTGTCGAAGTACAAGGAGCGGCGCCGCGAGACCGAAGGTCGCCTCTCGGACACGCGTGAGCACCTCGCGCGCGTATCCGACATCCGGCTCGAGCTAGGCAACCAGCTCGCCCGGCTCGAGGAGCAGGCCAAGGTCGCCGCGCAATACCGCGAGCTCGAGGACCGCCATCGGACTGCGCAGCACCTGTTGTGGCATTCGAAGGCGCAGGACGCGGTTCGCGCCCGCGATCGCTGCGTCACCGAGATCGCGACGCTCACCGTGGCGCTCGAGGCGCTGCAGGCGGACGTGCGTCAGGCCGAGAACCAGCTCGTCACGCTGCGCGACCAGCATTTCGCGGCCGGCGACGCGCTACACGACAAGCAGGGCGCGTTCTACGCGGCCAATGCGGAAGTGACGCGGCTCGAACAGCAGCTCGCGTTCGCGCGCGAGAATGAAACGCGGCTCACCGAGCAAGTGGCGCAGCTGACCGAGGCGATCGGCGCGTTGACGGGCCAGCAGGCGGCGCTCGACGCGGAGCAGGAAACTGCGGAGCGCGACCTCGAAGGTGCGCTCGCTGCGTGCGAGCGCACGGCGGCCGCAGAGGCGGAAGCGCAGGGCGGGCTGCCCGCGCTCGAATCCGCCGTCGCCGACGCCGTGAGGCAATTCGGCGAGATTTCGCAACGGATCGCGCTGACGGAGCAGGGCGTGCGCGTCGCTGAAACGCGTCGCGACAGCGGGGCGCAGGCGCTGACCCAGATCACCGAGCGTCGCGAGCGTCTCGCTGCCGAGCTCGCCAATCTTGCAGCACCTGCAACCGACCCTGCGTCGGCAGTGCAGGAGCAGCTGGACCAGGAAACTGCGGAGCTTGCGGAGCGCCAGCAATCGCAGGCGCAGCTGCAAAGCGCCGTCCAGTCGCTGCAGGATAGCCAGCGGGCGTCGGCGAGCGCGTGGCAGGATGCCAGCAAGCGGCTCGCGGACCTCGCGGCACGGGCGGATGCGCTGTCGGCGCTGCAGGCGAAAATCGGTCACGGCAAGGACATCGACGGGTGGCTCGAGGCGCGCGGCCTCACGCACGCGAAGCGGCTGTGGCAGGCGGTCGACATCGAACCGGGCTGGGAAGACGCGCTCGAGGCCGTGCTGCGCGAGCGCCTCAACGCGCTGCACCTTGCGGATCTCGACGCCGCGCTCGCCTGGGTTGCCGAGGGGACACGGCCGCCGGGACGGATCGCCGCCTACGCGGACGCGGCCGACAGTGCGCCAGCCGCGATGCGCGACGACGCGCTCTTCGCGAAGGTGCGGATCGCAACACCCGGCATCGCGCGCGTACTGGCCGACGGTCTGCACGGTGTGCGGTGCCGCCCCGACCTCGCGGCGGCGATCGCCGATCGCGCCTCGCTTGCCAGCGGCGAAACGTTCGTGACGCCCGAGGGGCATCGCGTGGGCGCACAGTCGGTGTTGTTCTTTGCGCCCGACAGCGAATTGCACGGCGTGCTGGCGCGCCAGCGCGAGCTGACCGAGCTCGCAGGCATGATTGCGACGGCGCGCGCAGGCGACGAGGCGGCACGCAGCGCTCTCGACACCGTTGAGCGCGACTTGCAGGATCAGCAGGCCGCATGGCATCGCGACAGCCTGGCGCTCGCGTCGCAGCAGCGCCGGTGTCATGACCTCGAGCTCGAGCTCGTCGCCTTGCGGCAGGCGGCGGAAGCGGCGAGCCGCCGCCGCGCGCAGATCGCACAGGAGAGTGACGACCTCGCGAGTCAGCATGCGCAGGGCAGCGAACAGCTGGCGGCGATGGGCGCCGAGATCGCTGACACGCAGTCGCGGCTGCACGACGAGTTCGCGCAGCGCGATGCGGCGCGCAATGTCCGCAACGAAACCGAGCTCGGGCTTGCGCGCGGTCGCGAGCAACTGCGCGCCGCCGAGCGTGCGGCGCAGGAGGCGGGCTACACGGCGCGCAGTTGCCGGGATCGTCTCGCCGAAATCGCGCGCCGGCGCGAAGGGCTCGCGGGGCAGGTCACGCAGCAGCAGGGATTGCTCGGGCAATTGACGAGCGAGCGCGCGTCGATCGACTGGACGCCGGTGGAGGAAGCGTTGCAGCGGCAGCTCGCCGCGCGCGGCGCGGCCGAGCAGGCGCTCGCCGATGCGCGGGTGCGGCAGGAGTCGCTGACGGCGCAATTGCGCGCGAGCGATGAAGCCCGGCTGTCTGCCGAGCAGAAGCTCGAGCCGGCGCGCGCCCGAATCCAGGACATGCAGTTGAAGGAGCAGGCGGCGCGACTCGCCGAGCAGCAGTTCGCCGAGCAACTCGTGGAGGCGAAGGCCGACGCGACCGCGCTGCCCGAGGCGCTGAAGGCGTGGGGAAGCGCGCGTACGCTGCCCGGGGAGATCGAGCGGCTGACCGCCGCGATCGCCACGCTCGGTGCAGTCAATCTCGCCGCGCTCGACGAGCTCTCGCAGGCGAGCGAGCGCAAGGCGTATCTCGACCGCCAGGCCGCCGACCTGACCGAGGCGATGACGACACTCGAGACGGCGATACGCCAGATCGACCGCGAGTCGCGCGAACTGTTGCAGCAGACGTTCGATACGGTGAACGAGAACTTCGCGAAGCTGTTCCCAACGCTGTTCGGCGGTGGCCAGGCGAAGCTCGTATTGACCGGCGAGGAAATCCTGGACTCGGGCGTGCAGGTCGTCGCGCATCCGCCCGGCAAGCGCAACACGTCCATTCACCAGCTGTCGGGCGGTGAAAAGGCGCTCACCGCGATTTCGCTGGTGTTCGCGCTGTTCCAGCTCAACCCGGCGCCGTTCTGCTTGCTGGACGAAGTGGACGCGCCGCTCGACGAATCGAACACGCATCGCTTCTGCAAGATGGTGCAGGACATGGCGGCGGGATCGCAGTTCCTGTTCATCTCGCACAACAAGATCACGATGGAAATGGCGAACCAGCTCATCGGCATCACGATGCCGGACCCGGGTGTCTCGCGCGTCGTGGCGGTCGACATCGCCGAAGCGCTCGAGCTCGCGTCCGATACCGAGCTTGCCACTTAGCACGCGATGACGGGCGCTATACTCAATCATGCCGAGCCGGTTCGACGCGCGCGCACCTCTCGCCTGGGGATGACTTGAGCACGCTGCAGCTAGGACTGATCGTCGCCGGCGTGCTGCTGGTGATTGGCGTCATCGTCTACAACCAGTGGCAGGAACGGCGTCTGAAACGCCGGGCCGCCCCCGCCGCACCGGCGGAGGTGCGAGCCCCCCGTGCCGCCGAGCGTGTCGAACCCACGCTCGCCGCATCGGCGGTAGCGCAGGACGCGGGCGATGGTGTCCCGGCGTTTCGCGGCGGCGCGGATACCACGAGCGAGTTCGAGCCGCCCGTCGACGTAATCGCCGCACCGCCCGGCGACGGGGAAGCGCTGGCATCCGACTCTGACGCGTCGATCGATACGCCTCCCGTGGTGCATGCGAGCCTCGCACCTTCGCGGGTGCAGGCCGCGCGACAGGCGTCGATGCCCGATCATGAGATCGAATGCCTGATCCCGTTGCAGCCGGCCGCGCCGGTCGCCGCAACGGCGATCGCCGGTGGGCTCAACGCCCGTATCGGCAAGGCAGTGCGCTGGTTCGGGCGCGCGGACGCACGATCGGATTGGCAGCGCATCACGGCCAACACGCCCGGATCGTTCGGCGAGATCGTCGCGTGCCTGCTCCTCGCCGACCGCAACGGCGCCGCGTCGCGTGCGCAGATCGACACCTTCATCCGTGTGGTCGGCGACATCGCGCCGACGCTGCCTGCTGCGTTTACGCCGCCCGACGTCGCACAGGAGGTTGCGCGCGCCGAGTCGCTCGATCGCCTGTGCGCCGAGCTCGACGTGCAGATCGGGCTCACCGTGCAAAAGCCGGAGTCCGGGTCGATTGCCGGGACGCGGCTTCGCGGTGTCGCCGAGGCTGCGGGATTTCGTTTGGCGCCCGGTGGCCGCTTCGAACTCGCGCACGAGGAAACGGGCGCGGTCGTCTACACGCTGCAGAACCTGCGACCCGATCCGTTCACTGCGGAATCGCTGCGGCTGACGGCAACGAACGGCGTGGTGTTCCTGCTCGACGTCGCACGGACAGCCGATCCGGTGCGCACGTTCGACCAGATGAAAATGGCAGCCAAGCGGATGGCGAAGACGCTCGGCGGTGAGCTCGTCGACGACAATCATCGCCCGCTCGACGACGCCGCATTCGCGCTGATTCGCGAGCAGGTCGACGGCGCCGCCGAGGCGCTGCGCGCCGTGCACATCGAGCCGGGCAGCGCCCGCGCGCTGGCGCTGTTCAGCGCGTAGCCGTGGCAGGCTAGTGTCCGCGGCCAAGTCGCAGCCCGCGGTCCCCGCAGCGGCGGCAGCGCGCGTCGATGCGTTGCGTGAAGCGATCGCCGCGCACAACCAGGCGTACTACGTACTCGACGCACCGACGGTCAGCGATGCCGAATACGACGCGCTCTATCGGGAGCTCGAAGCGCTCGAGGGCCAATACGTCACGCTCGTCACGCCCGATTCGCCCACACAGCGTGTCGGCGGCGCGCCGCTTGCCGCGTTCGCGCCGGTGCGCCACGCGGTGCCGATGTTGTCGATTCGCACCGAGACGAATACGACGGCCGAGGGTGCTGCGAACTTCGATGCGCGAATCCGTCGCGACCTCGGGCTCGCCGAGACCGCACCACCGGTCGAGTACATCGCCGAGCTCAAGTTCGACGGCCTCGCCGTCAGCCTTCGCTATGAGGCAGGGCGACTCGCCGTGGCGGCGACGCGGGGCGACGGCGAAGTGGGCGAGGACGTCACGCGCAACGTGCACACGATCCGCGCCGTGCCGCTCAAGCTGTCCTCGCGCAAGCCCCCGGGCGTTCTCGACGTACGCGGCGAGGTCTACATGGCGCGCAAGGACTTCGAGCGACTGAATGCGCGGCAGGAGGCCGCGGGCCTGCGGACGTTCATCAACCCCCGCAACACAGCGGCCGGTGCGGTGCGCCAGCTCGATCCGGCGATGACTGCGCAACGGCCACTGCGCTTTTTCGCCTATGGCATCGGCGAGGTGAGCGGCTGGGATGTGCCACCGACGCACGCGGCGATGTTCGACGCGCTCGCCGGATTCGGGCTGCCGGTCGACCCGCACCGCCGCGTCGTGCACGGGGCCGACGAACTGATCGCGTTCTACGAGCACGTGAAGGCGCTGCGCGACAAGCTGCCGTTCGACATCGACGGCGTTGTCTACAAGGTCAACGACCTCGCCTTGCAGCGCAAGCTGGGCTTCGTCACGCGCGAGCCGCGGTGGGCGGTGGCGCACAAGTTTCCGGCCGAGGAAATGGCGACCGAGCTCCTCGACATCGGCGTGCAGGTCGGGCGCACGGGCGCGATCACGCCGATCGCGCGCCTGCGCAGCGTGTTCGTCGGCGGCGTGACGGTGACCAATGCAACGCTGCACAACGAGGACGAGGTGCGCCGCAAGGACGTGCGCATCGGCGACACGGTGATCGTGCGCCGCGCGGGCGACGTGATTCCCGAGGTCGTCCGCGTGCTTCTCGAGCGCCGTCCGCCGACGGCGCGCGAATTCGTCATGCCAGCGACCTGTCCCGAATGTGGGTCGGCGATCGTACGGCTGCCGGACGAAGCGATCGCGCGCTGCACGGGCGGGCTCATCTGTCCGGCGCAGCGCAAGCAGGCACTGCGGCATTTTGCGAGCCGCCACGCGCTGGACATCGAGGGCCTCGGTGAGAAGCTGATCGACCAGCTCGTCGACGGCGGCAAGGTCCGCACGGCCGCCGACGTCTACGCGCTGTCGGCGCAGGACCTCGCAGCGCTCGAGCGCATGGCCGTCAAGAGCGCGGCCAACGTCGTCGCAGCCATCGACAGGAGCCGGACCACGACGCTGGCGCGCTTCATCTTTGCGCTTGGCATTCGCCATGTTGGCGAGGCGACGGCACGCGACCTCGCCGCGCACTTCGGCAGTCTGGATCCGTTGCTCGCGGCGACAGCGGACGAGCTCCTGCAGGTCCACGACGTGGGTCCGGTGCTCGCAGAAGCCATCCACGATTTTTTCGCCGAGCCCCACAATCGGCAGGTGATCACCGCACTGCGCGCTGCCGGCGTCACCTGGAAGGAAGGCCCGCCACAACGCCCAGCCGCCGGACCGCTCGCCGGCCGCACGTTCGTGCTGACCGGAACGCTACCAACGCTTTCGCGTGACGAAGCGAAGGCGCTGCTGGAAGCGGCCGGCGCCAGCGTCGTGGGCAGCGTGTCGAAAAAGACTGACTATGTCGTCGCAGGCGCCGACGCGGGGAGCAAACTGGCGAAGGCACGGACGCTCGGCGTGGCCGTCATCGACGAAACGGAGTTGCGCACCATGATCGGACAGCAATGAAAAAAATCACCAAAGCCGTATTTCCCGTTGCCGGACTCGGCACGCGCTTTCTTCCCGTGACCAAAGCGAGTCCGAAGGAAATGCTGCCGGTCGTCGACAAGCCTCTCATCCAGTACGCGGTGGAAGAGGCTGCCGAAGCCGGCATCACCGACATGATCTTCATCACCGGCCGCAACAAGCGCGCGATCGAGGATCATTTCGACAAGGCGTACGAGCTCGAGACCGAGCTTCTGCTCCGCAACAAGACGGCGCTGCTGGAGCAGGTGCAGGCGGCCACGCCGCGCGGCATCAACTGCGTCTACATCCGCCAGACCGAAGCGCTCGGCCTCGGCCACGCCGTGCTCTGCGCGGAGCCCGTCGTCGTCGATGAGCCGTTCGCCGTGCT
>Ga0207648_10003323_pt1 | contig 16892 bp, 14 predicted proteins | sample KBSMisM32_FD_184310 | JGI IMG/M metagenome (GOLD analysis project Ga0207648, IMG submission 184310) | Miscanthus rhizosphere microbial communities from Kellogg Biological Station, Michigan, USA - KBS Miscanthus M3-2 (SPAdes) (version 2) | ecosystem: Host-associated > Plants > Roots >...
ATCTAGTAAATACTTGTTAGCATCGCGGTCAATGAGTAACAAAGTAATTGGAATAATTTATTCGATGATCCAAAGTATGTAATCAATCTACTGGACGGATGTTGCATTCAGTTACAAAAGGTTACTTATGGACGAATCTTTTCTCAGTGTCATTTCTAGTTTTCCTTCCCTGCCAGTATTTAGGACAGCTCCCATAACCCTTATTCTGTCGCCAACTTTCAACTTTTCAAGTTCGTAGCTGCTATCCCTCCAACCAACTAGCCTAATTTCACCCGTATCATCCCCAATCAAAGTATCAGTAACGGAAATCAGCTCACCATTCTTCGTATTCACTTGTGCACTATTTGGCTGTTGTAAAACAATTGATTCTACTATGTAGGAGTTGCCAACTATCTGAATTTCTCTTATTTTGGAAATACATTCTTCGACTCTAGGAAATGAATCATTTTCTACGAGTTCTAAAAAGGAGTCTTCTTTAAGAAATACCATATTTCCAAATATTCTGCTTGGGATACAGTCTATTACAGAATTCGAAGCCACCTTGTCTGATTTTAGTCCCTCCAAGGTAACATAAACCAAGTTTTTGTTCTTATCTATTCCAATATAATTGACGCTTTCATTTTCAGGTCTTCCATCGGAGATAATTCGAATCGAATGCACCTCATAATCCTGAGGACTTTCCCTTAATTCAATGACAGTACCTTCGTCACCATGAATCTCAAAATCTCCGTTCCCGTACTGTGGGTTACCTTCCTTTATTCGTGCCCCAATGATTCTAATTGGCATATTTACTTGAAAAAACTTGGGCAAATTATCTTCGTCAATATTCCAAAGTGCAACACGTAGCTTTCTGTCGCCAGTTTCATTAGATAACATTGTTTGTAATGATTTTTTCCTTTCCCCCCGTGAGTCAGAAAATTCAATTATTCTTGGAATAGAACTCACTATTCCTGATATAACTGCATTTTCTTTTTCTGATCGGACACTGTCAACATTTGATGTGATTCCTTCTAGATCTGGGATAGTAGTATCGTTACCACTATAAGCTATTATATCCCCTCCTTCACCAATATTAATTATTGGTTTTCCATTGAGGGCACTCTTTACATAACAGTTTTTTATTTGTATCAAATCCCCTGGCTTTATTCCATTCTCTTCAATGACATGGGTCAGATTATCCCATAGCCTTACCTTTATGCTTCCTCCTGCGTCATAAACTGAGATTGTTCTATTTTCAATCCTCTCGTTTGTGTCTTTTTTCATAAAAGCTCTTATTGGATAAGCGCCAAGAAGTCGTACTATCAAATCCAGATCCCTTGCGCCGATGTAAAGATCTTTGATTCCTCGTTTCGTACGTTGCACATTATCAAATGATGCTCCTAAATCGGCTGCTACAAGAAAGAGAGCGCCCTGGTCAGTCAAGTAACCAGCGCCTATCTTTCTCTTTTTTTCTTCTATTAGCTCTTTTAACTGTTCTAATTTGATATCTGGTTTCTGTTCAAGGAGTATTTCAATCATCTTCTTAAAATCCAGTGACAACCTAAATGCGACCTCTCAATACTACAATGAATGGCTTGCCTATATGTTTTGAGAATGATATGATATGATAAATGGATTGAATAAAGTCAGGATTGAATGCATGGGTGAGGCTTGCAGTATCCAAGCCAACAAATTCACTTCTTGCGAAAGGCCAGAAATTCAGCGGAGTTGTGTAAATTTCTCAACGATTTTCCATTATCAATATGCTTATGCTTGATAGAAGTAGGATAGCAAATTTGAATTTGAAACTGTTTATGCTGATCCTAATGGTACATTGAAAATTCTATATTATTGTCACCACAGGTAAGTGGCAGTAACGTCATTTCTTTAGAATATTAGTTGCGCTCACTTGTCCTCTTAAGATTTCTTCCACTTATTAGATTTATATTATTACCATTTCAAGTGGGCCGAAAGGGACAATTCAGATTTTTCAGATGGGTCATAGTTAGAATTCCTAAATTTGTACTGCTCATAGGCAAAGTTTAATGTATCCTATAATCTCCTTAAACTTTTCATTATCGAAGCTATTTTCTTTAATGAGTTGCTACATATTCCGTGGTGATAGTAAATCAATTCAAAAAGTTTGTTACTATGTTTTCTCTACTTGATTGGATTAAGCCCTCATTGCAAATTTAAAGAAAGATATAAGATTAGCATGACAAATAGAACATAACATCATATCAAATAAAGCGTAAAGTGAGTTAGTATTTCGCTTATTATTTTATTACTTGGTTTTATTTAGATCTTAAAAATTCCTGCAAATGTTAGTGGTCTAATTTTTGTAAATAATCCTTTTTATGGATTAAGCAAACCCAAAGTAGAGAAACATCGCAATGAAATATAAAGGTGTTAAGGGTGAAATAAGAGATTAGAGAATCAAAAAGGTCTTAAGTAGAGAACACGTAATAATAATTAAGCCGGAGAAAAATGAAAATGACAAATGGTAAAAACAGGATAAAAGTTAAGATTCATAGAACTAGCGATTATGACGACAAATACACGGGCATAAGGGATTTTCCTGACGAAAAAGCGATGTTACAGTATGGCTTATCTAAGGTACATAAAGTAATAATAAGAAAATATACGGAGGATGATGAATTTATAGCAAGAGCACAAAAGACCAGAGGCATAAAGTTTGATTACGAAATGGAACTGTACGACTAAACAGACTCGGATGTCATAGAATCAAAATGTTAACAGGAACTGATTACGAAGTTGATAATGAGACAAAAAGTACCAAGAAGGTGGTTAAAAATGCGTAAAAGCAGATTCAGACTTATAAAAGGCGGTGGGCGGATATTGAAGCAAGTGTCTTTCAAGTAGAGAATTAATATAGGCCGTTGCCTGCTATGAGACGCGAATAAGTGTGTCTTCTCAATTTCCAATGAAAAATTATGTTGTTATTATCTTTCTCTTAATTATTATCTGTAACTTTTCCGTTTATTTCCATCAAACGTATGGACAAGTAAAGTTCGGAGAAAGAGTGATCAACAAAGGTGCAATCAATCCCGTAGTCTTAGATTCACTACTCAAAGTTGAAGTGGTGGTTGAAGACCTGGATACACCTACAACTATGGCCTTCTTGGCTCCAAATGATTTCCTGATATTGGAAAAAGACAAGGGGACCGTACAGCGTGTAATAAATGGGCAAACTTTAGACAGACCGCTACTTGATGTAAATGTGGCAAATTCTGTTGAAAGAGGAATGTGTGGTATTGCAGTTTCCAGAATCGGTTCCGAGACATACGTATTCCTCTATTTTACAGAAATCGAGGGTAAAGATGGTAGTGATAGAGTAGGTAAAGCACCAATAGGAAATCGGCTCTACAAGTATGAATTAGTTGATAATAAACTTGTAAATCCCACACTTCTTTTGGATTTACCAGCAATCCCCGGACCAAGACATAACGGTGGAGGAATAGAAATTGGTCCTGACAATAACATATACGTTCCAGTAGGTGATATTGATGGTTCATTTAAAGTTGATTTTGAGGCAACAGGGACTCAAAACTTCCAAAAAGGGATAGATGCAGATGGACGAAGTGGAATTCTTAGGATAAAACAGGATGGCGAGCCTGTTGGCGAAGGAATCTTGGGAGAATCTATGCCCTTAAGATTGTATTATGCATACGGCATTAGGAACAGTTTTGGATTGGATTTTGATCCGATTACAGGTTCTTTATGGGATACAGAAAATGGGCCACATGAGGGAGATGAAATAAACTTAGTATATCCCGGATTCAATAGCGGTTGGCACGAGATTTATGGATTTTCCACTTCCTTGGGAAAATTTAACAAAAATAATTTAGTAACCTTTGATGGTAAGGGCAAATATGATGAACCCAAAATTGCTTGGTCGAAAAGTACAGGACTGACATCTTTAATATTTATAGACTCAGACAAACTAGGGTCTCAATATAGAAATGATATGTTTGTGGGCGACGTGCATAATGGCCGAATATACCACTTCAAATTAAACAACGAAAGAAATGACCTTATACTTCCGAAGGTTCTTGCGGGTAAGTCCACTGTAAATCCAACGGTTTCTGAGGCCAAAGAAATAGTATTTGGTGAAGGATTTGGTGGAATTACGGATCTAACATTGGGTCCAGATGGATATCTTTATGTCGTTTCCATCGGTCAAGGAAAGGTATTTAGAATCTTACCTCAGTAATTTATTTAAGTTAATGAGGCATGCTCTTCAAGATGGAAAATGAAATTTTATTTGCGATCTGAAGTCTGCAAAAATTAAATTCTTCTATATTTAAGCTTAGGATGTTAGGTTTTACTCTATTCGTTATTCAACTTCATAACGGAAAATAAAGAATATTATGTTTCTATTTAGTTATGTCTCGTAAATTGGTAAAATGCTATCTATCCATATAAAGAAAAAATGAAGACCCAGATATTCAACAAGCAACAGTAAAGATTTGGCAGTTAATATCTCATATGATTCAAGCAATCCGTAATGATCTAATAAGATTTTGAATACACACTAAACACTAACTTAACGGCAAGAATGAACCATCTGAACTGAATTATTAGGGCATATTATTTTTTCATTCAACGAATAGCAGTTAGATGGCAGGTATCTTGTATTTTTCAACTTGTTATTTTCGCCCACAAAGAACATTACAGAGAAGTTAGTTGAAGCTAAAATGATAGCTATAATTATCAATGTTATCTTTCGTTGGAGTAATCTAGACATCGTTGAATTGTTGACATGTCCTCTAAATGGCATCCTACAAGCCTACGTGCAAAATTCCTACTAAGCGTTACGTTTTAGAAGAACAAAATATAGTCTGTAAGGACTACGTCAACACAAAAGATGAAAGTAAAAATAGATAAAGGTAATATTTAGAATCCTTTGGGCCCCATGATTGGAAGTGATCAGGCACATCGGGATGATGATTTCGGTCCTAATTATGGCTTGACGTTAATCTACTTTCGTCAAGAAATTATAAAAAAATTAAACTAGTCGCTGTCTTAATCTTCATTTTTTTCTTTACTTGATGAACCGCCGCCTACATTAATATCAACAAATTCCGGCCTATTAAGAGGAGAATTATCCCCTTTATCGCATTCGAGTTTGAAATTATCAGTAGTCATAGTACATACCGTATAGGGATCACCATCTTGTACCTCAATACCTGGAAACGTCATTGTGTAACTGACTTTATCCTGTCCTTGATTTTCTGGGTCTTCAGCATTAAACAGTTTTATCTTTGTCTGATCTTCCACATTAACCAAAGTTAAAACGTCCTTCGTTGAATTTGTTATCCCAAATAGAGTTACAACTACTTTAAAGACATCTTTTCCGACTCCTGATTCTGCTTTTACGCTACCAAACAAGCTCACATTGGTGAAAATGACCGAGATAATCAGTGCACCTACCAACGTTAATTTTGTAAAATAATTTCTATTCAACGCTAAAATAATCGCATTATAGTTCTTAAGCATTCCCTGTTCGCCAAAAGTGTTAACTTGATTATATTCACTTGTAAATTACTGGCGTCTTAATTGTATGTAGGCAGTCCACTAAGTTCAAGAAATTTAAAATTTATTTTGTTGTATAATTAAAAATATCTGGACAGATCAGTTGTGCTAATTGAGGATTGTCCGAGGTTAAATTTTTAAAGTATTCTTCGCTCATTATACTAAGATTGATAGATTGATTCCCTAATTTTGTAATATTGCTATTGATACACGATAAGTTTGCACCAGATATAGATGGAATAACTCGATGTATGACGGGAAGTGTAGTCACAAAAACCAATATTATAATTACAAATGCCCAAAAGACATTCATTTGTATAACATGAAACAATTGCCTAATATGTCAGATGGAACAAATCATACGAACTTTAGTCTGAGGGAAATTTCTTTTGCATTTCATAAGAATGTAATTGCGTATTCACTTCTTTAAGAAGATCGTGTATACCTATTGGTTTTTGAAGAAATGCGTTTATAATTTTCTTTTTAGTATACTCGCGAAAAATCTTATCTTCTATTTGAAATGCCGTCATCAATATCGTTCTTACAAAGCTGTTCAGTTCCTTTATCTTTTTTAGAAATTCCATACCATTCAATCCAGGCATCTTAAAATCTGATAATACCAGCACATAGGCGTACTCATTTACTTGAAAATGCTCTAGCGCCAAAATAGGATCTGTAAATGTAAATATTGTTATCCCTGAGATGCTTTTTAAAGCCTCATGAAAAAGCATAATGATATCTGGATCGTCGTCTACAATACTAACCATCCTATTCTCGACAGACACTACAGATTGCGCCTCATCCTAATCTTTACTTCCCCTATTTTCTGAAAACCTACTTAAATTCTATTTGTTTTAAAAAGTTATATCCAGCGGAACTAGAGCCGTACGCGATAACGCACAAAAATAGTTCCGCCAGCGAACGTATGAGGTATACTTCAACACGTTCGTCATAATCTTGCCAACAAAATATAAAATAACTTAAACCGTTAAAAAGACAAGATCCTGAAATCCATTCCTGACTTTTCTAAATGGTATCCATATTTTGAGGGTTCCTTTTTATTCTCTCTGTAGATACCAAGTTCTTTTAAAACTGTAATAACAGTAGGTATGTCCAAGTCAACTTGCATAGATATGAATTCTACATCTATCCCAGATACGTTTAACTTCATAATAGCCTCTTTCTTGCTTTGTTGAATCATTTCCATGTTGAGGTTTAAATCTCTAAAAGATCAGATGCTACATTGTATAATACAGTTTAGACGCTGTTATGATTACGTGTGGAAGTTAATTTGTTATTTTCTATTTTTTCAATTGCTTATAATGTTCAAAAATTATAGACATAATAATCGGATGCAATAAGACAGGCATGCAAATCGTTACTCCAGCGGCATTATACAGGCGGGAATAAGACATCATTTCATCAAACAACTTTTTTTCGCTTTTATCCAATCTTGTCTAAATATTTTCCACTTTCTTCTTTCGCTTTCTGATGCAAGTCTATACGAAGGAATAGTCCGACCCATAATTTATTATCACGAATTATCAATTTAATACCCAAATCACCGACAAGTGTAGAGTGGAGGGCGATATATGATTCTAGTAAATAATGTACTTTAAATTAATAACTCACACATCGAACTGTTACTAACTAAAGAAAAAAGTAAAATGGGTAGTGACTTGACACATGGGTGCCTATAGTGTCCGAAGACTTGATCTCTGTTATCCCAGTCTTATGGAGGGCAAACACCATTAGTATCGAATGGATGGTTTGCTAAGTGACTGTTTGCTGCATTTTGGGACAGGCTTAATGTTTGCGATTGTTGTGGGTTTCCAGTTGGTCTATGACAGATCAAGACATCTCCTGGTTCATTACTTACACCATCTGATACAACGTCGTCATCGCCGTTAGCCGGAGATTCAAGGAAGTTGTCGCAACTAAATTGATTGTTGTCAACGGGGCTACCCTCGGAGCCTATGTGCTTATATTCATTCTCTGCCTTACAGTCATCCTCCTGTATTAATTTGTGGGTCCTCTCGTTACAGTTGTTGTCATCATTGTCTTCGCACTCTTCCTTGTCAGCAAATGCTGGTGCTACCTGTGATATCCCTGTTCCTGTTAGCGCTGTCAATATTCCTAAGGACAGTGCTACGAACATTAACACGTTTTTTATGTTCAAGGTTTGTAATCGCAAAATGATACTAAGCAAAGTATAAGTGGATTGAGTAAGAACATGTACTAAAAAAAGAACAGAGTCTTCTCTACTACCCTAAATCTGAATTTAAGAATAGAATATTATTCATTCATGTTAATTAAATTGCTGTACCAGAAAACTATGTCCGTGAATTCTGGTAAATTCTTCCAAAATTCGTACATAGTGTCCTCGCCATTCCCTCCTGTCAGGTTCTTACTTTTTTATAATTTATTGACGAATGTATTTTACCAACATGCAACAATGTGGACTGGATACAATGCCGGTGGACTACTCCGCCCAAGGCTTGGCCCATCAGTTTCTAATATTCCATATAAGCAAATTAAATTTTTTATACACGATTAGGAATTATTTGTCGGCATGAAAACCATTTGAAATCAACATCTCCACGATACCACTTGTAAACCATACGAGGTGCGCCCCAGGCTCCAACCTCATAATCTTCCCCTTCACAAATGGCCTTTGGTCCCCATTTATAGAACCTAGTGTCATTAACCTCGTTTACTTTGATCCAAGTTTTGCCATCACCGTTGAAGTCCATCCATTGCTCCAATTTGACCTTTGGAGCATCCATATCACGAGACAATATAATGTGGATATATTTGATTCCAAACCAACCATGATCTGCCAATATGGTTGGAGGAACTATCGTTTTGACTCCGGCAGGATCATTATAATACTTGCCGGGACTTTGCTTGGTGAATTTAACTTTTGAACTTTTCGTAGTAGAATTGCAATCTGTTTCACAGTCATAGTTGAATTCTTCGCAACAAAGATGATCGGCTTCATCATGGTGATTACATGGACCCCTTAGATAGATACCATCATGTTCTGTAGGCTTGTGAACATTAAAGAAACCTGTCAACTCTACGTTATCAAGGTCGCTTTTATCATATGTATAACCTCGGGCCATCGAATCCCTAAAACTCATATTGCAGCCACCGATCGCATCTTTATAGTCAGGATCAACGTTCAAATTAAACTTCACCCTTTTGTTATCGTCAGTAGTCCACGAACCGTCTTTATTCTTTACTAGTTCATCATAGGTAGAACCGCCGCCTCTTTCAAAGTGTGAATCAAATGGATGATCATGGTCCATGTACCAAACAAAACCCCTTGGTCTGGTAGGATATACAAAGGCCACGCCGTCAGGTCCTACCATGTTGGTTCGTTTGACTATTACTGGTTTACTAGTTGCAGGAACCTCCTCACCAAAGACCCTTAGGACAGATACTAACGGGAGTAACATGATCGAAGTTCCAGCGCCTCCCACCAATTTCAAGAAATCAAGACGGGATATTTTTTTGCGATTTGAGTCATTAACCAAGGAAGGTATCTTACATACTGCAGCATTAATTTATTAAAGGATGTGATACAACTCTTTAAATGTTATTTACTAGCTTTTAAACGCATAATGAGTTGCTTATATTTGCAAATCCAACAATGACGGTAGGTTCATGTTACCCTAAAAAGTATCTCTGACTCTTCTCTCAGATGGTTACAATAATATAGAAAATTGCGACTACTCAATTATCTTAAATGGATATTCGTCACAAATTAATTAATTCCTATTTGGGACTATAACATCTGCTTTCTAATTTGTGGAAAGGCTATACTGATCAAAAAGCTCTTCAGGATTATGCTGACAATTTTTTTCATTGAGATGTCTATCTAGTATATTCAGCAGGTGAGATGCTTTGTCACCGTTAGTCCTTTTTGTCATACTTGTGCCAGTCTATTGACCAATAAACTTGATAAAGCTTCTAACTACTTGAACTACTTCCTCTCAACTACCTTCTCACTAATCAGTTTAAACAATTCGTATACATGATTCATTTTTAATCTATTATAGTCTTTAGCTCTGAGGCAACAAGCCTAATAGCAATTAGAAATCCTTCTTTATACGTTTCATCGATTTTTAATTTTTTAATTCCGATATAAACTGTATAATCTTGCTTTCATCATTATCTATATCTCTACCTGCAAATTCAAAATATTTCTGCAAATAAAGCAAATAATTTTTTCGTGTTTCTTCAGACTTTATAGAATCCAAAAACAATGATAATGACTTTCATTTTTTATCATATTCATAACTTTAAAAGTACCACATACTCCATGATGTTCCATTTTCATGAAACATACGAATGAAGAATAGTACGCGTTTTGTCCAATCCCAGATCAGAAATATATCCACCTAACTTTGGTCCACTATCGGCATTTATCAACATTCGGTAGAATAATTTGAATATCCTCTTTGGTTGCTCCTCGTGGTGCTTTGAAGTCTCATATATCAATTGTTGAATTTTTTCTGCATCAAGATTGTTCTCTGGAGCTGCTGCTGTTTCTAGATTATCTACTATATTTTTTACTATTGTCTTTTCCTTATCGGTGAGAACTACGTCAAATTTATCTGTCGAGATGTAGTCGTCTGACCAGTTACATGCTAGCTGGATTTTCTGCTGCAAGTCCGGGGTCAGTTCAACTGCTACTTTGTATTTTAATAACCTTTCAAAGATCTTTTCTACTCGATCAGATCCGGAAAAAAATGATGCCTGTTGAACCATTAGCATATAAGGAACATGTTGTGACAATTTATCGCCTGTTTTTAGATGATTAATATACTCATATATTCCCCTTATTTTAGAGAGTCTATCTTCATTTTCTTCCTTCTTTTTACCAAAATAGAGATCCTCATAATTGTCATACTCTTCCATCAAGGTCGCAATATCATCAGTCCCAATTTGTCTAGTGCCAGTAATTCGCTTGAATAATAGTAACAATAAGGATTGGGGAGTTCCATAACGTAACCATACTTGGGGTGTCAGCACATTTCCTGTAGACTTGCTTATTTTCTTGCCTCCTTTGTCAAGAAACATCTCATATTTTACATGCAACGGATGTGCATAATTTAGTATGACATCCGACACCCAGTCATTGACCCTAACCGAATCCATTATGTCTTTACCGTAAGCTTCAAATCGGATATTAAGTGCACTCCACCTTGCGGCAAATTCTACCTTCCAAGCAAGTTTTCCCTTTCCCAAAGATATAGGAATTTCACCAGTATAACCGCACCCTTTTACCTCATTGTTACCTAATTTGGTTCCGTTACAAGCGTACCTTACTTTCTTTTCATCTCTAAGGTAATTTTCGGCGTGTGCCACGTAAAGGCGTCCGCATGATTCACAAATGGGAAAATATGGAAGTGATTCCTTATATTTCGTTTGACCAACGATTTCTTCTATCTTATTACCCAGATTGGAAGCGTTCGATAGAATCATATCTATTTGGTTTGTTAACATTCCATTGCCATAGACTTTGGCAGCATTCAAAAATTCATAGTCTATATCAAGTCTATTTAATGCATCAAGCAATAGACTGCTCATGTGAGCTCCATACGAATCATGACACTGGCCTATAGGATCAGGAATACTTGACACTGGCTTGCCAATATAATCACTCAACCACTCAGGAAGTCCAGATGGGATTTTTCTCAGTCCGTCCAAATCATCAGAATACGCAATTAGCTTTGAGTTGTATCCTAAATTCTTTATTGCAAGAGAGACACCATATGCCCTCACAGCATCACCAAGACTCCCGATATGTGGAAAACCAGAAGCTCCTAGACCGCTTTCAACTGGAATCAAATCCAATTTTCTTCGGATATTTTTTTCTCTATCAATGATCGTAGAAGCTATCTTATCAATCCAAGTTCCTCTTCCTATTATTTCTCTTTTCAAATGTTATTACAAATCCTTTGAAACATATGGTCCATTCATTTTATATCCGAATTTCCTGTAATACTCCCTTGTCCCTATTGCACTAATTACTGAAATAGAATTCAATCCAAATTCATTTTTAACAATATTTTCAGCAATCCCTAGCAATTTAGAACCATAGCCCTTGTGCTGAAATGAGTTTGCCAATAAATCATTATTGTTACCAACATCAACCATCTGTCCGAGAACGTGCAGTTCACGAACAATAGCTGCAGGATTTCCGTTCTTGTCGATCAACTCATGCCTATGTGGCATTGCTAATCTTCTCAATCTCAGAAATCCGAACAATAACTTATTATCATTATCCTCTAGACTCAAAAATATTTCCTTTCCTTTTGAAGAAGCATAGTCGATTCTATTGGATGTTATCTTAATATTCATGTTGTTTGCTAATTTTTTTATTCCCACTTCTCTACATCGAATACAACGGCATTGTAAGCCTTGTTCTTTCAACTTTTGTTGGAGTGTCTGTCTGATATTACTACTTTTACACCCATGTAGAATATCATCCGATTCTATTTCGCGCTGAATTCTCATTATTCTTAACCATGGAGGAACTATTTTTTTTATTTCAAGAAGTAATTCGGTAAAAACATCGTCAGAATACGGTTGGTAAAGATCTCTTTCATACAATTTTGCCAAACCAGTATTCTTAAGCAGTAATGTAGGGTAAATTTTCAACATATCAGGTTTTAAGCGTGAGTCATCAAATAGTTTCCTAAAATCAAAAAGATCTTTTTGCGGATCAGAACCGGGCAATCCAGGCATCATATGAGCTACAATTTTGTATCCCGAATCTTTCGCAATTTGGAATGATTGATAGACATCATCGACGTTATGACCCCTGTTAATATTTTTGTAAACATTATCACTTAAAGTTTGAACTCCAATTTCTACTCTGGTGATACCCAATTCAAGCATCAAATCAATGTGCATTTCTTTGCAGTAGTCTGGTTTCGTTTCCACGGTAAATCCCACGCAACGAATGTCACTTAATTCATTGAGTTTCTGTGCTTGTTGAAGAGAAGTGGATTTAACTCCGTTCAATGCGTCATAGCATTTTTTTACAAAATACCGTTGGTAATCTGATGGCATAAAAGGAAAGGTTCCACCGACAATTACTAATTCTACCTTCGAAATATTATGACCTCTTGAATATTCTTGATCTAATTTGGAGATTATCTGGCTTCTTGGATCAAAATCCAATTTTTGCGCCAATCGTGTTACCGGTTCCTTTCCGGTATAACTTAATGGTACGTTAAGTTCTTTACCGCCGGGGCAGTAGATGCATCTACCATGAGGACAGTCATATGGTTTTGCCATGACTGCAATAATTAATACGCCTGAGGCAGTCTTGATAGGCTTAACCATCATTGCTTTTCTAATATTACTATCAATTGGTAAATATTTTATGATATCACGAAATCTGGGAGTTTTTGATAAGTGATATTTGGATGAAGTTCTTCTTATAAATGTAGAAATATTTTTTAGTGAAGATTCTTGAAGTTGATTTAGTTTATTACCTATTTCCCTGCAAGCCAAATCATAATTATCCGATCCTTTTTCAATAACTGAGTTACTTGTAGCCCTCATCTACGACATCATTGTTTTTACAATACCCATATTTCTTATATACTATGATATGTATATTTTGATTTCCGACAAATAACAAGAGCCGTGCCTCGATCTCCCATTATGCATATTATTCAGATGACTGAGCCAATGTCCTCGGTTTCACAGGAGTGCTTAAATTCGAATTTGTACTATTTGACAATTTTTACATACTATAAAGATGAGATTAACAAACACATTGAATACTAGTAATTTTTACAAATAATTGACTACTAATAATGGAATGTTGGATAAAGACATTTTCACAATAAATGTTTTGAAAATATTCTATATTTAGTCTATATCTAAAGCATCGCCTATTTTAATCCGAATAGTTGCTTAAGAGCTTCAAGTATTGGATTACCTCCTGTAGGTATTGCCGGTGTGGTCACGTTTGTTGTTACATTTACTGTTGGCTCTATTGCCGGTGTGGTCACGTTTGTTGTTACATTTACTGTTGGCTCTATTGCCGGTGTGGTCACGTTTGTTGTTACATTTACTGTTGGCTCTATTTGGGGCGTGGTAACATTTTCAACTGCCAATTCTTTTTCAGGGATGAGGTCTCTTACATAGAGATAATTGTCTTTTTCATTATATGCAAGATCCGATATGGTTATAACCTTAAATTTATGATCATGAAGATATTTCATTTCCTTTTGGAAGAGATAAGTATCAGTAACAGAATTTTTTTCTCCACCAATATCATGATACATAATAATCGGAATCGCATTTATTGTTCCGTTTTTATTGTACTTTAATTGACTATTCACAACTTCAATGAATCTTTGCAATGCCTGTGAATCGCTGTATGAATTCTCCACAATTTCAAAATCATGGCTCCAATTCCTAATAGAATATTTGTTGGCATATGTTGGGGTACCACTATCGGTAAAGGTCTTACAATCCTTCTGACCATATTGCTTCATTCCGTCGCATCTTAGAAACATGAGCGGATCATTACCTCGGGTTGCAAAATCATAATGTTTTGCAACAATATCAACTATGGCTTTATCATCTGATCCGGTGCTAAATGGATACTCAAAGCTCTTTGGATCTATTCCGTAATCATCCAAGCATTTTTTTGATTTTCCGACTTCGTATTCAATTGAGGCCTTCGACAGTTCTGTAAGCCGAGCATGAGACATACTATGCGAGCCAATATCATGACCATCATCGTGTAGGGTCTTTATTTCATTCCAATCCATATACCCATTTTTTTTTCCAACATAGTTACATACTACGTCAAATGTCCCCTTAAATCCATATTTATCGAGAATTGGTTTTGCATTTGTGAACTGGCTTTTGAGACCATCAGAGAAAAGAAAAATTATTGCCTTATCACCTGTTTTCTTGTTTTCAGCTGATTTTGTAGACAGACCTGAAACGACATTATGTTCGTAGGAGAGTACAGATAAAAGCGTCATTAAAAACCCCACGAGTAATAGTGGCAATATGTTGGTAAAAAAACGGAAGTTCTTCAATCTTAAACTACAGGTTCGTATTTAATATAATAAAAAGATATTTCAAGGTTAGAAAAAATGATAAAGCGCTACTTCATGTCGGAAGTAAGGATTCTGATGTCTAATTTATATTCTAGCAGGATGTCTAATATTTGATGGCTCCTGATCATGAGAAAGCCAGATTGAAGGAGCTTATAATAGACAAAGCTCTCGTTGTTCGACGTGAACCGATTACCCTCTCAAGTGGCCAAAAAACCAATCATTATTACGATTTAAAGAAAGTTCTAGCTCATGGTGAAGGGTTAAAACTTACAGGAATTCTAATGCTAGAAGAAATGCTCAAAATGGGGCCAGTCAAATCAGTGGGAGGCCTTGAAACTGGTGCTATTTCGATATCAGTTGCAATAGCAAGGGAAAGTCTTGAACATGACAACATTAGTTGGTTCTTTGTAAGAAAACAACCAAAAGGTCACGGCCTGCAAAATATGATAGAAGGAAATGTTTTGGAACCTGTTGTCGTAGTGGAAGATGTTATAACAAAAGGTGAATCAGTTCTAAAAGCAATTGAAGTGCTACAATCAAAATGGAAACATATGTTAGGAGTTGTAGCCATTATTGATAGAGGAGGCGGAAAAGACAATTTGCAAGCTAAACACAAAATAAAATTCGTCTCTCTATTCGAAGACAAAGACTTTGAGGATGTGGTAAAAAAACGATTGGCAAAACTAAACGTCTGACGTAGTCTTTAATTCAGTCAGAAATTTTCTTCAACAATTATTGATAATTCCAAAATAGTTCTATCAAATTTTGATTCTAATATATCAATCCTAATGAAACAAACATTTGATATAATTTGGAATTCTGTTGGAGAGGAAAAATCCATATATTATAACGATGATGGGAGCAGACGTGAACGTAAACAGTCCTGGTTTTAAGATTACATTATCTAGGCTGCAAGCCAATAACAGTAACTACTGTAACTTAATAGAAAAATCTACTGCTTGAATGTGTAGCTCTCATGTAGACTTTATGTACTGAAAGTTGGGTGCCAAGATAATACTCCAGTCGATTTTTGATAAATCAATAGTTTGACTCATTTTGGACTTGGGTTTTGCAAAATTGTCAAAAAGCGGTCTTAATTAATCCCTATATGTATGCGTTGATATACTGTTACCAAAAACCGTATAAAACCGTTAAAACTGTTATAAAACAGACGAGATTAGGCTACCAACTACGGGTTTCAGTGATCATTTCCCAATATTTGGTACCATAGGAGCACTACCGTGAAGATGTAGTGTTTCCATGCAGAATTAACCTAAACCTAAACCAATAAGATCAACATAATTTAATTGACCGTGCTAGGGTTATAGCTCTTTCAAGGTCTTCGTTTAGTATTTCCTGTTTTTTATACTTATTATTGAAATATATCAGGTCTACAATTTTCGCATTGTCCATGTTAACTACCGTTGCAACGTTATTCCCATTTCTAGAACGACCTCCAAAAGTGCGATTATTACTACTCGTCAACACCACAAGTTTATCTACAATGTTAAGTGATTTTGATGCACTTGAAATTTGAGCTTGAGTTTTTGATGGCTCATCCTCTATGACTACCGACACTGCTATTTTCGATCCGTAACTGTCATTATATGTTAAATCTATTCCCTCACCAACAAGATTGTCAAAATTCAATTCATTTACATATCCTTCATAATTTGTTAATGTTAGGAGGTTTCTAACTGCTTCGCGAACGTTAGGTTCGATTACTTCCATATTGTTAACACTCTTTTTTATCTGGATGAAATCAGATAACGGCACATCCATTAAACTGCCCCTTATTTTAGAACCAGGATAGATATTTTTTATGGTATCGTCAATTATTGACTCATCTATTACAAACGACCCACGTCTTGACGCCTCTTCTGTGGAGTGATAAAAGATGTTCAACATTGATCTTACATTTCTAAAATCTGGAAACTCGTCATACAGCAATTTAATTTTACTAGCAAGATCACTCTCAAGATCGGACGAAAATTGTTTGTTGTTATCATAATGTCTTACATACTCCGAGATAATGTCCTTTAATTCACCAAGTGTATTGGAACCAGCAAGATCAATTTTGTAATTAGCTTTTTCCATTCGATCGAAAACGGATGGATTCCCTTTTTTGATCTCCTCATATGATGACGGAGTTAGTATCAACATTAGTATCGAAGAAGGTATGTGAGCATTAATTATGGCTTTAATAAATTCTAACGACTCTGTTTTAGAATCAAATTCATCAAATTGAAATAT
>Ga0207648_10003327_pt1 | contig 16884 bp, 12 predicted proteins | sample KBSMisM32_FD_184310 | JGI IMG/M metagenome (GOLD analysis project Ga0207648, IMG submission 184310) | Miscanthus rhizosphere microbial communities from Kellogg Biological Station, Michigan, USA - KBS Miscanthus M3-2 (SPAdes) (version 2) | ecosystem: Host-associated > Plants > Roots >...
GCTAGTTTATTATTTATCTTTTGCACAATGGCTTCTCTCCGCCGAGGCGGATCGAGGTCATCGCTAGTTTATTATTTATCTTTTGCACAATGGCTTCTCGCGCTTCGCGGCTCGAGGTTATTTCCTGTCCGTTATATTAATAAAGTTTCGAAGTATCTGTTCTCCTGCGTCTGCACTTTTTTCAGTATGAAATTGCACGCCGTAAAAATTATCCTTTTGAATGGAAGCGCTGTATTCAATTCCATAATCTGATTTGCCTATTGTCCATGGACACAATTCTGCATAGTAACTGTGCACATAATAGATATAGCTATTCTCCTTTACATCTTTGAACAAGGGTGATTGCAGGTCATAGATTGCATTCCAGCCAATCTGCGGCACTTTCAAATTAGGTTTGGCTGGAAAACGTTTCACTTTCACATCAAACACTCCCAATCCTTTTGTATCCCTTTCTTCTGAATGCGCACAAAGCAATTGTAATCCCACACAGATTCCAAGCACTGGCTGTTTTAATTCTGGTATCAGTTTATCAAGGTTCTTCTCCTGCAGGCTTTGCATGGCACTAAGCGCTTCACCCACACCGGGAAACAAAACCCGGTCGGCACTTCGTATCTCATCATGATTATCAGATACCACCGCCTCTACTCCAATCCGTTCGAGTGCGTATAAAACCGACTGCACATTACCTGCATTATATTTCAGCAAAACAACTTTCATCACAATACTCCCTTGGTGCTTGGTAAATAATTACTGACAGGATCCTTTTTAATGGCCATCCGGATCGCTTTTGCGAATGCTTTGAATATGGCTTCTATTTTATGGTGTTCATTTTCGCCTTTACACTCTATATTCAGATTGCACCTGGCACCATCACTGAATGATTTGAAGAAGTGAAAGAACATTTCTGTTGGCATCTCCCCTATCTTCTCTCTTTTGAATTCAGCATTCCACACCAGCCAGTTACGCCCTCCAAAATCAATCAGCACTTTGGCATCTGCTTCATCCATGGGTAATGCAAATCCGTATCGTTCCATCCCTTTCTTATCGGCCAGTCCCATAGCAAAGGCTTCTCCCAGTGCAATGCCGGTATCCTCAATAGTATGGTGCTCATCAATATGCAGATCACCTTTTACTGAAATATTCAGATCGATCCTTCCATGCCGTGCGATCTGCTCCAGCATATGATCAAAGAATCCCAGTCCAGTTGAAATAGAAGCCTTCCCATTGCCATCAAAATTGGCTTCTACGCTGATCATTGTTTCATTGGTATTACGTTCATGCTTTACCTGCCTCAATCCCAACTTGAGAAAGGAATATATCTCACTCCAGTGAATTGTTTCCAGGGCCACTGTATTCTTTCTTAATTCCTCCCTGTTGTCTTTGATCTCTGTACCTCCAAGGTTAGGATCATTGTTCAACCAGATGCCTTTGCATTTAAGGTTTTTGGCCAGTTGAATATCCGTGATCCTGTCTCCAATCACATAAGAGTTCGGAATATCATATTGATCATTGTTCAGGTATTCCGTGAACATCCCGATGCCAGGCTTCCGGGTAGGAGCATTGTCTTTAGGATAGGTTTTGTCGATATGCACCCTGGCAAAATGAATTCCTTCTCCTTCCAGCGACTTCATCACAAAATCCTGGACGGGCCAGAATGTGTCTTCCGGAAAATCTTTGGTACCTAATCCATCCTGGTTGGTCACCATAACCAATTCATAATCCAGTTCACGGGCAATCCTGCCCATGTACTCAAACATTTGTGGATAGAATTCCAGTTTGGAAAAAGAATCGATCTGGTAAGTGGGTGGCGCTTCTTTGATCAATGTGCCATCCCTGTCTATGAATAATACTCTTTTCATTATTTTTTATAAGTGACTTTCCAGATGCGACCGCCATGGTCGTCTGAAACATACAATGAACCATCTGAATCCTGGGCCAAACCACAGGGGCGATGTGCTGAATCGCCAGGTGTTTTCCTGGGACCGGCAAATCCGTCTGCAAATACTTCATAATCCCCACTCGGCATCCCGTCTTTGAAAGGAAGGAATACTACAGTATAACCCTGTTGAGGATCCGGAGCACGATTCCATGAACCATGGAAAGCGATGAACGCACCATTCTTATATTTCTCAGGGAATTGATTACCGGTATAGAATAATAAACCATTGGGCGCCCAATGTGCGGGGAATGCATAGATGGGTTTCTGTTTGTTCTCGCATCCCTTTGTGCTCTTTCCATCGCCGCCATATTCAGGTGCCTGCACTTTAGCTTTCTGTGCGGGATCATAATAACAATAAGGCCAGCCAAAATCATCTCCCTTCCTGATACGGAACATTTCTTCTGCAGGCAACTCTACTCTTTGTTCCTTTGTATATTTTTCCGGGAATAAACGGTCAAGGTCATCACGGCCATGCTGCATTGCATACAGATCATTCACCTGTGTGTTCCAGTCCAATCCCACAATATTGCGGATACCCGTAGCAAAGCGCACTCCGTCAGCATATTTCTGGTTAGTCTTATCAGCTTTGAATTGCCATATACCACCAGCGGAATCCAGTATGGGACAGGGACTCATTCCCATTGAACCTGCAACACGATCCTTCTCCTGGCAGGAATTAGAAGGAGCGCCGATATTTACATAAATATTGCCGGCGTTATCCAGTACAATGGATTTTGATTCATGCTGATGCTTGTTGATCAGGCCGGAAACTATTGTTTCCCGGCTTGCTGAATCTATCGCACCATCCGCTGCCAACTTGTAACGATAAACATCCTCATCAGATGAAGCATATAGATAACCATTCTTGATAGCAATGCCAGTTCCACCATAATTACCGAATCCTGATCTGTCATCAGCCACACCATCGTTATTAGCATCTTTCAATCTTATGATCCCGGGATTTTTTTCAAGGTTCGCATTCTTTACATACAGGTATCCATTGTTAAATACAATATGGCGCGGAGCTCCTAAAGAATCAGCAAAAACAGTAGCTGAAAAGCCTTGCGGTAATGTAATGCTGGAATCTGTGGCCGTAGTACTGCCAGTTCCGGTTGTTGTGGTATTCTTATCCTCATTATTACAGGAGAATAATGTCAGGATCATCAAAAGAGTTAACAGGGATAATGTATTTTTCATAACAAACATTGTTTGCGCTAAAGTTACAGGAAAAAACAGGTAGGCTGGTGAAAGGAGAACTATCCCCTTATCCTTTGTACCGGTTAAAACTTTCTATTAATTTTTTGTTTTCTTCTTCTGCTCCTACTGTTACTCGTAAACACCCTTCACACAGCTTTACCTTGCTTCGGTCACGGACCACGATACTATCAGCTAACAGGTGTTCATAAAGCTTCACTGCATCTTTTACTTTTACCAGCAGGAAATTGGCATCTGATGGGTACACTTTTTCAACCATGGGCAGATTCTCCAGTTGTATTGCCAGCTCTTCACGCATACCCACTAACTGCCGGATCATTTCATTAACCTGTCCTACTTCCTGTAAAGCCTGTAAAGCGATCTCCTGCGTTGCCTGGTTGATATTATAAGGTGGCTTGATCTTATTCAGCCAGCTGATGATGGCTGAGGATGCAAATGCAATGCCCAATCGCAATGCCGCCAATCCCCATGCCTTGCTTAGTGTTTGCATTACCACCAGGTTGGGATAATCCTGCAGAGTTGAAAGCAAAGAGCGCTGTTTGGCGAAATTGATATAGGCTTCATCCACCACCACCAGGCCGTCAAAATTATTAATGATCATTTCCATATCACCATACAGGATACTATTGCCTGTTGGGTTATTGGGTGAACATATCCAGATAAGTTTGGTATGCTGGTCAATTGCGTTTTCAATGCCTTCCAGGTCCAATTGAAAATTCGAAAGAAGTGGAACCTTTTTGACTACAACATCGTTAATGGATGCACTCACCTCATACATACCGTATGTAGGCGGACAAATGATCACATTATCTTTTCCCGGTTCGCAAAAGCAGCGATAGAGCAGATCAATACATTCATCACTACCATTTCCAAGGAAAATATTGGAAGCGGGAATATTCTTAACTCGTGAAATAGCTTCCTTTACTTCATGCTGGTAAGGATCAGGATACCGGTTATACCAATGCGTTAGCGGAGAACCAAGGCTATTTTCATTGGCATCCAGGAAAACCATTTTCTTCCCCGCTCCCTCAGCGGCGGATGTTTTGAATTCATCCCGTGCGGATGAATAAGGAGTTACTTTCTTAATGTTCGGCCTGATTAAAGCCTCCAGGTTAAAACTCATGATTCAGCATTTAATTGATCCAATCTGATTTTTACGGCATTGGCATGCGCCTGCAGGCCTTCCGCTTCTGCCATGGTAATTATAGTTTGTCCGATATTCTGTAATCCGCGTGGAGTGAGTTTTTGCCAGGTGATCTTTTTCACAAAGCTGTCAACACTTACACCTGCATAGGATCTTGCATAACCATTGGTGGGTAATGCGTGGTTTGTTCCGCTGGCATAATCTCCGGCGCTTTCAGGAGAATAATTTCCCAGGAATACAGAACCGGCATTAAATATTTTCTTCGCGATAGCTTCTTCATTGGCTGCGGCTATGATCAGGTGCTCCGGAGCATAGGCATTCACCAGATCAATTGCATCATCCTGTGATTTCAGGAAGATCAATTTGCTATTGGAGAGAGCCTGTAAGGCCAGTTTCCTGCGAGGCAGCAAAGCCGCCTGTTTTTCTATTTCATCATTTACATTTAACAGCACTGATTTATCCGTGCTTACCAGCAATACCTGGCTATCTGTACCATGTTCAGCCTGTGATAAAAGATCAGCTGCAACAAATGCGGGATTAGCTGTTTCATCTGAAAATACACAAACCTCGCTGGGACCCGCCGGCATGTCAATGGCGATACCTTCCGATTGTACGAGTTGTTTAGCACAATTCACATACTGGTTACCCGGTCCGAATATTTTATATACCTGCGGGATGGTTTCCGTTCCATAAGCCATTGCAGCAATCGCCTGCACTCCTCCCGCTTTTATGATAGTGGTGATACCTACTTCTTTCGCAGCAAATAGGATGGCAGGATGTAGCTTACCAGTTTCCTTTGAAGGTGGTGAACAAAGAACGATCTCTTTGCATCCAGCAAGTTTTGCAGGGATCCCCAGCATCAATACCGTGGAAAAAAGCGGTGCCGTGCCACCAGGAATATATAAACCTACTTTTTCAATCGCCACTCCATTTCTCCAGCATCTTACGCCGGGCATGGTATCTACATATTCAACCGGCCTGATTTGTAAGGAATGAAATTTCTCAATATTATTTTTTGCTGTGCGAATGGCTCTTTTCAATTCTTCGGGTACTTCCTTAATGGCTGCGCTTATTTCCTTTTCTGTTACAAGAAGGGTCTTCAACTTTACACCGTCAAAATCCCGTGTGAATTGCTTAACTGCCTTATCTCCTTCTTTCTTCACCTTATTCAGGATCTTTCTTACTTTCTTTTCAAGGGAAAGCGCATTCAATGCTGGTCTCGCCAGGAGATTTGGCCAATCTTTTCGTTTCGGATTATTAATTAGTTTCATAATTATCAAATGATCATCTTTTCGATGGGAACAACAAGAATACCCTGTGCGCCTGCATCCTTCAATTGTTCGATAATATTCCAGAAATCATTTTCATCGATAACACTGTGTACACTATGCCAACCCGGCTCTGCCAACGGCAATACCGTGGGACTCTTCATTCCGGGAAGAAGACTAATGATCTGGTTTAATTTATCATCAGGTGCATTCAGCAAAATGTATTTATTGTTCTTGGCTTTCTTAACTGACCTGATGCGGAACTGCAATCGTTGTAATATTTTCTGTTTGTCAGGAGAAAGCTGTTTATTCTGTATCAATACTGCCTGTGAATTAAGAATGGTTTCCGCTTCTTTGAGGCCATTGGTCAATAGTGTTGAACCACTGCTTACCAGGTCACAGATGGCATCTGCCAGTCCAATACCAGGGGCTATTTCCACGCTTCCACTGATCTCATGGATCTCTGCAGTGATCTTATTATTGTCCAGGTATTGTTGCAGCAGCACCGGATAACTGGTAGCGATCCGTTTTCCATTGAGTGCTGCCTTTTGAAATATTTCGTTCCTGCCAACAGCCAGGGATAACCTGCATTTCCCAAAACCTAGCTGTTCCATCACTTCCACTTCCTTTTTCTTTTCATATACCACGTTCTCCCCTACAATGCCGGCATCTGCCACAGCATCTTCCACGTATTGGGGAATATCATCATCTCTCAGAAAGTAAACTTCCAATGGAAAATTTCCGGCAGCTGCTTTGAGTTTATTGCCACCATTGGAGATATCGATACCGCATTCCTTCAATAGTCGCATGGAATCTTCATGCAATCGGCCTGATTTCTGGATCGCGATCCTCAGTTTGGTTTGTTCATCAATCGAAGACATAAGTTCTATTATTTATATCATTTAATTGTTAGGTTTCTTTCTCCTGGTTCCATCCGTAGGCCTTAAACAAAAAGGGCCTACCGTACCGGTAAGCCCTTTGAAAGTTAAATTATGTTGATTTCTACATAATACCATCACAGCTTACCGCTTGTGTAAGATGATGATGATGGATATGCAGGTTATTGATCATTTTCTGAATTGAGAATGCAAAAATAGGGCGCTTTCGGAGAATGCAAAATTTATTTTAATATTTCGCTATTCGCTAACCGGATTAATAGCAGAATCCCATATAAAAGTCTTTGACTCACAAACCGGGTACGTATGGCACCAGGCCTATAACGATCAATGTTCTCCTGTATCTGCCCTGGATTAATAAGCACCTGATTATGTACTATTCCGATCACTTTCAGGAATAAAAAAACCGCTTGCCTGTTAGGACTCAGACAAACGGTTGGGCGGTTTTTGGTTGCTTTGTAAATGATAAGCTTCTTTTATTCTGCCGGTGAAAGCAGGAAAACTTATCGAGTAATAATGAGGTGAGTGGCCTGGCTTAAAATGGGAATTGGAGTTTAAATCGGGTTTTTCAAGGATTAATTATTTATATCGATTTTGGTTGCAGCTGTAATTGATAGCACAAAGAAACAATCTCAGACAGCCCAAAAAAATAGAAAATACGTCTATTCGGAAGTAATCGAATTCCCCGGTTTTTTGTAGAGTTAATACTACAACCAGGTAGGGTCTCAGCCCTTCCCCCACTTAAAAAATACCTCAAATCGGGTATTGTTTTCTATGACAACCTGGAGTAATATTGTACTGGTTTTTCATAGGATATTGGATTTTAAAGCGGGGCTGGATATTTATCCTGGCCCTTTTTTATTTCCCCTGATTAAACAGGAAAATTCCCACTTCCCGCCTTTATTTCCACTTTTGGCGGCATCTTTCTCCCACCTGGAAATCAACTCCCTGATAATGAATACCTGAAATAAAAAAAGGCCCAAAACCGGCCTCCTGAAGAAGTTAAGCTAACTCACCTAAAACCCTAAAAATTACCCCAAAAATGGTATTTTTTTTCGCCCCAAACCTGTCTAACATTGTACTGGTTTTTCATAGGATATTGGATTTAAAAGCCCGGGGCTGGATTTATATCCTGGCCCCTTTTTATTTCTAAAAAGCTTATTCCACATTCACTCCTACCCGCAAAGCTCTCAATCCGGAAACACCTTGCAATTCTTCCAGGTCAAGGTATTCGAGATCATCTCTGAGCACTTTTTCTCCCTGCAGGTATTTGATATAGGAAATATATTCGTCTGCTTCTTTTTGATTGAAATAGACCAGGGCGATCTTATTGGGCTGGGTCAGCCTTTCCCTTGTTCCCCGGATATTGACTTTGTCGATCCTTTTCTTCACAATATGATACCTGATATTATAAGCCCCTTCCACATCAAAGCGTTTCTCATCTTTCCGGAAATTGATGTTAATGGCATTTGAATGAATAAAGATCAACTGGGTGGTTTGCACCGGCTGGTCCAATTCCGCCAGTAATGCATGAGAATTACGGGCAATCGCCGCCATTGAGGTCATCTGCAATAAGCGCAGATTTTTCAGGTAGATATCATTATAAGGCTTATCAGGTGCTATGGACTGCCCGATATAAATATCATACTCCACACCATCTGTCCTGAACTTTTCAAAATAGCTCGGATATGCCTGCTGGATCTCGCCCTTCATGTTATCCAGGTAACGGTTTACTGAACTGATCACCTTATTCATGGAAACTTCCAGTCTTCGCCTGTTATCATGTGCCACTCCGTTTTCTTCATTGATGGCCTCAAAATATTCTTCCATTATGGCCGCATAATCTTCATTGCCTTCCCTGAAATGAATAAGGAATGGTCTCAATTCATTTTCCAGCCAGTCATTCACTTCCATTTCCTGCGCAAACTCATTTCCCTTGATCCTGCCCAGCCAGTCACGCGCCTGGAATATCTTGGCATCGATCAACCCGAATCCTGATTTAGCTTTCAACTTTTCAAGTACTTCAATTAATATGTTGAATTGAGTTTCCAGGTCTTTGTGCAAGGCTGCATTCCGTTCTATCGTGGAATTGCGGATATCAATTGCTCCATAGAGGGCATGCACATCATTGAATGCGATCTGCTCCGGTTCACCCTTTTGATTATCACGCAGGTAATGCCAGGCAACTTCATTGAATTTCCACTGAACGGAAGGTTGAATGGAAGTAAATTTTTCCTTGATCACTTTATCAACCCCTTCCTGGAACTGGTCAATACTGTTCTTTAATAATTGAGCAAGCAGAGGAATGGCAGGTTCAAGCCGGGAAAGTAATGCCTCATCCATCAATCCTTTTTTATTGGCATATACTTCCAGCACGCCAGCCAGTGCATTATTGAAATATACAGGGATCAATGCATAGGATGCAATGCCCTGCTGTTTTAAAAATTTCAGGAACTCTTTCTTTTCTGCTTCTGCATCCAGGATCTCCCTGTAAAAAAGAACTTTGGGGTTCTTGAAATACCCATCAGCCAGCGTCATATAAGTTGATTCTTCCGTCCCACGCATGCGCGAAGCAATGATCGATTTGCTCTTCGCACAAACTTTATCTTCAAAGATCAGTTTATCATTCACTTTCAAAACAGGGAGCAGACCAAATTCAATTTCTCCATTTCCCGCAAGGGTTTTAAGAGAATCAGCCACATCCTTGTAATACTTTTCAGATTCAAATGTGTTGTGGGAAACAAGAAGGTTCTTGATCTTCTCTACTGCGTACTCTGCTGTTACTTCTGTTACATTATTTATAGTAAACCCTTCAAAGCGGAACATATCCAGCGGAAGTGTTTCCAGAAGGATCGGCAGTATCTGCTCGCTTTCATGGCCGGCCGATTGAAGCGTAGCAATACTCAATTCAGGCAATGGCTTTTTAGGGATCACTTCCACAAACCTTGTATCCAGTCTGAGCTTATAATATCTTGGTCTACCCGTTACTTCATCCTCCATTGTATGAATGATGGAACGATGAAAGAAAGAAGGAAGATTATAGCATTTTTCCAGGATCAGTGAATAGGTGAATTCCAGGTTATGTTTCCTCATTTCTTCCGGTGTTTTGGTTGCAACAGAATGCCTCAACTGCCCGGTAGCAATATCCGCCACCAGGTTATAGAAGGCATTAGTTGTATAAAAAACAACCGGTCGCAATGGCAGGCACAGCGCCCAGCGATGCAGATCTTCATCCTCCACTACTGGCGCCAGTGTATTATAAATAAGTTGTAATTGTTCGCTGTACTTCTGAATATCATTCAGGTTCACATCCTCCAGCAATTCAGGATGCTGATGGAATTGATCAATTACGAACGCAAAAAAGCGGCTCTTGGAGCAGTTTGACTCATCCCTTCTCTTTTCAAGATAATTGATATAGTGCCGGAATGTTAAAACTGTTTCAGGCGCAGGATTCAGCAGGTTCTGCTGAGCTAAATTTAAGACTCCCGTATGCATATTAAAATCGCAGTCCCATGGTAAAGTACGGATACCAGCCTTCGGAGGAATGTCCCATCACAAAGCTAATAACAACAATAGTTGCAGGAGCAAAATAAATACCACCTCCCACTCCATTGTGCCAATTACCTGAATTGTCATGATTTTCCCATACCCGGCCGATATCCCAAAACCCTGTGATGCCAAACTGACCGGGGATAATATAACTGGCAATATCTGCAACCTTTGCCCTTAGTTCAAGGTTATTATACAGAGCATGAAGCCCGGCAAAGCGGTATTGCTTGTACCCAAGCAGGTTTTCCTGCCCGCCAAGGAAGGCCGACTGGTAAAAAGCCGGTTTACCCACACTTGCTATGCCTCCAATTCTTTCAGCAATTACAATCGTTTTTTTCTTATTCAACCCTTTGTACACTGAAAACTCACCTGTCATCTGTCCATATGACCCGGCAAAGTCAGTAATACCCTTATACCCCACTACCCTCAAACTGAAATAGTGTCCTTTCTGTGGAAAGATCTTATTGTTACGTTCATCAAGGACCAGTTGCAGAACAGCTCCTACATGCAATTTGCTTTTTGTAACTGTGGCACTGTCATAAGAACCGATCAATGATACATTATTGATAAAGCGTCCTGCATTTTCATCTTTGTCAAATGCATAATAGTAAAAAGAAGGTCCGATGCTAAATGAGTATTTCAATAATTTATCTCTCCACCGTAATGATGGATTTACCTGGTAAGTGCTGAAACGGGAACGATAAAAGGTTTTGTAATCCCCTGCTTTATTAAATACGGTTTCATTACCACGCCCAAAGAAATTAAGTGTATTGTTCGGCGCATTGGCAACAGCCTGTAATACGATATCCCCTTTCTGAATGGCATGTATCCATTCACTCTTATAACGGATACTGTACGCTTTTGTAGAAAAAGAATGTGCCACCAGTATTTCGTGCATGGTCCGGTACGGCGTTTTCCTAAATCCCTTCTGGCGTATAAACCGGAATCCCAGGCCCAATATGAATCCGTCATCTATATTCAGCCCCAATTTTGTCAATGGTACGCGGATATTATACAAATTCACCGGCGCATAGGATGTATTGACACTATCATTAGAAATATGTTTGATGAACCGTGAATCCTCACCGCTAAAACGAGACCCATTCTCCCGGTCATATAATCTTATTCTTCCTTTGGATTGAGTAACATGATACGCTTTACTGTCCTTCCCACCTATCACCCTAAGATTGATGGAAGAACTGGTATTATTCACAATGAGACTATCATTTCCATCGCGGATATACAACCGGATTTCTTTTGTAAGGGAAGCATCATAGGTTTTGTTCATCAGCTCATCTTCCAACTTTCCTGATTTGCTCAATTTGGTGACACGGATATTTAACCCATTACCCGGAGCATCACTGATCTGGATGAATTCATTTTTGTCTGACAACTGTATATCGATCACTTTTTGTGCAAATCGGTAGTATTTGCGCATGGCATCTGGCAAAAGATCTCTTCGCACTTTTAGTTTGTGCAACAGGTCATCATGCCGGAGATCATAAGCCGATTTGGGTAGACGCTTCAATGCAAGCTCCAGTACAGAATCAGTTACAGCGTTCCTGAACCTTTCAGCTTCCTTCATCCATTCCTCCTCAGAGAACTGAAAAGATGGGTAGGCATTTACAAAAGAAGATTTAAAGATGATCCATTTAGGATCATGGAGATTGGCTCCGAAATTCCGGAGCGTTGGCAAAATATATTCCCTTGATGCGAATTTGGGTATCAATCCCTGGGTGAGATGGAATACCTGATCGCGGTCACGAGGCACAGCTTCATACAGTTTTCCTTTTCCCTTCTGGGAATCATACCAACGCCATTGATCTTCATGCCTGTCCCAATCTCCAAGCAACATATCCAGCATACGGGCACGCAACATGGTAATTGCGTCCAGCTTGTTGTCATTGTCACTCTTAAGATCGCCCTTCATTTCAACTGTATTGTCTGAATTGCCCATTGGCTCCCGTTCCTCCAGCAATACAACCAGGTTATCAAACGTATGACTGTATTTTCCCAGGTTTTTGTCAGGAGACACAATCCCAATAATGGGACTTGCAACCGGCACTCCAACGGCATGGGCAATAGGTGGGACAATTAATGCTGAAAAAGGATGCTGCGCGCTGGTAACATCATCTACCCAGTCTCTTGCAAATGTTCTGCGAAATTCTCTTGGCAATAATGCATCCGGGCTCTTCTCTACGCTTCGGATGATCCATTCTTTTCCGGTAGGATCTTTAAGTCGTAATGATTTTGATTGAAAACCGCCACCTAACTGGATCGGAGTCAGCCCACCATGCATCTCAGAAATATGAATAACCGGCAATGTGGTTGGTGTAGCCCATTCTTTACGATAATTTTCTCCAAATATCCAGCGGTGAAATTTTCCATGCTTGTTATAGGAAGGATGTACCTGAACAACCACACTGTCTTCTGCAATTCTTTTAATTACCACTGCGCTTGCAGGTATGCTATCCTGCTTTGCGGCAGTGCTATCCTGGCAAAAACTGCTGAGACAGTAACCAGTCAGCAAAAAAAGAAAAATCAGTTTTCTCATCACAATACTGATTAAGTTCACTCTCGCCTGAATTTGAGAATATTTCCATCAGCTATATCATCTCCTTCATTGGAAATATAAAGATTGCCCTGTTTGTCAAAAGCAATCCCCTCCGGCTGATTAAATATATTGCCACTTAATGGATAGGCATCTCTTACCTTCCAGTTGCTGTCAGTGACCACCATCAATTTATTAACAGCAGATATAATAAACCAATCCTTCGTTATTGGGTTTTGTGCAAACCCTGATGGACGAAATCCTCTTTTTACCTTGCCAGCATAATTCTTGATCTCATCTACATTGACCTGAAAATTACTTTCAAAATTTATTGCGTCATCAACCTTGAAGATATATCCTGTTACAGCGTGCTTTTTATCATCATCAATACAATTCTTACAAATAATGTAGAGTCGTTTGGTAGAATCATCTCCATACATCCCTTCAAACTCACCAGTTGGCAGCTGCCCTTTATATTCAATTACGCTGTCTGGCTCTTCCCAGGTGGACTGATCAAATGGAAAAGTGAACAATTGACCATTACTTTTCAGGATGATTACTTTATCGTTCACTATTGCCAGATCTTCATAATCACCTTTTTTCCCAAACTTGGCATTCAACGGTTTTTTTACGCCCCATTTCACCCGGAATAATCTTCCTTCCTCATCCTGTATTGCATAAATGGTATCATAATTTCCATTGTGAAAACAAATTCCGGATATCTCCAGCAGGCTTTCAGACATGCTGAATTTTTCCGGCTTACCCAGGTTATAATGATCCACCTTCACCTGTTCCCTGGAAGACACTCCGCAACCCGCAAGTATAATGCCTGTCAGCAGCCCGGTTAGCAACAATATCCGCATAATTGAAACTGGTTCTGGTTAATTTATTAATATCATTTAAAAAACATGGCAATCACAAATGCCAGTACCGACGCCACTACTCCATACATAAATACATTATAACCAATGCGCAACAATCGATACTTCCGGCCCAGTACTACTCCCTGTGAATATACATCGCGTGTAAGCGTTCCATAAAGAAAATCCCGGTCATTCATTACTTTTTGAATACCATCGGCATATTCTTCATAACTCATACGGTAGAAATTACCGAAGAAAAGCAGGTTTACTTTTTTCGAACTCACATCCTGTTGACTGAAAGTGCCAGGTGGCAGATTTGGCCGGGTAGAAAGAATGGAAAAGACCATGGTGGTTACACAAATTGTCAGGAGCAATAAAGTGGGAATAACAAGGTGAGGGTTATCTTCCAGTTTTCGAAGTAATACACTTAACAACACCGAGATGATAATAGAAGTGGTAGTGATCATGATATGAGCTTTGTTATCAGCCATATCACTTAACCGCTGGTGATTGCCGGAACTGATCCTGAACATGGTTTCAATTCCGCGATCCGGACGATCATTCTTTTCTTTCTTTGGTTTGGCAGCGTGGCTGGCCGCCACGGAAGCTTCTACCGCGGTGGTAGTGGCCATAGGCACTGAGGCTACTTCCTTACCTTTTTCTTTGTGTTTCAATTCCTCTAAAATTTTACGTTTCTTTCCTTCAAGCAGGTTGCGACTATAATCTGTATGATAGCGATGTGTTTCCAGTAAAGCGATGGTGCCTTTGCGCCAGTCACTCTTATCCAGTTTTTCTCCTGTACGCCATTCTACTTCCTTGCGCATTTGTTTATTATGCTCAAAGAATTCATCAGTTCCGAGATGGTAAAGGTCGGCATCGCAAACAATCTGCTCCAGTAAATTATGTGGGTTTTGTGGAATGCGGGTGGCGAGGATACAACCACGAACGGCGTCAATAGTTTCCCTGTCAAGATCCTTATCCTTTAACCATAACTCCGCCTTATCTGCTCCCCGTAATTCATGGTCAATGGCGCCTCCGTTATAATAACCGGTATCATGAAACCAGGCGGCGGCGGTAATGATAAACATTTCTCTTTCGCCCAGCTTATAATAATTACCCATTTCAGTGGCCCTGGTCACTACGGATTCGGTATGATCCAGGGTGTGATAAAGCAGTCCGGTCTTGCTATTGGCCTTAAAAAATTTTGTCATCTCCTGCCTGATCTGCTCCAATAATTGAGAATATTTCATATATGTCTTTTTGGGAGAACGGGGCACACCCCGCCTTCCAGGTTCTGCATTTTACATTAAAATTGAGGCTTTTAGCGGTAAAGGCCAAAATCAGGAACGGTTTTGCCATCTGTTAACCTATTGAAGACGAAACCGGATTGAGGCCCCTTACCAGGCCTTACCTCTCTACTGGTCATGCACTACTCCTCCTCTAGCCATTCTCCGTGCATCTTCCGTATATCCTCCATATAAGGTCCGTGGTTCTACCATTTCCTCACGGAAGATTCATGGACCACCTAAGGAGGTTATATAGAGAAAGTTCTATAGATTAGCTGTAGATAAAAAGGAGTAAACCATGGCAAGGATCAAGAATAATCCCCTGATAAAGGGTGCTTCTGGTAAAGTTGCGGGAGATATCGTGTTCAAGACCTATTATGATAAAACGGTAATATCCAGGGTTCCGGATATGAGTAAACGGAAGCTAAGTAAGAAACAAATAGAATGGAACCACAGGATGACTCAGGCTAACGCTTATGCTCATTTCTTTTATGCATCAGAGGAAGAGAAGCTGAAAGCGCGCATCAGGTTGAAACTACCTGCACATAAATCCTTATATCATGCACTGGTAAAGGAGTGGCTGGATAAATGTAAGCCGGGAGAAGATAATAAACCGGAGGGTTTATAGGCTAAACTATAAGTTCCATAGCGGTTAGAGACAATCATTCTCCTTTTGCCGGATATAGCCAGTGGGTTGTTCCGGCATAATAATTTTTGGGTAAACCGGTTTTTGTTTGCGCTTGGGTCTTGGAATCTCTCTTTCCTTTACATATAACCTACTAAGTGGTTTCCGATATGATTCTATTCCTATTACGGGTATTTTAGCAATTGATTCCATAAGTAAGGGAGGGGTTTGGAGGGGAGTTTTATAATCCAAATACCGTTCCATTGTTCACCTGTTTGACACTATTAATAAAAAAATAGTGCACAATAATTCGTTAATGGAAATCCAGAAGTTACGTGTAGTTCTATATCTTGATTTTTCATCAAGTCTCTACTTAATATTATTCTCCAATATTATTTATTAATAAGACAATGATTCGTTTACAATCAAGTGACATTGCATTTGTTAAAAAATTCCTTTGCTAAAAAAACTGGAAACTTTTTTGCAATCCATTCCGTTACTAACCTTAACAATCATCTTCATTAAAAAATTACATCCGTGACGCATACGAAAATGGCTCTGCTGGCGGGCCTGTGTTTTTTGTTTGCCTGCAAAAAAAATGACCACCAGGGTGATCCTACTCCCCAACCTTCTGCATCAGTGTCGGATAAATTGAAAGACACAACAGTTCTCTATTCCCGTGATCTCTACCTTTGGTATTCCCAGATACCGTCAACATTTGATGGCCGCAGTTATGATGATCCTGATAAGATCATGACAGCAATCCGTACTTATAGTGTGGAGCCAGGGTTTACACAACCGGTTGACCGGTGGAGCTTTGCCATGAAGCAGCAGGAATGGGATGATCTCAGTTCCGGTGCAGCAAAGGATTTTGGGATCAACGTGTTCTTCCGTACCGAAGGAGATCTGCGTGTTCGCTATGTGGAAAAAGCATCTACCGCCGGAGTTGCCGGAGTTAAAAGAGGATGGAGGATCACTAAAATTAATAACAACTCCAATATCACTACGGGTAATGCCGATTTCATTATTAATGGGGTATATAACAGTCCCTCAACCAGCTTTACTTTTCAGAGACCGGATGGTTCGTCTGTAGACATGAATCTTACCGCTACCAGCTACCAGGAGCACCCGGTATTTCTTGATTCTGTTTATACAGCAGGTTCTAAGAAAGTAGGCTACCTGGTTTTTAATTCATTCCTGGGAGACACCACTGAAATATATAATGAATTCCAGCGCGTGTTCTCAAAATTCAGCAGCCAGGGAATTGACGAGCTGGCAGTTGACCTCCGTTACAATGGCGGTGGTTACGTAACTGTCCAGGAAAAGCTGGCAGATTACCTGGTCAATGCAGCTGCCAACGGACAGGTAATGATGAAACAGCAGTATAATGATAAATACACAGAATTTAATGAGACCACCAATTTCAGGAAAATGGGTGGGCTCAACCTGAGCCGTGTCTTCTTTATCGTTAGCAGCAACACTGCTTCAGCAAGTGAACTGGTGATAAACAATTTGAAACCTTTCATGAATGTAGTGCTGGTAGGACCT
>Ga0207648_10003330_pt1 | contig 16876 bp, 15 predicted proteins | sample KBSMisM32_FD_184310 | JGI IMG/M metagenome (GOLD analysis project Ga0207648, IMG submission 184310) | Miscanthus rhizosphere microbial communities from Kellogg Biological Station, Michigan, USA - KBS Miscanthus M3-2 (SPAdes) (version 2) | ecosystem: Host-associated > Plants > Roots >...
TTCTGATGATAGCGCCGTTCAGTAAAATCCTTACTGAACATGGCTTTTTTCATAGAGAAATGTTTGCCCATATGCAATTCATCCATTCGTATGGTGGCTTCCATATCAGCATAGCTCAGGTGGCGATTCCACCAGGCTCGGAATCCCTTACTGAATGGATAATGATCCAGGTATCCCGGAAGCCGACTAACCGGTCCATCTGCAATAGATAATGGATTCACCAATCGCTCATAGCGCATTTTATCCGGACGGAATAAACGCAGGTAATAAGGCGATATCTGCGCATTGCGTAACCAGCGACCATTCCAGGCAAAATCCCTTCGCTGAATTTCATAAGCCACCGCATTTTCGGAAGCTGTATCAAATTGCAGCAATGTCTCTCTCAGTTCCGGTGAAACGCGTTCATCCGCATCTATATAAAATACCCAGTTATGTTTAAACGGAATATTGGACAGGCCCCAGTTCTGATGTGCTGCCCAATTATCAAATTGTCGCTGGGTTACATTCGCTCTTGCATTCTTTGCAATACTCACGGTATTATCGCTACTGAATGAGTCATACACATGAATATCATCACACCAGCTGACTGATTCAAGGCATCCCGGAAGATCCTGCTCTTCATTTTTTGTAAGAATCAAAACTGAAACCATAGCTTACTCACCCGAATTAAATTTGTTTTCATAATAGTCGGTTCTCATCACTCTTTCTTTTAGTGGCTTACAGGGATGACCGGCACAAACCATCCATGCAGGCATATCTTTCGTTACCACTGAACAGGCGCCAATAACAGCCCCTTCTTTGATGGTTACACCCGGACTCACAAATACACTCGCTGCCACCCATGCATGATCTTCTATATTGATCGGAAAAGTTATCAGAGGGTGTTCTTTCACCGTATAATCATGTGTGCCGGTACAGATATAGGAGTTCTGCGATATTATAGCCCGATATCCAATCCTGATCTCACCCTGTGAATAAAGTGTAACTCCATTGGCAATACCGCACTCATCTCCCAGGCTCAGGTTCCATGGCGCCCAGATCTTTACCCCCGGGTAAACATGCACTCCTTTTCCCACTTTGGCTCCAAAGCATTTCAATAAAAAAGCGCGCCAACTGTGCAGGGGTGCCGGTGATGGACGAAACAATAGCGTACAGGTAATATTCCACAGCACTCTTCCCACCCGGTTCTTCAATGAAAATGAAGGACCAGTGTAGGAATCGATCAATTGACCGTCATCCGTGGTTATACTAATTCTATTTGTTTTGTCTACTCCGATCATCTGTTATGAGAAAATATTTACACATATACAAATTCTGGCTGCCCGGCTTTTCCCGAAACCCAGTTATATAATTCTGTCATTTCATTGGCCACCCTGGTCCAGGAGAAGCGATCCCTTACCAGTTCATATCCTTTGTTCCCCATTTCCTTCCTTTCATTTTCCGGAAGGGATATTATTTTTCTGATTCCTTCTGCAATACTCGCTGGTGACGTATCTATTTTGATAGCCGCGTTTTTGGAATAGCCCTCTGGCAGATTACAATGAGGGGTGATCAGTGCCGGCAACCGGAATGACCAGGCTTCCAGTACTGACATGGGTAATCCTTCACTGAAAGAGGGGAGAATATATGCATCAGCATCTTTTAATACGGCCTGTTTGGCTGCTCCAAATCGTCCACCAATAAATGAAGCAGTCTTTTCTATTTCCAGGCGCTTTCTAATTCCCGTCAAATACTGCATGTATTCAGTGTCCTTTGTTTCCCCTGCAATCACTAATTCCCAATTGTCATAATTGGGTTTAAGGAGAGACCATGCTTCCAATAAATTATCTATACCCTTTTTTTGATGTATCCTGGCGAGGAATAATAGTTTTTTAGTTTGCGAGCCATTGCTTTTTTCTTTCAAATGGTTGCCATTCACTGGCAATTCCATTCCATTGGGAATAATGGCGATTGGATTCTTTAATCCAATTGCACGAATGGCATCATGCTCTTCCTGACAAAGCGCATGAATGCAGTTGGCATGTTCCAAATGTTTCTGTTCATACAGGCGAAGCACAATATTTTTCTTCAGGTCCTTCCAGAAGGATTGTTTCAATTGCCATCTGTCCAGCATGCCGTGTGGTGATACGATATAAGGCGTTCCTGTTTTACGATTATATTTCTTGTTGGCATAAGACAGGTACATCCAAAGCGATTGCGTATGTACGATATCCGGGTTAATGGATTCTATTTTATGATAGATATTCGGAGAGAAACCTACTTTTCTTGATCCCCTTACTGTATAACTATGTAAGGGTAGGGGAGAATAGTATTGTTTATCCTCTTCAGAATATTCATCGTCATACATCAAATATTCTACATCCAGCCTGTTGTTTTCATGCAGGCGCTGCCCCATCATCCTGGCCGTGTCAAACACACCACCTGAATTCCTTGAATTAGATCCGCCCAATATCAATACTTTCATAGGCTGCTATCCTTTTGGGGTTCACAAATGTTTTCATACACATAATCAGCCCATTTATCTGTTGTCCATAAGGAACCCAGCAAACGGCTGGTAGCTGACATATCCTCCAGTGCTTTTGGAGATTTAGCATTCATTTTTCTCATTGCTCTCACCAGGGAATCCTTATCAGCATGAATGATATAACCATTCTGGCCATCTCTTACAAATTGAGTGGATGCTCCGCAGGCATGAGTGCAAATGATGGATAGACCTCCAATGGCGGCTTCATGTATCACCAGTGCCCAGGGTTCAAATACACTGGGAAGAATTAGGCAGGTTGCTTCAGAAAGTACATCCGGAAGATCATTGGGTTGTACAAATTCCTTTACTATAACACCTTCAACATTTTCAAACAGGGAACGCAATCTTCCTTTCCCTACAATGATCAGGTCCCAGGGATCTTGTGTTGTATTGCGATATTCTTTATAAGCTTCCACCAGGTAATCAACCCCTTTCTCAGGGACCAGTCTACCAACGAAAATGAATTTATTGGAATAAGCTGCAGGCCTAACCTCTTTGAATCTTTCAGTGAATGCACAATAATATCCCTGCAACGGATTATCATATCCGAGTTTTTTGGCAAAATGAACCTGTCTGTCACCAGGCACAAAGAAATTATGAATGGCAGGCTTCAAAAAGAATGGTGATGATAATACTCCCAGCCATTGTTTGGGTGTTGATCGCCACTGGTTATCGAAAGTGGAGATGACCTTTATTCCTTTGCTCTTGCTCTTTCGGGCAACAGACATATAGAATGGATAATTCCAGGAAGCCATCATGATCAGATCTGGATTGAGTTCCATGCAGAAATTAAAAAGTTCCTTCTCATTTTCTTTTTGATAGATCATCACCGTTTTGAAAAACCCAAGATCAAACTGTTTGTAGGGGGCATCCTTCTCTCCCGGCTGGAAGATTATATGCAGCTCAATATCTTTCTTCTCTGCCAGTTTGCGCAAACAGGCAACAGTATAGTCCGCCAATGGGGACCATAAGAAAAGCACTCTTGTTATGGAGTTAACTGCTTTCATACCCTGCTCAGTTGGGTTACCCTTGTTGTTCCATTTAATAATGGTTTTATCAATCTTTCCAGCTTCAATACGGATCGTTCCCAGCTCCCATAAGCATGCGCGGTTTTAAGCGCTTCATAACTCATACACCGGAGCAGGGCAGGATCATCAGCCATCTGCTGTAATTTTTCACTTAGCGCTTTTGCGTTACCTGGCTCTACAATAAATCCCTGCTGACCATCCCGGATAATATCATCACCACCAGTATTAGTAGTAATGAGAATAGGAACACCAAATGATAAAGCCTCAAGTTGAACCAGTGCCAAACCTTCTTCCAGGCTTGGCAATACAAACACACTGGCTTTTCTGTATTGCTCTCTTAATTCTTCTCCTTTTAGTGTACCGGTAAATACAACTCCTTCAGGAATCACTGTTTTTTCCAGGCCGGTCACTCCGGCTTTAGGTCCCACAATTACAAATTCTTTTTTCGGATGCTTCAATTGCCTGAATGCTTCCACGGCATAGCGTAACCCTTTCCGGAAATTCAGTTGGCCTACATAGAGCATCCTGAAAATTCCGTTATTATCTTCTTTATGTGGCTCATCCAGCGAAGCCATAGGTGTAAACCCGAAATTGACCTTGAGTAATCGTGCAGGATCAAATCCCTTTTCCAGGAATGAGTTCAGCACAAAGCTGGATGGACAGAGAATATAGTCGGCTATTTCATAAGCTTTAAGTCTCTTTTCATGATCGGGTATTCTTTCAGTATATCCTCCCAGGCCCAGTTTATTATATTCCTCCTTCATAATGAAGTGCTGGTTATCTACATGGCTATTGACCTCTTCCATGATACAGAGAGTTCTTGCTTTCTCTTTTTTTAGCCGTTGTGTGGTGGTATACCCTTCTGTACGGTAGAATATAAATACATCAGATTCACTGGCGCTTTTATAAGATGCCTTATCCAGGCTCAGGTTGGTAAGATGATTGAACTGTGTACTTAAGAAATTTCCTGTCTTGAATTTCAAACTGGCGAGGTAAAGATTTTGAAAGAAATCATGCCGTTTTAGTTTATCTCCGATAGCTGGTAATGCAGCACGGGGACTGAACCGGCTAAACCCCGATATAAAAGTATGCAGGAGACCGGCGCGGTGCATGGCTTCCGCGTAAGGGTAATGATGTGCACGATTGGGTGCTGTGTAGGTTATTTTCATCTGGTTCGCAGTAGTTTTATGATTTTCAAAAAGAGCAACAGCAATACAACGGGATATAAAAAAGAGATCAGTGCAAAAAATGCACGGTATCCCCAAAATGCCAGAAAGATCACAAGACCAAGAATACCCACTGTCAACGGGTTTCGTTTGCGTACATAATAAATGATCCCATCGAAGTACAACAGGAATAATGCAAACGTAAATGCGTATATCAGCAAACCCGGGAAGCCTGCTGTCTTATAAGCGTCCCCAACAATGGAAAATGAAAGACTGGTAGTACCCATGGTCAATGGCCCGGATAACACAAAGGAGGATTGGTGCGTAATGTCCTTTGCTCCGTTTAGTATGGGTTTGCCGGGCCAGATTGATCGTGGGATGGGGTTTACCAGTACAGCGAAAAAATCATTGAATCCTTCATAAGGATATTTATCAGGATAACTCTTTACCATCAGGCAAAAGAGATACATATTATTATCGCGTTGGGATTGCGTAGGATCAAACGTTGTAACTGATTTTAATCCCTGCACCCGGGCAGCTTTTGCCGGATCGGCCAGTACATCCAAAAGATTACCCCGAAAACGCACCTGCAATTCCATGATACCGATCAGGAAGATCAATAGCACCGAAACAATTACCCAGAACTTCACGCCCCGATGCCAGTTATAATAAATGAAGAAGAAGAGAACGGGTGCTGCCACAAATATCATAGTACCTCTTGACCCACTCAGGAAGAATACGAAAATGACAGTAAGTCCTAATAGCAGACTGATTATCGCCAAAGGTTTATGTGTTCTTCTACCTGCAATGAATGCAATACACCCAAATAAGGGTGTCAGTTGCCATAGCCAGGTCAGCGGTAGCATGTAGGAACTGGAACTTCCAACGGAATCACGGATCAATAACCCACTGCTACTTTCCAAGCGACCAGCTGTCATTGCCGTCCATAATACACTGGCCGAACCATAAAAGAAATAAAAGAATACCAGTGGAATGATAAATACCATGAATGTAGACCTGATATAGAACATCGGTCTCAGATGGAGATGATTCAGGAAAGAAAATGATCTTTTGGAGATAGCATTTCCTTTATTCCAGCCAATTACATAAATGAAGTTTACCAGGAACTGGAATACGGCAATCCAGAAATATCCCAGCACCCGGTACTCCGGTTGTGAGTAAGTATAGGCATCATAACCGGGTAACAGTGATTCAAGATAAAGAAACCATATCGGTGCGATATTCACCACGCTGATGCCGCTGAATAATATTGTGAATTTTTTTCTTTGTATCGCGAAGAATACCGGGAACAACGCTACAACCACGGCAAGGATCCCACATAAAATGGCTCCTGAGTTGGAGACATCTATAAATGAATAGATAGCCAGGAATATAACCAGTGCCACAAGATTCAGGTACGCACATTTTGCTGCAAGGCTTTTCAACCAGGGAAGTGGAACGGTTGTTCCTTTCTCTGCTGCTAAAAATGGTCGTATCCGGAGCGTCTGTTGGATCATTATTTTTATCGCCTGATCAGCGTTATTGTCTTTTTAAAATATTTGGGTATCAATTGAGCATCCTCCCGTATACCCTGCATAAATTTTTCAAACGTATCACCCGTGAGCGACAGTGAAACACTAAATACATAGGGTATAAGAATGATATCAGCAATTACTGTTGATATAGCTGCTCCTTCCAGGCCAAAGAAATAAGAAAGCACCACGCATCCCACTACCGCCAGTACCATCGCTATCAGGTAACGCACTGCCAGTCCTTCATGCTTATTGGAAGCCATATGAATTACACTGCTCGTAAACCAGAGTGAATTAAATGGTATAGGGAGGAGGAATAATAGCAAAAGAGTACGTGGCATGGTGAATGCATTGCCGGTCCAGAATGCAAACAGTTTATCGCCAAATAATCCCAGTACCAATACAAAAAAGAAGGCTATGGCAATTGAGAGTGCAACTCCGATCCGGTGTAGGCGAGCTGCCTTCTGCAATTCTCCTTTGCCAAATAAATGACTGAGTTCTGGCCACATTACCTGGTTGATGAGTTCCAGCATCTGGTTAATAGAGCGAACCAGTGTTCTTACGGATCCAAAGATGGCAACAGCTACTGGTCCCAGTATCAGTTGCACTACCAGGATATTTCCCTGGAAGATCAATGCATTTCCCAATGGAAAAGCCTGAAAGGCCAATCCTTTCCGGAATAGCCAACGCAATAAACCTTTTTGTACCAATCCTGGTGAATAGGATAGGGAAGGCATGGCTCTCTGACTTATCCATTGAGCGGAAATGATGAAGAGAATGGTGGAACCCAGCACGGCAAGTGCCAGGTGATCCAGCCTTTTACTGAATTGAAGTATGGCGATCATGGCCAGTAATTCAACCCATGGCCTGAAACTATACAGGTATATAAAAGTATGTGCTTTATGAGCTGCTCTGAATCTTGCCTGGAATACCTCTCCATAAAAAGAAAGAAGAGTAGAAAGACTGAACCAGATGATCACCCACATGATCTCTGTATGCCTGCCGGCAGGTAATTGTAAGAAACTATCCCAGGGAACAAAAAGGGCAATGGGTAATAGAATAACCAATCCTATTATAAGTATGTAGGATACTACCTGCAGTGTTGAAGAATAGATCCTGCGTGCTTTTTCAAAATCATTCTGTCCAATTGCCATGGAAATATCGTTTCCGGCAACGCTGCCAAAACCCAGGTTGGCCAGTGAAAGCCATGACGGCAGCGTATAGAGAACCAGCCACCGTCCGTAGTCTTCCACGCCCAGCATGGTAAGCAGGATGGGAACCTGTATCAATCGGAAAATAACGGCTGATACTTTTCCCCAACCACTCGCCAGAAAATTCTTCAGCAACGCTTTCTTCAATTCCATTAAGCAACGTATTCTTTATCGTGATAATAACCACCGGAATAACCATAAGCATCCTCATACCGTTTAGACCTGCCCATATCATTCAGTATGATATAGGTTGGCTGATTGGAATGCTGAAAGGCACGTTGATTAAGTTTTTCGTAAACGAGATTGGAAGTATAATTCTGTCTTAATACAAGGATAGTGATATCTGCAAACCGCTGAAGCAGTGTAGCATCAGTTACAACACCCAGCGGTGGTGAATCGATAATGATATAATCAAAGCGCTCCTGCAACATTTTGATCAGGTATTCCATCTGGTCACCTGAAATTAATTCTGCCGGATTGGGAGGAAGATTACCAGCTGGCAATATGTAAAGCATGCCTTCATGTTCTGGTACTTCTATCAACAGATCATCCAGGTTTCCTTTTCCAGCCAGGATATTGCTGATCCCCTCTTTGGAGCTGAGCCCAATGTTTTTGATGAGTTGCGGTTTACGCAAGTCAAATTCCAGTATCACTGTTCTTTTACGAAGTAGAGCATAAGATGCGGCAAGGTTCAGACTGGCAAAACTTTTTCCCTCACCCGGTTGAAAGGAAGTAACGAGAATGGTTTTCACGTTCCTCCCTTTACCGGTAAATCCAATTGCAGTGCGCACACTCCGGATCTTTTCTGCAGCCGCCGTTCTTGAATGAGAAGAAATCACTATAGGGTTTTTCAGTTTTTTGATGTGTGGAATGGTTCCCAGTATCGGCATATCAGTGTGGGTCTGCACTTCGGTAATATCTCCGATCTTATTATTCATTGCACCACGGATACCAATGAGGGTAATTGGAATCAATAATCCCAATAATCCTCCAAAAGCCCATACCATGGTTGGTTTGGGTGAAATTGGTCCAAGGTTACGTGCCTGTAATATGGTTCTTGAATCTTCTATATTGGAAGCGCGGGTAATAGCAGCTTCCTCTCTCTTTTGAAGTAGAAACGCATACAATTGCTCCTGTACATTCTGGTTACGGGTGATCTGGACCAGTTGTTTCTCCATAACGGGTACACTACGGATGCGACTGTTAAGCTGAGCGTCTTTATATGCAACATCATTAAGCGAAATGGCATAAGCCTGCTTGAGATTGGCAACATTTGAAATAAGGCGGCTCCTGATCTCTTTTATTTGTGCATCAAGGTCAACCAGCAGCGGGTTTTTGGCAGCAGCAGATCCCTGGCTTACCCTTTCTTTTCTTAATACAAGTTCATTGTGTTTTTCAATTAACAGCCCAAGTGAAGGCTCTTCAATTCCCAATGTGGAAGGAACCAGTTTGGGGTTATCTTCATTTGTTTTCAGATCTTTTTCCAGCGCATTGATAATATTCATTTGTGTCTGGCTCTGCGCTTTTTGCACATCTACCTGTTGGGCCAGGTCCAGGTATTGTTGCGCGTCAGAAGAAAGATTGGTAACACGATTTGCGCTTTTGAATCTTTCTACTGAACCTTCCACTCCCTGCAATTCAGAGGCTACTTCTCCCAAACGTGCAGTGAGGAATTTGACAGTATTGTCAGTAGCGCGATTTTTATCTTCAATTCCCTGGCGATTATAAATGGTAATAAGGGTTTGTAATACTGCAGCCGCTCTTTTTTTATTGTTGTCCTTCATCTCCAGGTTGATCACGGTTGCTACCTTGCTGGCGGCATCAACTGTAAGGTTGCGACTAAAATTTACTGCCGCATCTGAAGGAGGAGTTAGCGTTACCTGATAAGAACTGTAGTTTATTGGTCCATCATTCGATACTGGATAAGAAAATGTACTGTCTCTCAGCAATCTGAAACCAACTCCATCTGCTGTATAATACTGTCCATACCTGATATAGATGGGAGCCTTTTCAGCAGTACTCTTAAAAAGCACACCACCCAACGTGTCATTCACCTGCCATTGAACAGGGTTTATGATCTTATCCTTGTCCTGTACTTCAAACTGAAACGGGAGATCATCAGCAAAAACATCCACATCACGTATTCTTCCAATATGTTTAACTGTCGTAAATAGTTGCAATCTGTTCACAACTGATTCCATGAGATCATAGCTTTTCAACACTTCAATCTCGTTTTCCACCAATTTGCTATTTCCGCCAAGACCTATCTCCTTCATCATGGAATTATCCATGACCTCTGCACTTTTCTTTTCATCTTTTACAACTATGGATGCTACTGCATGGTAAACCGGGTTAGCATACTTCAGGTACAAATAACTTAAGGCGAGACAAATAGCCAGGCTCAATACAAACCAGGGCCAGTTGCGCAGCATGCGGCGGGACCAGTGCTTTAAACTGAATCCTTCATTGTTATCCCTTACCGGGATTTCTTCAATATCTATATACTGTTGTTTCATGACATACCTGGTTAAATAATGAATTTATTTTCGCGTTAAAACGATTGCAGTCACTGATATCAGTGTGGTTACAATCGGTATCCAGATGCTGGACCTGGTGCCTAATATGCCTTTGCTTTTATTAGGCTGTACATATACAATATCGTTTTGTCTCAACTGGAAATAGGGTGATTGCATCACATTCGATTTATTAAAGTCGAGGACTGCTACTTCTGTTTTTCCATCAGGCAGTTTGCGTATCACTTTTACGTTTTTACGGATACCAAAAACCGTCATATCACCAGAAGCGCCAACTGCTTCCAGCACATTAATGGTTTGTCCGCTAACGGGTATCACAACCGGCCTGTTAACTTCGCCGATCACGGTTACTTTGAAATTTGTCAGGTTAACGGTAACAACTGCGTCTTTCAGATAATCTTTTAATTTCTCAACGATCACCAGTCTTACCTGTTCGGTGGTAAGTCCGGATACTTTCACTTCTCCCAACACCGGCATGGTAATGCTGCCATTGGCAGAAACATGGTACATATTTAAGGAGCTTGAACCGGTGGTGGATGGAATTACGGGTGCGGCAGAAGTATTGGAAGGAGCAACCACCATCAGGTTGAAGAACTGGCTGGCTTCCGGCGAACTGCTTGAAACTGTAATCTGCAATTCATCATTTGATTGCAGCGTTAGTGGTTCGTAAGGCCTGGTAGCAATATTGGTCACAGCACGGTTATCCGGCAGGTCCTGGAAATACGGTAACTGCCTGGAAGTTTCACAGCTGCACAGCATGGCCAATAATGGCAATAGCACGAAAAGATAAATGATAAATTTTCTGAGCATAAAGAGGGTTATATAATGGTAATTCACTTGATAATTGAATTCGTCATGACTAGTTTGCAGCCACCAATGGTTCAAACTCATCAGCTCTTGCCGGTATCTGCACCACAACAGGTTTGTGGGTAATAGCAGCTTTCAATTGGTAACCTAAGGATGGCAATCGCAGTATAACGAAATGGTTTATCCCCTCCTGTTCTATGGAAGGGCTCTCAGCAGCGTATAATGAATGAGAGAAGGATAGGGGGATCTTGTCTGGAATGACATTATCATAGTGGGCCAGGAATTTCCTGATCTCCAGTACTTCTTCACCTGAAACAATGGCTGGGCTGTTTAGGCGATGAACAATACTAAGGACACCATTCATTCTTTTTAATTTCTGGAAGGATTCGGGATTTGCCTGTACGAAAACAATGCAGGGAAGCAGTGGCCGGTGGCTGATACCGGTTTGGTGATGCGTTGATTGTTTTTCTATGATGCGTATCATTGGACAATAACTCGAAATTTTTTTCTTTTCCAGGCTCCTGATCACTTTCTTCTCCATCATTTTCTTCGTATGGATCATATACCAGGTCGCCGTAGTGGTAGTTGTCATAAAAGGTAATTGGTCGATGAATAATTGTATTCATTCATGGCAGGGCTACGCCATTATGTCTTGCTTTTGACCTTGGTATATCATGCTAGACAAAGGTTAATACAATATTCATTGGCAAAAATCTGTATGTATCGGGGGATTACCGCTGGAAGAAACAATGCTGACACATTACTTCTTTGGAATTGGTTCTCCGATTTATTCAGTTGGCAACAGTTCTGTGTATGGCAAGAATTACGCCTTCCCGGATTCTTTAGGCGGGAATGAAGAAAAACGTTTTTATAGATCAGATAAAAAGATAATCTTTTCCTTACTATTTAGCTTCTAACTGAAGCAATTAGAAAGATAAACTAACGGAAGTTGTTCATTGATAACAATAAAGACATATAGTAATTTCCGCAGCAAGGGGGAAGGAACGTGGGAATTTTTTTCCACGATTGATTTTGAGTTGGGGAGGAAAATTGATTCAGAAGTAATTATCCCGGATATTTCTTCTTACACAGTTCCACAGATTTTTTTATCACCTGTTCCAGCACTGATGTATCAATATCTTCCAATTTTTTAAAATATATACATGCTTTGCTTGATTTAGCTTTGCCGAGTTTACTCATCAGGGTGGCATCTGCCAAAACCTCCGGCATTCCGTACACAGTTAATTTCCCTTTGCGTGGTGCAAAGGCGGCAATACAGGAATCACCTTCATGCCCACTATCATATTTATAATGGTAGCTCCCAAAACCAACAATTCCCGGACCCCACATAGTAGCAGGTTCCCCGGTAATCCTTTTCATCATTTTTACCAGTTCCCTGCAATCATCTCTTACCTGCTCATCTTCCTGCTTATTTATAAAATCCGCTACTGATTCAGAAGTTGGTTTGGTTTTCTGTTCTGCCATGTGAATGAATTTTACCTAAGTTATCAATTTTCCGGATTCCTGATGAGGGGTAGGAAGGGAGTTTAGTCCCGCCGTTGGTCCCGCCGAAGGGACTTTAGTCCGCCGCAGGTGGATGGAATTTTTTCCTGCTTCAGATTTTTAAATGTACTTTCCACAATTGCTATAAGTCATTTGCGTCCAATAAACTGACTTCAAAAAGCTTCCAATGAGAATAACTAAAGTAAGAGCCAAACTCTACCAGTGGAAAGGTCCTGTTAAGACCGCCGATACCATTTTTGCAACTCCCCTAAGTCTATTGCCTTTCCAGGATGATTCCCAGGCTCCCTTCCGGTTCTTTAGCTGGCTGGTAGTGGAAATTGAAACGGATGCCGGTCATACTGGCATTGGTAATGCCGGCCTTTGCCCCGATGTGTGTAAGAAGATCGTTGATGGCAAACTGGCCTCATTACTTATAAATGAAAATCCGCTAAATACGGAATACCTGTATGAGAAAATGTATCGTTCCAGTGTTGCTTACGGAAGAAAAGGGGCAGTAGTTGCTGCCATCAGCGCCCTGGATATCGCTTTGTGGGACATAAAAGGTAAAGCAATGAATCAGCCGGTATTCATGTTAATGGGTGGAAGAACCAAATCTCATATCGAAACTTATTATAGCCGGTTATATACCCGCAACCTGGATAGCCTTCAGGCAGAAGCTGCCCATTATAAAGCACAGGGTTTCTCAGGAATGAAATTGCGTTGTGGTTACCCGCTTACCGAAGGACTGGCCGGCATGAAAAAAAATATAGAAATGGTAAAGCTGGTCAGGGAGACCGTCGGGGATGATGTGAATATCATGCTTGAAGCCTATATGGGTTTCAACTTCGCTTATGCTAAAGAGTTTCTCCGGAGACTTGAACCATATAATTTACGTTGGGCAGAAGAACTTTTATTACCTGATGAGATCCAAAATTTCGCCAAACTGAAAAAGACCACCGGTATTCCACTCTCTGGTGGAGAACATGAATACACCCGCTATGGTTTTCATGATCTCCTGCAGGCCGAAGCCCTGGATATTTTCCAGTTTGATACAAACCGCGTTGGTGGTTTTACTGAAGCACAGAAAATATGCAATATGGCATTGGTGCATGGAGTAGAGGTGATCCCTCATGGAGGCCAGATGCATAACCTGCATGTGGTGATGAGTTCTTTTGCTTCGCCAATGGCCGAATACTTTCCCATAACCGAAATAGAAGTAGGAAATGAGATGTTCTGGTACATCTTTGACGGAGAGGCTGTAGCTGAAAATGGAAAATTGCAACTGGATGATAAGAAACCCGGAGTTGGACTTACCCTGAAGACGAAAGACCTCGAACATTTTACGATCATAGAATAATCACAAATTCATTATTATGGAAAGCGTGCGACTAGTCCAGTTAATTCACCCGCAATTCAAGCGCCGGGTGGCATTGGTTAAGGAGCCTTCCTTACTATTATTGAAAGACATTACTTCTGTATATGAGCTGGCTCTTGCAGCTATTGAAGAGAAAACATCATTGGGTGAATATTGTCTGTCGATAGTTTCCGATGCACAGCTGGATTACGATGAAATATATAATGGTAATGGAGCCTGGAAACTGTTGCCGGCATTCGATCATCCCGAAAGTCCCTTTGGCTGCCTGGTTTCCGGTACAGGATTAACGCATAAGAACAGTGCCCTGAACAGACAGATGATGCATATCAATGCCAATGATAAATTGACAGATAGCATGGTCATGTACCAATGGGGAGTTGAGGGTGGATTTCCGGAAGAAGGAAAGATCGGCGCACAGCCAGAATGGTTTTATAAAGGAAGTGGTGCCTTCCTGAAAGGACATGGTGATACACTGGAAATTCCTGCCTATGGTAATGATGGGGGAGAGGAACCGGAAATTGCTGGTATATATATTATAGATAAGGAGGGCAAACCCTGGCGGGTTGGATTTACAACCGGCAACGAGTTTTCTGATCACGTAATGGAAAAGAAAAACTATTTATATCTCGCTCCCTCCAAACTAAGGCAATGTTCAATTGGTCCCGAGTTAGTGGTCACCAATGATTTTGAATCCTACACGGGTACTGTAAGTGTAAGACGTGGTAGTGAGATATTATGGTCTTCGCCGGTACATACAGGTCAGGATAATATGGCACATAGTCTTGAAAACCTGGAATATCATCATTTCAAATATGCAGGCCATCGATTACCCATGCAGGCTCATGTACATTTTTTTGGTGCAGATGCATTCAGCTTTGGAAAAGGAGTAATACTTGAAGATGGTGATGTAATGCAGGTAGAATGGCAGGGTATGGGCAGAGCTTTAAAGAATACGCTTAGGATAATAAAAGAAGAAGAGAAACTCGTTAAAATAAACAGCTTTTCTTAATCCCCACATCATTCCTTAACATATAAATAATCTTCCGGTGTAAAAGTATTTTCCATTTTTGCGGGTGAAATTCACCCAGGACATACTTAATCTTTTACATTGGACCAGGTAACTGCGATAAAGAGAGCTGATCAAAATGCTTTTGTGGAAGTGTATAACCAATTGCATCGGAAGGTATATTTTTATTTCCTCAAGAAAACAAGAGTGCAGGAAACTGCAAAGGAGCTTACCCAGCTTGCATTTATCAAGCTATGGCAATGCAGACAAACGCTCTCAGAAGATCATAGTATAGATGCACAATGTTTTACAATTGCCAATTCTGTTTTAATTGATTACCTGCGGAAACAGGCGGTGGAACGGGAAAGGGCTGTAACAGGTTGTCCCGATACCAACCTGGCAGAAGAAACCAACCACGCAAACACGCTTGAATCCACCAATTATTTTGATGTTGCTACCAGGCGCCTTCCTCCGGTAAGAAGAAACGTATTTATCCTTAAAATGGTAAAGGGATATAGCAATAAAGAAATTGCCGACCAGCTTTCTATCTCCGTTAAGACCGTGGAAGATCATTATTCAAAGGCCATTCGCTATATCCGTTCTGTTAGCTGACACCCTCCACAATCCCCTCAATGTTATCATAATGTTACCAGCAGGGGTTTACTATTTCTTTCTTCGTAATCTATTTAACGACTATACATGCAAATCACCGAAGATCTTATTGAACGTTTCCTGGCCGATAGGTGCACAGCTGAAGAAGCTGCATTTGTAGCCGCTTATCTGGAAACTCATCCTGGTATAGCCCGCCATTATTTGCAGGCTGACTGGAATGTGGAATCCCATGATAAAAGCATACCACCAGGATACCAGGAGGAAATGCTAAAGGTGATCCTTGCAGAAACCAAAATGAAAAAGAAATTCCCTTTAATTGGAATTAGATGGATGGGAATAGCTGCTTCCTTGTTGATCGTTATCGGATTTGTTTGGTTAAAGCAAACAAATAAGCCAGCAACAACCAATCAGATCGCTTCCGAGGTGCCGGTTCACCCTGCTCCACAGGAATGGAAAATCATAGAAAATAATGGGAATGCACCCATAACTGAAGTTATACCCGATGGTTCCGTTGTTATCCTCTCACCAAAAGCATGTCTCCGGTATGCAGCATCCTTTACAGCTACCCGGAGAGATCTTTATTTAAATGGTGAAGCGCTGTTTGAAGTAGTAAAGGATAAATCAAGACCATTTACCGTTCATGAAGGAATGTTTTCGACTACGGCATTAGGAACTGTTTTTCGTATGAAGGAACATCATGGAAATTACCAGGTAAAACTTTATGAAGGGAAAGTAGTAATAAAGGCACTTGAGTCAGGAATACCGGGTTGGAAGTCTGATGTTTTTTTGGAGCCAGGACAACAAATGGAATATAATGAGAAAAATGCTGTAGCTGTTGTTAACGGGTTTGGAATAGAAAAGATGAATACAAATAAGGATCGTGTGAAGGGCATTCCTACAGAACTGGAATTTATGAACAGACCACTTGACCAGGTGTTGGACCAACTTGCCGGGAAATATAAGCTGTCAATAGAATATAATAAGGAAGAAATAGAACACCTGTATTTTTCCGGAAAGGTGTTGAAAACCGATTCGCTTGAAACCATATTGAAGGTTATTGCCCAAATGAATGAACTGAAGATTGTACAAAAAGGGAACGGCTTTGTAGTTAACAAAACTCAATAAGTAAATATTCAATGATCCTGAAAGGATACACACACCAGGGTGTGTGAAGGGACCATTTTGTCAAAAAAATTAAAGCTCTACTTTTTATGGAATGGAAAATTAAATATTACTGTAGACTGGTATAAGAAAAAATCAAAAGGCTTGTTGTTCCCGATTACTTTACCTGATGTGGTGGGTGGAGCAGCGCCACCAAATATAAATGTAGGTAATGTACAAAATACCGGGGTAGATGTTTTGCTGGGCTCAAAAGGCCGGTTCTCAAAAAACTGGAAGTGGGATGCAACCATCACCCTGACCACTTATAAAAACAAAATTATCCACTTGAATGATCTGCCTTTTTTTAGCCCTCCTGTCGATCAGGCCGGGCCATTTGTAAGAAATGAAGTGGGTCATCCGGTGAGTTCTTTTTACGGTTATAAAATAATCGGGTTCTTTCAAAGTGCTGATGATGTA
>Ga0207648_10003331_pt1 | contig 16874 bp, 14 predicted proteins | sample KBSMisM32_FD_184310 | JGI IMG/M metagenome (GOLD analysis project Ga0207648, IMG submission 184310) | Miscanthus rhizosphere microbial communities from Kellogg Biological Station, Michigan, USA - KBS Miscanthus M3-2 (SPAdes) (version 2) | ecosystem: Host-associated > Plants > Roots >...
AATGAAAAACAGTAGGAGAATCTGTTTGATCCTTACATCCATTGATCAGGAAACAGCATCCGGTCAGCAGAAACAAATACAATCGGAGAAATCCAGGTTTTACTTTAACAGCCATAATCCGTATTAACTATTAAATTTACAATTCAAATGCATTGAATGCTTAAATACCGCAGCAGGATTGTCGGAATATGCCTGCTAATTCTTCTTAACGTTTGCTCTTATGCTCAATTTACACACCAGGATAGTTTGAGAGGCAGCAACGGCCCGGGCCGGGACTGGTGGGATGTAAAATATTATGACCTTAGCGTAACTCCTGATTATAATACAAAAACAATCGTGGGTAAAAACAGGATCCGCTTGCAATGGCTAAAAAATTACTGGACCGGGCGCACCATGCAAATAGATCTGCAGCAACCAATGATAATGGATAGTGTGATCTATAACACCAGGTCATTGAAATTTGAGCGGGATAGTAATACCTGGAACATCTCTTTTCCAACAAATATTGATTATCCGAAAGAAGACGATATTATCATTTATTTCCATGGCAAACCCCGCGAAGCTGTCAATCCTCCATGGGATGGCGGCTGGATCTGGCAAAGAGACCGGTTAGGCCGGCCATGGATGACAGTTGCATGCCAGGGGTTAGGTGCCAGTGTATGGTACCCCTGCAAAGATTACCAGGGCGATAAACCTGATAATGGAGCTTTGTTAAATATTACTATTCCTGATTCCCTGGTTGGAGTAGGCAACGGGCGGTTGATAAATAAAATTGTCAATAATAATAAGACCATTACCTGGACATGGCAAGTAAAGAATCCCATCAATAATTACAATATCGTTCCCTACATCGGCAAATATGTAAACTGGACGGAAGATTTTGCAGGTTTGAATGGAAAACTGAATTGCAGTTACTGGGTGCTGGATTATAACTTACAGAAATCAAAACAGCAATTTGGACGTGATGTTAAGCTGATGCTATCCTGTTTTGAGAATTGGTTTGGCCCCTATCCTTTTTATGAAGACGGATACAAACTGGTAGAAACGCCTCACCTGGGTATGGAACACCAGAGTGCTATAGCTTACGGTAATGGTTTTAGCAATGGTTACCTTGGTATTGACCGGTCCGAAACCGGCTGGGGAAGCAAATGGGATTATATCATCGTACACGAAAGCGGACATGAATGGTTTGCGAATAGCATCACCACAAAGGATATCGCCGATATGTGGGTCCATGAAGGATTCACTACCTATTCAGAAACCCTGTTTGTAGAATGCCAGTATGGGAAAAAAGCGGGTGATGCCTATACACATGGGTTACGTTCAGGCATTCATAATGATGCACCGATCATTGGCCCCTATGGGGTGAACAGGGAAGGCAGTTCTGATATGTACGATAAGGGAAGTAATATGATCCATACCCTCCGCCAGGTAATCAATAATGACAATCTCTTCAAACAGATACTGAGAGGTCTTAATAAAGATTTTTATCACAAAACCGTAAGTTCTTCAGATATTGAACAATATTTTAGCCTGAAATCCCAAATGGATCTGTCCAGGATATTTGATCAGTATTTAAGAACTATTTATATCCCGGTTCTTCAATGGAAAAGATCAGGTAGCCAGTATCTATACAGATGGGCCAATTGCGTAAAGGGCTTTAATATGCAGGTTAAATTAAGAAACGGCACCTGGCTGAATCCAACTACTCAATGGAAAAACATACCGGTGAGCAGAGCTGGATCGGCCATTGAAGTGGATCGTAATTTTTATATTGAAACAAAAAAGGTTTAGCTATCCCCATGAGCATAAGGCGGCAAAGCATCCTTTCTTCTTTAGTAATATATATAGGATTAGGTGTTGGTATGCTCAATACCTTCTTCTTCCTGAAACCTCAATATTTCAGTGCAACCCAATATGGCCTGACGAGTATTTTCATGGCCATTGCCACCCTTATGATGGTATTTGCCATGATGGCGATGCCTTCTTTTATCTATAAATTCTATCCTTACTATAAAGATCATCTTCCTCCCCAAAAGAACGATATGATTACCTGGGCGCTTCTTGTGAGCACCATTGGCTTTGGGCTGGTCATGATCGCAGGCTGGTTCTTTAAACACCTTGTGATCCGGAAATTTGGAGAACACTCCCCGGAGCTATTACAATATTATTACTGGATATTCCCAATGGGCCTGGGACTTACCATATATACAGTTCTGGAAGCATACACCAACAATCTTGGTAAGCCGATATTGACCAATTTCCTTAAAGAATTTGGGTGGCGATTTCTGACCACCATCATGATCTTGTTGTTAATCATGAGAGTCATTGGAGATTTTGATCTTTTCATAAAGCTATATGCCTGGGGATATCCCTTATTGGCACTGATCCTGTTTTGCTACCTGGTATTTACCAAACAGATCCATTTTACTTTTAAAGCCAGCAAGGTTAGTCGCAGGTATTTTAAGAAAATTGCCGGCCTCTGTCTTTTTGTATATGGCGCCACCATCATTTCAACGCTTTCACAGGTATTTGATTCAATCGTGATCGCTTCTATCCTTAAAGATGGGATAAAAAAAGCCGGGATATTTGGTCTGGCCCAGGTGCTAACCACAATCATACAGGCGCCACAACGTGGCATTACAGCTGCAGCAATGCCTCATCTTGCCCGCGCATGGAAAGAAAAAAACAGGGAGCGGCTGCAAAAAATATATCACCGATCCTCTATCAACCTGCTCATTTTTGCAACAGGGATATTTTTCCTGATCTCTTTGAATTATACAGAAGCGATTGTCACACTAAGACTTAATCAGGATTTTCTTTTAGGGTTTAATGCATTTCTCTTACTTGGGTTAACAAGGATCATTGATATGGGCACGGGACTGAATGCCCAGATCATTGGCACCTCCAATTACTGGCGATTTGAATTATTGAGCGGAGTGGTTTTATTGTTATTCATGTTACCACTGAATATTATTCTTACGAGGCATTATGATATACTTGGACCCGCAATAGCCAACCTGATCTCTATCTCCGTTTACAATATCATCCGGATCATCTTTCTCTGGAAAAAATTCAAATTATTTCCATTCACCATGGAATCAGTATATACAGCCCTGCTGGGTATTTTATCCTTCGGTATCTGTTATTTTTTATTCCGCTCCATTCATGGATTTGGAGGACTGGCAATAAGAAGTATTGCGTTCCTGTTATTGTATGGGGGCGGAACTATATACCTGAAATTAACTCCGGATATTAAACCAGTAGTGGAAACGCTGAAGAAAAGAATTGGATGGAAATCTAAAGATTAATAACCTGCTTTTGCACCCGGCTTTTCAATTCTGCCGGCGCCCATATAACGCTTCAAATAATAAGGCTCAAACATATCACTTATCTTGACTCCGTTTGTACTGGAAGCGTGTACAAACTTGTTATTTTGTAAATAGATGCCAACATGTGAAATTCCACCACGGGTATTGAAGAAAACAAGGTCTCCCTCCTTTAATTCTGTGGCGGAAATAATCCGGGCACTCCTGAACTGGTCCCTGGCAGTCCTGGGAAGGTTTACGGCAAAAGCTGAAAGATAAATGGCCTGTACAAAGGCTGAACAATCAATACCGCTTTTAGTAGTACCACCCATTTTGTAACGGGTTCCGTACCATTCGTCGATATAAGGGAGTAACTGATTTTCGGCCAGTAATTCCGCATCTGTATTCAGGAGAGCCGCATACTTGATTTCCAGGGCTGTAGCCCTGCCTACAGATTTCCTTTCAGAATAGACCCTTTCGGTAGAGGCGGTAGTTGAATAATCCTTATTGGAGATTTTGTTTTCTTTTTCAAGACTCACATTATCATTCTTATCACGGGGAGCTGTAACGGAGATATCATCTAAAAACCTGGGATCGTTGCTCTTATGAGTTGGGGTAGCAGCAGGTGTAGCCACCTGGTTTTTGCCAGAGCTCAGCGGCTTCAAGCTGGAACAGCTGGATAAAGCAGCAATGATCAGTAAAGCTGGGATCAGGGGCTTGAACATAATGTTTGGTACTCTAGTTTTTCAATGGTCAAAAACCCTGCCCGCCAACCGGCGAGCGAGGCGAAATTACGATTTACTACTGTTAAAAACCGATTCATTCTAACGAATTTTAGTCTGGTAAATTGCCCGCTTCACAAATCCTTGATGTTAAATATCTTAGAGAAGGCATGGCACCCTCTCCGGAAGGGCTTTTTCTAGCGGAAAATGCTTCCCAAAAATGGATTATCCTTCATACATTTAAAGAGGTTATGAGGACATTATTCATCGGACTTATAATATTGATACCGGGAGCAGGATGCCAAATCACTGCCGATTCAGGAAGAAGCGGCGGAGAATTGGTTACAGGAATGCATTCTCATAATGCGGTACGCCATATACCTGCCCGGAAGCAAAGAGACACCCTGGCTCCGACAGTATTAAAACCCTACACCGATATCAGTCACGCCAAAACAGAATTATTAAAGGCTGCCCCCGGCACCAAATCAGTACTTTTTAATTCAAGTGGTTCCAGGCTATATGCAATGAACCTGGAAGGAATGAGTATCTACGAATTTGATCAACCCTCCCGGAAGGTGGGTCGGGAGTTTAAATTCAAGCCCACCAGGGGCACCGGCTGGGATTATGTGACTGATAAGCCGATCCCATCCTACCAGGAAAAACCGGTTGAAGCCTGCCTGTCACATGATGATAAGCTTTTATGGATCTCCCTTCATAACGCGGAAGGCATTGTACCTATCAGGGTGGATTCCCTGGCAGCCAATTATAAGATTGTGGAGGGTCAGGCAGTTAAAAAGGTGACTGTTGTATATCCCGGCCTGACAAATAAGGATTCCTTTTATGTGCCGCTGATCAAAACGGGCAAAACGCCCAAGATCATTGCGCGTACGGCTGACAACAAATATTTACTGGTCAGCAACTGGCATTCCTATAACGTTAGCGTGCTGGCTATGGACAAGGATATCTATCCCTACGCCAATGTAGTGAGCACTATTCCGGTTTCCTCCATCCCCCGCGGAATTGTGGTGGATGACAGGAACAATAGATCCTACGTGGCAATTATGGGTGGGGCCAGCCTGGCCGTGATCAATAATACTGACTGGAAAAAAGACACTGATATGGCGGTAGAATCAAATCCCCGCCATATTGTGATGGATACCAGCGGCCACCTGTTTGTGTCTTATAATAAACTCGCAAAAATCGCCTGTATTGATGTTTCTACCGGTCAATCTCTTTTCACAGCAACCACACATGCCGCACCGAGAACCATCATGCTTTCAAAAAATCACAAATTCCTGTTTGTAACCTGTTACAGCAGTGATTTTGTGGACGTATTCAAGATCAGGGACGATAATTTCGAGAAACTGGCTTCGCTTCCCTGCAAGGGTCATCCTGTGGGAGTAGATATATTTGAAAACAATGATACATTAGAAGCCTGGGTTTGCAGCTACAGCAATGGCTCTATCAGTGTCTTTAGTTTCAACAAGAAATAAACATTGCTCCAACATTGAAGAAACTGTCGGAAATTTGGGGTTTACTGCCTGAATCTGACGATAGAATATGAAGTTTTCTCACCTCCATGTACACACTCAATTTTCCCTGCTCGATGGAGCTGCTTCAATACAGAATTTATACAAGAAAGCAATAGCAGATGGCATGCCTGCCCTGGCCATCAGTGATCATGGAAATATGTTTGGTGTTTTTGAATTTGTTGCAGAAGCCCATAAACATAAGGATGAAAATGGCAAGCTTAAAGTAAAGCCTATTGTGGGTTGTGAATTCTATCTCACTATCGATCGGCATCAAAAAACATTTACAAAGGAAAAGAAGGATCCACGCTATCACCAGATTTTGCTCGCCAGGAACGAACAGGGTTATAAGAACCTGGTGAAACTTACTTCACTGGGCTTTATTGAAGGCATGTATAGCAAGTATCCCCGGATTGACAAGGAACTGATCCTTCGTCATCATGAAGGATTGATTGCAACAACCTGCTGCCTGGGCGCCATGGTACCACAGGCTATTCTTAAAAAAGGAGAAGAAGAAGGTGAAAATGAATTCAAGTGGTGGCTGAATGTATTCCAGGAAGATTTTTATGTAGAGTTACAACGTCATGGAATCCCGGAACAGGATAAGGTAAACCAGGTATTGATAAAGCTGGCAAGAAAATACAATGTAAAGATCATAGCCAGCAATGATTCGCACTATGTAGATCAATCAGATTTTAACGCCCATGATATCCTTCTTTGTATCAATACCGGTGAAAAGGTTGCCACCCCTGCTCTTCGGGAATTCAGCGATGATGATATACTCGTAAAGGATAAACGATTCGCCTTTCCGAACGATCAGTTCTATTTCAAGACCAGTGCAGAAATGGGCAAGGCGTTTCATGACCTGCCTGAAGCGATTGATAACACCAATGAGATCGTTGACAAGATCGATATCCTCAATCTGAAAAAAGATATCCTTCTCCCCTTCTTCCAGGTGCCTAAAGAATTTTCATCACAGGATGAATATTTGGAACATCTCACCTGGGAAGGTGCTAAAAGACGTTATACAGAAATAACTCCCGAAATTGATGAACGTATTCGATTTGAGTTGTTCACTATTAAAACAATGGGGTTTGCCGGATACTTCCTTATCGTTTCTGATTTCATTGCAGCCGGAAGGAAGCAGGATGTATTTATTGGACCCGGTCGCGGTTCCGCTGCGGGTTCCGTAGTTGCATATTGTATAGAAATTACCAATATTGATCCAATCAAATACAATCTGCTGTTTGAGCGCTTTCTGAATCCTGATCGTAAGTCGATGCCCGATATCGATACAGACTTTGATGATGAAGGAAGGCAGAAGGTGATCGATTATGTGGTAGATAAATATGGCAAGAACCAGGTAGCCCAGATCATTACGTATGGCACCATGGCTGCCAAGATGAGTATAAAGGATGTGGCACGTGTAATGGATCTACCATTACCTGAATCCAATGCGTTGGCTAAAATGATCCCTGACAGGCCAGGCATTGAGCTGGGCAGAGTGTTGCATGCTCCCATGAAAACAAAAGACGGTGAGAAATCACTGGAAGAAAAAGATGGATTGGGTAGCGAAGATCTGGACAATGTGAGAAAGTTGAGAGAGATCTATGATAAAGAAGATACCATACTCAGTAAAATATTACATGAGGCAGAGAGACTGGAAGGATCCGTTCGTAATACAGGTATCCATGCCGCAGGTATCATCATCGCTCCAAAAGACCTCACAGAACTTCTACCGGTTGCTACGTCAAAAGAATCCAGTTTATGGGTAACACAAATTGAAGGTAATGTTATTGAAGATGCCGGTGTTATCAAAATGGACTTCCTGGGATTAAAGACGCTGACCATTATCAAGAATGCGCTTAACCTTATCAAACAGAATCATGGCGTAGAGATCAATATTGATGAGATACCACTGGACGATAAGAAAACATTTGAATTATACCAGCATGGCGCTACCATTGGTACTTTCCAGTTTGAAAGTCCCGGTATGCAGAAATATCTCCGGGAATTAAAGCCTGATAAATTTGGTGATCTCATTGCGATGAACGCGCTTTATCGTCCGGGCCCAATTGCCTATATCCCTAATTACATTGATCGTAAGCATGGCCGTGAGCCCATTACTTATGATCTTCCGGAGATGACCGAGTACCTGGAAGAAACTTATGGTATCACAGTTTACCAGGAGCAGGTGATGTTGCTGGCACAAAAACTGGCCGGTTTCAGCAAAGGTGATGCGGATGTATTGAGAAAGGCAATGGGTAAAAAGCAGAAATCAGTCCTGGACAAGATGAAGGCCCAGTTTATTAGGGGTGCTACTGAAAAGTTATTGCCGCCTGAGAAACTGGAAAAGATATGGACTGATTGGGAAGCATTCGCGCAATACGCTTTCAATAAATCACACTCCACCTGTTATGCCTATGTGGCCTACCAAACGGCTTACCTGAAATCTCATTATCCGTCTGATTACATGGCTGCGGTATTGAATAATGCAGGCAGTATTGACAAGATCACCTTCTTCATGGAAGAGTGTAAACGAATGGGCATTAAAGTGCTTGGGCCGGATATCAATGAATCATTAAAAGGATTTGCTGTAAATAAGAAAGGTGAAATACGATTTGGATTAGGTGGTTTGAAAGGTGTGGGTGAAGCGGCGGTTGAAAGTATAATTTCAGAAAGATTAAAGAGCGGTCCGTTCCTGAATATTTTTGATTTCATCAAAAGGATCAATCAGCGCACGGTCAATAAAAAGACGTTGGAAAGTTTGGCCTATGCTGGTGGATTTGACTGTTTCACGGAACATCACCGGGCACAATACTTCCATCTTGCCGAAGGTGAAGCAACCAATGGTTTGGAAAGGATCATCAAATACGGACAGGTGATCGCCAATCAGAATGCATCTACCAGCAATACTTTGTTCGGAGACCTGCCGGTGAGCATGGAGATACCTCCTCCCCGGTTACCTGATTGTGAAGTATGGTCGCTCACAAAACAATTAGATCATGAAAAAGATGTCACTGGTATGTACCTCAGTGGCCATCCGCTTGATCACTACCGGTTTGAAATGAGACATTATGGAGTTACACCAATAGCTGATTTCAATGAATTCAAAGATTCTATTACAATGCAGGCCAATCCGGGAAGGCCATTCCGTATTCTCGGGCTGATTGCAGATGCACAACATCGTATTGCGCGTAGTGGGAACAAATTCGGCAGCTTTGTGATAGAAGATTATAGTGGTAAAATGGAGATCGTTCTATTTAGTGAAGACTATCTCCGGTTATCACCTGTTATGCAGCAAGGCACTTCTGTTTATTTGACCGGTTTCCTCAAACAGCGGTGGAATAAATCAGAGTATGAATTCAAGGTAAGTTCAGTGTCATTAGCAGAAACTATGAAGAAGAGCCTGACTAAACAATTGAACATAGATATACATCCTCAATATCTAAATCCAGATATCATTAACTTTTTAGAAAAGAACCTGAAGCATCACCCTGGTTCAGCGGGTTTGCGCTTTACCATGACCGACCCTAAAGGTAATATGCGGATCAGCCTTGTTACTTCAGGCAGGGGCTTTGAAATGAATGAGGAAATGATCCATTTCCTGGAAGAGAAGAAAGAACTGGAGATACAAGTGTTAACGAATTGATAAGGAGCGACTTTTTAGCAGTTAAATTGATTATAAACAAGCTATGCAAAGGAGCCGACAGAAATAATGGCAAGTTTTTCACAACTTTATGCCAACATTGCTTGTTAAGAATAACGGACTTAAATTTGCAACCAGTATAAATAAAATCAACAAAATGGCAAAAGAATTCAATGACGCGAACTTCCAGTCTGATGTGCTGGCTTCTGATAAACTTACTGTAGTAGATTTCTGGGCTGAATGGTGTGGACCTTGCCGCGCTATTGGGCCAGTTATTGAGGAGTTATCTAAGGAATATGATGGGAAAATAAACGTGGGTAAAGTGAATGTGGACAATAATCCTCAGGTATCCATGAACTATGGCATTACTTCAATACCTGCTATCCTGTTTATTAAAGGCGGACAGGTTGTTGACAAATTAGTAGGTGCTCAGCCCAAAGGCAACTTCGTTAAAAAAATTGAAGCTCACATATAATCTTAGTAATAAGGCCAAGCTGGAAATAAAGCTAAAGATTAAAGAAACTGAAAAGGGTATCACATCTGTGATACCCTTCTTTATTAAATTAAAAGCTCATTAATGCTTAACACTCAAATTCTGAGTTGGATCATGTTTATACCGGAATACTAACGGAAACAGAATGCCTAATACCAATGCATAGCCTGCAAAACTGAACCAGATGCTATGCCAGTCTTTCACACCATCATGCGTAAAATAAGCAACTACCCTGCCACTGATATATGTACCTAAAAATGCACCAATCCCATTAGTCATCATCATAAACAATCCCTGTGCACTTGCACGAATTTTTATATCAGCTTCTTTTTCTACAAATAATGATCCTGAAATATTAAAGAAATCGAAAGCCATCCCATAAACGATCATGGAAAGCACCAATAACCACAGGCCGGGTCCGGGATCTCCTACTCCAAACAATCCAAAACGAAATACCCAGGCGAAAATGCTCATCAGCATTACCCTTTTTATTCCGAAGCGTTGAAGAAAGAAAGGAATGGTCAGAATAAAGAGCGTTTCTGATATCTGTGAAATAGAAATAAGAATATTAGGGTGTTTTACTCCAAATGAATCAGGATACGTGGTCCGGAAATCATCCAGGAAGGCACCTCCCAGTGCATTTGTAATTTGAAGCGCTGCGCCTAATCCTAAAGCAAAAAGAAAAAAGATAAGCATCTTCTTTCTTTTAAATAATACAAACGCATCCAGGCCCATAGCAGAAACAAAACCCTTTTTTCCTGCTGTTTTTGATGGTGGGCATTTAGGCAACGTGAAAGCGTACAATCCCAATATCAAACCAGCTATTGAGCTTACATATAACTGGGAAGCCATTTTTGTCCATCCCAAAAGATCTACCATCCACATGGCGATAATGAAACCTACAGTGCCCCATACACGAATAGGTGGAAAATCCTTAACAATATTAAATCCGCGGTTTTCGAGAACAATATATGATACTGTATTATTGAGGGCAATCGTCGGCATAAATACCATTGAGTTCAACAGCATGATTATGTAAAAGGTAGGATAGTCAGTCACAGTTGAAGCCCAAAATAATAGTCCTGCGCCGATCAGATGACATAAACCGAGCAATTTTTCTGCATTAATCCATCTGTCAGCTACAATTCCCAACAGGGCAGGCATGAAAAGTGAGGCAATTCCCATTGTTCCATAAATGCTGGTTACCTGAGGCCCGTTAAAGTTTAAAACATTAAACATATACTGGCTCATGGATATTAACCAGGAACCCCAAACAAAGAACTCCAGGAAATTCATGAAAGTGAGGCGGATCTTAATATTCATGACAGTGGCGTTTAGTTGATACCGTTTCTAACCGGATATTCACGGAAGATAAGGATTTTATGCCTTAATTCTTTTATGTCCGAGGCGCCGGACATCGTAACTTTGCACCTGTATATTTAACTCATATGCATACACTACCCGGAAAGCTGATGACCGTTGCGGGAACTGACAAATATCTCTCCGCCATTGCCGAAAAGATCAGGAAAAAAGAAAGAATTACCGATGAAGATGGTTTAATGCTTTTTGAAAAAGCCAGCCTTTCATTTGTAGGTTCACTGGCCAATTCCATCCGTGAAGAATTACATGGAGATATCACCTATTTCAATCGCAATTTCCATATCGAACCCACCAATGTCTGCGTGTTCTCCTGTAATTTCTGTTCTTATAGTCGCGTGTATGCTCACCGGGATGAAGGCTGGGAGCTGACGATGCAACAGATGCTGGATATCGTTAAAAGTTATGATGGGAAACCAGTAACCGAGGTACATATAGTAGGTGGCGTTCATCCAAAAATGAATCTTGAATTTTTTGCGGAACTATTGCGGAAGATAAAAGGACATCGACCAGAATTACATATAAAAGGTTTCACTGCGGTAGAACTGGATTATATGTTCCGCAAGGCAAAAATGACGATTGAAGAAGGGATCAATTATCTCCATGAAGCAGGACTGGATTCTTTACCTGGCGGCGGCGCAGAAATATTTCATCCGGAAATCAGAGAACAGATATCTGCTGATAAAGTGGATGCTGATGGCTGGTTAAAGATCCATGAAACGGCTCACCGTGCAGGCATGCATAGCAATGCAACATTACTCTTTGGCCATATTGAGAAATACCACCATCGTATTGATCATATGCGCCGGCTGCGGGAATTACAGGACAGAACACATGGCTTCAATACATTTATTCCATTAAAATTCCGCAATAAGGATAATGATATGAGCAATGTTGCAGAATCTTCACTGGTAGAGGATATGAAAATGTATGCCATATCAAGGATCTATCTGGACAACTTTCCTCACATCAAGGCATACTGGCCAATGTTGGGCAGGCAGAATGCACAACTGAGTCTCTCCTTTGGAGTAAATGATATTGATGGTACAATTGACGACACTACAAAGATCTATTCAATGGCTGGGTCCGAAGAACAAACACCTGCCATGAATACTGCTCAGCTGGTCACCCTGATAAAACAGGCCAAACGCAGGCCTGTAGAAAGAGGCACCCTGTATAATGTAATTCACGATTATACAGATACGGATTTTACAAAAGAAAGTACTGATCCCCAGTTAAATTAAGCGGATAATTGCTGGCCAAAGTTCGTGATACACTATGCCATGGTCGTGTCTCACGAACCATAAAATGCTGTGGCGAATGGTTCGAGAGACTCGAACCATGGCCTGAAATGCCCGCTCCTCCCTGATTTCATAAGTAGGAGTAATCCCCTACCAGAGGGGAAATATATTTTTTCAGGGCTTAATTTCTTTGTAAATTCCCTTTCAAACCACGCCATATGACTAAAGTGTCTTCAATCCTCGCCCGGAAGGGCAGTTCAGCCATTAGCGTTCCACCCGGTACCAGCGTACTTGATGCATTGAAAATCATGGCTGACAAGAATATAGGCTCTATTGTAGTAGTTGAGCAGGGCAAATACCTGGGCATTATTACTGAAAGAGACTATTCCCGAAAAGTGATCCTCAAAGGAAAACATTCCGTAGATACAACAGTTTCAGATATCATGTCATCCGATCTTCCGGGAGTTAGCCCCAATGACAGTATTGAAACCTGCATGGCTCTTATGTCTGATAATAATATTCGCTATCTGCCCGTATTTGATAATACCGAGCTTGCTGGTATTATCTCCATGAGTGATGTGGTAAAGGAAACCATTCTTCAGCAGAAGGAAACCATCAGTCACCTTGAAAATTATATTCACGGTTGATCCGGTGATAATGATTTAGCATTCAGGAAGGCTAAGGGGAACATTCACAGCCAATCCTCCATCAGCAGTTTCTTTGTATTTATGGTCCATATCCAGGGCCGTGTCCCACATTGTTTTAATAACAGCGTCAAGTGAAACCTTGGCAAAATCCGGGGTGCTTTGCTGTGCCAGCTGGGAAGCGGTAATGGCTTTGATGGCCCCCATGGTATTTCTTTCGATGCAGGGAATCTGAACCAGCCCGGCAATGGGATCACAGGTCATTCCCAGGTGATGCTCCATGGCAATTTCGGCAGCCATTAATGCCTGTCGCTGATTTCCCCCCATTCCTTCAGTCAGTGCCGCAGCTGCCATGGCTGAGGAAACGCCAATTTCGGCCTGGCAGCCACCCATAGCTGCGGAGATGGTAGCCCCTTTCTTGAAAATGCTCCCTATTTCTGCTGCAGTAAGCAGAAAATCAACGATTTTCTTATCCTCGGCTTCAAAGAAGATGACATAGTACAACAAAACGGCAGGTATGACCCCGGCAGCTCCATTGGTGGGAGCAGTCACTACTCTTCCAAAAGCAGCATTTTCCTCGTTGACCGCAAGTGCAAAACAGCTTACCCAGTCAAGTATATATTTGAAATCCTTTCCGCCCTGCCTGATGGCATTCATCCAGGAAGCAGGATCAGGGTATTCTTTACCACCCAGTAATTTCTTGTTCAAACCCGCAGCCCTTCTCTTGACCTCAAGTCCGCCAGGCAGCACCCCTTCTGTATGACAACCCCGCCAGGCGCAATCCACCATTACCCCCCAGATCCTGAGCAGGCCTTTAATTGTTTCGGAATCCGGCCTCCAGGCGTTTTCATTTTCCATCACAACCTCATTAATTGCCATACCGGTCTTTCGACACCAGTGAAGCAGGTCTTCCGATGTATTTATGGGAAAGGGTAATTGTACAATTTTTGAAGCAGCCGCCACTTCTCCTTCTTTTTTCACAAATCCACCACCGATGGAGTAATAGGTCTCAGCGATAGAGTTTCCATTTCTAACAGTTGCAAGGAAGGTCAATGCATTTGGATGAAAAGGAAGTGTTTCTGTGATCAGGAATTCTATATCCTCATGAGGATTGAAATCCACCTCATGCCTGCCATCCAAAATGATCTTGTTCATGGCAGCGATATCATTCATTTTGGAATGGATATTATTCACCTCAAAAGTGACAGGATCATCACCACTCAACCCTAACTGAACCGCAATATCCGTTCCGTGACCCTTACCTGTTTTAGCTAAAGATCCATATAACAATATCTTTACAGCTGTTACTTCAAATAAAATATTCTTCTCAGAAAGTGTTTTCAGGAATAATTGAGCTGCCCGCCAGGGGCCAAGTGTATGTGAGCTGGATGGACCAACGCCAATCTTAAATATATCAAAAACTGAAATGGATTCGTACGACAAGGTAATCGGGTTATTGAGTACAAAAATAATGAACCCCGGACTTAGCTTAGTCCGGGGTCGGCAGATAGTATTGGATATTTGTCATTATTGAACGTCTACCAGGGTAATGTCAAAATATAACACTGAGCTACCTGGCAAGGTCTGATAAGGTTCACATCCATAGGCAAGGGCAGATGGCACCAGCAATTTGATACGTCCTCCCTTTTGAATGAGAGGGATACCTATTCTCCAGCCTTCAATCAATCCACTCAGGGACCACCCACTCACATTAGGAACATCCTGGTGGTCAAACTGGGTTCCGTTAAGCAATCTGCCATCATAGGTGATAAATATTTTTGAATTGGCATTTGCCGTGGTTCCGCTACCCTGACTAATGATCTGATAATAGAGACCGCTGGGATGGGCAGTGACCGTCATCCCGTTGGCGCTGGCGTAGGTCAGTATCTGGGGAGCTTCGCTGCTTGGAGGGTTTGGATTACAACTTTTACTTTTCACACAACCCCAAAACAAAAATCCTGATAAACAAAGGGTCATGAGTACAGTTAGCTTCTTCAAGTCGGGTTAATTTAAGATTACACAGTCCTGCATCCTAGACAGTAATGCAGTATAATTTGCTGCAACAATACAAAAAATTCGGTGTATGAAAAATTGGCTTTGGAAGCTCAGCTAAAGGAGACAAATAAATGACTATTCCTTCGCTTTTTTGGCCAACAGCTCCCTGTAAAGCTGTTCATTCATCTCCCATTTGTGGCGTACGGAAAATACCGTCGTAAAAACAACAATTGCGATACCGGCAATCACTACAACCAGTACTAATGAAGAGTTGGACCGGATCACCATATCAGCCCGTTTGTACCATCCGGAGAGAAAGTTGACAACTATGGCAATCACCAGCAGGGCTGCAAAGGGCAAACCTACGTATAATTGCCTGAGCACTTTTTTGCGGGAAAGCCGGTTTGCTTCCCAATATTCAATGAATTTTTCTTCGTCGGGGGTGAGCATACCGCAAAATTATGATTTAAGACAATGAGACACTTGCACCTGCCGTTCTTATTATCTATATTGTGACACTAATCTAAAAAGGCTGTGAAGCTAACATCCTTACTTGCCCAATATCTATATACAAACCACCGGTTAGATCTGCCTGGTATCGGTACATTTCTACTTGACCCATCCACCATCTCTGCGTTGGATAATAGCAAGCAAAAGTCCACAGTTCTCAGTGGTGTAAGTTTTGAATATAATACTTCAGTAAAAGAATCGCCTGAATTTATTGCCTTCATTTCTTCTCAAAGCGGAAAGATGAAAGCACTGGCCAGCGCTGATTTGGAATCTTTCGTTCAACAGGCTCAGCAATTCCTGAATATTGGCAAGCCATTCGAGATTGAAGGAATTGGCACGCTGGTTAAAAAGCAGAAAGGAGAATTTGTATTTACCCCTCTTTCTGTTCCCACAGAAAAACTGAAGGAACATAAAACAAAAGAACCTGCGCCAGTTACACTGGAAGAATCTTCTGCTCATTATGAATCTTTCCTTGGTTCTCAAAAAGTAAATGTTGGATGGAGAAGACCGGTGATTGCATTATTGATATTAGTAGGAGCAGGTCTTGCGATCTGGGGTGGTTATACCATTTCCCGGAAAGCTGCTACGGCAGATGTTACGGAAGTAGTTGATACAACTCATGTAATTACACCAAAAGACACAGCTGTAATTGCTGCTGTACCCGAACCGGCAAAACCTGCAGATTATAAATATATACTTCAGATCTCCAAGAGAAATACTGCGATGCGCAGGTACAAACAGCTCAGAGAAAATATGTGGGATGTAGGTATGGAAACAAAGGACTCTATTGACTTCAAACTCTTTATGAAGCTTCCCATTCGTTCAGACACTACTCATGTTGTAGACTCTCTTACGGCACTGACGGGAAAAAGGGTTTATATTGAGTATCAAAACTAAGGATGGATCATTCTTCGGATTACTGGAAAAAACATTTACAACTTATTCACCATGTAGAAGGCGGCTGGTATAGCGAAGTATATAAATCTGCTCTCACCATTGTTTCCTCTCAACTCCCATCACAATTCAAGGGAGATCGTTCAAGCTGTACACATATCTACTTCATGCTGGAAAAAGGTGAATTCTCCGCTTTTCACAGGATACAGAGTGATGAGCTCTGGCATTTTTATAATGGTGACCCACTGATGGTATATGAATTAGAAAATGATGGAACGTTGATCAAACATTATTTGGGTAGCGACCTTGAAAAAGGACAATCGCTATTCTGTGTGATCAAAGCAGGGAATTGGTTTGCTTCAGAAGTTATGGAGAATAGTTCCTACTCCCTTGTTGGATGTACCGTATCACCGGGTTTTGATTTTGCTGATTTTGAGCTGGCCGAAAAGGATATCCTTTCCAAAAAATTCCCTTCGCATAAATCGCTAATTCATCGCCTGTGCAGGCAATAA